>Ga0179591_1320795_pt1 | contig 18910 bp, 17 predicted proteins | sample CZOMad2_1_08_16f_FD_182891 | JGI IMG/M metagenome (GOLD analysis project Ga0179591, IMG submission 182891) | Vadose zone soil fungal communities from Angelo Coast Range Reserve, California, USA - CZOMad2_1_08_16fungal (PacBio error correction) | ecosystem: Environmental > Terrestrial > Soil >... | reverse complement strand
GTCAGGAACTTCGGCTGCGCGCGGTAAGTCTCTCCCCCCCCGGCGCAGGCCTCCGATTCCTTCGACTTTTTCAAGGAGTTTCAGTGGACGTTTCCTCTTTTTTTCCCGACTCTCTAAGCGAACTAGTCCGATGCAGCCGCAAGAACTGGAGGCCTACAGTCACACGTTCCAAGCGATCTTTCCTAGGCCTGCTTTCCTCTTTTTTCGCTTTTTTTCTGACCCCAGTCTCCAAAGGCGTCTTCTGGAATTCTCAGAGACCGTAGAAGTTTATTTCAGAATGCGCTCCTCTGCCTCCTCGGCTCCTCACAAACCCTTTTTTAGGCCCCCCCCCCTCTTCCCCCATTACAGTTAGTAATCTTTCTTCGGTGATCGTCTTGGAATGACGTTTCAAATTGAATAAGAAGTGAGCTGTCTTTAGCTCATCCGCGATAGATCTCCCGCCTCCCTATTCTTCTTTCTTTTTCTACCCCCCTCCCTTTACGTCCATAGAACTCTTCTTCAGAGGTACTTTCTGTGCGTGGAATAATGGTCTGAGAAGGGCGGCTTATTAGCACTTCAGACCGGACTGGCCCGGATTTCCACCCCTCTTTCTGCTTCCCCTCCCCCCATTGATTCTTTGGTTCCTACGACCATCTTCACCCTTAAAACCCCAATCCGCAGTCGACGACTGGGATCTCTTACGACTCTTTCCGTTCTTCTCCTGAGCCCTATCATCTTCTCCTTTCGGGTTCTGAGAAATCTCTACCCCTTTAGGCGTGGCGCGGCTTTTACCGTGCTCGAAATGGGTGACCTTGATGATTTCCAGCAGGTCCTCGACCGTTTCCCTCCAGAACTTCTCTTCCTCTCATTTGAACAAACTGTTTTACTCAGATTATCCCTGTTCCCCTCTTTTCGTTTTTTTCCACCAGTTCAAGCGACCCCTCCCAGAGGGACTATGCAGCGAAGGTCAATTTCTAGTTGGATTCTCCGGCGCGGTTGTTTGTTCTTTTTTTCTTCTTTTAAATCCCCTTCCTTTTCGGCTTCTCCCCCATTTCTAAACCGTCATAAAGGACCCCTTGGCCAAGGTCGTCCCTACCAGGCCTTGGGCTGGCGTCTCGTCCTCCTCCTTTAATTTCATTAGCAATCTGCCGGAGTTAATCCAGGATAAGGATACTTTGAACGCCCCCCTTCCCCCCATGATTATGGCCCCTTTTTCTAACGGCTCCTATCTATCATCTCAGGCCATTTGGAACACGTAACGAGGACGCATGGTCACAGACGGTTCATGCCTGGACCTTCGTCCACCCTATCGCCTTTTCAGATCTTTTTTATAGTCCACCAAGAGCTTTTTCTGGCGGTGCAGACCTCAGGTGCTGCAAGGCCACCGGCTCCCCCTTCTCCCCGCGGACCTCCCCAGCCTCATGTTTCTTCGGACTTAATTGCTTGTCTTTCCTGATTTTGCTGCACATCGCCGCACCTTAGTTCGCGCGCAGGTCGGCCCCCCCCCCTAAATCACATCGATTCCATGCCACAAAAGGTGGTCAAGTTGCACCGCTTTCCCTTTCGTACTTTTTACGACTCAACCCCAAATTGCGTGCTGACCGCCCTTTTTACGTCCCAGGCGCGTCGTCCCCCACTCACAAGTCCCCCCTCTATCTCTATCCTCCTCAGACCCGACGACTCCCCTCTCTAGAACAGACGGCTCCGCGAAGAGACCTTGAGAATCGACTGGCCACCAGCCTTGGCCCCCTTTCGACTCCCTTGTACTGACACGCCCTTGACCGATATTTAGGCCCCTCCGGGATTCTTCCTCCTCAAAGGAATCCGCCGACAAGTACTCCGCCAGGCCGCGTACGAGGCCGCCGCGCATTTCTCCGGCTTCCCCTCCGCTTCCTGGTGATATTTTTTTTTCCCCGCTTGCAGTAATGGTCGGTGCCGTACCTCCGCCAAGCTCACGGACACTCCTCTGCTTCTTCAATTGGGATTTTTTCCCAACGTTTTTACGCACCAACGTGGGTGCCCGGGTAGGCTGGACTTCCTCATTTTACGAAAGGACCCAGTCTTCAGGTTCCCCCCAAGAGCTTTTCCCCCATTCGGCAGTCTCACCCGAAAATGTCATGTCTACTCATCCGCCCAGGCGATCCCCCCCACGTCCCCTTCTGGAACTCTCCCGATTTAGAGGGTTTAGGAATTCAAGACAGCGCCGTTAGCACCGGTCTTTCCCGATTACGACCAGCCTTCCAAGGCACGTTCACGAACTGTTGCAGACGTCCTTCTTTTTTCCCTTTTCGTCCCCTTTTTTTAGAAAGAATCCAATGCAACCTAAAGGAGTTGCGACATTCCCTGGCAGATGCAAATTTTCTTTTTGAATTTAAAGAACGTTTTCCGTAAGTCGATCACAATAACCGAAAGAGTTTTTTTATGGATAGCGAGGACGGTTCTTACTTTCCACCCCTCTCAGTACCTTCTTCCGGGCCTTCCTTAAGACCTCTTTAAAATAGGTCTGATGGTGGCTTCCCCGGAAAAAGGAATCTTTTAACGGAGTGCTATTGCTGCAAATATTTCTCCCTAACACTCCTAAGCCTCTTTTTATCCCCCTACCCCCTCCCTTCTTTCCATCTTCTTAACGACCGTTCCTCTCACAGCGGCCCCTCCGACGGTCCTCTTTCGTTTCTGATGTGAAGGAACTCTAGTGGCTGTACGGTATTGCCTCCTCTCTTTCCCTTTTTTAAACGGACCGTTTAACTAAGGGCTTCACCCCGAAATCCATATCACCCCGGCGGTCCGCATTACCGGCTTTTTGCGGATTTGGCTAGGCTCAAGGCCCCTCAGAAGTCTGACTCTCCCCCTTGTTCCTAAGACTCGATGCCTCATTTGTCACGGAAGGCTCCGAAAGAGGCATAGACCGGGACTTTCGTTATGACTCGGAACCTTCCAACCCATCCTTCCTTAAACCTCCTTCCCAAGTTCTCCTTCTTCAACTTCGACTGTTTCCCTGTCCTTGGCCCTTCTGCGTTTTCAAAAACTTCCTTGACAACGCAGTTTGTCTTCATCATTCCCAACCCTTCCTTTTGTCCCAACCTTCTCCCTTTTTTTGGGACATCCTCTTCAGTCGTTCTTTGGCCTTCCCCAACTGTCCGTTTTTGTGCGTCCAAGAACTGCCCCAACCGCTAGGACCGGTGTTTCTCCTTCTCCCCTGGCCTATTTTTCTTGCGTTCTTTTCCACCTTCACAGCTGACTTTGGGACATACCGTGACCGCTGAGCACACCGATGATCACCTTCTTACCCCCAAAGACCCCCCCCCAGTTTCCTTTTGGCATAACCCCAGGCCTCTTACCGTGACCGGCAGATATCCCATAATCGTGGGTGCGACTATTCCCCGGTAGCTCCCGTTCTTTTTCCGCCCCTTTGGCATAGTTTGAGTCCTTCTTTCCGAGTCCTTTTCTAGGAGTTAGTACGGTGGCGATTTGGAATAAGGTTTTTTTTTTATTTCTAACCTTTCCCCCCTCTTTCCTCAGGTCTATTTTGGGGTTTGGAGGGAGCCTCGAGCTATCATGATTCAGGAAGATGCTACCGGTGAAGATTAGTTTGCGGTTATTGCCGCTCCTTTCTAGGCTTCCCCTTGTAGTTCTCTGCTTCCTCTCCTCGGATCTTTTGGCCTTTTTTTTTTCTCCGGTTGTCTGCCGGTAGATTCACGGTGTGTGACGCTGGCTTTTGGTGATGACCTGTTTTTTAAACTCTTTTCTGCAACTTCTGGAACTAGTTATATGCAGGTGACGGAAAGGTGATGACTCCTTTTTTCCTGTGGGTTGGGTAGTTCCCGGTGGCCAAGGACATTCTTTTTTTTTTCTTGTCTCTCCTGTTCTTTTCTCTACCCCTTTTCTATAACCCTGCCGATTACCGGCGGTGAAGATCCGGAGGAGTTATTGCCTCCCCATTCTTTTCCCTTATTGCGCCCCTTTAACCTCTTCTCCGCAGAGTTTAGGAGTCTTTTTTTCCCAAGATGTTTGTAGTGGGATGTCGCTCGCCGTCCTTTTTACGGGTACTTCTCGGCTTGGGCTCCCTTTTTTCGGTTCCAATACGGGTCAGTTTCCCTTCTTTCACGGTACCAGTGCCTGCATAAGCAGGGAGATCCGCTTCCCCTTTCGTGGTTCGAAGATCATCTCCGAGGTCCAGACAAGAGTTTGTGAGTTTCTGGATTGGTAGTTGACTCGCTTCCGAGGAATAGCCGGACTGGGCAGCCGCGTCTAAGGTTTCAGGTTTCCCATTCCCTCTTTTTCTTTATGGTAATTCTGAGGGGTTTTTTGTTATCCTAACTTGGAGCGGTCGCGTCGGCGTCAGGAAGAACTTCCCAAGGCCATGATCGGTTTTCTTTCTTCCTCTGCCCCCTTTCCCTTACGGCCCTTTGAATGCCTGTTTGACGAAAGCTTTAAGAGTGCCAGGACTTCGTGGACCTTTCCCTTTTCTCAATTCTTTGTTCTCTCTTGGTGGATTACGGAGTTGCAACAAATTTTTTTTTGTGCCGTCTCTCTGGTCTCTTCTGGATTGTTTTTTTCGAATGTCGCGGACATTCAGGTCGTCAGACGTTTTTTGTTTAACGGTTCCGGCCTGGGCGTGTTTGGGCGAGGTCCTGTCCGTTTCGTTGCCCCGGCCTGGTGGGTGTCCTGATATGGCTTTGTAAAGAGGCCTTGGTCAGGTCCCCTCTTCTTGCACAATCCCTGGTCTCTATGTGATTCTTTCTTTTTGCCGGTTCCTCTTTCTCTTTCCTTAAGCGGCGAAATGTTATTGCAATACGAGGTCAGTGTTTCTGTCTTCTTATTCGGCCTCTGAACTTCTTGTCTTTATTTTTCGCTCTGTATGGACTCGAGTGATGAGAGTTTCTTAGGGAATGGCCTTCTATGAGTCCGTGGAATTTTCAGCCTCTCTTCCCCTAGTAGTTTTTTTTCGGTTCGTTTCCTCTTTAAGATCCCCCCCCTTCTGTTAGAACCTCCTTTTGTTCAAAACCAACAACCACCCCCCCACGGCTTCAGGACCTTTTTGAGTGATTGACGCTTCTCTTCTGTAGAGATGTTTATTTTGGATGATCTTTTCTTCGCTTTAGGCGGTCAGTCGTGGACTTGGTGTGGTAGACTCTCTTGGACTCTTCTCTTCTTTTAGCCCTTCTCCTTCTTTTTTTTTTTTTATCTCTTTGGTTTCTTTGTAAGCGGCTTCCTTTTCTAGCTGTGCGGCCAAAACATTTGCTGGAGGCGTCTTTTCCTGCGCTTTAGAACTTTTCGCCTTTTTTCTTTTTGCGTTCGATTTTTAGACAAGTCCCCGTGTTCTTTAATCTCCGTCCCCAAGCCTGCGCCTTGACTTCCTTTTTCTTGCTCTCGTGGCTCCTTTTTTTTCACGTTTTAATGCCCCTGAGCTGCTTCTTCAAGTCCTGTCAGAACTCGCCCCTCCCTAGCTGATTCACAAGATTTTCATATTCCTTTTTTCAAGTCCCCTTTTGTAGATTCTGCGCCGGAAATGGAATGAACGCGCCCAGGGAGGCATTCTTGATTTGTAATTTTCCTTCCTGAAGGGTTAAAGTCGCCTAGGCTTGGTCTACCATTCTGTAGTCCCCCCCCCTTATGGTTTCTTTTTTTTTCCCTATAATTTCCTTGAAGTACCCTTTCCTCGGTCTCCATCCTTTGTTTGCTTCCTCTTTTGCCAGGATGATAGCTTTTTCACATGAACGGCCCGACCTAGGGTGAAATTTATCCCTACGTGGTCGGCATGAAATTTTTTTCGGTTCCCGTCCCTCCCTTTCCCCTTCGAATTTAATTCTCCTCCGACCACCTACGAAGGCCCCCGTGCCCCGTTTCCAGCGGGTTGGGAGGGTCTCCCGAAGGGCGCCTCATAGGTCGCCTTTTTCTGTCCCCCTCTCCTTTCGCCAATCCCCTTTTTTCAAAGCCCCCTGAGGCGCTTGACTCCTTCTTTTGTATCAATATAGGAGTCCAGGATTCCTGCCCTGTCTTTTTTCGGTGGTCAGCTGGAACGTTATTTCTTCTCCCCGGCATACGCTACTCTTCCTGACCGCCCTTTTTTTAGAGTCTTTTCCTTTTGTCCCAGACTGATTGCCCAGGCTTCTGAACTTTTTTCTTTCTGAGGAGTCCTGTTTTCGAAAGGTGCATTTTTTTCGGGGTCTGGTTCGACTCGAGATGTTTCTCTTTTTTTCCTTTCTCTTCTACATTGAAGTTTTAGAACTTTCCCTTTTTTCGCCTCTGACGGTCTTTTCTCCCAGGCCTCCCATGTCTCTCCAGTAGTCAAACTCCGCACGTTCCCCCCTGTTAGACAACCCCTTCGTCTGCCTAGTCTCTTTTTTTGGTTTTTCTGATTTCTCTAGTAGCTTCACCGTGACCCGACATCCAGGAGTCGGGCAAGGTACATGAGCAATTAAGGTCCAGCCCTTCGGCGGACCTTCACCTATTACTCCTTGGCTAGTTGAGCTGTTGATTGTGTCGCCCTCCAGGCGAGAAATATAGTACCTTTTCTTGAGAGAAGGGTCTCACGCTCTGACGCGTGACCTCCCGTTCCTTTCTCTAGCTTTTGACTTTTCATCTCACGGCCTAGGAAAAAAAATAGAATTGCCGGTGGTGTCCTTCTCCGAGTTCTCGGGCGGCCTCGGACTCTTTCGGATGCTCTTCTCGCTTCATTTGGCTTCCTCTCTTTCGAGTTTACTTGGCTCTTTTCTAAGTATTATGAGGCCGGCGAATGTGCTTCGACCGCCGCTGCGCCGACCCCTCATATTTATATTCCTCGTTGTGTGTGTCATAGTTTTTGCATTCTCTTTAGTCTTCCCTCTTAGCGAAGTATTCCAGGCCCTTTTCTCGGGTCGTATACAGATCGCGCAAGGCTTTTTCTTGATCCTCCCTTCGACTGAGTTCCTGCAAGCACTTCCGTCCTCCTTGCCCCCCCTTTCCCCAGCGATGTCCTCTCTCGAAGATTTTCTCGGTGAACCTGAGACTACGAGCAACGAGTCATGGACTCAAGGCGGTTTTTTCCCGAGGCGGACTCGGCCCGCTCCTGTGCGGCACGTTTCGATTGAGGCTTTTTTTTTACCCTTCGAAACCCCGCGTTTCGGCAACCGACTTTCCAAGGCTGAGGCCGAGATAGTCAGGCCGGCGTTTTTTTTTACGTTTTCTGCGGGCCCTCTCCCTCCTGGACCTCCCCTCCTGTCTTTCTGTAGTTTCTCCAAAGACTTTCTTTCTCCTTCGGATCCAGGGCGGAAACTTCCACCCATAGCGTTGTTTGGGCTCCCCCCGTAACGCGGCCGACGGTCCTTTTCCTAAGGGATCCTTCAAGCAGACCTTTCACCTGGAGGTCTTTCTGTCAGGGCCCTTAGACGACAATCTTAAAGGCGCAGGCCTGCACGACTGAGCCATGCAGAGCTTGCTGACTTCAACCACCACATCCGCCTCCCTTTTCCTTTTCAATGTGAATTCTTTTGGCCTTGTAACCTACGTCAAGAGTGTCTCTCCACTACAGATTAAGGTATGCCTTGCTCTGACACGCCGCGATGTCACCTTTCGGGCTTATTCTTTTGGCTCTCTTGTACCCTTTGGTGTTTCAGGGTCCAGTGTCGACCAGGCGCGCAGCCAGGTCTTCAGCTTAGAGATGACCACCTTCCTTTTCGGACATGACAACTCCCTACTTTTCCGGGGTTTGGAAGCATACCGCGAACGAGATCCCCCCGAATGAGAGATGAAGCGAAGGTACTCCTTCGGATCTCCTAGTCTTCTTCACTTTCCTTGTCTTTCCAATCTTTTTTAAGGTCTCCCCTAACCCACCTTGTCGGAGTTTAACAAACGCTCTCGCTGGCACCCTGGGCCCTTGGCACGTTCATCCCCCGGGCTTTTTTTTTTTTTTCGCACCATCTTGCATATCCTGCATGCGGCCAAGAACGTCCTCTACCCGACTTCAAGTTTATAAATTCTGCTTTGACTCCCCCTCCCTCCCCACAATCCCCTTTCCAACTTTTTTTCTCCCCCTGGATATATCTCCTCTCTCAGATAGCCCGCCAGTGACACCGAAAGCAGGTAACTGGGCAAAAAGCTGATTTAATTGTCCTGGCGGCGCCTCAAGCTCTTACTTCCACTTGATACTCTCCCCCTTCTTCGATTTCCACTCTCCTTCCACTGTAGGACTACTATCTGAATTGCAGTTTCGGAATTGCGCCACCAATTTCCTCCACTCTTCCTCCGCCCTCCATCTTCTGCAGGTCCTTTCTTTTCCTTTGGACTCCCCATCGCTTCGACGCTTCCGCCCCGTCGAGTTTTCACCTCTACAAGAAACATCGACGACTCCCGCCCCCCCCTTTTTTTACTTCCTTAGCTTTGCATCTCCGTCAAAGGTTCCTTTTTCCCAGACGCAGATTGAACCTACCCCAAGGGCGTGTCTCAGCAGCTCCGTCACAGTTGTTTCACTTCCCAACACGCCCGCTCCAACCCCTCCAAGAAGCCGTAAGACATCCAAGATCACCTCCCCTGACGCTCGCTCCGACCCCTTTCCGAATCCTCCTTTTCCTTTCCGCAGGCCTCCCCCTTCTTTTCTAACGTTTCAGGAAGTTTTTTTTACCCTCCGCCGACAGTCCAGCAGGTAAGGACTCCGCCTTTTGCGGTTTCTCAGCCCCTTCCGAAGAACCTCTCCTTAGGATCTCCTTCCTCCCGAAGCCGTTCCTCCCGTTAATAGATCAAGATTGGGGTTCTTTTTGAAGGCCTGTGTTGTTTCCCGTCTCAAGCACGCCCCTCAGCTACCTCAATCTCCGCATTTTAGAGTCATCCCCCCCTTGCCAAAGTTCTCTTAGGGCCCCTGTGGAGCCCTCAACGTTTTTTTCAAACCCACTTTCCCTTTGGAATTCTTCCCCTTCTCAGGTTGAAGGCGGGCCCCTGTCAAGAGCCCTGGACAATAACCATCTTCTTGAGACAAGACTGTCGTTACCTCCCAAAGTACCGCCCAGTTTTAGACCTTCCCTCCGGGAACCCACTCTTCTTAAGAGAAGAGTTCGACACTCCCTGAACCCCATGCAGCCCCCCCCTCTAGACCCCCTCCGTTGCTTTTCTCTGGTGCTTTCTCCCCCCTTGTCAGAGGAAGATTACTAGCAATGGGAAACCTAATTATAAAGACCTAGACTTCCTGTCTTTCATTCTCTAACCCCCTTCTTCCTCCCTTCCCTTTTTTTACGGTTCTCTCCGAAATCTTCTCCCTGAACCTCTATGGCTCCTGGAGTTCGCCTCCTTTTTTTTCCAGAGCCATCGTTTCTCATTCCCCCCTTTTCTCAGAACGGGCTCTTTACCGGCCTTGGGTTCGTCTTCCCGGCCCGTTCTGGATCGGTGGGCTCGGCTTCCTCTTCCACTTTCCCCTCCCCCGCCATCCTGGGACTTCACTGCGTTTATCTGCTGCATGTTTTGATATAACCCCTGCCGACGGTTCCTTTCCGATCGGTTTCCCCCTTGATTTTCCCTCGATTTTTTTTTCCCTACAGCCCCCCCCCAAAGACTCCCGCGCCCACCCAGGCCGTTCACGGAATAATTCGCGGCGGAACCTCACCCCCCTCCTCCCCCTTTTTCCCCACGGTTGCGTTCTTTTCTCTCTCTAGCTTTGCTTGACAATTTCCGGACGTAGACTGCTAGTGGGGCTTCACTCCCGTTCTGAAGGCATCTACCAATAGTATAGACCGGGACCCGCTGAGGAGCCTCGGAACGTCCTGATACCACCCTTTCCTCAACTTTCACAAACCCTCTTCTCACAAAGTTTTCCTTTTGATATAGATTTTTAATAACCATTTCCCGGAACCCCCTCGTGTCAACCAGGTCTTTTTTTTACTCACCTCACCGGCCGATAAACCCTTAAGACAGGCAGGACATTTCCTTTCCTTTACGTTTGCCACCCCCCTTTTTCCTTCCCTTAGTACCCGATGGCCCCCCCGGAGTGGCAATGTTCACCTATATCGGAACAGGTTCCTTATTGGAGGTCCCCTTTTCCTTTGCCTTTGACCTTTTCCTCCTCTTCCCAACCGTCCCAGCAACTGAATATCCTCCATATATAGGTTGAACGCAGCGAACACGATGATCGGAGCCACCGACTTCCTTAAGTTTCTTTCTTTCTTGGCCCTCTTCGGATTTTGAAACTCCCACTAGTCCTGTGACAGGAACTCTGACATTACTGTTGTGTTGAGATCCCGTTTGCCTTTAATGTCCTTAAGTCGGTGACGCCTTGAGTTCTCCCCTTGGTACCCCCTGCCTCCCGTAGGAGAGATCGTCGGTCGGATCGGTTGGCGACCTCTATTCGATCCCGGGTTTCTCGAGGTTCAATTTATTTTCCTTCACTTTCTAGGAACCTATCGTCTTGTTTTCTTTTCTCGACTGGTACCGGTCATAGAGCAGCTTGTACTGCCCGTCTTTTCAAGAATTCCTCCCCCCCTTTTTTGATTTGCTCCTCCAAGCCTTTTTCCAGTTTCTTTCAAGCAAGTCCATGACGACGATTCGAGGCCTTCAAGGGTGGTGGCCAGCTTACGTCTCTGTTACTTCCCTTTCGGCTTTTTTGCGGCTAGGACCTCAATGTTACCAAGTCTGATTGCCGCCGGAACTGGGAGCAGGCTACTTTTGCAACTTTTCGACTGCCCTTTTATGCCAGTCTTCCTTTTGTGGCGGTGGCTTTTTGTTTTGCGTTCGACTCTGCCGAGATGGGATATGCATATTAGTAATCCTTCCTTTCTTTCATTTGTCTCACAAGGCCATTGTGCAAGCACCCTTCTGGATCGGGAGACTTCCTGGCCGAGGTTAAGGTTCCCCTCTCTCTTCCGACGCCGTCTTACGGGCTTTTCTTTTGAAGTTGATGTCGGTGGTGATGGGAGAGATAGCGGAGATTGATTTTGGTACGGTATCGTCTGGGTCTCTTCACGTCTCGGGACTCAAAGGCTTGGTCGATATTTGTGTGTTGCAAAGAAGTCTTGAGCAGATTTGTCATTGATATTTGATCTTTCCTCTTCATTTTCTACAAGCCTTTTAATCGCTTCTTTGACAAGTAGCAGGTTCTTGACGGCGAAGCTGCTGGATTCGGGAGAGTGCTTTTAGATTCCTGACTATCCCCAGTTCAGGGGTTTCTGGGCTTTTCCGGTTCCGAGGAGTACGTTACACCGCGGTTGAGTTATCTTTTCTCTGGCCGGCTTTCCGAAATCTCCCAGGCAGGACCATGATTGGGAACAGATGAGGCTCTACTCTTCTTTCTCCAAACGGTTTCTTAAGGCTCTCCTACTATGCAGTAAAGAGGCTTAGGGGGAATCATGGCGTTTTAAATTGTTGTTTCTGAGGGAGCCCTTAAACCCTCATATCCTCTCAAAAGGTTCGGTTTTGTGAAGTGCTTTTTCTTCTGGTGCTTCTTGGTACTTCCTTTTTCCCGTTTTTTTTGTTTTAGACCTCTTTTCTTCCTGTTCAGTGAGTGTTTTGTGATAGAAAGGGTTTTCTAGTTTAGAACCTTTTCCCCTTGGTGCTTCTCCCCTTTCCGGCTATTTTTGGTCACTCTTTGCATAGGGCGACCGGCCGGTGGTGTGCCACCCGTTTGCTGTCACTTCTTCCCCCTCCGTTTCCTTTCTTCGTCGAGTCCTCCTTCCGAAGGATTTCCCTTGGACTTTTTTTTATTATTCGAGGCCAGAAGGACGCATGAGACGTCCAACCTCTGTTCTTCTCTCGAGTAGAGGAGTCCCCTGATATGTCGCCTCTTCCCTCTTGTCAGGCCCTTCTGAGGCGACGTTGGCAAGGGGCTTTCGGGGAGGTCGAAGCCTCCTTGCACGGGTTCTTCTCAAAGTTTTTCTCTTTGGGATTTTTGTTTTATTCTTCTCCTCCGTACCTTCCTCTCCTAGTATGGAAGATGCTTACTTTTCTTTGGATTTTTTTGACTATTTTTCTTGTTTTTCTGATTTTTCTTTTTTTCTGGACCTTGGATCGTTGGGCCCTTGGTTTTCAGGGTGTGCGAGGGAGGGCTTTTCTGAGTCTTTCCTTACTGTTCTGTTTCGGAATTTGACCCCCTTGGTATTTTTAGGATTCTTCCCTGTCTTTTCGATTTCTGTCTTTCTCCCTTTGAGACTTTCGGGGCTTCATTCAATTCTCCCATCTTTCTCCCATTAAAGTAATGACCTACCTTCATGTTCCTTGGCAGAGGTGGATTCTCTATCCTAGCATGCTCCCAGCTCCCCTTCTTCCGAATACTTGACCCCTCCCCTAGCTGCCTATTTCAGTTGACTTTGGCGTGTCGGTTTCCGGCACCTTTACCATGAACTCTTCTTTTCCCCTCTTCCGGTCTTCCATGAATTCCCAGGGACGCCCTTCTTTTAGCAAATTCTTTCTAATTGCCATGTGGTTTAGTCTTCTGTGACGTCTGACCTCCCTCCTTTCCTGTGGCTGGTCATTTCAACTTACGGAGTCCTCTCCCGTATAAGCGAACCCAGGGCGTGTAATTTTGAACGTTTCCTTTACCAGGGTGACCTTTGACCCTTCTTCTTTACGATTGGTGTTGTCTCATTCACTTGACGGTTTTTCCTTGTTACCATTCATCCTCGTCCTCCCCCCCCCTCCCTCGAAATTTTTTTCTACCCCCTTTCGCTCCTTCCAAGCAAGGCGTTTGACTGAGTGTTAGAGGTTTTTTGTCAATAAGCTGGTATCCCCTTCGGTTCCCGGAGACCTATTTCCCAGGACTGTTTTTCCCTATCTCTTCGGACTTTGTCGGAGCACTGGTATAGCCGCTGTTAGCCCTTTCCTGCCCTTTGCCCCCCTCCCAGACTCGCCTATCCCCTTTTCCCATCGCGGATTTGCGATGGGTAGTCAAGAACCCGGCATTTTGCAGCTGCCAGGATAGCTCCGTTAAGCCCTCTCTGTTTCTTCTTCAGTCTCTGGGCTTTTTCGGTTACCTCTCGTAGACTGTTATTCCCTGGTGACGTTTGGCGACATTGAAGACCTTTGAGAAACCTCCTGAAATCTCCTCCTTGGTTTCCCCTGGCCGTGTTTTAACATTCTCCCTGCGAGATAACTCCTATAACCTCGTCTGGCGTGAATTGTTCGCCCCTCAAAGTTCCTTCATTCTCGTTCTTTCCTTTCTCTACTTTCCTTTCATCGCCCTCTCTTCAATCGGCGTCCCTACCTCTTCTTTTTTTCTTCCCCGGTCAAGGAGCAATTAAGGCCCCTATCTGACGTCATAACCCTTTTCTTTACTATACTCTCCTCGTTTCTTTCTTCTTTTTTGTCTTGTCGGCGTTTCCTGGCTCCTCTCTCCCTTTCCGTGTTCTCCCGTTCTCGGACGAGTTCCCTTGTGAACTACGACTGATCCCGAGACATCACTTCTTTTCGTCTTCTTCCCTCCCCGGAGGCTGTGCCGGTGTTTCTTCCCCTCCTAGCGCCTTTCTGCCTCGAATCCTTAGGCTGCGGACTCCGTTTTCTTTGGAATAATTTTCTCTCTCCTCTCCGATCAGACCGGGAGGAGGTCCCTGCGCCTTTTTACTAGAGACTCCTCCCCTCATTATCCATTTCTATTCCTCCCCTTTTTGTGTTCGAGTTAAGGAGGCGGTGTCTCTTTTTTCCTTTTTTTCTTTGACGCCACGGCGAAGGCTCCGATGATCTCCTCTCCCTCCTTTTACGGGAGGCCAAGAGGTCTTCCTGCCTCATTCTCTGTAGCCCTTTCCCCGTCCGCCTGAAGGAGTCCGATTCTCCTCAGACGACTCTGAATCAGAAACAAAGGAACGGCCTTTCCATGCTGGGCATGCCCCCCACGGCGTTTAGGACGTTTCTCTTCTAAGTCTCTACCATTCCGGTCCTTTTTCCCTCTTCGTAAAGGAACGTCGCGCAAGGATGGCGCATCTGAGAGACGTTTTTAACTGACCTTTGAATCCTACACAGTTTATATGTCCGCTTCCTCCAATCTCGAGATCCTCGGTGTTTTTCGGATCCTTTTTCCCTGGCCCTGCCTCTCCTCAGCTGTAGCTCCGATACAGCGACTTATAGAGCACTCTCTTAACTATCTTTGACTTAGCCAGAAGTCCCTCACCAAGTCCTTTCGGTCCTCGGCCAGATTTTTTCCCTTCCCGAGAACTTCCTTCTGTTCGCCCCAGAAAGTCTCGCAGGGAGGACAACCACCTTTGGCGCTTTCGCCGACAAATGCTTGGTCTCCTCTCTTCCCTGCTCGAGGCTCCTCCCCCAATCCGACCGCGGGCACTCAGATCCTCCGGCAAGTGTCGGCCTTCCACTCGCTATTTCTGCACGACATCTTTCAGGTTTTTCGCCCTTTACACTCTCGATCCCTGCTGCGAAATTCGTACTCTTGGTGCAAGTGGCACCTGCTACCAGAAGGTCTTAGCCCCCCTTCGCTGACGCTTCCTATGCCCCCTGTCCCGGGGATCTAGGAGATTCCAGTGCTCTTCCCACCTTTATAAATCACTTTTGTCTACACTTGGTTCCCTTCTCTTCACATTCCCGCCATTCTCTTTCCAGTTTCCTTCATTCGGTGAATTCGAACGTAGCGGAGAGTAATGCTTGATTCCCCCAGGGGCTGCCAAACTGGACTTTAAGGTTCCCAGTACCCTCCTGGATCTCTGCAGGCTCAAGTGCAAATTTTCCTCCGCCAGTTATTTCAATTTCCCCGTGCTTTCTTTTGTTTTTTTTCTCATCTTCTTTTTCTCAAAACCGGTACGCATTCCGTCGGGCGATAAGGAGTACGGGAATCCTTCCCACCCAACCTCCCTGCCTGTCCCTCCAACGAATTTTCACAGGGTTTTTCAATCTCCCTCTTCTTCAAGCATTCCTCCCCAAGCGAGGTAATGCTTGACTCGCGACCGACACCGCGCTTCCGGACGATATAATTTTCGATTATTACACCTATGTCGGGTCTTTTTGTGCTGTCCTTCTGTGCACTTTTCCCTCCCACCAGGCCCCCGACCGAAACGCAGCTCAGGGCCGCGCTAATTTCGTCTCGCAATTCTTGTGCGGACATCTTTTTAACCCCTCTCTGAGTCTTCCTCGCCGCTCTCTCCCCCCGACAATCGACGCCGCCAGCACCACTTTGGTCAGGCTCCCCTCTCAAGGAATTTTCCTCGACTTCAGCCCTTAGTTGACTCTCCGCGACGCGCAGGCAGCCGACCTTAACCAGGAAAACTTTCCCCCCCCTCCAGCCTAAAGATCACAGGCGTGCCTCCCCCCTAAAATCCACGATTTTTTTTTTTTTTCTTAGAAGAAGATTCCCTCTCCTCCCTCCAGACTCCCTCTACCCCCTCAAAAGCCGCTTCCCCCTCTTTCCCTGAACTTCCAATTGCCTCGGTCTCCCCCCTCTCCGAAGACAATGGCCTTTCCCACGCTCCTCAATCCAAGACTTTTTCAGAGCTACCCGTTGTAACCTCGAGTCCCCTCCGCGCAGAGGCTCCCTCTTTTCACCGCGGAGGAGGCGCTTTCTCTAACCAGCTTGGGTCAGTCTCTCATCGTCCTTTCGCTTTTCACGACCTTTTTTCTCCCGATGCCTTCTTCCCAGAGTTTCCCTCCCTCTTTGCAAGGACTGAAAGACTGCAGGTTCTGCGGGGACGCTGGTTTCGCCCTCAACGTGTTTGCACTTCAGGCCTTCGCGTCCGTGCCCTTTCCCTGCTTTTTTCCGGAACTTTCCATCAACCCCCTTCCGGGGACCCCTAATGTTGGTTTACGACTCGCCCCTATCAACACCCACGCCTTCCGTCACCGCGATCAGTTTCCTGCCGTAACATTTCTCACGCGTTTTCCCGTGACCAACTCCTTTCTAACCACGACCAGATCAAGCACAAGACTTGCAGAAGACGAAGCTGTCTGTCGACTTTGTCGCCGAACCTTCTTTTTAACCCCTCGCAAATTCATGCTGTCCCCTTTCCCCTCTGCAAAGGAGTGCCCAGCAGGCATTCACAGATTCGCCGGTTTCTTTGGCCGCGAGACTTCCATCGTCCGTCTTGGTCAGGCTAGTTCTTGTCCGCCCTCGTCTGCACCTTCCTGGAACCCCCGACTACGGCAACCCTCTTGGACCATCGTCGGGTTCACAGCTGGCGCGTCGGCACGCAAGATTTCTTCCTTGGCTCCCAATCTGGCCACTCCCCCACGACATCTCCTCTCGGCGAGAACCCCCTCTCCGTCGAACTGCTCTATGCTGCACAAGTATTTATGATTTTTTTCTGAAACCTTCCGATGTTTCGGGCCCTCCTTCTGGTCCCCTGCACGATCTACCGTTTGGCAATGTTTACCCGGTGGGACCTACCAGTCTCCCCCTCTCATCCCCCCACAAGACCTATTCAGCACCGAAAATCATCCGCAGTTTTTGCGAGACACCACCGATCCTCTTAAACCCCCTTCTCTTTTTAACTAGGTTATCGAATTGTGAAGTTTCAACCACGCAGGAAGAGTAGAAATCGCTTCAGGGGTCAATTCCACAGGCGTTTTCCCGGCCTGTTTCCCCGGATAATTCCCTAGAAAGGGAATGATGAAGATGTATTTTTCTATAGCGAAGCCCCCTCTACACCAATTCTTTCATCCCTGCCCACGACCCTCTTGGGAGGCATTCCCCTAAAATTCTATTGTATCCAAGAGTTAAGGCTTCATCAGCGTTGCAACAATGACACAACGCCGGCAACATCACCCTACCCCCCCCCCTTTCCATCTTTCTTAGTACCCCCCATGTCCCCCTTCTTTCGCGTCCGACGTGCTGGCGCACCGTAAAAATGACCCGTTCCAGGCCAAGAACCTTTCACAGACCGTCGGACTATCCTCACTTTTTTTCTTATGGCAATGTCCGGTAGGACCCAAAGACTAGAGTACCTCTTCTGGCGATCGACAATGTGAGGACTACTCCGCGCGCCTCTCAAATTCTTTCTGGAATCGGTTTCCGAAATCTTCTTCTGACATCTTTACGCCTTTCTAAATGAAAGAAGCAACTTGTCAAATAGTCCGGTCGCAACCGATTTCAGAATCCCCTTCCCCCTCCTTTTTCTCTAGCTTTTCACTTCTTTAAGGATGTACTCTTCGGTGCGTTACCCCTACTGATTCGTAAGATGAAGAAGCTTCTAACGTCTCGGAGGACTTCTTGGCGCCGTTCTCTGGTTTCTCTTTTAAAGATCCTTCTTTCTTCCAGATATGGGTGAGTTGTTCTATAATTCGTTTGGTCTTCGGAGGCCCAGTGCCCCATACTGACCCCCCGGAATACTCGGTTTGGTCGTGATTTGGTTCTTGGATTGCAGTCAGGGTTTAAGAGTTCTTTCGCAAGTAGATGACAGACGTCTAGGAGGCTTGTGGTATTTTCCTTTTTCCAGACTCAGGGGTGGTGGTGTGAGTGTTTAGGTGATGGTTTGACTTTGCTGGTTTCAAGTCCCCGTTTCCCCCCTGGTTCTCCCCCTCCCACCTTTTTCAGACTCCGTCCAAGGTGATCGACATTTGATGCCGCCGGTTCCCGTGGGTGGGGCTTGTCTTTCAGTTTATCGGAGCTTCGTCGGCGCCTCCCCAGAGAATCTATTTGCGATGAATCGTCTTAGTAGCCGTCTTAGGCCTCCCCTGACCCCCCCTTTTTCTGGCCCTTCCTGTCTTGGGAGGTACTTATGCGTTCCCTGTACCCTTAGTCCGGGGCCTTTTTAAGAGGGATTGGCTGTGATTTGCTCGCGGCTTTCTGGTCTTTCTACATTTTGGTCCTGGAGTACTTCTTTCCATAGCTCGGTGGTTGCATCCCGGGGGGTGGTTTTGGGGTGGGGGTCAACCCCCTGCTTCATTAAGCTCGGTGCTTTTTCTAACGTTTGAAGATGAACGTAGGACATTGTCTCATGTCTCCCCTTTCCTCTGTTCTCAGGACACGTTCTTTTCCTATGGCTGGATTCTGGTCTTCGCTCACGATTTATAGCCTCTCCCCTTTCCTTTCGTACCACCGTCCCTTTTTCCGGACATGGGCAATGCCCCGTTGCAGTAGGGAGAGTTCAATTGTGTTGAGGTGTTCTGGCGAGGGACTCGGCTTTGATCTCCTTATTCGAGCTCCCTGTAGTGGTAATCCGTTTGCAGGGAACATGCAGGTTGCTCCTTTCATGTTGCTTTCTTAATTGGAGTGTGAACCTAACTTGAGTGTGCCCCTTCGTTCGTCCCTGCTATTAAGCGAATTACTTACCATCTCCCTTTCAAACCCCCCTTGCTTGTTTTATCTCGGATTGGGCTTAGGAAAATTTTAAAGGATGCGGATGGAATGCCGGGGGAATTTGTTTCCCCTTAGTAGCCCTGTTGTCTCCTCTCTTTTATGTCTTTTTTGTCTTGATTTTTTCCTTACCCTGCCACATCTAAAGAATAGGCTTATGCCAGTCTCTTGCCGTCCTGTACAGGAACTTCTTCAGGTAGCCACCCACCCTCTCACCTTTTTTTCTTGTTCTCAACGAGTACTCAGGAAAGTTGGAATTGGTCTTTCGTCATTAATCAGAGGATACATAGTTTTCTGATTCATCCTTCCCAGGTGTCTTCTTCTGCCTCTTTTGTCCGGAGAAACCAAATCTGGTGCTAGACAAGGAAAGAGTACTAGGGCGGCCATCCCCTAGGAATTCTTCTGCGTCTTTTTCAATTCCTTTACAGTCGGACTTGTCGGCTATCTCCTTGAAGGAGGCGTCGTGTCGGAATTGTAGGAGGTAGCCGTTTTCAGGGCCGAGCTTGAAGGGGTGAAGCACGGCGTGTGGGAGGCCGCGGAGTAGAGGGTCTCCGGCGGCTTCCATTCCTCTAGCGGCGGTCGGTTGGATTTTTTTGGTGATTTTCGGTGGTAGTTGGATTGGAGTGTCCTTAGGACTTGGACGCGTTTCGAGTTAGGTGTTTTCTCCCTTGGGTGTCTGGGCTCTTCGTTTTCTTTGAAGCTTCCGGCTCCCGTTCGTGAACACCGTGGATTCTGGAGTGAGTACGAGTC
>Ga0179591_1357871_pt1 | contig 18915 bp, 20 predicted proteins | sample CZOMad2_1_08_16f_FD_182891 | JGI IMG/M metagenome (GOLD analysis project Ga0179591, IMG submission 182891) | Vadose zone soil fungal communities from Angelo Coast Range Reserve, California, USA - CZOMad2_1_08_16fungal (PacBio error correction) | ecosystem: Environmental > Terrestrial > Soil >... | reverse complement strand
AACCTTATGTTCTTCACCGCGGTCCTTTTTTTTCTCCTCGCTCTTTCTTTCTCCCGTCCGCTTTCACCCCTTTCTAAGGCCTTTCCCCGCTTTTTGGATCCAAGTAACCCGGAGATCTGATTTTTTTTGTCATCCGCCTCCTTTCCTTTCTCCCCTAAGCTGTTCTGGAATGACCATATTTTTGATTCCTTGTAGGGAGGCGTATCTTCTCCCCGACTTGATCTTTTCCCCCCGTTCCCCCCTCGACCCTTCTTCTCGCGGAGTTTTTTGAAGTCTCAGCGTAATGATTGCTCTGTCCCCCTCCCTTTTTCTTCCTCCGACCGAGGTTGTTTCCCCCTAACCGTTGTCTGTGAGCTCAAAGTGTGTTTTTTGCAGTTCTTTTGGTACCTGGAGCTCTTCGCGCTCCTCGGTGGGACCCCAATGCATGACCCCCCCATTTCGGAACGATGTCACACTACACCTCTCGGGCCGTTATCGCTTTTCTCTTTTTTCCGCCTTAGTACATTTCCCCGCCGTTCCGTTCTCCCTTACCGCTATTCTGGAAAACGTCTCCCTTCCCCCCCCCTTGTTCCCAATAGGTTTTACGTCCAAGAGAGTATTGGGCACTCCCTCCTGTGATTCCGCGTTGGTGGGTCAGTCTGGTATTTTTATGTTCCCCTGCCGAAAACGCGTCTCTTCTCGATGGTTCCCTTTTCTTTCCCATTTTCGTGCTCATGTTCTTTCCATACTTTTTTTTCGGTGCGTTTTTTTGTTTCATTTTTTTCTCTTGCCGACCAGGGGATGTTAAAGTGGACCCATCCATCTCTTCGGCACCGATGTTGCTCTCCGGACGAATTTATCCTTGATTCGTTACTTACAGGCCCTTCTTTCTTCCTCTCGTTCCGCCGCTCGGACAGGACGGGAGGTCTTTGTTCCGTTGATTTCCTCGAAGGATGTCTGAAATTGCCCCAATGCAGGTTTCTGGTCGAATCCGCTTGATCCTAGTCTTTAAGGCACTTATAGATTATTAGACTCTTTTTCCTGGATCGTCTCCATGTTGGTTATCGATCGTTTGAAGCATTTTGTCTTATTCTCGATCTGCCGTGACTCCTTTTGATAGGGCCTATTTTTCGATTTTTGTTCATCCGTTTTTGTTTCTCGAGATATACGATATAGATGCGTTTTCCCCCTGCCCGTTCCGGTACCGTCCCACACAGGAATCTTTTTTCCCCTCCTAGCCTGGTGCTGTCTCCCCGGATCTTTACTCCCCTCTTTAACAGTCTTTTTCTCCCCCCGTAGAACCCCGGCCCCCCCTCCCCCGTATGCCGGCCTTTTTTGTGACGACAGAAAAAACCAGTGCTCTCCCATGTCTCTTTGTGGGTTTTTCCCTGTCGCTGATTCTTTGAATTGAGCGCTCCCTGGCCCCCCAAACGATTCGCCTTAATCGGGTTTTCTTCTTCCCTCTGGTTACTGTTTTAACTCTTTTCAACTAGTGCGTCCGGCGGTGCCAGGGCTGTTCCTCGTCTATGGTTAGTTCCCCTTCCCTTCTCTCAAGTCCCCCTTTAAGGATATGAATTTCCTCTAGAAATCCCCATAGAGAACCTTCCGAGATTTTACACCTTGTCCTTAAATAGTAGTGTGTGACTTCATTTCCCCAAGCAATGATGAATTAAGTAGGTAGTATGGTGGTTGCTAGAAACTCGTTACTGGACCTCGACCGGCCCCTGTCCTTTTTTTTCTTTTTCCGGAAAAGTTGGAGAGCTCTCGGTTCCTGTCCTTCTTTTGTTTCCCCCTTTTCTCCACTTCTGTAAGTTTTCTTCAGTTTGGACCCATCAAGGATAGCATTTAGAATCGCCCCTGTCATGCTCTTTACCCTCCTCTTCTTGAGTAATTCCTCTTCCATTAATACTCAAGTAACCATTTCTGTTTATCAGCAGCGAGGACCACCCCCTTGCCCATTTCAACAACGGATGCAATTCACAAGTTATAAAGGTTACGTCCTCCCCCTCCGTCTTCTGAACGTTTCTCATGTTTTTGTTCAGGAATTTCCTCAGACCCTACTTACCAAATTTTTATCCCATTAAGGTGGTACTGTTTTCGTTGTCGGTTCTTCTCCTCTCTGACAGGTCGACAAATCCCGAGTTTTTATCATTGCTTTGACCTTGCGAACCTCCTCGTTTCCCGCCCCAACTCCTCCCTCCCCTATGAGGTGTATCAGATGGCATGCCCCTCACTCGTTTCCAACTTTTCCCCCGCACGATCCATAGGACAGAATGATTCTTGTCTCACGTTGTCGATGACCCCCTCAAGTGAGCCCGAATGCATCATTCCTGTTTCCCCTATTTGCCTAGTGAGCTCTCCCTTCCCTTATTTCCCTAACTCATAGAAAATGATTTATAATAGACTTAGGCACATCTCTCTCTTTAATATCCGTTGGGTTTTCTCTCGTCTCCGCCCTCTTTTTCGCGACTGGGTCAGTATCTAACTATCGGAGCGCTAGTGCATCGGTCCTGTCCGTCCAGCGACTATCTCTCGCTTAATGAGACTCCTCTGACAGTTAGTAAGTACCGACAACTGATAACTTTTGATTTCATTGATAAATTGAGCACTCCCCTCTTCTACTGCACCTAATAGAGTGGTATAGGGAGGACGTTTTTTTTTCTCCTTTTGCGGCTTCCGAGAATTCTGATCCCAGACTCATTATCATTGTACCCGTATCCTGTTATCAGAGCCCCTTCCCAATTTGCGCCAATCTTAATGTCCTGTCATCCACTCACTAATTTCGTTAGAGAGGAAAGTTTCCCTCTCCCCCCCCCACCCACGCCCCATTATCCCTCTCCTTTCCTCGAGGTGGACTCGATCTCCTTTTGTCCTTTGTAATTGCATTGTTTATTCCATCCTTTGCCAGGTTGCCGCAGCCCGATTATGATTATATTTAATAGGTTTCTCCCTCTCAACCCCGTTGATAGATCATATCCTGATTTCTTCTTGAGAAAGGTATAAATTTAATAGGTCCCAACACACCTGTCTTACTAAGTATAACCCCCATTCCTTTACCGCCTCCCCCCTACATGAAAGAAAATTCGTCAACCCCTTCTCAATTTCCGTCTCTCTCCCCGTAGAGGAGGAAGGTTTTCTGGTGATTACTCCCCCGGTAATGCTTGAACTGGAACCAGTGACAACTGGCATCACTTTCAAAGGTGTGTAATCTTCTCCTCCCCCCTTTCGAATCTTTACATAGCTTTTGTTTCCAATTGCTCGCTGTCTGGTCTCTCCCCTCTTAAGTCAAATTATCCGTGTGCAAGTGCTCCAGGATAGTACTGCTACCATTCTGATGTTCCGGCCTCCTGACTTTTGGTCAACCGTGAACTGCCTTGCCCACCACCAAAGTGACCCTCTACCCTACTCGGACTGCAGGATTTGTGGATGTTTTGCTTTTCCCCTCCCGACGTCCTCTGTGCAGGAACTTGTAAATGTTTGTAAAGGCCCCCTGTTTTTTCTGGCCGCTCCCCCGTCAAAGGAGGAGTGTACTTCTCTTGGGTGAGGTACTTGTGACCCCTTGTTCAACTATTGTTAGTCCCGGTCCGCTAGAGTCCCTTGGCGATGATGTAAATGACCGAGATGGTTTCGGTTTTTCCCCAGGCTCAACCATACTACTCTCGCCCCCCCTCATCTCCTTCCGTCTAGCTCTTGGTTCCAGAAAATTCCTTCTCCTTGACGATGAAGAGTTTTTTTTTGGTCGGTCCCCCTCTTCCTACCCTAGTCCCCAAAGAATTTCTGAAAGACTGCCTGCTTTTATCTCGCAGATTCTTCGTCAATTTGCTTTGACCTTCCCTTCTCTCGTCAAAGTACTCGCTACAGAGCGTGACGTCCCCTCCTTCCTTGTCCCCATGACACGTTCTGCGTCTCACGCGTTCCATCGTTCCCTAGCGGCGCAGTGGCCGCTTATTCGTACTTAACGTGACCTACCCCCCCTCGTAAAAGATTTTTCAACAGTTTGCCACAAACCCCTAGCTCCCCTTTCCCTTCCTCTTGCTTTTTTTTCCGTTTTATCAATCCAGGGTCATTCCTTTTATAGACCCCAGAACGAAACCTCCTGGATCCGCCCCAACCTGGGTCCCTCGCCAATTGCACGCCCTTTAACCTTTCCCCCCTCTGGAGAATACGTTAATTGTTCCAAGTGTGAGTGAACAAGCCGCCAGCTTCCCACCCTCCAAGTCTTCACTGGTGTCGAGTTTAAGTGCTTCTCCGCCTCGACCGGTTGTTCTGAGACGTCCGGTTTTTTTAATCGTAGGTCCTTGGATAGCCACTTGCCCCCTCCGGAGGCAAATACTTTCATTTCCTTCCTATGCTTTTCCTTCTAAGATGTTTTAATTCCTCCTTTACGGTTTCCTTTCTCTCTAATTTTTTCCCCCGAGGGCTGCAGACCGCGGTGCACCTCAATATCTGCCCCTCACCTCCTTTCTTTGCTTGTATGACTCAACACTTTATGTGGCCCTCACTAGGGATGAGAGTTTATTGTTTTTCGGTCGAGGAAATGGCTCTAGAATTCCGTTTCGAGCTTCCACGTGCCCCCCCCCCTTTGCTGTACTCCTCCCTGCAAATCCCGAATGTGCCTTCAATATCCCCGTAATTGCGTTCCCCTCCCTCCGCCTTCCATACCAATCGCAACGGTTTGTACTGATCTCCACAACGCGCGTTCCTGGCACAACAACCATCTTTCCCAGGCCTCCTGCCCGGTTTCCTCCAATCACCCTCAGCGGCGACCTCCGCGTTCTCCAGGCCATGATTGTCATATCTCCTCTTTTTTTGTGTTGTTGGTAGCTATTGCCCCATTTTTCCTGGTAGTCGAACCTTCTCTTCTTATTAGCGGGCTGGAGTGTTACTTTTGTAGTGGGATCCTTTCGCCTGCCCGCCACAGTTTTCGACTTGGACGAGCGTTGGCACCTCCCACGAACTCTCTTTCACTTGTCTAGAATCTCAGTTTCGGCTCCCTCCCTCTATGTGCTTCTTTTCGGGAGCTTTATGTGCGATATGATTGTAAGCACGGCACCTCTTTCCTTCTCTTTAGGTCTCGTGTGTGCACGTCAGGCACCTGTGCGGTCTCCCACTCTTTTCATTCCCGCCCCAGGGGCGGAAACTTCTTGCGTACGTCAATTTTTCGGGGTTCCTAATTCGTTTTCGGTCCCTCGTCGTTGGATGACACCACCTTTTTCCCCCTGCCCACGTGCCGTTCACAAGATCTTTTCCAACCGCCCATGTTTTTCTCCTTCTCACTAGCTTTTCTTTTCCCTTTTTCTCCCTCGTGAGGCAGTAAGCACGTCCGTAGAAACTGCGCCCGCATGGCATCTTCTTACCCCCCTCTCTCGTCATTAGCACCCCCGCGCCGCTCTACGACGTGCCCCCCGTTTCGTGGTGTTCATCTCTGTTCCCCCCGCCCCCCACTTGTCCCTCTCGCTGGTGTCGGACCGCCTGCTCGCCGGTGTTCTTAGTGGTTGCTATTGTTGTGCCCGGGTTTTCGTTGGTTTTTGCTTCGGCTTTGTTTTGTCTCTTTCTCTTCTTGCTGAATCTGGTTGTCGTAGTTTCCATCGTAGTTTTAATACCCTTTGAATTATTTGAGTCGTGATGTTTGTCCAGTTTCTGCTGGTTCATGGTCTAAAAAGCACACAGTCTAGCGTCTTCGGCTCTTTTCCCTTTTTAAATCCCTTGCCCGACTGGTAACTCCAACGCAGAGATATTGTTTTTTCTTTTGGTTGTAATTGTTGTTCTCCCCCATGTCCTTGCTAACCATTTTTCCCCCTTCCGATCCCTCTTTCTTTGCACTGCTTGAATTACTGACTTTTACGATCCTTTGTCATTCGTTTCATTTAGCCGGACTTTTAACCTTGGCTGAGTTTAGTGGTTTTTCCCGATTTTTCTACTAGTAAGTGGTGCAATTCCAGAGGTTGTTCCCACCGTGGTGGCCCAATCGGTTCGTTTCCTCTCTCTTTCTTTCTCCGCTTCTATTCGAATAGGCTTTCTTTCCTTTTGTTATCATTCCCATCGCTTAAATGCGGGTCAGTAATGGAGAACCTTCTCCTATTTTCCTCACCAGGAACAGTTTTTTGTTTGATTATCGTGGTGATCCTTTTAGAGACTCTTAAAGGGTCCGTTGGTTCGGCATACCACCTAAGCCAGTTACCCCTCCCCCCGGTGCTTGTTCGCCGTGAAAATGGTAACCGGGGTGAAGTTTCTGGCCCCCCATTTTCCTTCCATCCACCCAGCTTACCCTTCTGTTTTTCCCCCTGAAGCGATCTCTTTTCTTCTTTGAAAAACAGTCTGCCCGTTTTTAATAATAATTCTCGTCCCTTTAATGTGCGGCATGCGTTCAAAAGTACCCTCTCTCCGATAATGTAGTTTTTTTTGTGCGCGCTTTTTTTTTCAAGCCCCCCACATTATTTCAAGCTTTCTGACACGTCCCCCTTTTAAGCCGCGGATTGGTTTCCCTGGTTCTTCTGGCCCTGTCCGTGCTCATTTTCCCCCCTCCCCCCGATCTCCTCTTCATCTGGAATCACTGGTACCCTCCCCCCCCCTCGAGAATGAGATACAAAATTGTTGATGTATCTCTTTGTCCTGAACGATTCCCCCCCCTTAGCTGTTTCTTTCGATAGGCGGATACATTCTCTTTATCCCGCACAAATGTTAGCCTTACCAGCGCACTCTTTCCCCGGACTGATCCTTTTGACTCCCCGTGGCTCTTTCTTCTCCGTGACCTTCCATTGAAGAGTGCTCCACTTTTTTCGAAAACTTCGTTACGAGTCCCCCTTTTTGTGTTGACCCAGTGTTAAGGGATAGGACTTTCTGACATCCTCTCGACTTCGGCCGATATGAGGTCTCCCCCCTCTTCCAGAAGTTCGATCAGGGTTTTCTCCCCCTTTCCACCCTCTTCGTGCCCCGGGGCCCCCATCCTAAACCCACTGTCCCGCTCCCCTTAACGACCTTTTTTTCTACTTACTGTACCTAAACCTCGCTTTCCGACCGGGTTAATTTTCTTTTTTTTGCCGTTTTTCCCTTCCCTTCAAAGATATTTTATAAGCTTCACCTTCCACCTTTGCGCCCTTTTTTCCTTCCCTTTGACCTGTCGGACATTGTCCGCCCACTTTATTATAGTTCGTCTTCCTCAGTGTCTTTCGCCGTCGAATCCCTGCACGATTTTTTTGACAACCAACATCCCCCGTAGCACCCCCGCACGCTATGGTTGCGTCTAGTCCGGTTATGATCGCCAATTTTCTTTCCCCTTTTTTATCCTGATCGATTCATTTACTCTTTGGGACTTCGTCTTTTTTCCTGACTTAAAGCCCCCTGCCCTCAGTGCTATCCTTGGTTTCCTCTTCTTCTTGTAAGGTTCGCTGATTTTTTCCTCCTGCTATCTGCCCTCCTGAGGTTGATCTTATCCCCTCGTTTCCCGAGGCTACTTCATCTGTCTCATTCTCATACCCTTTGTTGTGGTGGGTGTAGAATCGTAGGACTTCATAAAGAATTAATCTCTCTTCCTTGTCCCACATTGTCCTTTTCTCCCCTCAGAGCCAGCCCGGAACTGCCAGGGTGATCCCATATTCCCCACACTTTCCGAATTCCTTTGAATAAGCGGCTAGGGAATCGTCCAAAACTTTATCTTTACCTTACATCTCTCCAACCTCACATTATCTTTTTTTTTTTTTTCTGATTTGGTTGGGGCTTTTAAGGTTGCCAGAGATTTCGCCCCGCTACTGTCTTCCTCGCACCGTCAGCATTTAAAGTTCCTGTTAAGTTTCTGCCCTTCCCCCCTCCACGTGCGCCCACCTATCTACCCACCTCTATCTTTTACTGTAGTTAGCGTCCCCTCCCCATCCCCCTTAACCCCCAGATAAGGTAAGACTAGATGGGTGTTCCTGACGATATCGTTTTATCAGTTGTTATTGATCCTTGTCTCCAATGGGGATTTCCGTGTGCTTTTCAAGCCTTTCTCCCCACACGCGGTTATTAAACCTTTCTCTTTTTCTCCTCATAATCTCCTTCCCTTTTCTGCCATAGGGGCACTACGTTCAATTTTCCTGGGTTTTTCCACCCACCCTACATGTTCCCTTTCATTTTTTTTCTCTCCTATTTCTCAAATAGTAACTTCACAGAAGACCTCCAGGGGAGGCCCTCCACCATCTCAACAACAGGTATATTCTTTTTACTAAAGAGAGGCGTTCGTTAAAGTTTTCTATACAGAAGTCACTTTAGGCGTCCCTCCTTTTCTTGTAATTACCCCTCGTTTTTTAAGGGGACAACTTTTTGTCCATCTTCTTCTCGCAGATTTTCCCCCCTTCTTCCAGAGCCGAGAGAAACTTTCGCGTTCCCCAGTTTCGGAAAATTTTTGAGTCCCTTTCTCTTCTTCCCCCTTTATATCCGGCCCCACCGTACCTTTTCGCCGGGATATTGAAACCCCTTCACCCCCCCTCTTCCCTCAACCCAGAGGCTGAGGCCTGCTTTTCCTTTTGCGCCTCCAGCGACCCGATCTATGGTGTCGCTTCTCAATGACCCATTTTTTTTCCCAATCTGCGTCACCTCACGTCTTCCGTGGATCTGGAGTTGATTTTCCTATTGTGACGAATCCTTGTTCCACTTCTTTTTCCCCTTTTGTTAAACCGTTGTCGATGTGCCCGGCGCGTCTCCAAGTTTTGGCCAGACTCCGGAGTCACCCTCTCGGCTTTTGCCTCTCTTCATCCTGACCCCCAAGGACCCCTTTTCCTTCTTTCCTGGTGAAGATGTCCGAATAATAGTATCCTTCCCCCCGCTCTCTCCCCCTTCACTTTCCCTAAGCGTCTTCTCAGATGATACCTTCTGCGAATTTCGCAGCCGCAATGGCGCTGATCACCTGGCCAAGCCCCTAAGATCCCAATCCCCCCCCGGTTCGCCCCCCCTCCCTAATTTGTACCCCAAACATCGCTTTTTCCCCTCCTCTTCGCCCTGACTCGCCACCTCGAAGTACCAACTTTTTTTTGGTGTCCGCATAATTTCTTCCTCGTAGAGGCATAAAACACGTCTTTAAAAGATTCCCTTTGGCAAACCGTCGTTTCCTTTCGTTTCGCTCGAAGAAGAGTTTTTCCCCCCATTGTTGATACCTTTGATTGTTCCCAAGGTCATTTTTGGTTCCTGCTTGTCCCCCCCCAAACCAACGAGCACGACCCCTGCAGTTGGCCTTTGTTTGAAACGTCGTTCCCCCCATGGTGCAATATCCTCTCCCTCTCCTGCTCGTCCCTTTTCTTTCGTGTACAAACCCAGCCACAGCTTCCAAACTGATCTCCTCCACGGCTTTAGATTTCCTCCCTTTCTGTTAACTTCTAAAATTTACAATTTACGACTTCTTTTTCCCTGAGGCTAGTTTTTTAAGCCTATGAATGTTCACTTAATTTACTTAATCAGCGGTTTTTCCCCCCCCCGAGTATCCTTCATCCTATTTGTTCTGGGGAAACCTTTTCTCCTGTCACGGTTCCCTTTTTTTCTTATCCGATTAGAAGGCGATGGGCACTTCCCTTCTCCCTGCGGCCTACACCTCACACGGCCCTTTTTCGACCGGATGTCCCTCACCTTCTGTCGTTCTGCCCTATTTTGGACTTCTCTTTCTAGGAGCACCCGTATTTCAACGTTCCCCCCCGGTTTACAATCTTCTCATTTCTATTGAAAGCTAATCGTGTGCTTCCCCCCCCTCACTTTATCAACTGCGGCGAACATTCCATCCCGATATGCCTTTCTTTCTCGTTACTCTATAACCCCTGACGTTCTAAGGATTCCCCCCCCACAATGTGAAAGATGCTTCAAATGCAATCCCTTCCGGAGAATTCAATCCCTTCCTCCTCCCTGGACAAGCTTGGAATATTATCCTTTTAATCCTCTCCCTTTTTTTTTTGAATCGCTTAAGAACTCTTTTTTTTTGACATGTTCTCAGACGATCCTCTTTGTCGTGGTTTTTCACTGTTCCGATTCTTTTTTCTCACCTTTGCTTGAAAAGCGCCTCTCGTTTTCCTTTTTATACCTTAAAACCATTTCTTGATTTCTTGCTTAGTATGACCGTCCTTCTCCTCTGACCCGATCTGGAAGAAAATCTATCGTTTTTTCTTTCTTTTTTACCTCTTTCTTCTATGAGATGACGTATGATTGAAGCAGGTTAACACTTCCTCCCTGATGAGCGAGGGTTGAATGTTAGTCCTCTTCTTGCTTCCCACTTCATCCTGCCCCTTCCTTTGGTGTTCCCTCACCCGTATTTTGATCAAAACTTTCTTTGATTTTTTTCATTTCTTCAGGACTTTTTCGCGCTCGGGATCTTAGGCTACCATGCCCGAGAAAAAGATCATCCCCGATCCGGTATTAGTTTTTCATTTTCCTAGATGTTTTTTTCTTTTCCCTCCTTTCGGAATAAATGCCGCATCAGACCGCCTCCTCTTTGACCTTTTTACTTCCTAACTTCCCTGAATAATAATTTTGTCGCGTTCAGGTTTATGGCTCTTTTTCCTCCTTTGATGTCATGATCCTCTTGCAGTTGTTGTGGGTCATTGTTAAGAAACTGCATACCATGAGAGCGTCTCTGCGACGTTGTGTGACAATGTCGATCTTTTTGTCCATTACCAGGGAAGTTCGTTTTTGGTTAGGGAGACTTGTGTTTTTCCTTCTTTCATTCTTTTATGCGGAAGCTTTGACTAAATGTGCAGGCTTATTTCCCGCCTTCTTTTCTTGCCTGGTTATTTAGAGTGAGTTAGTTCCTTTTTTTAATTACCTTTTTTTTCTTTATGATGGCGTTCCATTTTCGGCTCATCTTTTAATTCTTGTTTTTTAACTAAGGATGAATTTCCGGGCCCCGACCTCTGAAGATATATGAAATTGTTTTTAATCATGATTTTTTAAGGTAGAACCAAGATTCCCCTCAGATTTTTTCTAATATATAACCATCTTCTGATATGTTACCGGTCTATCCTCTTGGTAGCATTACTTTTTGTCTTCTTCTTCTTCCGATTACTAGCCTAATATCTGGAATATTCCCACTGATTCTTTCTTTCTTCCACTTCTTTTCTTTTTGTCATTTGGATTCGTTATGATCTATCTGCCTCTTCCTTTTCACTGTGGAATGGCGTGGGTCTAAGACACCCCCAATCCTCGTCTAAATCCTAAATGTTATTTTGTTTTATACAGTATAAAATAGACAAAGTATGATCCCGCATTACCAGTCAACCCATTTCGTATCTCGGGACCTAGAGTTCGTGAAATCCACCCCCCCTTTATCTCTTCTTGACCTGTCCCCGGGTACCCCGAGTTTTGCATAATTGTGTGCAGTCCCCCCCTTACCGAATTTACTATGATTTTCCCCGGCTTTTTGGAGTTTGTTTTTCCCTCCCCTTGTAATCACTAGTCTTTCCGAACTGTCGAATTCGTCGTCCACCTTCTTTCTTTTCATCCTCATAGGATTTCCTGTTCACTGCCGCTATATTTTCTCCGATTCAATGACGTCCCCTCGGTCTCTTGACCCAATTTTCTATTCCAAAATCCTCTTCCGTGTTCATGAAAGATCCATCCCCTGCTTTCCTAGTTGTTACTGGGGGTGTTCTTTGGGTGGAGGAAAGACTGTTCCATCTTTCCCCCCGACGCTTGTTCCTAGCCGGAAACTCTTTTTACGAATGTGGCTGGGCGCCTCACTTGGTAGGTTTTGTTTACGACTAGGGTTATCAATCTTTATGTGTCTGGACCCCTCCTTCCCTTGCTTTTGTCGTATGACCTGAGTATCGCATCCTTCTTCCATTTCGTTCATATCACTTTGAAATTGAGGCGTTACCTAGCTTTCGGCAATGACCTTCCACCGAATCAGGTGTTTTTCTTCTCATCGCAGCCAACGGCCATGAAGTCAAAAAGTCGCACAGCTACACTAATTCGGAACTCCTATGTCGTTTTCCACACGCCGGTTACAGGGTACTTTCTTTGTTTTTTGGCGTCTTTTCTAAACGTCCAACTCCTATTGGATACGCGCCGTAACTCTTGGACCTTTACGGGTTCTTTGCTTTCTTTATCGACGAGCGACAGGTCGCAAATTTAATGTTGGGAAGAGCATTAGTCCCCTAGACCGTTCTCTCCCTCCCTTGTTTCCGTTTTTCCCCAGACCCCCACCCCATCCGACCCAATCATTGGATGGAAAGTAGATTTTCTCATTCAAGTGAGCCCTATTTCTTTTCCCTTCTGTAAGAGCCCTTCACAGATGCCCCTGCCTCCTGGGCATGGATAATTCCGTCAGGATCCTCTCCACTTGTACTGCCGTTCCAAGCAACGACTTCTTTTATCTTATTCTCCCTTTCCTCTTGAAACTACCCCCCCCCTGTGTTGTGTTCTCTCAGATCTGGCTCGTACGTACTGAGATCTACCCGCATAGTTGCGATAGTTCTTCCCCCAAAACTTACTAGCTCCTAGCTTCCTTTAACGGACTGATCTCTTTTCCGGTTTCCCCTTCCCCCTTCCACCCACTGAGGAATCACGTTGGCGCTCTGGGGAAGCGATACATGCATTCTCATCCCAGCCCCATGTACGCCCTCATAGCGTTTTTTTTTCGTGCGTGTAAGGTCCCGCCGATTTTACGGCTTCCGTCTCCTTCTGTTTTTCCTCGAATGTAGTAAACCGATGTCAACTTTTGTTCCTCATTTCCCATTTCTCTCACGCCCCACCTTCAATGATTATGGGAGTTTTAATATCCTCTTTTAAGTAGTTGGTCCTTCAACCTTTCCCCGAACAGGAAATTACGACTTTTTTTTCGTATCCCTTCCTGAAATTCTTTACCGTTAATTCATTCTGTTATTAGAATGGGCTTACGGGATTTGAGAAAAAACCTATTCTTGTCGTTTCTCCCCCCTCCTCAGGGGGGACACCTATTCACGTGTTGATATAGCTTCTTGGTTTGTTCAATCGCCTATGACTACCACGCATTGACTTCTGTTTTCTGAAGTGGCTAGTCCCAATTACCGAAGACATCACTTTCTCCTACAGCACTTCTTACCCTGATCCTCCAGTGCTACAAGCGTTGGTTCGATACTGTTTTTCCCGGCTTAACCTCGGTCCAGCAACCGTGCCTGGATCTTTTCTTAAAACTCCGCGAGTTTTGCATAAATTTTGTAACTGCGCGAGTTCCTGCTTGATAGTTATTCTCTGGCCCTTGAGTCGAAATTCTGGAGCCCTTTCTTTTCTCCCCCCCCCACGATGTGTCCTACCGCCCCTCTAACCTGCGCCTTCGTTTTCATCTCTTGTCCCCAAAGGCTTGCAGCACTACCGAGCAATAGTCCCCCTAATCAAGTAATCCGTGATTATTAGACTTGCCCTTTTCAGGCGCTCTGAACCACCTGCGATAGTCCTGTCTTTTCTTTCCCTGCAAATTTTCCGCCCTTCCCTCTCATCCTCGTAACCCAGTTGATTAGGAAATTCTGAGTTGTCCGTTCCTTTTTTTGAACAGTCGGATTTTTTTTACCCCCCGTAGTGTATGTACCCACGTGTCCAGACTGTACAGCTTCTTTTTTTCGCACTTTTTTCTTCCGGTACCTGACCTTTTTTTCTGACTGATCAGGTTTACGCTATATCAAACATGATTGAGCCCCACCCCCCCGAGACCATTGCAGGTGACTGATGTAACGCATTCTTAGTCTTCTTTGTCGCTCCTTAAGAGAAATAGACAACCTGTTAGCTAACTCGTCGATTTCATTCCCCCCCTTGGCTATCCCTCCTCCCCGATTCGCCCTGGTTTATTGTGGTCATTTTTTCCTTAAAACGCTAGCGTCGAAAACTCGTTCCCTCAGTTATGCCGGGTCAATTCCCCATATATTGCTCCTTGTTTAGTGACTGTCCCCGCCACCAACAGACGAGACTGATGTCCCGGCCAATGATTCTTTTTTCTACACCATCCTCCCACTCTTTTAAAAGCGAGATTCCCCCCCCCCCAGTCTTTTTTCCCGCGACGACGCGTGCGTCTCGATGATTGGTCTCTTTCATTATTTTCCCATTTGAGAACGCCACCCGTCTTTCCAGGCAGACCCCCAACCGTTTTTGACCATTTGCTTTGTACAAAACCTCGGCACGTCAACACTGAAAGTTCTCTCTCCGCTCTACTGTGGTAGTCCCTTGGCACAGCCCCATAGAACAGACTCCCCCCATCCTTCATGCAGGACTCTAATTGCTTGCCAAATCAAAGGATGCCGGATATGAGAGGTTTGGTTATCTTTCTCATTATTTTCGGTCCCTGCCCCTACAGGAACTTGCCCATAGCGTTGCAGGACCACCCGTCTACCCCTTTTCTACCTGTTTTGCACTGAATATACTTCTCGGGTCAATTTTTCCGCCCGGGGCATTTCTTTCATCTTGGGTTCCTCTTGGTCAGTCTGCAGACGCTATTGAAACCCCAGACCCCCACAACCCCTTCCTTTTTTGTTTTCTCCCCTACTGTTTGGTCACTTCCAGCGGTCGGAGGAGTTTGGCAAGAGCAATCTTAGAACTGCACAAGACACGCCCCTTACTCTTCAGTTGTCTTCCATAATATGCATTTTTCTTTTCCAATACTCAGACCTCCCTTCTCTTCGATGTCTTCCAGACTCGATAGAGAGGAACCACTATCTGCCAATTACACCAGCACTTCCTTCGGCGTGGTGTAAACTGATCTCCCACCCGTTTGTGTTGACTTTTTGCCTCCTCGCCCTTTTTTTTACTATCCACCCTCGCGTCTTATCCCTACCCCTCTTTACCCGCCAGGCACGAGTTATCACTAACTTTAATACCCTAAGTTTTTTTTTCGGGCAGCGAATTCCACTTCGTGAAAGCGGGTTCTTCTGACCTCGAGGTTTGCTGTTTTTGAGACATGCCGCTTTCTCCGTCAAAACGTGTTTGCCCCGCCGGAAAGCTTTTTTAGAGCCCACCACGACGGCTTATCGTTCTCTTGTTGTATCCTCCGCATTTTGCCGGGATCCACTCTGAGATTCAGGCTCCAGACGGCCATTCTTTCTCCCGTTAGTCCTTAGACTTCCCCCTCTGTCAGCCGGTTCCCACCTTTAGAGCCTTTTTTGGTGTTTCGAAAGTTCTCCTGTTGCCTATTGCCGTCCGCCCCTCCTGTCATCCCCTCCCTAGGTTTTTGCCCTCACCGTCGGTGTGCCACAAATTCGTGGATTGTTGCGCAGTTGTACCGGTCCATCTTAGTCTGCGCTCTTGGACCCATATGACTTCTACCGTGCCCGCCCCTCAGTAACCCGTAACTGACTCTAGGTCCGTCCGTACCAGATTTTTTGTCACAGTCGTTTCCTTCACAGGTCACGTTCCGTTCCCAGACGAAGATTCTTTGCAACCCCCGAGCTTCCTCGGCAAATACGTCGTAGTTTTTCAAGGCGAGTTCCCTTTTTCCCCGAGGTAATTCTGCTCTGGGTCGGTTCCGAAGTCGTCCTGGTTCCTTTGAATGGAAAATATGCTCCGCAAAACAAGTATTTATTTTTCTCTCTCGAGATCCTCGTTTGGCGTGTTGTTTGTACTCCCCCTTTTTTTTCGGCAACATGCCCCATGTTGTGCCTGGGTTGTTCTGTAGGTTTTCTGGTTTTAAGTGTCTTGACTGACCATCTCTAAAAGGACCTTCTTCCCTTAGGCACCTATCTATAGTTGTCCGGTATTTCCCAATCCTTTTTTTTTTCCCGTACTTATGTCCGTCAAGTTAAGTCATGCGTTCCTTCCCGCATCGGTGCGCTTTTTTCGGTTTTTCTTTTCTTTTTAACGATTCAGGTATGGGACGGACATGGCCCGGCACCCTAGGTGGAATGGAAACGTGTTTCTTTTTGTCTCACAGCTGATTGATGTGTCTAATTGCCATCTATCGAAAATTCCTTTTGACTGGTAGATATCAGAAAGTTTCTCACTGCGCCTTTCTCTCCCTAAGGGACAGTAATTTCTCTCTTTCCTTGTCATTCTACTCTTCTCGGTCCGCTTCAGAGTTGTACTGAACCCCTCCCTTTCTCTAGTTTTCTTCTGCTTTCTTATTATTACTGTAGTTTGGTTGACTTCTCGTCGAGTGGGTTTTTATTTGATTCCCGCCACAATTATCAGCCATCTCCCCCCTTTTCTTTTTTCTTACCCTTTTACCCTTAACAGTGTTATTGACCAACTTGAGCGCCCCCAACTTCTTACCCATTGCCAATCTTCGGTGACGAGCGATCTAACAACCCCTTTCTTCCCCTTTTGTTCCTTTCCCTTAGGAGCTCGTCCTTTCTTTGGTTCAGAGCTTTGGATTAACCGGAAATCCTTTTCGCTTCTTTGATGCCGGCGCGTTGTTTTTTCTGTTTTTTTTTCCCGCAACATTGTACGTCGTCTGCATGCTCCAGTGTTGCGGTCTAGGGCTCCCGGTTCTGGAAATAGATATGGTTATGATTCGGCTCTCAGTTTTCACGAACGCTGCGATAATCGTTATTACTCTTGAAGAAGCCATCCTGTCCACATTCCTTCTAACAGGGCGATTGAGAAATTCCTTGACAACCTTCTTGGTTTTATTAAGCTTTTCCCCTCCCCATGAGACTAGAAGCCTGTAGGATTTGAAAAGACCAACTGATGTTCTTCTTTTCCCCCCCTCGAAGCGTTTCCCGCTCGCGTCCAATGATTCTCGGGGCTAGACCGGTGCTTCTTCCAACTGTCCCGCGTTGAATTGCGGACGACAAGCGAAGGCCTCTCTTTTTTGTTGGCCACATCCTTATGATAGAATGTAGAACCAAGCTCTTTCTATGTTGTTCCCCCCCTTAAGATGTCTTTCAAGGTTTTTCCCTTGGTGACATGTCTAAATCCTCCCTTTCTGGTTTTCTCACTTCTTAACCTCTGCCTCCCGCTCGCTTCCAACTCTTGAATCACCAAAGGAGGATTAAGAACGCCGGTTCCACCGTGTTACTGTGTTCCCAAAATAAGGTAATGTACTGGATACTTGCTGCCTTTTTTTGGTTGGGGGTGGAGAGCGGACTTACGTCAGATCCTTATAGTCCCTCTTTCAGTTAATCTTGTCTCCCTGGTGCTGGTCCGGTCTGTGATATCAGTGTATTTCCGGTTTATGTTCTCCAACCGTCGCGAGCACTCTATTTCAGCGAAATACCTGACTTTGCGGAAAACACAACACGCCTAACCCCACGCTCTTTTTGTTTTTCTTCCCCCGAGTCCAGACGCCCTTATCAGCCCCCCCTACCATTACCCTCACAAATCCCCACCTCCCTTTTGATCCCGACTGTCTTTGGCTCTTTTACCGTAAGTTTTGCAGTGAATTCAACCGTAGAAACCTAGAGATTTTTTAATTCCGGCGCTCTTTCTACCCCCTATTCTATAGCTTTTTTTTTTATTTCCTCATTCTCTCTATAGTCGGACCTCGCAGACTTATTCTCTCTTTTTCCTCCGCCTTTTGTTTTTTTTTTTAGGAATCAGCTTGCGACTTTTCTGTATAACTCCCTCCCTGTGGCGGCCCGGCCCCCCCCCCCCCCCTCCCGTTCGGTCGAGACTCGCCTCTCTCCCGACTTGAATCGGTTAATCGGTGAGCAAATTATCCCGACTTCCCAGGAGTACTCCTCCTTTTCTTGAACCCCCCCCGACTAGTAATTTTTCCCCTCGATTCCTGCCCGATTCGTCAGTTTGGTTTCTATTTCTTTGATTTGTTACTCCAGCCGAGGTCAAGGATTGCGGGGAGAGTGATCACTTCTTCCTTCCTCCCTGATCTTTCGATGGTTTTCCGACCGCCTGCCGGTTCGCCCCGCGTATTGCGTCCTCCTTATCAGCAATATATATGTATCGTTTCTTTTTTTTAGTCGCCCAAAAAGCACCGGATCTTTCTCGATGATAGAGTCTTCTTTTCTCCCCTTTCGTACGTTTTTTCATTCCTCTTTTTTCTTCTTGGTTCTTGCTTGCGTTTAAGACAACCACCAGATTAGTGTCTTTAGGTGTGCTTCCTCAATCCTTTCCTTCGCCTCCATGAGGGTGGCGATCGAAAGGCGTACCTCTTTGGGTCACCTTTTTTTACTGTGTGTTTCCATTATCCTTCCCCCCTCTTTTACCCCCCAACGTCCCTAATCCTTACCCAGGTTCTCTCCCCCGCCCACATTTTTTTCGTCCCAAAGTCATCCCCCGTCCGGCTCTCTCCCGCGAGAGGTCTTGCTGGCTCCAAGATTTGTTCCTTCCTCCTCCCGTCACATTTTGAATTCCTACCATTTTGAATCTTTCATCCCCAGCTCGATTTTTCATCGCCCAAATTGTAATCTTGATATTTGTTAGTTTCTCAGAGGCATCTCGAATTCTTTCTTCCCACTGCGTGAACTGTTTTCCCAGAGTCCTCTTCTTACACAAACAACACGCCCCATACCCACTCGCACCAACCCAAGCTACTAGATTAAAAAATCAGATTTGCTGCCGAATTCCTCTCTGTGGCGCGTCCCAAGTTAGCGCTGTGCTTTAAAAGTGCATGCCAGCACCTCGCGCTAAAACTGCACGAGGATGAGGCCTCAGGATTTTTTCAGCCGCATTAAGCCAGAAACTTCCCATTTACTTTCTACCGGACCTTTTTCAATTGTCGCTTTTTTCAATCGCTTCTCAACTCCAGGAAATGTCTCTTGTTTTAGTTGTTACACGACGGACGTGGTCAAAAGTTATACAGTGCATGACCAATTCTGCCTGGCGGTAACCTGTGGCGTGGTGGCAGGTATGAACGTGCCCCGCACCCCCTTCCTCTAAGGTCCTCCTGCAGTCGCCCCCCCTCTTGAGGCAACCACCAAGAGAAAATTTAGGCTCTTTTTGACCCCCGATGTCACGACCTAAGTGTTGGTCCCCACCCCGAGCCAAAATCTCCAAAGCACTTCCCATAGAGGCTCGCGAGATGAGGTCGTCTCCTCTTCCAGTCAGCTTTTCGCAAGGTCGCTGATG
>Ga0179591_1363074_pt1 | contig 18917 bp, 28 predicted proteins | sample CZOMad2_1_08_16f_FD_182891 | JGI IMG/M metagenome (GOLD analysis project Ga0179591, IMG submission 182891) | Vadose zone soil fungal communities from Angelo Coast Range Reserve, California, USA - CZOMad2_1_08_16fungal (PacBio error correction) | ecosystem: Environmental > Terrestrial > Soil >... | reverse complement strand
CGGACTGCCCCCCATACCCAGACTCACTTCCCCCGTTCTCACGGCCCACAAGCCAGGATTGTGCTTCAGTTCTTTCCGTCCCTCGAAATTTCAGCGTTCCTTTTTCTCGGAAGGTATTGACTTATCGTTCGTCGTATGCTCTCATAGACGTGAACACCGCTCCTGACCCCATAGATTGGTTCCTTTCATCTCAGATTCGGATTTGTAGCTTTTTGACCCCGCCCCAACCTGGTCTTTCGGTGCCATTGATCTCTCGTCTCGATCGTTGCCTTATTATAGCTTTCTGGCCCTCAAATAATTCCCCTGTTTTTTCTTACTTTTTTGTATTTCACCTTTGGGAGCGCCCTTCGATGATGTTGCCTTCTTTTTTCGCGCCTCATGCGAGTTTCCCTTAGACACTTTTTTTCCATGTTTTTGCATCCCTTCTCCTGGGCCCGCGTTTTCACAGGCCGGACCTTCTGTTCAGACGGCTCTCCCCCTTTTCCTGATTGCCCCACTGGCAGTTTCTTTTTTCCATGCGCAACCCCCCCTTCCTCCCTTTTTTCTGTCGTCCTCGACCGGCTGAAACGCGGTTTTTCCGGATTCCTGCTGCTCTGTCCGTTTTCCCCTCTAAGAACTGCCTCTCTCTTTCCTTTTATCCCTCATCTGGCTGTTTTTCTCTTCTTCAAAGAAGGATTTTGAGCGTTTCCTCGTATTTTGGTGCAGATTCTTAGTTGCGGTGATTCAGCCCCTCCCCTCTTATTGTTAAGCGTGCCGTCAAATCGTTAAATCCTTCCCTGCCGATCTTTCCTTTGTCGCCGTTGCCCTCCGGTCCTGGTGCCCTGGTACATAGAGTGGAGGTGTCATACGTTAGTTGCCATTTTCTCCTGTCTACTCTTTTCAACCCTGATCCCCATTGATTTGCTGAACCGTCGGCCATTGTTCGGAGAGATGCCCTGCTCCCGTGCAAAACCCGGTCCCTTTGTTTTGGTGTTGTGTGGGTGGGTGTTGCTAACGACAGAAATGGTTTCTACCGCGTCTGGTTTCCAATGGTTTTTTCAAATGAGGACCCGTTTACGAGTTGTTTCGCAAATTCAAGTTTACCCTTCTTTACCGATCCTTTCCCTGGAGATTTGTTTGATCTTTGCCGTCTGTCACAGGCGCAGCGAGACAACGCCATTGGGACCGCTCTTTTTGATCTTTAGGTGGTTTAGTCCTTTTTAGGGTGTTTTCTTTTTCCTATAGAGTCGTGCTTTTTTTCTTTTAGTTCGATGACCCCCCTTGTCGATTGCATTAGTCGCGTTCGAACCGCTATTCAGTTTTCTTAACGTATCTCCGTCCCGCCGTTTTTTTCTTAATGCCATTGGGAAGAGTCGCGCCGCGTGTTGCTGACCGAATGTCTTTTTTTTGTCAGAGTTGCTTCTTTGTAGCCTTTTTGCCTGCTACGTCAACGTAGCTGGCAGGCATATTTTCGTTCCTTCCTCAGTTGTTGTTTGTGGTTTTTTTTCCTTTTTTTGAGTGTCGTCCTGCCAGGGCGATGCAGTTGCGCAAGGCCCCATCTTGGCCAAGCACCATCTCTTTTTTGCCCTGATTCGCACGACCCCAGCGGGCGGATAGGAGCGCCCCCCAGGCTGCCCCATCTTCTTGCTGTTTGGTTTTCTATAAAGTATCTCCCCTCACCGCATTCATGTCATTCGACTGTGCATCACGGATCTGCTCCCCGAAGACTAGTTCCGATTTCGACCCCCCTTATTTCCCCACAAACACCTCCTTCCATCCCCCGCCGCTCCCTGGGTCGTTTCTCTTTTCTGGTCTCACCCCCCCGTTCTCCTGTCCTGTGACTTGACCCCTTTTTCATTTTTGCCCGGCAGCAAGTGGTGGTCTCGAAGACTGAACTGTGGCCACCAACTTACTCTTCCCGGGGACGTTTCCTAACGTTACCTGGGTCTCCGTCCGTATTGCGGAGAGTTGAGTGAAGGCTTTTTTGTGTCCCTTTGCGGATCAACCCCTCCCAACTGGGGCCGATCGGATTGCACCACCACGTTGCTTGTTTTGCCTCCCCCCCGATTTCGGTTGAGACGGCGCAGTTCCTCTAAACGTTTCCCCTAAAGCTTACACCGGACAAAAAGTTTCTTTCGGGCCGGTTTAGCACCGTCCCTTTTCGGGGTGGGGGGGGGGGCTGAGCCATGTATTAAGTTTTGTCTAAATGCGCCGATCCCCGAAGTTCCCCCGTTCTTTCACGGCAGCTCCTACTTAGAAGCCCTAGGGTCTACGTTCCTCCACCTTTTTCGGCGCTGATCTTCCCAAAAGCCCTACCCCTTTTCTGCGTCATATCCCGTCACCTCAGTCCCTTTCTTTTTCTGTAGACCCCACGACCCTTACCTGCGTTGCGGATGTCTTCACTGCCAGATCCTCCAAATTTTTTCCTTTCTGGCATGAAGCAAGACCCCGGGACCGTCGTTGGAAATAACGTGCCCCGTCTTCCAGCACGGATATATTGGTTTTTTCCAAGCCTTTTCGACTTTCCCCTCCTGGGTGTGTCCTATTCCAAAATGAGAGCTTTATGGGGACCCCAAAAAGCACCTTCTTTTTTTGTCCCCCAATTTTTGCCCGGGTTTTGATTTTGCCATTGGTCCGAAAACTGAGAAAAAATGTTCACAAGACGAGCACTCTTTATGTTTTTTTCGTGTAATGCATTCCGTCTCCAGGACACAGCTGAAACCAATTAGAGTTTAGTGAGAGGGCATGTGACAATTCGACTCGTCCGTCTTGAGTTAAGCGCCTTCCATCGAGCGATGCTGCCACACCAGGTCCCTTTCCTACTGCTTCCTTCGATGGTTCGGCCTTTTTACCAACTATTTTTTTTCAGTCACCGGACGATGAAGGCCAGCCCCTAGCTCGGCACCGTGCGCGTATTTTACGGACGTCCTGATTTTCTGGAGGCCAGAGGAGTACGTAGTCTTCCTCTTGAGGCCGCTGTCCCCAGTTTTCCCTACGCTTTGACCGCACCTCCGCCTGGAATTTTAGTGAACCTCGGGTGATTCGGGAGCGCGAGGTGTGCGTCGGGACTCAGTTCAGTGTTCCCCTGCAAAGTTTGCCCCTCCCTTATTCCCGCCAAATGCCTCCCTGGATTTCTCATGGATCCGCCATCCAGCGCGACATACTTGCCGGGGTAGCCCACAATAACGTCCGCGACCGCTTTTCGACCCTCCCCTAGTTCTGCCCCACCTTCCGACCCCCCTCGGCCGATTCCACATGCAACCTTTTGGTGTATGACCTTTTTTCCTTAAGGGTTTTTTTGATTTCTCTTTGTGGCCCACTTGGTGCTCCCCCCCCCCCCCCACAGGGGAGGAGCCTTGGGTGTTTGAAACTGACTTCTTCTGGAGACTTAGAACATCTGTTCCGCCATGAGCGGGGGATTTTCCACGTGGCTACAAGAGCAGCGGCTCTTCGCTAAACTTATTTTCCGGGTTCGACCTGGATGTAAAGTGCTTTGATTGGATTGATTTGCAGAGCTCCTTTTCTCTTGTTTGCGACCTGGTCCAGCGGCGCACTTCGAAACCGACCAACAATGGCTCGTCCTTTTTCTCAATTCCCGCACAAGTCCTTGACCTTGGTCCTGCTTTGCTTTCCCGCCCTCCCTTTGGCTGCGGTGGCGGACGTTTGCAGAGAGAATTGCCCTCCCGTTTTTTTTTTTTTTTTTTTTTTGCATCCCGCTGATGGGTGCTACACCCCTTCTTTTCTCACTACCTTGTACCCCCCCTTTTCCCCCCATGCGCAAGCGTAGAGACGGACCCCAGATGGTCAGTCGTCCTCTCCTTTGCTTTCCTTTCTTCCCTTGCGGCATTGTTCCGATTTGGTTCGCTCTCTTGATCCCTTTTTCTCTTTTTGTGCCAAGGGAAGATTCTACCTCTCCGGCAACGGTCCCAAGTGGGCGAGGTGCGAACCTCCCATGGGCTTGTTCCTGTTTAAAGTGGAATGATTCTTCAACTCCCCTGATCCGATCCCCGCCATTGCCAACCCCGAGATGCAAAACAATCATGTAGACGCCTCCACATTACCCCCTCACTTCCCCCCCCATTAATTCCTTTGTTTTTGTTTTTGTTGTGTTTAGAGCCCTATGTGATTGTCCGTGCCTACCCTTTCTTATTCCTACGGGTACTGTAACATTCTCTCTCATGGCGTTGAGACTATTCCCTTCTTCGATTGTCCCTCTGTACCCCGGGTTTTCCAAGGGAACCAATTCTGCGAAGTTCAATTTTCCGTGACGGTCTTTCCAGTCGTTCAGTTTTCCCTTGCTTTTCCTTCGCAACGGTTTCTAGTTGATTCTTGATCATTCCCCTTCCAGCGAAGCCTCGAGGGAGAGAGCTTAGCCTAGGTTTGGCCCTTTTTTTTTCTTTGATGGGTATTTTTCAGGATTCACCCCCCCCCCTGTGTTTGATAATTCCAGCTTATGTCAGGCCCACAGGTGGCAAATGCGGCGCCAGTCCCCCTCCCCCTCCCCTTCTTCTTCAGGTACACCGTTGACTCCATCCTCCCAGGGCAGATACAGGGCCCCTCCCGCACTGTTTTATGATCCGTCAAAGCCCCCGTGGGAGGGTGTGGAGTTTAACGTCGCCTGAGTACGACGTATCCTGCTGCTGCAACACTGACCCCAAGCTCTCCCATTTTTTCTTACAAGTACCTTTCCCTCTTCCCCCTTGGGCTATGCGCCAGCGGCGTCAGCTCGAGCGGGCAGTGCCTCGTTTTCATAGCTCCGCTCCCTTACTCAGTTTGACCACTGGCCGGTAACCAGTTTGCGGTTTTCAATCCAGTTGAAATCCGCTCCACCCCCCCTTTTCATCAGAGTAATGGCTGATTTCTTGGCGCCGGTTTAGAGGAGCAAACTCTTTTTGTACCGAGAGTTTTTCCAGTCTGGAGTCCACTGGGACATTTTTGTCTGCCTCCCGCGTATCCCCTCCACCGCCCCCCGCGTTCTGTCCCCCCCGCACAATTCGTCCAGGTCCCGTTTCCTCACCCACTTCCAGACCGACCCCCCCTTCATCCCTTTCGCCCCTCTAGTTCTCCCTCCAAGTCGCCCGCCTTCCCACCCAAATCACAACCCACCCCTTCCCATGTTAATCCATCTCCCCCTTGGGCACACTCTACCCCGCTCCCCCCCTCCCTCCACTCTTCCCACCTCTACCTCTCCTACCTCCTTCCCCCTCCCCCCCCCCCCCCGACTCCCTAAAGGCCTCCCTCCACTTTTTCCATCCCCCCCGGCCCGCCGCCCTTCCCTCCCGGTCACTCCATCTTATACAAACCTTCTCGGCTTTCCCCCCCCCGCCCCCTGCCTCACACGCTCCCCTTTCTCTTCTCCTCGCTCCTCCCCCTCCCCTACCGGCCCACCACGCCGCCTCCCACCCCGCTACCACAACTAATACCTGCTCCTGACCCTCCCGCCACCATTTCTGCCCCACTCTCGCACCCCCCTCGGTCCCACCCCCTCCCACCTCCCCCCACTCCTCCTCCCCCACCTCCCCACCATCTGCAAGCACCCTTTCTCCCTCCCACCTTTTCAACTGCTCCCCCTCCCCCCAACCCCCGCCTCCCACCACCGCCCGCCAGCTCTTATCCACTTTTTCTCCTCTCTCCCTTGACCCTGACCCTCCTCCCTCTACAGTCCATAGCCCCTCCCCCCTCCCTTTCCTATACCCTGATCCATTTCCTGTCCCCCCCATCTCTCTTCCTTCTTTCCCCCTCTCGACGTACATCGCACTCCTGACTGTCAATTCTACTTCTCCCCTCTCCCTCTGCTCTCTCCTTGCGGCCCCTGCCACCTTGACCACGGTGACGCCTCTCCTCAACCCCCCTCTCTCCGTTTTCACCAAGTCACTAATCCCTCTCTCGTTATTCTGGATGCCGTTTGACCCGCTGCCTCCCCCGCCCCTCCTTTACTCTCTCTCATCCCCTCGCACCTCGCCTCCCCTTCAGTGGGACCAACTCCTCACTAACACCCTCCCCCTCCTTCCGCCTCGCCCAACCCACTTCCTCCCTGCCTCTTCAACTCGTACCCCTGCTCCCCCCCTACATGACACCCCCGCCCCACTCCCGGTACCGTTGCCCCGATTCCTCCTCCCCTCTTCTCCACCCATCGGGTTCCCCTCACCCCCCCCGTCCCGATTCCTCCTCCCCCCCCACCCCCTTTTTCACTCTGTCTCCCCGCCATCTCGCCCTACAGCCTTCCTATGCCGGCCTCACACTGCCTATTTTCCGGTCTTCCATCCCGCCCTACAGCGATCACTCAACTACCTCAACTCCCTCGTATCCGTATTCTCCCTCCCTACCTCCTCTCTCCCCCCCCTCTCCCCCCCACTCACCCCCACCACCCCCCCCCCATCCTCTCTATTCCCCAAGCACCTTTTCCCTCTACTCACCCCTACGCTTTACCCCCAACCCCCCCCGCCCTTCCCCCCTTCAACCCCGCGTTCACCGTGCACTGCACCCTCCTCCTTTGGCCATCCCCCCCCAATTTTTCCGCGGCTAACTACCTCACCCTTCTTTCCCCCCTCTCTCATTTCTCTCCTCCCCCACTCTACTCCTCTTTTCCCTACCCCCCACAGCCCCCCCCCCATGACTCCCCTAGCTAGCAGTTCCTCCCCGCCTCTTCAAGCCCCCACCTCGGTCGTAATTATCTCCCACCTGTGAGTCCTTCCGTATGGCCTCACCAACCCCCTCCCCAAACCCCCCCGACCCCTTCAGCACACTCCCTCCCCACCCCCTTCCCTCACTCACCCCTCGCCCCGTCCTCGGCCCCGGGGTTCTTCCCCCATCCCCCATCGCTCTCCTCCCCCTTTTTTCTTTCTTTCACCTCTCTCCGACCATGCCCCCCCCTCCCCTCCACCACCTTCCCCACCTCCTCATCATTTCCGTTTCTTTATCCCGCCTCCCCTCCTCACCCGCTGTCTCCTAACCCGGGCACGCCCCAACCTTTGCTTTGACTATCCCTCCATCCTCTTCCTCACTTCTCCCCAACCGCTCAGTTCGACCTCCCGCCCTGTCTCCTCCCCCCCCCCCCACACCCCCTATCTCTGGCCCCCACCGCCCCCCTTTCCACCCTCTCGCATCCCCCCCACTTTTTACGCCTCCTCTCCCATTCCCTCCCTTCTACCCCCAGCTTCTGACCGAACACCACCTATCCCCCGCCCACCCCCCCACACCCCTTCCAACCCCCCGCCCTACTCATCCCACCTACACACCCCCCCTTCACAATCCTGTGTACCCCTCTCCCCCCTCGCCACCCTCAGCATCCCCGCCACACCCCCGTCCCCCCCTCCCAACCTCCCCCCTCTCCCCCACAATCACCTCCCCCCTCCCTTGAAACCCCCCTCCCTCCCCCCCCTCCCCACCCCCCTTCTGTTCCCTAATCCCCCCCCGCTTCTCCAGCCCCCACCGTTTTGCCCTACGCCTCCCTCACCATTCCAGCCCTCCCCCTCACCCCCCTTCCCTTCCTCGATCCCCTTCCCGTTCTCTACTCTCCTGTCTCGCCGCTCCACACTCCCCACCCGTCCCCTTGCCCGCCCCCAACGACCCTCGCTCACTCAACCACCCACCGAACCTGCCACAGCTTTTATCTGTTACCCTACCGCCCCCACCTCCCTATCCTCCTTCTCTCTTCCATTCCCACCTATGCTCCTAACCCCGCACTCCACCCCCACCAAAACCCCCCACCCCCACTTTCCCTCCTTCTTCGCTCCTCCCCCACCGCGCGCCCCATATTGTAGCCCCTCCCAGAGCCGCCCTCTCACCTACCCCCCCCCCCCCCCCCTCTCAGGGCTTCTTCCCCCCCCCCACGCATAGCCCTGCCCTCTCTCGCCACCCCGTTGCCACTCTGCCTCCCCGCTCCTCACCCCTCCACGCCACCCCTCCGCTTTTCCCCCCCCGGGGATGTCCCTTCACTCAATGTCCTTCTCCTTCCCCCCACCCCCCTCCCCGTCGCATACTTTCTCCCCCCTACCCCCCTCTGCCTCCCTGTCCTGAGATCCTTCACCTGACTCCCCCATCCTCTCCCCCCCCCCCTCCCTCCCCCCCCCTCACTTTCATCCCACACCCCCCGCTCGCCTTCGGTTCTTGCCATTCGTTCCCTGGTGTTTTTTGATATGCACTTCTTCCTTCTCCATTTTTTCCGCAACTTTCGAGTCTGGATGCGCCTGCGCTGCCACCAATAAACTGACCCGTGGACACCTGTTTTGAGAGTTTTTCAGTCACCCTCTTTCTCCCCTTCCGCCCTTCTTAGTTCAGCGTTAATCGTGCTGCAACGTTTTTTTCCGTACATTGTATTTTCTCCGCAGTCTCTGCCCCCTGATCGACACTTTCAATCGCTTTCCCTATATAGATCTTGTTTTCTGTGCGAACCCCTACTTTGCCCAGAGGTTTTTTTTTTTTCCGGTTCGACCTTTTTTCTCCTGATAGTTCGATGTCGATTGCACGAATCGAACCAAACCTGTTTCTTCACCCGGTTTAAGGTTTGATTGAAGAAGCTGCTTTTTCCCGTCCGCTCCGTCTTGTCCTCTTTTGCTAGCACTGGGCGATCAGCGCCCAGAAAGTGGAAGGCTTGCCCTTCTTTGCACATTTTAGAAGGATTTGACTTTGGCTTTCCAGTCCCCTCTATCCCAGGTTAGATCACCCCCTGACGTCACCGGCAACCTGAGGTTTTCTTCGGTTTTGTGCCCGGCGAGTCTGACAAGATCTTTCCTTTTCTGCCTTGCTGCTTTCCCCTGGACCTTTTTTTCCTTTGAACTGTGGTAGCTTTCTGCCGTTTCTTTCCTTCTCCCGTCCTTGATTGCCGTTTCTCAGCAGTGGCAGGCAGGGATGAATTTCGAAGCAGATCTTCGTTTTCGTTTTGTGGTATAGTATCAGTCTGGACGTTTTCTTGTGGAGACCGATTCGTCGTCGCACTCTGCACTCGCGGTTCACAAGACGATAGTCTAGGTTTAGCGTTGATAATCCTTGAGTAGTCCCTTTCCGCCTGCTTCATGCTTTTCGGCCGTCGTTCACTTTCCTCCCTCGCGCCTTGCGCAACCTGATTAAGATTTAAGGGCCTACACCGTCATTTCCCCTTCCCCTTTTTTCTCGAGCCCTTCACCTATGCCCAAGCGGAATCGCAGCTAACCCCCCTCATTATTTTCTTTTTTTTTGGAATGGTCCCCCCTTTTTCTCCCCCTGACCCGTCTCCCCTTTTTTTGTGGCCCCGTAAAATCCCCCCCTTGTCGAGCCAATTGCTGCAGGCGAGTTTCCTGGGCCGCTGGGCCTTTGTGTTGGCTTAGGGTTATTCGCTTCGCACCCCGTCCCCCCCGTTTGGACTCCTGCTCTTTAGCTGTCCGCTCATGCTGTGTTCGGTCTGGGAGAGTTTTTTGGGGAGAGCTATTTTTTTTCTTGATTTTTAATTTGTCTGCATTCTTGGTTTTCGTTCCCCGACATTTTTTCGATGTTCTTCTCTGTGAGTTGCGGCCTTCCTTTTTTTTCTTTTTTTCCTAAGTTGCCATCAATTGCTTTTTCCCTTTTTTCAGCGGCCAGTTTTTTTCGATGTCATTTCGTTTTTTTCCCTCTGGTATGAGTGCTTCAAGTTTCTGAAGTCACCACAGTTCTCAATGCCCTTTCTCCCTCTTTTTCAATATAATTTCCTTTTTTTGTTTTGTTGTTTTGAGGTCCTTCTTGACGCCCATCTGATTTTTCGAAAGAATGCCCCGCCCGTTCTCAGGGCCCTTCATCAGAACCACCCCCCTATTTTTTTTTCTTTAGGGCTCCCCCCCCAATCTGCTTCTTTCCGGCTTGTACATAGTCGCCTGCCCACCTCCCTTGAACCGACCCTTCCCCCTCGTTCTTCACTTCTCGCCATTTAGCGATTCCCGTCCGTTCCCCTTTTCTCGAAACCCAGACCAGAAACCAAATGACCCAACTTGCCTCCCCCCCCTACACCGCCTTTTTTGATCCCCATTCCGTCAACATGTTTGGCCCCGAGCGGACCCCCTGCGCCTTCCCCCCCCTTCATTAAGATTAATTAATCTCCTTTGCGCAAGTGCCTCTACGAACTGTTTCTCCCCACCTCGAGGAAACTGCTCCAGAAAATTGCCTTTTCTGCTTTTATTCTTTTTCTCGTTCCACCTTTTTGCCTGGGGCGTCCCCATTTTCCCGATTGCCTTTTTTTTTTTTCCCCCCCCCCACATGGGCCTACGGTTGGTTCTTTCCTTCAACCCCCCCCCTTTTTGGTTTTTTTCCGTCCAAGGAGCGGGTAGGCGGCCTGCCCCGTTCTCGCTTCTCCCCCCACGACACCAGTGCTGTACCCGGGGCCCCATTTGGCTTCTACGGACTGATCGGGCGAGAGACATCCCGTCTCTTTAGTACGTTTGAACTCTTCGTTCTGGTGTCCCCTCGTAGACTCCTCTGGTCGCGTTCCCATTAAAAGGAGACCCGCTTCGGGGATGCTGTCTCCGGCCCACCGATTTTTTTTAACGTTTTTGCCCTTTTTTTAACTGGCATTGGTTTTCTGCTTCTTTGGTTGGGCCCACCCTGACTTTTTTTTTTCGTTGAGCTGATTGGGATTTTTTGCATCCCACTTGCTTTCTTGCTTTTTTACCCTTTTTTTCAGGTGGACCGACCGCTTCAGCCCGGTAGATTCCACTTCTTCAGACGAGGTCCCTCCCCGGTTTTTTTTGGCCTCCCCTTTTTCCTGGTGGCATCTTACTGTCTTCCGAAATTCCGTCCTTGTGCAACTCAGTTTTCCGGAGTTGATGATCCCCCCTTCCCTGGGACGACCCTTTTTTCCCCTTTTGCGAAGACTTAATATCGCTCTTCTTGCAGGGAGGCAAACATTGGGTGCTTCTTCTTTGCATCCCGTACCTCTTCAGAGGAGCGTAAGCTCCCTGATCGGCCAGGTTCTTCCCCCTGCACATTTTCCATTTTTTCGCGGGACCGGGTCTCATCCCGACCGTTGATGAAACTTTTGACTGATCGCTTGTCTGGAGCGTGTTCCGGAGCGTTCTTGGGAAGCTGAATTCTTTTCTTTTTGACTCGTGATTTGCCCGCCGGAGCTTCCCATGATGACCGCCCCTCAATCCTGAAGATTAGAGGACGATTTGGATGATTTCTCCTGGTCTTTTTTTTCCGCTTGTTCTTCCTTTTAGTCTTCGTTCCTCTTAGGGCGATGTTTGCAGCGTTTTCGCTTTGTATTAAGCTTTCAGGATCAAGGGATGACCCGCACCCCGATTCTTTTGCGCCTGGCCCCCACGAGACCCCCCCAGTTATCAACGCCGCGCGGAGAATTACCTCCCTTTTTACACCGGTTTGTAAAGACCAAACGTCCCCCCCTGACCCTTTTTTTTTTTCCCTTGTGGACTGTTTTTTTTTTTTTCTGCCGACGGTGGCCAAGGGGTCACCTTTCGAAACCCACAAGGATTCTTAGCCTAAGGGAAAAAAGCTCGACGCATATATTACCACGTCCTGCAGCCTCTTGAGTCAACCTGATTCGTTGTCGCGCGCGTGAGTTTGTTTACGATCCTGGCCGTCGCTTGGTAATGCGCCCGGTCGCCCCGCTCTCGTATGGACGTGATTATGTTTCCCCTTTGCCGTTTTTAGTTGCAGAGAGACCGCCGGTTGCAATAATGACCTGACCGTGCTGTTCTCCCTTTCGTGCCCATTAAAAACCCCCCCCCCGGCTCCTTTTTTTTTTGGCATTTGATTCATGTCGCACCCTTCTGCTTGAGATCTTCCGTCCCCTTTCAACCCGGGTTGCTGCTTGGGGCCGACCGATCGTCCCCTTTTTTAGCTGGAGTTTTCCCCCGCTGTTCCCCGCCACCTCGTTTTTATAACTACTAGACCCCACCGTCCAAACAAGGATTTTAGCTCAGGACCCCCCGCTTGTTCCGATCTTTTGGTCGCTTTCTTTTGGCAGTCGATCCCGAAATGCCCCCCCCGTTAAAAGTCCCCTTCTTTCTTTCCTTGTGCTCTCCTGCAAGGTACAGGTGTGGCCTCTTTTTCCTCGCCACGGTAACCAGTTTCGCTCCGAATGGGTGTTCCAGTTGGTTAAAGTGGTCCCCCGGCCGTGAACGGTGCATCTGACCTTGATCGTCCTCTTTTTCGGTCTATGTGCTGACCCCCCTCTCTTCAAAACTTCTGTTAGCTCTCCCCCCCCTCCCTCTCTCTTCCCTCCGTTTTTTTTTTTTTTTGTTAGAGAGAGAGTGTTCTGCGTCCCCTTTCCTCTTTTTGCCTCCTTCTTTGTTAGTTTTCTTCTCCTCCCAGATTCGGAGTTCTTTGATTTCCTTTCGATTTCTGTTTTCCACTCCTTACTTTTCCACCGGTCCCCCTGCGACAAGGCACACCCCTCATTTGGCCCGCTTTTTAGTGGACCTTTGCCTTCCATTTCGATGTGGCCCTTTCTTATGACTTGGGCCCCACCCTTCCTTCCGTATTTTGCTCTTCCTTCCCGGCAGCATTTTCCTGCTACAGGCGGAGCGGTTTGCTTTCTTGTTACCGGGATTGTCCCCTTGTTGCTCGAACGGTTGTCGGTCGATGCTAAGTAACCTAGCCCACAGCGGTAATCGTTCGTCCAGCCCCATTTTCTTTGCTTCTCCACCTGTATCCCCCGTCAGCACAAACTTTTTTTTCGTCTGTTTTTGACAGGCTACCCGCGAGGAAGCTTTATGATTTAACCCCGAGGGAAAGTGCTTCATTTTTTTTTTTCTGATTAATACTCACCACCTTTTTTTTCCTGCAGCCCAACGCTCTGAGTTGCTCCAGCCCCATGGGACCGATTGCACGTCGGCCACTCGAAGCGGGTTACCCCACCTTATTGATCTTTTGGTACTGCGATTCGCCTCTCCCCCTGGAATTATTTCTTACCCCGCCTCCGCTTCTCGTCGGGGCAGGGACATCGCCGGTCCCCCCCCCTGACTTTGTTATTGTCGACTGCGTGTACGTTTACTCATCTTCTTGGGCGCGCCATGTCACAATTAGGTTTATCGCCTTTCCGGATTTTTTGATGGTGTTCTCTCCCAAGTTTCGTTTTACTTTTTTTCGTTTCCTTTTGATCTTCGCCGGCAGCTCCTGTCATGTTCCACACCATTTTCACTTTCCCTCGCTCTCACCCTCGCTTGCGAAGCCCGACTCTTTCTCCCCCCACCTCGCAGCCCCGCCTGGGACCACCCCCCTGCCCATCCCTCTCTTCCCCCTCAACTGTCCCCCCCCACTCATCATTTTTCCCCCACTTTCTTCTCTCACCCACCTTTTCGTTTCTCCCTCCCTCCACACCCCCCGCCGCTACCCACCACCTGCCCTCCAAACCCCCTCCTTCCTCATCCCCCCGGCCCCTCCCGTCACCCAGACCGTTGCCCTGGGGGCCTCCTCCTCCCTTGTCCCCTCCCACCCGTGCACTCGCCACTCACGCTTCTTGTGCCTTATTGTTTTCTTTGAATAGATGCTTTTCACTCCCGCGATCTTCTATGAGAGTCTTTTGTGCCTGTTTTAAATTGGCGTTCGCACCGTACTGGCACCTTCCGAAGAATTTCTTCCCCCAGTTGGCGCCCCCTACTAGTGACTTCCCCAGCGTCGCGAGCTCCGCTCTTTTCTCGTGCTTTTAGTCGTGGCATTTTGAGCGGACCCGTACGTTCCTGACTAGACACCGACGCTTCGGCTTGATTCGCGCAACCACTTTTTTCCCCCATCGCTGTTCCTCTATGGAGGATAGTTTCTTCCCGACTCCCCCCTTGACACTAAGGGGTGGTGCCTTTTCCTCCATCGGGGTTTCTCTTTGATGCCGCTCCTGTCTCACGGTTTGTGTGAAGACGTTGCCCCTCGCCCGCTCCGTCTTTGAGACATTTTAACTTTTCCCAGTTCTCCGACGTGTCGTTTTCATGCGGCCAAGGGGGCCGACGTTGATCTTTCTCCTTTTTTCCTCCCCTCTCTCCCCTTTGTGAAGAAGCAACCGTTTTTTGCTGCCCATGCGGTTTTTTTTCCCCCCTGCTTCGTTGGCTGCCCGAGACCGGGCTTTGAAACTTTGGTCGCGTTGATGGCCTGGTAAATCCCCCCTTTAGCCCTTTTGTATCCATCGGTATCCTTCACGCAGGCTTTCAGTAGTTGTCCCGAAGAAATTCGTCCTAAGTTTTAGATCGACCGCTTTTCTTTCTGATTTGCGGAACGTCCCGACGGTGATGGCACTGCTGCCCCCCTACGTTGATTAGAAGTCTGCTCAGCACAGGACCACTCGGCGCAGACTATGTTGGCCTACACGTTCGTCGATGAAGTTTGAAATGCACCTTTTCCCGAGTGTGCGTTTTATATTAGTGTCTTGCAGCTTGCGCTGTCCTCCCCAGTGGTTTTATGAAGCAGAAAAGTCCTCCCCCCCAATTTGGTAGGGTTTTTCTTCCAAGCCCGCCAGTACACCAGAGGAGAACACGATCAACCTGAATGGGTTACCCCGAGGCGGACCTTTTTTTTGGATGTGGACAGTTCTCTTTTTCTGGCGGACATCCAGTTAAAGGTCGTCTGGCCTTTCCTGACTTTAGTTTGGCAAATGCCCCTTCCTTTTCAGTGTGTTTTTTCCCCCTTTCAGCCAGGGTAACCCTCGTTGACCGTTTCGGAGTGTAAGTTCTTTTTTTTTTATTTTACCCTTGTTTAATTGTCGTTTTTGTTGGCTCGTCTGCTCGAGTTTCGTTCCCGAGTCTGCCCGTCGGTTTTCCGTGAAAGGAGAAGTTTTTTCGCTTCCCCAGACCCCCAGAAGAAGGAATCCCTTATGTCGACAGGATCTTCTCGCGTGCTTGCTGGTGAGGACCCGAGATGTTGAGGGAGGGGGCAGTTTGAATGGAAGGACCCAGGGAGAGTTCAGGCCGGTCCTATCTCTCTTTTACAAGTCTGTTGGGTTGATCTTTTTTCCCTCTTGAGGAGCTTCTTCTGACTTGAGGACAGGGAACCCTTGTAATGCCCTTATTCAGTTCTCCGAAGGTTTTTTTTTTTCCCCCGGCACACCCGTTTTCCTTCTCATTCATATGGTTTTTCTGCCGTTTTTGCACCTCTGCTAGGAATCCCCTTATCGCCACTCGTGCCCTTACAATGGTTTTTCAGAAAGAAGACCTATCCCTCCCCGATCCTTTAATTCTGCCCCCCCCTGCGACCTCACCCCGTGTTCTACCGTCTTTTTCGTCCACTGTTGGGGGTTTTTTGGTGTTCGACTTTTGCCGACTTGCTTTGACAACCCTATCCTTGGCCAACCTTCCTTTAGCCCGTCCTACCCTGGAACTCACTGGCCCTTTTCCGTCCCACCCTCGTGTCTTCCCGCCAAAAATGTTTGATCTCTCTTAAGGGTGGAGTCGTCCCGGGCGTTTTGTTTGTCCCCCGCGCTAGTGCCTCCCCACATTTTCCGACCTGTTTCGGGGCTTAATCCCGGGGAGCGGTTTTTATTCCCTTTGCCTCTTTCCGCCTTAGTGTGACAGCGACGCACACCCCCCCCCTGTTCAGGTCTTAATTCTCCATACGGATTATTTTCCTTACCTATGTTTTTTTCTTGTTTTTTCTTGAGAGTGCACTCTTTCTTCCCCCCTGACTCAGGGGAAGTCCTGGTCGCGGTCCCCCCTGCCCAGACTTGAGCACCACTTCTCCCCTTTGCTTTTGAAGGCCCCATCCTTCTTTTTTTTCTTGGTCCCAACCCTTTCTCATGCTTGAGCTGATACTTTGTTTTTTTTTAAGACCTCTTTTGCCCCCGTTGCTTCTTTTTTTCCCCTTTAGAGCCCAGTCCCCCCGTCTCCGCGTTCCCCGGTCGACCAATCGACGACTTCTCTGGGCAGACTTTTTCATTCCCCTTGGCCGTTGCTGTGAAATGTGAGTATCTTCTGTAACGGGCCCGAGTTTTTTCCATTTTTTTTTCCTTCAGTATTTGATTACTTGTTCAGACTCTTAGCCCATACCACGCCTTTTTCCCCGGACACTGCGTGATGCTCATGTGCAGCTATCCTCCAGCGGCCGTTGGAGAACCCCACTTCACACCCACAAGGACCTTTTCGATTGTTGCTATTCTTGCCCCCCTTTATAATTCCGCGATTTGACCTTTTTCATGAAGATCGACGACCCCGTTGCACGACCTGTTCGGAGCAACTCTTTTTCACGCCTCCCTTCTGTCCCCAGGAAGATTGGGAGATTGGTTCGATCTACTGCAGGTCGCTTAGTAGAATCGTAGGGCCCCCCCCAACTCCCACGGGCCGGCCTTTCAGAGCAGTCCCTATGACCCAGATTTTTTTCATCTTGTTAATTACGAGTCATTCCCCCGTCCTTATGTGGGAATACTGTGCGAATCCTTTTTCTTCCTTGTAGTGTTTTCTTTTTTGTTCGTCCCCCGAGGGAGCTAGTAGCCCCCCCACCTGACGTTCCCTTTGAGACTGATCTCCTTGATGTTCTCTTTTTTTGCAGACCATACATCCCTTCGACGAGGCCAGGGTCCGAGCTCAATGCTCCGCCTGTATGAATTCCCTTACGGCATGTCCGCCCGATTCCAGGCGGAGTCCACGTAGCTTTTCCTTGATAGGGAACCCGGTTGCTGAGCAAAAATCGGGACATTTCTTTGGGGACACCCCTTTCATAGTGGGAGCTCCTTCGTGGAGACTTTCCCGTTAGCCATTGCCTTACGAACGAGCTTCTTGTAGAAAGTCTATTAGTTCACGACTATACATTTTGGGATTCTACCTCTTCTACTGGGGACCTTTTCTTTTGGTCTTAGCTTGCTTTGCCTCTCGCGTTTTTTGCGGCCCATTTTAAACTGTGGTACCTTCTTTTCGCGGACACCCCCCCTCTGACCCACCCACTTCCTTTCTTGTTCACTTCTTCCCTTTCCAACCTTGCGTTGCTTTTCTTTCTGACCCCCCCGCCTCTGGCCTTTGGTCTGCGAGTTTTGCCGTAGCATCTCGATGGCTGGTGACTTCCTCCCCCCTTTTTGCCCGCGCACCTCCTCCCTTGAAACCTCTCGCCACTCCTCGCTTTGGCGGACCCCTTTCCCGCTCTTGGAATTTTCGCTCTCGTCCGGGTTTTTTCTGTCGCCCTTTCGTGACTTTTTAGATAGTTCCCTTTTTTCCTCACTCAGCAAGGGACTTGCACCGCTTCTCACGGGCCCTCCCGGGCTGCGGCTTTTTGTCCCCCCGGGCGTCTGTGCCCGCTTTCTTTTTGTAACTAAGCTCCAACGCGATCGCGCCGTCTGATTGCTCGCCCAAAACGTAGATGTTTGAAGTCCCTGTTTTTTGCCCTTCCAACTATCTTTTCCTAATAACGTTTGTTGTTTTTTTGAGATTTGTTATTTTTTTCGTTCAGGGTTTTGATTCTTCGGGGGTCGAGCACATCGGATCTGAGGCGAATCGTTGTGCCGTGAGTCATTTTTTTTTGTCCCGGCCCCTTGTTTTTCAACAAATCGTTGTTTTGTGTTTTTTTTTTTTTTGTTTCCGTCTCTGTTCCGACGCTGTTGACGTATTTTGCTGCTTCCTCCCAGGAAGCGTGATCGTGAGCGTCGGCACCTGGATCAAAACGGTTTTTTTTTTCTTCTTAGAGTAGGGAGGACTTTTGTCCTCTCCCGTCACGGATGCTTTTTGGGAGTGATTTGGGGTACGTAAGCAGCCCCACCAGGTGCGCCCCCATTTTGCTCTTTTTTTCCCTCCAATCCCTCCCGCTTTTTTGAAATGTCGACCCAACCCTTCCCTCCCCCGGGCTGGCGGAGTTGAGACTTTGCGCCGCGGATACCGTTGGCTCTTTTCTTCAGGACCCCCCTTGAGTGTTTTAGGTTGTTCCCCCTTTTCCCCGGTACATGTTAACTCCTGCAATACCGATGTTTGTCCCCCTTTTCAAATAGTCAATTATCCCGGATTCTTTTTTTGGTTTTGCCGGCACAGCGAGGGCATGGACTATCGGCGGCGCGAACCCCCCTTTCCTTCTGTCCCAACATGGGTTCGCAAGAACTAGAAGAGCCATCGGACTCCTCGGTTTTTAGACTTTGTACCACAGTTCGCCTTAAAAACTTTCTTTTTCCTAGGAATCCGTTTCTCCTTCCCCTGCTGAAGATGGTAGAAGTGTCCCTCCGATTTAATTCAGAAGACGAGGCATCCCTTTTTCTGTTTTTTTGATTGGTTACAAGGGGTTGGTCTTCCCCCCCTTTGCCCGCCCAGATCTGTGGTGGCGCTTTGTATTTGTTAGTTTTCCCACCAGTTGTCTTTGACGGGCTCGATTTCCCCCCCAGTTTGCGTCAGCCTTTTTTCCGGTTTTTTGTCCGGTTTGATTTGTCTCCCCCTTTTTGCCACCCCCTGTGCACCGCCCCCGCCCCAGACACCGGCGGCTCCGAGGAGTTTGCCATCCAAAAAGCTCCCCTCTGATTTTCCAGGCTGTAGAGTTTGTGCCTCGACGTCGTGGTGTCGGGAAACCGCTATTTTTCACCTTTAATTTTGTTTCCTGATCTCCTCCCTCCGGCCGACCATGGTCGCCTCGCTTTCTCTGAATTTCCTTTTTTAGACCAGGATGAGGAAGTTTCTAGCAAGAATTGACTCCTTCTCCTTTTCTCCTTGATCCCTTTATTAGAGTTTTGTTGTCTCCCCCGGCGTGAACGATATCTCAAACTTTTCTCCCCTTTTTCCCCTTGATGCCCCCGGACGATGCTGCCTTCCGCTTCCATTGCGCTTCTCTATTCCCCTTCAAACATGGTTTCAGTTTAGCCGTTCCCCTTTGAAAGAATCTCGTCCGCCTGTTTCCCATGCCGACTTCTTTTCTACAGGCTTTCACCCGTGTCAGATGACCCTTGCCGTGATGCCCATGTTCTTTTTTTTTGAACAATTTTTCCGATTAGTCGGTCTTTTTGTTCGCGAGGCTCCGGGGTCGTGTGTCTCTTTCCCGTTCCAGGCACTACCCGAAATGTGTCCCCCGACTTTTGATGTAACCTGCATCTG
>Ga0179591_1374102_pt1 | contig 18925 bp, 20 predicted proteins | sample CZOMad2_1_08_16f_FD_182891 | JGI IMG/M metagenome (GOLD analysis project Ga0179591, IMG submission 182891) | Vadose zone soil fungal communities from Angelo Coast Range Reserve, California, USA - CZOMad2_1_08_16fungal (PacBio error correction) | ecosystem: Environmental > Terrestrial > Soil >... | reverse complement strand
GGCACAGGGGCGTTCTTCCCTTTCTTCGCTTGTTCCTTCCCACACGTTTAGGGTGTTCCCCAAGATAAGGCTGGTCTTTTTTTGGTAAAGAGATCGAAGGAAGTCTTTCCCCCTAGTTCCTATCGACTCTCACCCTTTTTCCCCCCACGGTTATAGTTCACAATGACGAACTTTCCTTCTAAGGTGGTGGTAATTTAGAGACTTACGCTGATAGAAATGCCCCCGTTTTCTCTTACACCAGATCGCGAGAAAGGTCGCACCCTTGGCACAGGTTCTCTTCTTCGACTCGGCATTCGCGAGACGTGCCGACCGCTGTTCCCTTTTAGCAGACTGATAGCCGATACAAAGACGTTTCTTTGTGCCGGTTTTCCCTTACTGTAGTAGCCACGATCTCGGTTTCTGAAATTAAGGATTTAGGCGATATGGAGGCCGAATTACCCTCCTTTTCCTCCTACGTAGGAAGACCCTCCCTTCGCGGCTTAATTCAACGGCGCCGAGCCCCTTCGGTTCCGAAGAGTGAAGGGGCCAAGTATTGGGTCCCCCCTCTTCCTCTACCATGAAGGTAGAGGGCCAGCGGACTTTATCCGAGGCCGCGTCTTCAGAAGGTATGACGGGGGTGGTTTCCTTCCTTATTATACCGGATTCGAGCTGCACGAAGTCAGCAGCATTGTCCCGGATCTGGCGATGTCGAACCTTTAGTTCCACCTCGCGCTTTAGGGGATTCCTTCTCCGTTCCCGGGAAGAGTTTTTTTTCCCATCGCTTGCGGTGATTGGGTTGACGTGCGTGACGCCCCACCGCGATTTGCAGCCCCCATTTCCCTTCCCCCTTCTTGCCTGTAGCAGGACGCGGGCGTGAATTTAGAAGAGACCGTCGGGTGAGATGCGGCCCCTTTTCCTCCTTGGAGGTCTCTATCCAGCAGGTTTCGTTTTGAGCTCCTTTCATAGAGCTCCGGGTCCCCCCCTTTCCTTTTTTCTGCTTCCTGTTCTGGATGATCCTCTTGGTTTGGCGGCGGTGGAGTGGCGGCGGCTGCGGTTTTTGACCGCTTCCTTGGATGTGCGGCCTTTGATCCCCATATGCTTTTTCTTGAGCCCCCAGCTCCTCGACCTGATTCGGACACAGCGCTGGAGTAGGCGGCCTCGCCCCTTTTAACCGCGCTGGTCCCCCACGGTTTTTTCTGCCCAGAAGTAACAGCAGAATTTCAACCCCCCGAACGCACTTAGTTTTGGACCCTCTCGTGATCTTTCCTCTGACGCATATGTTTGATTGACCCTCCGTTTTTGGCTCGCGTTCCTAAAATGGCGAATCACTGTGAGGGCGTTCTTTTCTTTCCCCGGATCCCTAACTTTCCGTATTGAAAGTAAAGCGCTTCGATCCTTCCCCCTCAGAGCTCCGTTTTTTCGTTCTCGACGAGCTCGTTCCCCCACCGCCTCGACTGCTATCCTCACGCTCCAACATCAACCTGGTTCCTGGATGAGTAGTGGCGCTTTTTTTCCCAACCCAAAACCTTTTCGCTTTTGGTTTTCGCCCAGATGCTCCCCTGGCTTGTTTTGTCAGGGCCGGTATCTTTTTCCCTCGGGAACTCCGAGTTGGGTGGTCTCCGTAGCAGTTTTTTGATTTGAGCTTTTCGTCCTTGGACACGTCGTTATGTCTTTTTTTTTTGCCTGTTCCTTTCCACCTCTTGAGTTCCGCGGAGCGGCCTTAGACAGTTCGTTTTTTTCGGTTCATCCTGTAGTCTCTACACTCGTTCTAGGGTATTTCCCCTTGGCCTGGATCGTGTTCCACCCTTCTGAAGTGAGCTATGCCGTGTTAGTCCTCTCCCCATGTGGGAGCCCCTGCTTCATATTTTGAGCCCCTTGCCTACCTGATGTTTGCTTAGGACTGGTCGCGCGCTTGGTCCCTGTCCCCCCCAGCACGCGTTGGCCCGAATGAGAAGCAGTTGATCCAGTACTAAATCTTGCCTTTTCTCTCCTCGGAGGTCTGGAGTGTGGGGGTATATAGTTTCGGCAGCGTGCTTCTCTTCTTTCCTTCTCCCCCTAGAAATGCCAAAAGTAGATCAGAATGGTACTCATTCCTCCCACCGCTTCGAACTCTGACGCCTAACCTTCTCTTTTTCGGCCGGGTGGTTTCTGAAATAGGTTCCGCTTCTTCAGGTTCTCGTCCTCTTTCTTTCTTCGGTGAGGCTCTGTCACGAATAGTATAAGGCGCCTAGCACGGAGCCCCAAAATTTTTCAGTTCTTCGAGAATGGGCTGTAATGGAAATTCGGATTGGAGCTTGATTTGGGTTCACGGGATTTTCCCTCCGTCACCGCCGGTTAAGGTGGGTCCATATATAGTACTTCCTTCTCAAGCTGTTGTTTCTATCCTCATGTGACTTTCCCCCCCCAGGGCTTACCCTCAATGCGGCCTGTGAACACAAATACCTATCCCCATCATTCGAAAGGGCCAGAAAGTTTTTTTCTCCTTTCCCCCTCCCTTGCCCCGCGACATGGGGGGGCGGGTTTTTCCTTAGTCCGGGCTTATTTCGGCTATTCTGACCCCTTTCCCCTCTGCAGACCCACTCTCCCCTAGGCGATCAGATCTGCAAATCGCCTCGAGCTCAAGGGGTCGAGTTTTCCCCTTTTCAATCCTTTTGCTGCCCATTAGATCTGGTGTTTTTAGTCTCTATGTTCATCTCGCCCCCTGGCGAGACCCAGATTAAGATTAAGATCCCTGCTATCTCCTCAAGTGCCCCTTCCTTTCTAGTGTCTGATAATTTCGGACTCAGAAGTGGTTGGGCGAGTTGCAGCACACCCCCCTCCTCCCCTCTCACATTCTCCCCTCGGCCGCTGAAGACCATAATTCTCCCGGACAACGGCGCGATTTTTTTCCACGGCGTCGCTACTTAACGCCGGGCAGGTCTCCCCCCCTTCCCAAAAGACCTCCCCCGATTATGTTTTTCTGAGTGAATTGACCTCAAGTCCCGCACGCACCTTTAGAATCCCCCAGCACTCTGAAAACTCAAGGCCGAGGGAGCCTGAGACGTTTCCAGCTTCCCTGTTGCCGACTTTTCCCTCCTTCCTCCCGCTCAATCCGGAGATGAAATGTGAGTTCTGACCACAAACTTATTTCCTTCAATCAAGAGCGGGAACATGCCCAAAACCATCTCCCCGCTGGCCTGAACCCCACCTTCCTCCCCCCTTTTCTTTTGTTTCGCCCACGATAATAAATAAACTTTTTTATTTTTGGCCCGCGTTAGCCTTTCCCTCTCTTCTGCTCTCGTCCTTTGGGTTCTGAGGAGCGTACGCGACAGTTTTCCAAAACGTTCTTTCTCTTCTGTCCTTGACGCGCCCCCAGAGTTTAACTAACGAAGATTACTCACGTATCTAACCTCTGTCTTCGAAAAGGTAGCTGCGAAGAAGAAAACTACCCCCACGCCCAAATCGAGCGGAGCGATTACAACGATTCCGTTGTCCCGACTACCCGAGGGAGCTTTTTTGTGCCCTGGTCGCATTTAGTTCCTCCCTTTTGGTCCCCTCAACCGGATCTTTGTCTTTTCTAGAAGCAAAAAGTACAACCTATCCTCCTATTCCGAGTACCCAGGAGCGGCAATTCCAATGCATATATTCCTTGAGACAAAATTCCCAGCCGGTAGAAGTTTCTCCCGGACATCACCCCCCTTTCCTCCTCCAAACAGAAGTAAAAATCAGGCTCTTTACCGTTTCCAGAGACAGGAGGCAGTTTTGCCCCCCCTTTTCTTAGCCGCGATCCGCATTGCAATTAAGAGCAAATCCCGACGGATTCGCTCAGTTTCCTCCTTAAGCCCCATCCGACTTTTCTCAATGCTGGCCCCAGACTTTTCCGGGACAGAGGGTAGCATGTGATCGGATTTGATCTCCCCCCGTCCCCTTCCGCGATGTTCAAAAACTGCCCTAAGATAAACCTTCGCATTCGCTTTTCCGCTTTGAAGCCTTGAGCGACCGAGACCGCGAAGGCGGTAATCCTGGTGAGTCTTTTATACTTTTTTTTTTAGGTCCACCAACGGCTCAAAACGCTGTGACTGACGCCTTAAGTTTTCCCCCGACAACCTTCCCGGATGTATGGCTTTTTTTTAGACCGATCCCAGGGTGCTCGCAAAATAAATGGGCGCGCGCTTCACATCTCCTTTCGGAAATGCGTGTTCCCAGGAAGCCGAGCTGAGGGCTTCTCCTTCTCAGCCAGTCTCCCCTCTAGCTCAAAGGAAATCGAGCCAACCCCATCCTCCAAGTCAACTTTGCTACGAAAGTTACCCCCTCCCCCAAATGCCGTTGATCATTTAAGCTTCGGCTAGATCCCCCCCCCCCCCGCAAGAGACAAGTCCCGGACGGCTTAGGCTGACGACGATACCCTCTTTCTTCTGACTTGCCAATGGCCGGGGCGCGGCTCTTTCCCTACGAAGTGGAGATACAATACGAAGTCGTTTATCTTCCCCCCCAAACAAAAGAGGAGTAATTGGAGTCCATAGCATCCCCCCCTGGGTCTCTAGATTTCGGAAGAGGCTTAGCTCGCTGACCTTTCAAGTTTTTTCCTTCTTCCAACCCAGCTTTTTTTTCCCCAAATACTAGCGCCCCCTCGCCCTGCAATTTTTATATCCCCCTGTTGTGTTTAGAGAAAGGTTAGATAGTGAAGGTTCGCTTGGGATTCCCCTCAAGTTTCTCTCTTTTTTAGGCCGTGGATGGACCTAGCTGGGAGGCGACGGTTATCTTTATCCCCCCATATTGGAGAAAGAGCCCGTTGTCGGAAGTATTCCCACTCCAATGATATTCATTTGGTGGTCAGCTGAAGAGTCCTTTTCGTTTTCCAGCCAATCTTTTTTCTCTGGACACCTCCCGAGACGCCTTCCCCCTTTCATTTATTGTCCCTGTTAGAATCCGACTCGCTCTTCCCGGAAGCGAAGACTTGCCGTGACCAGCGAGACGTGTCTCCTCCGAGCCCGGCTTTCCGAGGACCGCCCGATTGTCGCCGGTGTCGGAATGACGAGCAAGCCTTTCCCCTTCCTTGGATCCTTCCTGTTTTCTTAGCCGGAGATTGGCCGGCCGCTCGCGTGCCTCTCCCCGTCATCGACGAGTGAGATGAGCCGCAGCGTTGTCATGGCCAACCCTGCTTCTCGCTGTGGCCGACTTCACGGTCGAAGTGCCCTCCCTTCGCCCCCCCTGTAGTTGGCTGCGACGTAGCCCGACTCCTAATTCAGCCCAAGGACATCCGCCAGTTTCCTCGAGGCTGACGTAGGTTCGAAAGAGTTATTTTTTGGCACGTCCCTCCTTCCTTCGACATTCGACCGTTCTACAATGGGAGCCTCCGCAGCACTTCGTGTCGCCTTTCTCCGGCTCGTGTCAGCAAAGGATTCCAACCCCCGTCCGAGTTTCTTGCTGGACGGCAATTTTTTTGCTTTTTCTTTTGCGTTCTCCCCCCCATCCGCAGATCACGTATAGTCCAAGAGGTCCGGCCGTCCTGACGTTGGGGCGACTTCGGCCGGCGCGAAGTGTTTTTGCGATTGGCGGCGGGGATCCTTTTTATATCAAGCCGGAGATGGTCGTTTTAGAGCGGGCCTCGTAACAGAAGGAAGAATTCCCCTTATTGCGCTCGATTGGTTGAAGTTGCGGCGGGAGGGAGGGTTTCGGATGGGCTTTGAGCCTCATATTGGAGGTGCGCCCCCCCCTTTCTTCTAATTCCCGTGGCCCGTTTGACCGCATCTCCTCGGCAGCGCTGATTGTTGGGAGGATCTTTTTCCCGGTCCCCCTCGAGTTACCCTCCCCCCTCGCGTTTTTCGTAGACCCAAATCAAGAAGGCAGTCAGTGAACAGCCGTAGCAAGTCTTTTCTCCTGTCGGGAGTGAAGCGTCGAACTTTCTTCTTTTTTTTTTGACCGCTTTTTTTTTAGGTTTTTCCTCCGACACGCCCGCCCTTGCGAATACTGAGTCAGTTTATTTTACCTCCCGGTTACACTCGTTTGCAAACGCGCCTGCTATCCCAACCCCTCTTTTCTGGTGGGACCTATCGCGAATCTATAAGTCACACACGCTGTAGGCTATCGACGCCATTTTTGCCCCCCTCCAGACTTGGATTCTTCTTTCTCGTATGTGAAACAAAAGAATCGGACTTTCGCCCCTTTCTTTCCCCTTTTTTTGTCCTTTCTGCAGTTGCGAGGCTTTGAAAGCCGAGTTGGTTTACACGACATGGTCCGGCTCTCCTGCCTGACTTTCTCTCCTTCTTCCTTTGATCCGGAGGCACGTCGCCTGCGAACTTTTCTCTGTTCACTCCCTTCAGGGAGGTGTAACAGAGCTTTCTTCGCAAATTGTTTCCTTTCCTGGAGTTCCCTCCCGTCTGAAGAACATAGCCCGTCACGTATTCCCTTGGATTTCCCTCCCGGCCCGCGGCGTGAAGGGCGCTTTGTGGTCAGCCGCAGCCCTCCCCCCTGACGTCGGAGGATGATTCGGCACTGAAGTGACGCTCCTGTGCGAGACTGGTCAGTGCTTGTGGTAATGCAACTAAGACAGATTCCGGAGTCCCCCCCTCCTCCCTGAGCCCCTGTGTCCATCATGGCTTGCAATGCCCTCGATTTCCTTCGCGGTCAGATTTTCCTCGTTTGTCATTAGGTCAGTTGATTGCCGCGGGGATGTTTTAAATCTCGCCCCTTCCCGGCCCTCTCCCGACCCCCTGGGATCTCCGGCCGCCCTTCTTATTGCGCATTCCCCCCTTCCCCTGAGATTCCCCTTGGTTTTCAGATCGGTGCTTTCTTTCAGGTTCCGGTTTTGGTGTCCTTTTTGCTGCGGATGTAGCCGTCGTCTTCCGGACGCGAGCGGAATCCTTTCTCCTTTTTCTCGTTTCCAGACCGATTTTCGTGGCCGGGCCCTTTCGCATGATTGTGTTGCGATTTTTTTTCTTTCCGCGCTTTTCCCCGAATTGTGATTCCTGAAAAGCATTCGATCTGTTTTGTTGAAGGTCTCTCTCTTCCTTTTTCACCGTACCGCGGATGCTGCGGTGAACACTTTTCAAGCTCCTCCCTTTACCTTTCACCAAGTCCTCCCCTCCTGTCGTGACGCGTGTTGACGTGCTCGTCCCCCCCCCCCCTTTGACTCCTCTTTCTCCATCCTAGTTCCAGATTGAACAACCGAGCTAAAAGCCTACCACCTCTTGCGCCTGAACCAGATCTTCCGTCGACGTTCCCTTTCTCGATCTTCCGCAAAATGGGGCCTTCTCGCACCCTGCGAATTGTGTCCCTCCCTCGTTCCTGTGATTGGCGACTTAACCCAGCGCGGCCGAAACGTATGACAGAGCACACTGCGAGCCCCCCCTTTTTGCGCTGCCTGATCTCATCAATTCCCGGATAGTGCTGATAATCGGCTCCGCCTTCCTACTCCTTTTTTTTCGTTGTAGGTCCAAAAGGCTCATCTCGTTCAAGCGCTAGTTCGGAACTCTCGGTCAGGACCTCACCGACTTTTAGCCCTTTCCCACGGCTCCCCTTTCCCTTTTCCAGTCTCGATAATTCATGGTGCCGGGCGATCCAGCCCTTTCTAGTGCTAGATCGAGTTTGCTGCAGGGACGTGCTGACCTAAGACTGCCACTCCCCTGGGCTGAATCTCCTCCTTGCGGACACCTAAAAGGTCTCACTCTCCGACCGTTATCCCCGCATACTAGATCACAGGCTTAACAGTCGCTCAAGTGTTCGATTTCTCCCGTTCTTTACCCCCCTTCTTCTCGCACTCCCCATCCGGCTACTGAAAAAAAGCTCTTCCCCCTTTTCTTGCCCCACAAAAGTTTCCCCCCTCTTTCGAAGTACTGCAACGAATCATACCGTTTATGAGGGGGAGGGTGCCGAGTTCCCTTCTTTATTAGTCCTATCGGATTTTAATGAGGAGCGCGCCCCTTAGGCCAACCCCCCACCTTTTCTTGACTAAGCTTTCCCAGGCGCTGGATTGTTAAAAGAAGTTCCACGACCTCCCTCCCCCCCCCCCCTTCCATAATGCTTCGTAGCTGGTGGAGAATGAATTCTTCCCCCCTCGGTCAATTTTCCCCCCCCCCTCCGCTAGACCCTTCACGTTTTCCGAAACATAATCTCGTTCGGGGCTGGGCTTTCTGCTGCAGGTTTTTTTCCCCTTTGCTTAGCCGGTTCAGAAAAATCTGTGGTGCCCCCCTTTTTCCGCTGACCAAGTTCCAACTAAAGACGCTGCCGATTTTGCACCGCGCGTTTTCCCCCCGCAGTTATCGGTTTCGACGTTTACCTTCCACCTCAGGCCGCCTAATTTCAGCCCAGCTTGCACTCACCAATCCTCCGCCAACAACCACGACTCCCCCATTGACTCTTCCGTCCACCTTCTCCCCAGGATTGCTCGCTATGCCATTACGCTCTACAACAGCGCCTGTTTTTTTTTCTTCTCCCCTCCCGGAGACAACGCCAAGAACCGAAGTCTCTGCGGGGCCGAGTCAGCATTCCTTTTCCCTGCTTCCGTGCCCGAACGCCTTTTACGGCATAGTGACCAGGCTTTGTTCGTCGATCCCCTCCCGGAACGTGTTTTTTCCCAAAACTTCGGCCGACCCTTTTTTAGCCCTTTTTTCCCCCGGGCTGCCGGTCTTTACAGAGTGCTCGGTCCGAATTGCTGCTTTGAGTTCTTTCTCTCTTATTACGACCTAAAGGCCGCAGACGTGTCGCGTACGATAGCCCCCCCCACTTCATCCACTCGATTAGACAGATCGGTCTGGCAATCCCAACCATGGGCAGATAACTTCGACCGAAGGTGGCAACTCTCGGGTCTCCTTCAGCAGGCGAGGGCTCATCTACGTCGCTTTTACCGGTCTTAGTAGAGCGTAGAAGGACAGATCCAGGCATCCCTTTTTCGCCAGTCCCTCTAGACGGCCGGCCCACTTCCCCTCTGGACGGAGTGGGCTTTGAAGAGGGCCCCCGAGCCTTCACCTGTTTCACAGGAGTCGGGCGACTTCCTCGATCTTTTTTTTTCCCTCTCCATGAAGTGGATTGAAAGGCCGTGTCGGTTTTTTGTTGCCCTTCCCCCCCCCAGTTGGAGATAAAATACTGTCTCGCTTAACCCCAACACAAAGCAGGCGTTAGTCTGGAGGGAACTCTAGTAGTCCCCTGAGTCACTCTCCTGTGAAGGGCTGACAATATTTTGACAATTCCCCCCCCCCCTTTATATTTAAACCCCAGACGTGGAGCTGCCCCTGTCAACAAACCCTCCTCAAATGCCTTATCACTGGAACCTTTTTCCTCTCTTACTCCTTAATTTTTTTTTGAGAGACCTGCTTTATCTTCCGGTTTCCTTCTTCTTTGTCCACCAAAAGTATTTGCTATCAAGATTCCTCTGGTAGGGGCCGTCCCCTAGGCGAGCTAAGAGTATCGACAGTCCCATCGGTCGATCTCCTACCTCGTTTTTTATCTATTTGCCCTGAAAATCCCCCTCCGGCTCAGTCTGGTAAGCGAGCAGGCGGATTGATGCCAGTATCTGACAAAAACCTCTTGCGAGGAATTAGTTTTTCACCTTGGCCCATTGGTTCCTCCTCAGATCTGGCGGAATCCCCCCCCTACTAACAGCGCTCCCGTTCTCGCTAGCCCTATCTTCAGCCGAACACGATTTTTTTATGTGTGCTTCCGGTCGGCATGCGCGAAGATACCTTCTTTGTCCGGAACGCACCCGGTGTGGCGAACGGAGCTTTTTTTGGCCTGCTAGATTTCCTTCGACGAGAGTCACTAAGACTTTATGAGACCGCCGGAGAGCTCATTTCCTCCCCTTCCCGCTCGTGCCCTCCCCTGTATTAGGCGCGCGCCGCACCATGGTACTGACGTTTCCAAGGGGAAGGCTCCCCCCCTCCCCATCAACTCCGGGTATTGGGATTGTTCTGAGGCGCCCTCCCCTTTTCATTTGCTTTGGGATCGTGAATAGTCAACGGCCTCTTCCTCTGAATCCCTTTTTGCAGGAGAGGGCCCGTGGTCCACATTCTTCAACCTCATCTTTCTTCCTCCTGATGGTTATTGGAAGGGTTCAATCTTTTTGTGCCGGGTGAAGTTGGAGATGACCAAAATACTCCTCTTTCCCAGACTTCTCTGGTTTCTTTCGGTACAGGGATGTTGTATACTTCGCACCGTTCTTGCGAAGTTACCGTGTCCCCTCTTGTCTTTCCTGGAGCCATAGGCCGATTCTCCAGCCCTCGACTTTCTCCTTGAGCGCGTTCCTCTTCCTGGGGATCGAAACCTTAGCTTCCTTTCGAGCCGTATTCTTTCTATTTGTGACCTTACTTTTTTGAAGGTGGTCTGACGGCTTGAACTCCTTCACCGCTTGGTGTTTCCCTGTTAGAATGAGGGGTTTTGTGGTCCTTTCTCCGCGCACGTCCCCCCTTCCACTACGGCAGCGCTGGGTTGGATTGGGAGGAGTCCTCCAACATGCGACCAATCTTTTTCTGCCACCGCTCTTTTTTGGTCCCCGCCCTTTCGAACAATGGACAGCATCCCGCAGGAACACGTCCCCTCTCCCCCTGTATGACCGTTTCCAAGGATAGGGAGCTTGAAGCGGGTCGAGTTTTTTTTTTTCGGCCCAATCTGGTTATCAGTCGCCCACCTGCGAATCATGAGGAAGTTTCTTCTCCCGTTCTCGTTAACTTGAGTCCCCCTTTCCCCCCCCTATGGAGTTATCGCTCCTGACGGGTGGGCCACGTTCGCCGACTACTTCCCCCCCCCACTCCCGGTCGGCTAGTCCCCACTCTGGACAACCATCCTACGTTTCTTTCTCTTGTGGCCGATGCCCTCCCCCCCAACCGCCAAAAAGAAAGGCGGGCACTTGGTCCGCCCCGCTCCTTGATTTTGTCTTTCTCCTTCCCGCTTCTTGAGTTCGGATGGAAGGTTGGTTTTTCCCCTCCCGCGGAGGCGTTCTTTCTTGTCGCGCCTTTAGGAAGACTTCCTTAAGGAGGACTTGTGAAGGTATGATCGCCCTGCATATTTCTCCGTCTTCTGATTCTACCTTCTTGCGGCATAAGCGAACGTAATAAGACCCTCGATCTCGAATCTCCCCCTGGCTGATCGGCGTCATTTTGAAGTAGCGCCCCTGTCCTCCTTTCTTCGTGCCCTCCCCTATCTTTTTCTGCACCGACATTGCATAAGATTTTTTGTTCGCTTAATGGTCGCTTTTTCTGTCAACCCCAGAACAAGAATGGGCTTCCCGAGCTCAGCCGCCGTGCCCCGCTCGATCACAGGAGCCATATTCTCTCCCAGCGATCTCTCTCTGGTAATTAGGTTCCGTTGCGGGGACTTCGGTTGGGACGTCCTCCACGCTCAGGAACGACGTTCATACAGTGATCGCCTTTTTCTTGGAGATTGACTCTTCTTATTGAGCATCTTCTTCCCTAACAAAATGTGAGTTTATAGTGGATTTTTTTCTGCCCGATCGGTGCATTTTCTTCTTGCGGTCTGCTCGTGGATGTTCGGAGTAGAATGAAAGGCTTTCGTTTGACGCGATCCCGGTCTCCTTTGATGACTCTTTCTGCCTTCGATGGTATGTCCCCTTGGCATTATGTGAGCTTGTATTTTTTTTCTTTCCTACGCATACTTCCCGAGTCAGGGTGAGGCATTTTCCCTGCCTTCCCCCTTTTTTTCTTCTGGAAGATGTTCGACTTTTTTCCCCCTGAACCTTTCGCCAGTTGCAACGGTGCAACAAGCAGGCCCTGCGACCGGGAACCTCCTTACGTTTTTTCTGACACGAAGGTAACTTGGGAACTTTCGATCGCCGTATAGCGCTCCTCATGCCCCCCTTTCACCCGAGTCCCCCCCTGCGAAAGGAGTTATAAACGTCAGCCCCCCTCTCCGGCCGGACCTTTTTTTTTTTTTTGGATCTGTAAAGAATAAGGGGCTCTTTCGAAAAGGCCATCTCCCCCCGGTTCCTTCCCCTTCTTTTCATTCTCCACGAGACCTCTCAACGTCATCGCCAGCTTTAGCGTCAGTTGCTAATCCAGGGCAACCCTAGGTATCCCTCTTGGCTCCGGGTCCTTTTTTCTGGCCTCGTTGCAGGCCCCACAAGCGGTCCCATTTCCCCCTTCCCTCCCCCGCTCGTCGTTTCTCCCCTTTTTCCCTTACTCATTCGTACGGCTCGATTTTTGCGGCTGAACCCGGTCTTCTTCATGTTTCCTTTCGATCCAGCCACGTTCTCTTCCCGAGATAGAGGTGCTTCATTCCTTCCCTTCTGACTCATTCCCCTCCCTTTTTTTTCACCGGGAGAATCGCGAGGACATCAAGGCCGAGAGAAGTCAATTGCTCAGCTAATCTCTCCTTATCGAAGGATACACGCGCTTCCCTTTTTTCGGCGCCTGACCCCCCTTCCTTTCTGACCACCAAGGATTTTCCAGAAGGTCTCCCCATGGCGCGGCGAATCAAAACATCGCACCGGCCCCTTTTTTCCCAACGGCCGTCCCCTCTTTTTTGCCGAAGGCGCACCTCACCTTTCTTCTGGGTGTTTCTTTTTTTGGGGCGATCGTTGCCGAGCGCCTGCCGTTTCCTGAGGCGCGTCGAGACGGCACCAACCTCCGCTTTTCAGGGAACCCGCGCGTCTAGGGAAATCCTCCGTTAAACCTCTCCCCTTCTCCCCCCTGCCCCCATGATTCTCCTTCGGTAGCGGCCTGGCTACTCGAATGCTTCCCTCCGGTCAGAACTCATTTCCCTCCTTTAGCTACCGATCCTTGTTGCACCATCTCTCCTTCCTGCGTTCGGGGCTCAGTGATTTTTTTTTTTTTTTTTTAGCTGGCGGTGAGACGTTCCCCCGCTCGTGGCGAACCAATCGCTGGTAGCAACCTGGTGAGTTCCCCCCCTTCCCCATTTCCTATTTCCCCTGTTCAAGGTCAGCAAGGAGGTTCTCCCTCCCCCCACTCCAGAAGGCAATCTCACAAAAGCGGCACCCCGCCCGCCCCCCCCAAGCCGTCACCTTTTGGGATCGAAGCTCCCCCGGAGGTGGCGATCCGTCCTTTCCTCTTGATGCCAGCGAGCTTCGATCTTCCTGCTTTAGCGCTCCCAAATGGGCTCTTATTGTTACCTCCTTTTTTTTCCTCCTTCGCTCGTGACCTGCTGCACAGGCAATAAGGACGGGGACCTCGTGTCGCGTTCTTCTTTTCGGTAAGAGCCCTTTAAACCCTAAAGCTATGGACACCCTACCCGGCCTCATTTTTCTTACCCCTTTTTGCCCTAGGTGTGCCGCACTGAGAAAATCCCCGCCGGCGGTGACCGCTTTTTTGCGGCGCAGATGGAGCCTTTTTTGACCCATTAAGTACCCCCTTCCCTCGCATAATTACGAGATGCCCCCCGTCATCTTCCTCCCCTAGTCTGTTTCTTTTTTTGAGGCAAGGGCCTCGGCTGAGACAACTAGATTTCTGATACACTCCCGACACTTTGAAATATACTCCACAAGGATTCTGCGAGGTATAATAAAGCGATGAAGTGTATGTTTTCATCCGAAGCCCTACCCCGGCCCCCCCCCCTACAACGGCAACCCCTGAAGTTAGCACGCCTATATAGTGACGACCTAGTTTCTCACGCCCCATCTACTTTGATGCTTTCCGAGGAGCTTTTCTAAGTTTGGGCGCAGATGAGGTCGCCGTTTTTCCTTTTTTTCCTCGATCTTTTGGCTCTAAACTGGCCCCCTTTGCCGCCTTTCGCATAGGGTGGTGAATCTCCCGCAGGTTCGATCAGCCGATCTCTTTTTCCAACAACTGACCCCTTCTTTTGTAATGTCCGGGCTCCGTCGATTCTTCTTTCGCTCCCCCAGCGGGCGTCTTTTTCGGTTAGATGCCGATGAAGTCCATCAAGATTGATCCCCCCCCCCCCGAAGGTTTTGCCCTTTCGAAGACCGGCCCCTCCCCTTTGCCAGTGCTCTTTTTTCCCTCCGTTGTTGTTGTTTTTTTGTTTTTTTGCAGGTTCTAGGGCCTTTTTTCGTATGGGTGCACCCCCCTTTCCCCCCTGTTTTGTCAGATAAGATTTTTTTTGATGTCCTGTCAATGGAGCGAACGCCGTTTAGCCTGAATGTGAGAGAACGTTTTTTTTCAAGTTGTACGGGTGGCTATCGACCTTCCATGACCAAGAATTTTTTCTCTGTTGTTTGGTTGCTCGATTCCGTTTCTTCCATGCTGTTTGATGATAGGCAACCGACGTGGACTTCGAAAATGGCCTTTTTGAGATCCGCCCTATACGTCCTTCCAAATTAGTGTTAAGAGTTTGGTCATCTTGCTTGCGCTTACACCGCCGGTTTTTTCCAAACCTGTAGTTTTTTTCCGTTTTCCGGCAGCTTTCTCTCCCTAGGTATTTTTTCTCACGGAAAGTTTGTTGGCGCCGTCGCCGCCGTGATTTTTTTCTCTCCCCGAAGCAAATTCCCTCGCTATTCCCGAAAGAGACTTTCCTTGTAGAAAATTCAGCTTCGCCCCCAGCGGTCAGTTGATCTCCATGTAGTGGAGATTTCCTAGTAGACGTGGCCCCTGCTAATCAGCCCTACCTAGGTCGACGATTCTGGTCCGTCTTCCGTGGAAAGTCCCTATTCTGCGGGCGGATCGTTTTTCAATCCACGGCTCACTTTTTTAACCACAGAATGGTAAGAAGGTGCGGGGAGAAACTTAACCTCTCTGAGTAGGAGTGGCATTATCTTTTTGTCTAGGGAGTTTTTTTTGGGTGACTTTTTTTTTGTCCCCCAAATCAAGACGTATTTCTCTCCGGAAGTCTTTTTCTGCTGTTCATTCTCTTTCTTCTCCCTTTAGGAGCGACTGTATATTAAGGGCCCTTCTTGGCGAAATCAGAGCTGTTAGAGCAGGCCTCGCTTTCCTGGTCAAGATGGACGGCCGTGTAAGTCGATTCGATTGTTGAAGGTTCCTTGTTTGCTGCGGTCTGGTCTTGCCTTTGTGGGACCCGTTCCAGGATTGACTGGTCCTTTCCCCAGGTCCTTTTTTGCTGGGATTGTCTCGCCGGCTTCCACCCCCCGAATTTGGAGTTCCCTTTTGCGGATTCCTACCCCCGGTTGCGACCAACTCGTGATGTTTTTTCGCGCGGGTTCTGTCTACCCCGCGGCCCAGAACCAGAATTCTAGGTCCCCTCCGAAGCGTCCGAGTGCGGGAGTCCGCAGCGTCGCCGCTTTGCTGCTCCCAGAGCTTGTCCTTTAGTTTTCCTTGCCTCCGCGTAAGGAGGTCATTTCGGAACCGGATTTTAACTTCTTTGACCTTACCGAACTTCTGAGTTTGAGATTATAAACCCGCCTTTCCTCGACCGGGTTTTGCCTAAGTTCGCAAGAGAAGACGTCCCCTACTAGCTACTGCTATCATACTGCGCAGGGCCCCCCTCCGGTTCTTTGATGAAGTGAGAAGTTCGACCCATAACATGGCGGTCCTTTTTTCCGACCTTCTTTTTTCCAGGAGTCTTTTTTAGTTATCAGCCGCTTGGCTTTCGTGAGTGGTGCACCTGAAGAGTTCCGTTAGAGAGTAAGAAGTTGTATTCTCCGGCCCCCTCTCCTCGAACCCAGCGGATCTTTTTTTCTCCCTCTTAATTGAGGTGTCCGCGGTCGATTCTTCGCTTTGTCTTCCTTTCCTGAGGTTTCCCTTTGAATACGCCACCTAGCTGTGGAAGATTCCCTTGTCCTCGCAAGGAAACTCCTTTTGCAAGTAGCGTGCCCGCCTCCCCCCTGGGGAGAAGTTGCCGGCGCCGTTTCCTGATGGTGCACCGAGCCCTTGCCGCGCTGTGCCGGCGAGTCGCGGCTTCCCGCAATCAAGATTTTCTGATCTTCTTTTGCGGCCGTTGATCCCCCGCCTCCTGATTCTGATCTCCGGCGCAAGAGATAGGGTCTCAGGCGTTGCGGCCCCGCAGCGACGCCACCCTCCCTAATTCAACGCGTCGACCCCTCTCCTAGGGTTTGCGTAGCTAGGCCCCCTCTCCATTTTCATCTCGACGTCCTCACCCCTTGATGTCTTCAGGTTATTTTTTTTTTTTTTTGTTTTTTTTTTTTTTTTTTCTTTTTTTTCTTCCCTCTCCCCCTTTGATCGCCCTTCAGGTTCTCGGTTGTCTTTGACATTTTTGATGCGGATTTAGCTGAACGAGTATTACTTACTCCCTCCTGCACGGCCCCCTAAAGTGAGTTTCTTTCCTTCTTCAGCTCAACTTCTCTTTTATTGGCACTTCTCTGATGGGTGCTCCTCTTTTCTGCCCGGGCTCGTCTTCATATCGACCGTATGGTAAGGGTTCGGCCCTGCACCTTTTTTTTTTTCCATAATAAGTTTTGGTTTTTTCTTTTGAGGGTGCAGGGCTAAACTCCAAGGCTGTCTCTTTTATTTCCCCCAGATTTTTCAGCTCACCCTCTCTCCCTTCCCCCCTGGCCTGCTCGAAGATGTCGCTGACACTCTTATGTGTGCAGTGCCTCGCGTCATTCCCCTGTCCACATCCTCCTCCAACCCCTTCACGAGCAGACACGAGCCACTTTGCCTCTTCGATCCCCATGCCCGGAGTCAAGTCATTGTTTCTTTTCTTCTTCTGTTTTTTCCCCCTACCCGGGCGCCTGCTAGACCCTGCATCTGATGCGTGAATGGTGAGCTTTTCTGATCGGCCCCCTCTTTCCCTTTTTTTTTGCAACTACACCCCAGTCTTAAGCTGTCCTGAACCGGCGATCCATCTTTTCCAAGATGTGTTACGGCTTCTCAGATTCTGAGAATTTCTTGGCGTGAAGGACCCCAATTTCTTTGACCTCGGCCTTCTTCATGGCTCCCCTGGTGCAGACTTCACGATCGCGCCGGCAAAAGCTTGTCCCCCCCCCCCAGTTGAAAAATCGCGCACTTCTCCCTGGTTGAAGGTACTGGATCACTTCAGGGACTTGTGAACTTCAGATTTGTAATTTGCATTCTTCGAAAGCCCCTCCCCTGCCCCGGCGATCCTACCCCCTCCGGAACCATGCTCGTGGAGTCTCCCGTCCAACCCACAGTTAGTTTCCCCCCCCCTGCGCAGGATTACTTCAAACACCCAAACCCAACACCACCCCACCCCCCAAACCCCAACCGGCAAACACAAAGGGAAGCCTGAGTTTTTTCGTCTGCTCCTCGATCTGGCGGACCACCCCAAGCCGGCTTTCCCGCCGAACTTCCTGCGACGCTTGACTCACTGCCCCCCAACAAACATCCTTCTCAGGATTTTTTCAAGGGGCCTTCAATGTTCTCACGGTGCCACCTACTCCCCCTTTCTTTGGTCTTTGTTCCGCGTGCGCCCTTTTCTCAGAGCGTCGGAACGTGTGTGGGATGTTTAGTCTTCCTTAGGTCCCCACCCCTGGCTCGGGATTGCTCCAGGCGCATGTAAACTGAAGCGTCCACGATAACGGATCCCTTTCCCCCCCCCCACCATTCCCAAGTGTTCGCTTAAGTGCGAACGAGAATGAGTTTAGCCGACCCAACCGAAGCGGCGCCTCCCCGCTAAGATCAAAGTTTCCTCATCATCAGCGGGCGTTTTTTTGTTTCCTTACTGCTTTTTCTGCGAGGCTTTGAAGACCCTTCGTGCCACCATCGCGGTGGTTCCCCTTCCCCAATGGTTTTTTACGAACCCCGTCCCCTTTGAGTGTCGGGTAGTGGCCACTGCGACGTCCTTACCCGCAATTCGGAATGGGCGCCTTTCACAAGAAGGCCGCTGTCCCGTCCGTAGTGACCCCCCTGAATTCCACTCCCATCCAGCGCCACACTCCCCTTCCCCATAATCTCGCCGGACCGGCACGCTCCCCAGCTTTTATCATGGGACGCGTGCTTGCGTTCTGATGAAAGAGCATTCTGTCGAGAACCGCCATGGCGCACATGCCCCGCCTAGTCCTCCCATGTACGCTGAATACTCTTACGCCCGCAGGAACCCTGTGCCCGGCCAGTCCGGTTCTTAACGCGGGTCGTCCGATGGATTGGGCGTAAGCAGCCAACGCACACTTTGAAATCCCCTCTTTGGTCACGACCGGTCCGATACACCTCTATACGCCCTACTTCTTCGTCCGACCCCTCAAAACTCTTTTCTTCCTCTGCGAAGATGTAGAAGTTGCCCTCAAAACGCCCCGCATGAGAGTCCGACAGCCCATCCCTACCAGCACCGATTGTCATGGCTGATCACTATTCCAGTGGACTTCGTCCGACCCCCCCCCCCTGTGGGAGAGGGGCACTCGCGCCTTTTTTAACGACGTCGAGGGCTTTACCTCTACGCATCTGAGTCTTCTTCGGAATCGAGAGGCACATATCGAGACGCAACAACCTTTCCTTTCTGCCCCCGGCAGCCTTCGTTGAGCCACCAGTGCCGACCCCCCCATCAGCGCCTCCTCGGTTGATGGCCCCAGAGGAGGTCCCTCTACACCCCCAGCGAGGGAGATGTCTTTCGGAGCGCCCGGCCTTCTCTACTTATAGCACGGGCCCAGGGGGGAATTCCGATTTTTTGTTCCATAAAGCCAGGGGGTATCCTTAGAGTTGAGTCTGACCCCCCACTGACGTTTTTTTCATTGAATCGCGGAGACCCCCTGGTAGTTATTGATGTCGACAGAAGGTAGTCCGATATCCTCCCCGTCCATCAAAGTCTTATCTTTTTCTCACCAGATTTGGATTGGCCATGAAAAAACGCCGTCCGGCAATATGCCACTTGCCCTTTATATGTTATCCTCCCTCTTTTTGTAGGCATTTCCACTGGGAGACTGGGCAGGTTTTCGTATTTTGGGGCATGTCCCCTCAGTTTAGTTTTGAACTGGAAGAATTTTAGTCCCTGGTAAATCTGCGGCCCGCCTTCGAGACCTCTTCGACCGCGACGAGTTTTCGATTAGGTCCTGACCCGCACGACGTGAGTTGGGGTGGCCAGATCGAATTCTTTTTTCGAAAGAGGTGCTCGGCAACAGTCACTATTTCTGGCCTTCGGAAACCCTTGGAACTGGCGAGAAGAGACGCCACGTTCCCCC
>Ga0179591_1370017_pt1 | contig 18927 bp, 14 predicted proteins | sample CZOMad2_1_08_16f_FD_182891 | JGI IMG/M metagenome (GOLD analysis project Ga0179591, IMG submission 182891) | Vadose zone soil fungal communities from Angelo Coast Range Reserve, California, USA - CZOMad2_1_08_16fungal (PacBio error correction) | ecosystem: Environmental > Terrestrial > Soil >... | reverse complement strand
CCCCCCTTTCCAACTCTTCTTTTCCCTCACTATCCTCAAGCCTGCCGTTTCGGGACCTCCCCCACTCTTGATTCCCCACCCCCGTCCGTACGTCAAACAGAAACGGGTTATCCTTCTGGACCTTCAAGTGCCACTTGCTAATGACAAAACCCCGACTCCCCTACCTTTTTACCGTAGGTTCTGCTTTTTAAAGAGATTACCCCCCCCCCGCGTTGAAGAATATACCTCCTTTGAGGGGGACCTTGATCAACCTTTGGGCGTTTTTCTTTTTATATAGTCGGAAAACACAGTATTCCCCCCCTTCGTGACACGGGCGCTGGGGCTGCTTACTTGGTTTTTAAGTGTCATTTCCTTTTTCGTCACGCAGACAGGAATTTACGCACTTCTGATGGCAGTGATCCTCATACAGACCGCATGCTCCCTCATCCTCTTACCTGTCCCGCTTCCTTTTTCCTCCTCTGGGACGGATTTTTTTTATCTCGTCCTAATTAGAATGCCCCTTCGTTGATGACAATCCCCCTTCCTTGCTCGAAGGCTGTTCCTTTTAACTTTACCCTTTTTTTTTCCAGATGATCGCCCGGTCTCGGAGCCACTCTGAATGATCCTTTTCGGTTGCGCATTCGCCCTTTCGACCCTCTTGAACTCGTTCAGCAACACACTATGCCATCCGCAACCGCGCCGCTCTGTTGCCCCTGTGTGATTCACTCTCTGTTTCCGGGATCGCTTTGTTCGGCCCACATTAGTTCTCCCCTTTTGACCTTTTATTCAATGCGTTCCGAACACCGGAAAAGGCTCCCTTATTACCCAACTCCTCCTACAGGCTGGAACGCTCGCAAGAAGACCCTTCCCCTGCAATTTTTCTGTACCATTCTCACGGCTGAATCATTTCCTCTCTTAAACACACCCGGATTTTCAGGCTCGGCCAAACTCGTTTGCACGGTCTTGACCCTTAACTTTACAATGGCCCCGTTATCTACCAGACGGCGGGGTTTTATTCTCTTTACCCCCCTCTTTGACACATTCCCCAATATGGAGGGCCTGTTGGTTTGTTTCGTATTATAACGAAACCTCGTGTCGCCCGAAAACGTCACCCTCACACCCGAATCGGAACGTTGTTGTTCGCCTCTCTTTCCCCCGACAACTCTTCAATGGGCCTTCTCCTCTCCCGTCAAGGCCCTTGGACGTCCGTCCCCACACTCGACTGGCAATGGGCGGGCCCCCCCCTTTTCCCTTCACCCCTCAATCACGAATGCAACTCCCTCACTCCTCCCCCACAACTTTGGGTTTCCCGTCAGTCGAACCCGAAACGACTGCCTGAATTCCCTCCTTGAAGTGTACCGGTTCTTCTAAATCTGGCCCAATGTCTCGGGTCTTCTGCTTTTATTCCCTTCTTTCTTAAAATTAAAGTGGCGTTTTTGCTTCGGTTGTTCGTCCCTAAAACATTCCTTTCGTCTTCTTCTTTTCGTCCAGAACAATGCGCATTGCAACCGACCTTCCTAAGCCTGGTCTTCTGTTGGAAAGTTTTCCCCTTTTTTTAGTCCAGTTGTCTTGACTAGTTGCGGTCGGCTTTAGTTCTTCTCTTCTTCCGCCCCCTCCTGGGAAGGTTCCTTTTTCCCTTCACTTTCCCTCCGCCGGCTCAACACCTCCTTCCCGCGCTGACTTGTGTTTTCCTCCCTAAAGGCGATTCAAAAACTCAGATCGTCGACCCCCACACAAATGTTAGGGTTTACTATAATCTGCTATCCGCGGATATTTCTTTTCCCTGAACACCCCTTTGGCCAATCCCCCCCCCCCTCCATGGGCTGCAATACACCCTCTTAATGGTTTTTTCTGACGGCGCGTACCCCAATCCTTTTTTTCAGAATTAATGTTAACCTTTCTTTTCCCTTCCAAGCGGTTTCTTCTCTAGCCCATCCCCTTTTTTCGAGATGTAGTACCCTCATGTTTCCACCTTGGCTTTACCCCCCTCTTCCGTAGTAAGGTATTGCGCAGTCCGCTTTCCCAAAAGAGCGCCAGGTGGAATTTAAGTTCCCTTTTTTCTTATTTTGGCTGTCAAAGTGTTTTCGGGTGAATAGCCCTCTTGGTTGTCACGGTCAATTCAAACCACTCTGGGTGTTGGGTTCCCCTCTTTGGCCAATCCATTTACCCGCTCACCTTAGTCGATGCGGGATTGTGGTAGGGTTTTTCCCCTTTTATGATGTTAGACTCTTCTGGATAGGAGGTAAGATCCCGTTCTTTTCCTCGTCCCGACACTGATGTGCGCCCTTTTTTTCCCCCTAGATCACCCCCTCGTGGGGCCCCTTTGCCCCTTTCCCTTTTTCTGGACCCTGCGTCGAACGAGGAATTGTTGATCCAACCCAAGCGCAGCCTACGGAAAATTCAGGACGGTCCTTTTTTCCTTCTTCAGTGAACACGAGACATGCCATTTTTATTTTTTTTTTTTTTTCTCGTTAAACCGGGACTCCTTTTCCGACCAGCATTGTTTTCCTTTCTGTCCCTTTAGGGTCGACCGTACTTGTCATTTAGTTTAGTGTTTCCTTGGTTTTATTCTTTTTTTTCCTTTGCCGCAGCGGAGGTTCTCTTTCGATCCTCAATTCCTCGCCCGTTCCGTTCCTCTGCCAGGGAAGGCTTTCATTTTACGTCCAGTTCCTTCGCTTCGTAGGGTGTCGCGTTTTCCCGTATAGCTCTTTTTCTCTCAGGAAACCGGAATGGTCCCGCTCCTGAAGCCCCTCCCGTTCTGAATACCCCTTTCGGTGCGGCTTGAGCGGGGAAGTGAGTCACCTCCGTGCTGATTCCCCAAATCTTATTGTAAATGTTTGAACTTCCTCTTGCTCGATCAGGCTGGATGATTCTGCGCCTCCTTCTTCTGGCGTTTTCCGTTAAGGCCTTTATGGCTTTGATTGTCCGGCACTGGTAAACCATTCCTTTTCTTTCCACCCCTGAATAACAGGTTTTTTTGGACGACTCCTTGGGGCGACCTCTCCCCCGAGATGGAAACTTGATTAAATTCCCCGCCGATTTTCTCCACAATCGAGCATTGGTTCGGGATGCATTTCTGGTTTCGGTTTTCTGAGTACCCTCTCCTCAGTCCCATTCAGGCTCGCACCGGCAATAGTCAGTTTAGTAATTTTCCTTCCCTCCCAGTATTCCTCCTCCTGATATCGGCTCAGCACTTCTCTTAGGTTTGGCCAAGCAAGCGTGTCGCCTTTTTTTTGACCTCTAGCTCTCCACTTTGTAAAAATAAAACTTGCAGCGGCTCCTTTCTCGCCTCATTTCAAGGGTATGGAGGGTAGGATCTTGGCAGTTCTTTTACTGGTCATGATGCTGACCTGACTTTTGTCTTTAATGCACTGGTACCCTATACCCACCCCGCATACCCCCACCCCTTTAAGCAGCACCAGGACTTGTTCCTTGCTTGTAGGAAACCTTTTTTTTTAGTTTCTCCCAGAAATCTCCCTATTGCAATTTTCCCCCGCATCTCGTATATCGATAACATTCTTCACCTCGTTTTGAGAATCTTGCCTTCCTTTCCACTCCGGCGATCTTGTCTCGGGCACTCTCGTGGAAAATTGCTAAAGTTCATGATCACGTTATTTCTTTCGTTCCTTAAGGGTGGTGGAAGAACACCTTGTGTCGTCCTGTTTTTCCCTCTCTTCCTATCATTGAATTTGAACCCTCTGATTATATTTTCTCTCCCTCTTCCTTCTGGTTGTGTCTGAGGATAACTTTCCAACTAGATTGGTTCGAATTCAATGATTCTCAATTAGACGTTTCCTGGACGCCCCCCACTCCTTCCCCCCCCAATTTTACCCCTTCCCCCCCTAAGAACGGACCTTTATCGATGGGCACAATTGCTTTTATTAAGACGAACCTTTTCGGTAGTGCCTAATACATCCCTTCATAAACGCGTTGAGAATCTTCCCAATCCTTGCGGGTTTCCTTTTCATGTTTGACCTCTTGGGATGTCCTACCGAGTAAAAAACCGATGCCCCCCGCTTTTACACGTCGGGTGTCTGATAGCATTTTTTTGGTTCCCTCCGGTTACAGAGACCCTCTTTATAAGATTGATCTCCCACGACTTGATGAAAGTCCCTCCCCACAGCCTCTGCCCTCGATACGGCAGAGCTTTGTTTGATCGTTCACAGCGCCTTCTTCTAGCGAGATTGTTTTTTTTTCAAAACTAATCCTTTTCGTGGGCTCTTTATGCTTTTGAACGGAACCTCGCTTTATATTCTCCCTCCGGCGCCAATGTCTCCTCTCCCAAGTCCGGTTGACGCTTCGCCCTTTAATTAGAACGATTTCGCACAAACTTTTCCCGTTGCCCGGACCGTCCGTTTCTTTTTTTTTAGTTTCCCTTTCTTCCCCCGAGCCTTTTGCGGATCGCTTGTTACTTTTTTCGGCCCATTAGTTTCCCTCTTGTCCCAAGGTGGATTCAGGCGCGCACCCTTCAATTAATGACAAGGGATGGACCACACAAAACGAATTACCTACACGGTGCGCCGTCCCGCCATATGATAAAGTCGTTTCACTTCACTTCTTCCAATTCCGCCCTTAAACTCCCTCTAGGGCACACATTTTCAAGTACTTGTCTTTATTCGCTTTTTTAAAATTTAAACACGTATGGACTTCCAATGTTCCCCTCCGCCGAGTTTTATATCGTCTTCCCCTTCCTCTCTTTTCACCCCACCTTTCTGGGAGAGGCCTCAGGTTTTCACGTTCTCCCGAACGGACCCTCCCGGATGTTTTTTCTTTTTTAAAATTGCTTCACCTTTTCGAACGCCCGACCGTCTTCCCTTTCTGAGTGTTCGATATCGTTATATGCAACGTCATTCCCCATTCCCCCGCTTAACCAGGACCTTTCGCTTCACTAGGACTCACAAAGAAATATACCTCACGGTCGTTCCTTTTGGCGGCCAATTTTCTCCATTACCCCTGGCAACTACCATTCCCCCGACCCAGACCCCCCCAACTGTGGTGTGTGAACGACTTTCGCCCACCCCCTCTTTGGACGATTAGTGGTCCCTTCATCCTTGTTTGAACTACTACCCTCTCTCTTGCAGGTTCCCTTTCGGAGTTTCACGTGATTCCTTCCCAAACTTCCCATGGGCGTTTCAGGTTTGTGTCCCCCTTTTCAAATCTGGTGCTAGGGAAGGAGACGACGTACCCCCCTTCCCCCCCCAGCGCATGAACACGAACTTCAGTTTTCTGAGCCCCCCGCGTTTACTTCTTTTGTCCCTTTGGTCATTTGTTTTGGACTATGTTGCGTAGCTGAAGTCTCGATTTTTTATTTTTTTCCTCTTTTCGGCAGTCATGACATGTCATCTTGGTTTGACTTGCCGGCTTCAGCCCCTGCTAATTTGAAGCGTTGTAATCAACGTCCAATTATGTAGCAACCCGAGATTTCCCCACCACACCCCAATGGGCTTCTTTTTTGACTTGTATAATAACTGCCTTTGAACCACTCGTTTTTTTTCATGACCACCCTTTCCTGCCAATAGTTTATCCTAATGTTCTCCAATCCAATGGCGTATTCACTTTTTTTCTGTGCGGAAGCGCCTCCCCACCCCCCCTCCGAACGGCAATTACCCTAAATACGCTAGTTTTCCACTTTGTGAAGACATTTGGTCTTTCAACTCTTTTTATCTTTCTCCTCCCGTTGGTGTTGTTTTTTAGAGATCGGTTTTCCTCCCCACACTTTTGATGTTCCAGATTTTCCCTTCGTAAGGATTGTGGCCGCTCCCTTTGACCTCCTTTGGAATTTGCCTCCCCTAGGTTCCTCTTTTTGATTGGATTCAATTTTTTGTAGTTTGAATATAGTTTGGTTTCCGAGCCTGTATTACACCTTCAACTATCTTATCGGTGGGGTCGACTGCTCGTTTGTGATTATTTTCTTCCCCCCTCCCTCCAAAGTAGCGGGGTGAAGGTCTTTCACAAAGCCCCTTTATTGGGACTGCCCGTATTTTTTTTCTCTCGTCAAGTACTTGCACCCCAAGCAGAACCCTCTTTCCCCTGGTCAACTCCCTCTCCTCGTTTTTCCTTCCCCCAAATCATGCTCTTTTTTTGGGACGAGCGCCGTCCAAACCCGAGTCCGTTTCGAGAAACCGAAGCGCCAGCTTTCCCACGCCATTTGTTGACGGTCTGAGATCCAAGCCGAGTCCCCCTTATCCGATTTATAGTTCAACCCTTATCGCACGACATCCTTTTTTTGATCACTCCTGGAAGTTTTTTTACTCTGACCTTCGCGCTTAACCCAAAGTTTTTTTCGCGGTGATTTCTTCTTAGTGCATTCCGTGAAGTTTACCTCTTTCACGCCGACGAGTGATGTCTTTTTTTCTTTTTAATTTCCTTGAAGCGTCCCGTTTTCTTCTCCTCTCTCCTTTGAGGGTGGCTTCATTTTACGCTTAGCACAACGTTTCAGTTACTTGGCGCCGTCCTGTGTATTTTCTCCATCAGTGATCTCCTCCTTCCAACGGCAAGCTAACCCTGGTTGTGAACTCAAAGCAGGGGCTTCGACTTCCCCCCCCCTTGGTTTTCATTCGTCAGCTGAAGTGAGACAGATTTTTCCCACAAAAGAAGACGTTCTTTGTCCCCTTGGTGGACATTCCCTTTTCAGGCGTGATCGGTGATCAGGGTCATTGAGTCCCGAATTATTTTTCATCGTCCTGGCAAGTGTAGGAGATTCGTGATTTTCTCCTTGTTTGCCTTGCGTCCCCTCCTGGGGGTTTTTTGTTACCCCTGGTATTGTTCCTCCCAGCTATTCACCGCGATCAAGCCCGAGGCTATACCCCCCTTGCAGTTACTGACTAACCAAATTCCGGCGATCGGCGCGGTCCGTGATTCACTGGTTTTTTTTGTCAATCGGCCCTCTTTTGTTTCGAATGTCCTTCCCCATTCACGTAAATGGAATCATTATTATACCTTTCCTCCTCTTAGATAACAGTTCCCCCCAAGTTCGTTCTTGCTCCTCAGGGACTCCCCCTCCTGAGTGCAACGTTTGCCCTTCTCCTATGTCCCCCTGGCGTACGCCGACCCACCCACCCCCCCCCTCCCCGGAACCTTCTACGGCTTCCTTTAGAGTCTTCCCTTTCCAAATTGGAATGGTTCTTTTTTTCTGAGCGCCTTTCTAGTCAATTCGCTCGACATGAGCCCTGTTCGTCCCTTTCATTCTAGTTCCTCCCCCCCCCTCCCCCAAAAAGCCCAAAATGGTATCCAATTTAGCAGCCAGGGACTTTTCCTTCTTGATAATGTTTTTACGTCCTGCTATACTCCATAGGACAACTTCCCCCCTCCATGTGACGCGTCGTCCCACTTCTTCTAGCCCGATCAATTTTTTTCCAACGCGTTGGTTCCCGCGGGGGTTATCTTTCCTTGCTCACCCGGCGAAATTGTGTCTTTTATTTGGACTTTTCGAAAGTCCATCTACCCCTTTAAGGTTGTAACTTTTTTTTCCGGAAATGGTTGTGCCTCCACATCCCTTTTTTCCTGTTGAACACGTCTTTCATCATTGAGAAACATCTTCGATTTTGCTATCCTTTTTTTTTCTCCTCTCCTTTTGTTGTCTCGTACCTCCCCTCCGATTGGTTAGAATCCCTCTGCTCAGCGGTTATTCACCAGGACGCCCCCCTTTGATGTTTCCAAGTCCCGGTTTACAATCGAAACTAACCGGAACCTTCCACCGGCCATTCCTGCCAACTCTACCGTCGTCTTTTGATGCCTTCCCTTCCAGTATACGTTGGTGAATGACCCCCACAAGAGGTCATTGTTCTCCTCTTTACGAATTGGATGGCTATGCTGGTCTTCCTTTTGCTTTTCTCTGCCCGCGGAACCCGCTTCAAACGCTTTGTTTGCTGCTGACATGATATTCTCCTTTGTTTTTTTTCGGGCTTGCAGGGAATGCATTTTCCCCCTTATTTCGATTTCTGATATCCACCAGTCTATGCTACTTGCATTCCCTCCAAGGCAACGTTCGCAGCTTGCCAGTTGACTGTCCTCGTTGCGAAGTCTCCTCCTCTACCTGAATGAGGCTTGCTTGCAAAACTTAACCTTTCTTTCCCATGGATCTGAAACTGACTCTTACTGACTGGATGCGGCGGTTTTCCCTAATGAAGCCTTGCGGTCCGGCCCCCTCTTAGCCTTCGAGCGTTGGTCAAGCTTAGCCACCAACCTCACCACAGGCACCGGGCCCCCCGGCTTCCGCCCTTTGTTGACTTTGTTAGCATCCCCTCGTCATATCCACTTTCCTTTTATTAGCTTTCCCAATGTTTAACCGTGCACAACACTGGTTGCTTGGACCGTCCCTTTATTTTTTTCCCATTGGAAATTTCAACACGTTATCCTCCGGCTTTCAATCAGATAAGTCGTCTTCCGAACATTATACCTCCTCACGCTTACGTAATTACCCCTCTATTCCACCTCACGTCCCCTTAGCATTTCCCAAACTAATGAACTGGCACGGAGTGACTTCCCCTTCCCCCTCGGATCCTATATCCCGCCCTTCTTTTCTCCTTCCCTTCCCTTCCTTCGTCTTACCACCCCCCAAATCTCGTTTTCCTGCCGGTTTTGGGAAATGGCATCGATCCTTTTTAGACCCCCGCAGGCCCTGACCTTCCGCACCTTGTTTGCTATATCTTCCGGATTCTGCAAAAACGTCCTCCCTTTTCCGCTGCGTTTGGTTTCCTCAGGTAAGCCCCCTCCCGCGTCTTGGCAAATGGGAGGCTCAATCTTAACCCCCCTGGAAATAATTTCCCTCCTCTTTACCCCACCCATTACCCACCACTTTGTTTGAACGTCTTTCTCCCCGGAAATACTTCCGTTTTTGCCCCTTTATGGGGAACCAGTCTTTATATATCACTTTATGGCATGTCTCTTTAGAGCGGCTTGCCTTCACTTGATTTCCCTTACTCACTGGCGTTTCCTCTCGCTTCTGTGTTAAACATTCTCCTGTGAGCGGCGGTTGCGGTTCCCAGAGCACCGCGAATGCCCCCCTTACCTCTTTGAGCAGACCTGATCGTTGTGTCCCAGTTGCAGTCAGTGTTTGACTGTTTTGCGTGCTTGACGCTCTCCCGACCCTTACCGCCTATCCCAGACGGGCATTCAGTAGTAGCCGACCGCACCCTTCTCCCACAAATAATACCGCAGGCTACTTTTCTCTTTCCCCATAATATGGCAGCAAAACCACTCAGATTGTCGTACCCCCCCCCCAAGTCAGTCTTCTTCTTTGATGTTACTCACTGCTGCTCTTCTTCCGTCTTCACCCTGACCGACACTTTTGACCATAAATCTTAATGTTCTTCCCACCTTTCCCCCCCCCCTGGTGCTTTCTCCTTTTTTTCTTTTGAGGAAGGTGCGCTTCCACCCCTCCGAAAGGCCCACGTTGCTCAGTCCTGTAGCAATTGGTCTTTCACTGTTTTGATCTCTATCTTCATCCTCCCCTGTTTTTTTTTTTCTCGCTCCGGACAGGACCCATTGCCCCCCTTTGAATGTGCTTTCATGTCCCTGGTTGGATGGAAGCTCGTGAATCCAGGTGGAATTGCAGCCTAGATGGAATTTTTCCCCGGTGGTAAGGGTGTTTGACCTCTCTTCTTTGTTAGCGCCTTATTATACACTTCCCCCCCCCATACTCATACTTGGTGTTTTTTTTTTTTTTCGTGTGGTGTTGACCTCCCTTATTGATTACAACGCTCAAAGTCTTGTTTTTGGAGCTTTTGGGCTTTTTTTGACACAGAATGATGTTGAAATGACTTTTTTCCTTGATCGTCCTGAATTTCGTTTGCTCACGACACCTCTCCAGACAGCTTCGCCCTGGGGACCCCTAATTCCCTGCGGATTCGTTTTCCATTCGCGCTTGTGCTCGGGGTCCGCGAGACCCATGATTTTCCATTGTTTCGATCCAACGCACTCCTTCCCCTTTTGCCCAACCAATTTTTACTTTTTTAAGTTGGCTTCCTCCGCTTTTTTTGGACGCTTAACAGCCCAGAAACCCTGGATCCGGGTACCTTGAATTCCCTGCCGGAATGGGTCTATTAGTCCCCCCCATTTTTTGTCCTTACGGTTAGCGTCGTGCATACTATTTCCAGAGTTGAAGTGATTTTTTCTGCAGTCTTGCTCTCTAGGTATCTTTGTGGGCTATTCCTAACTTTCCTTTCCGCCGCGAGCGTCCAGGTAGGTTTTCCTCTTCTTACTCCTTCTCCAAAAAGTCGTACGCGTCCCTTCGTGTTGAGTTCTTCCCTTTTTTTTTATTATCCGGTGAAACCGGAGTTTTTGCGTCTCGTGCCAGTGCAAACGAGGTCCTGACTCCTCTCTGTCCCCAAAAAAACCCCTCCCGGGCGGGACTGTCGTGGGGACGGTGAGTCACTGTTGTCGTTAGTGGCCCGATCGGACTTCCTTGAAATGTTGTAGTTTCCCCGCGTGATGGATTAATCTTCCCCTGACTACTTTTCTTCGGATCGTTAAGGCTGTGAGATCGTTGATTTTGTCCCCTGGTAATAGCCATTGCGGTCCAAGCCCTCCAGTTGTTGTTCTTGAGATATTTTGGTCTGACACCCCCGCCCGGTTCCCCTTTTGGATCAATTACGCAGGTGTTTCTCAAAATCAAATTGCGTTGTCGTTCCCGTGGTCTAGTTTTCTCTTTTTGGGGGCTGAAATCGTTGCCATCTTGTAAATGCGAAAGTGCCACCGTAAATGACGATTTTTCATTTTTTGCGCCTTAGCTTGATTCATTCAAGTATGAACTTTTGTCCGGGATAATAGAATCCCCTTTTGATTTGATGCGTTGCCCAGTGCACGCCCTCTCCCTTCGCTTCGCTAAGGCTCTTTCAACGCCGACACACGGCCGATTAGCTGCGCCTTTCAGGCCTTTATGTTGTGAGCTTTGCGGTTGGAAGGAGCGGCTGCCATCGAAATGAGGGGCGTAATCTTGCATTACTATCCACACGCCCCTCGCCTAAGTCACCCCCTCGGCCGTTTTTTCTCCCCTTTCTTTTCGAGGACCGTTTTTCCTCTTTTCCATAGGTTCCCACCGCCAGTCAACGATCATGGTATTATCGATCATCCGTTGTGTCTTTTCTCCGGGGGATAAGAGGGCCTTCCCTAAGCTCAAGGTTCGTGTCTTCTGTTTCTCTGGGCTTTGGACATCCCTCGATTACCTTTTCTTTCGATTTTGTCCGTAATTGACATGGTCCGTAAAAACAATAAGTGTGTCTTCCTGGTTGCCCCCTCCCGTTCTTATCATTAATGCACCCCTCGTCCTTTTTCAAATTATGCCTTCCTTACGGGTTGTTGTTTTTTGACAAAGCGTCCAGCTTGCATTTTTCAATTCTCTCCTGCAGATCGTTTTTTTCAACCCTTGACGACTTTCGTCCACCCCCCCAATGCTTCGGTCTAACCAATTGAAAGTTATCGAGGACTTTCGTCATATATGCACACGACTACACGTTTCTCCCTTCGTTTCATTAGTTAAATACCGTACCCCGACTTCACCCCCCAATTGTGCCAGAATGAATTTTATTTGCGGGTTATTTCCCCCGGCTTTTCGGACTCATTCTGCTTACACACTGTATGCCTCAAGCCGGAACGGGCCGGGGTTTTTCAATCGCCTGCGTTTTTGGGACGCTTCCCCTCCCTTCCTCCTTTCCGACCGCTCCATTTCGATACGATTTCTCCTTCCCTAACCGTAGCCTTTCCCACGTCCCCGGGCGAAAGTTACTCTCTGACGGGTCCGATAGTCTTCCATCGAAGTCCGAATCTGCCTGGCATGAGTGCCTTTGCAACCCCCCTTTTGCATACACTTTTAGTTCGACAGGCCCAAACGAGCTTGAATTACGTTCCCAGTAGCCACTTTCTCTTTGTCAGACGTCGCCATCTTTGCCCATTGTGATCAAAGTCAGCAACCGAATATCCCCGGAAACTGGCCTTCTCCTGGTAATTGGTAGCCTCCACTCCCTTTAATGATCGTATTCCCTTTCTATAGGAACCTTTTCCCCGGGGCCCCACCCCCACATGTTGATTCACTTGGCAGCCCCTTCCATGAAGTTATGCATGGCCCACCCTCAAGTCTCACCGGTCTTCCGCCTCGAAAGATAAAGTCTTCAATGATCAGTACACCTCCCCGTTGGTCAACTGTCATTCATAAGAGTTACCACTTTCACTTCCGTCCAGATGTCAAACTACTTACTTCACCACCTTCACCTCTTTCACGATCATTTTTCCGGCGCACAGACGGAACCCCTCAGTGCCCAAAAACCTATTTTGCAGGGTGCCGGTTTCCGGATCCCCCGGCCCACCCCCCCTTCCGGTGTGCCGCCTTTAACTTAGACCAGATTCCGGAAACACCTGTTTTTTCTCTATCTTCCTATCCGTCTTCCCTGCGCTTCCTCCTGCGAAGGAATTTTCAGGCCTAAATGAAACTCCGAGTGTCCCGGCGTCCTTCGGGTTCTTCAACATGCTTTGTATATTTTTTCATGCCCACCCTCCCTACCTATTCCCCACCTTGGTAACGCAGTCTAACCCTAAAAATACTTCGTATACGCTTTGTACCGTTAGTCTTTCAATATAACTAGGAATGTCGCGGTTCCTTTTTTTCTCACTTTTTCTGCCTTCCGTCCAACTTAACAAGGTTTTTCCCTTTCTTCTCTTATGGGGTTTTCTTTCTCCCCCCCCTCCCGTGCTGGGGGCGTCCGCTGCCACTTTTCCAACTGACGTTTTGAGACGATTTCTTGGTAACCCGGTCCTGGCCAGTCAGTTTCTTATGTTGATCCCTTACTTCCGAGACGCTCATTTCTTATTGCTCTTCCTCAGGGAAGGGCCCCCTCCCCTTCCCGTTTCCGTTCCCTAATCTCCATCTATAACCTTTGGAGCGTCTCCCTAATTGATTTTGCATTGAAAACCCGAAAGTCGAGCCCACAGACCGTTGATTATTGGTTTGAATTGTAAAATGCTCTCCCCCAATCAGCTGACTTTGCTTTTCCCCTTGACTCCCCGTGATGCTAGATGTTATCATTTATTTGCAATTCCCTTATCTGACGGGTGCAATCCTTACGAAACCCGGTACGGTTCCCTTTCACCCGCTCAGCAAAGTGGTGAGCGTATTTTTTCCCACTCCGATCTTCTCTTCTCTTCGACTCCGTGTTGTGTTTCTATCGGTCTCGAGGAACCACTTCCTTTCTGCTGAAGTTCACCTGGCCGTCCTGGATTTTGGCACCCTTACCATGCCATTACTTTTTGAGTAACTTTTCTGATTTGGCATTTGTCGGAGAGTTACCTTTGTGATCCCCTCCCTAGGCAGTTGGTCGAGCCCCGTTTTTTTATTTTTCCTTAACACTCCCCTTGTGGGGGTCGACTTTCGGCTTTTTGTTCCTTCGTGATACACCGCTCAATTAGCGTGGCGGGATTTTCGCCTTTTTTCACTTTCCCTAAGTATGAGGAAGACTTCCTTCTTTTAAGGAGCGCGTTCCCCCCTCTTCAACGAATGAGTCCGCCCTGGGGACACTTTCCAAATCCATTCGTTGGCTCCCACCGTTCTCGTTTGCTCTGGGACGCGCGCCGTCCGACGGACTGATGTTATAACCGTTCTTTTCCAGACGGAGACCCCCCTTTTAGTTCCGTTTTGAAGGATCCCTTTATCTTCACGTGTCTGCATTGCCTCGTTCCCCCTCAACCGTGGCGTACCGCGATTGAGCAATCCGGAAGGTATTTTTCTTCCAAAGTTGTGGGACGTGTCTTTTTCTTCTGTATTTCCAGTACATTCCATTCGTTTTGTCCGTAGTGCATTCCTCCTGCGTTAGGTATCCCTTTTCGTTTGGGTTGTGGCCTCCCCCGTCAGATCGAAGAGAGAGGCCAGGGAGTGTTCGGCGCTCTCTTCCACAAACGTTTCCGGCCCCCCGGTCGGCCACAGGAGTGGATCGTATCCTCCTGGATCTGATTTGATAAGTCGCAGGGTCCCCCTTGGTTGTGAGTTTCCTTGACCTCCGAGAAAAAAAGGGTTTTTTCTTTCCCGTGCCCTCGGGGAAGGTTTTCCCACTCCTTTGAGTTTGTTTCCAATCCCCCCCTTCCTGCGGTACTTGACCATTTCTACACGCTTTTAAGTACGTATTTGGGGAACATTTTTCATGTACGACTGTATCTTTTTTCAGGGGCAGTAGATCGTTTTGTGTCCATTTCCAGCATTTCCCTCTTCGTTTCCAAGCTTGCTCCCCCCTGTGCACGGTGCTACAATATTTGCCGTCTATTAAGCGAAGGCACCCTTTCTTTTCCCTTGTTTAGCGTTGCTTCTACACCCCCTACTGCTCCTCCGGTCTTCTTTCCCCCATTGGTGTCGTTTGTTCTGAAATATCCACACCTCTTACCGTGGCTCCCCCAGCTGCGTCACCGGAAATTCTTCCTTGAGCAATTGGCTCCTCTCCTCGATAAGTCGCTCCGTTCGTTGCTTTTTTCTAATCCTGAAGCCATGTTTTGTATGCCGTTGCAGACCCTTTACGCCTGATTTTCTTAGGACTTTTCCGAGTAACCCCAATGTACCTCCTCGGTCTTATCTATCGTCAAGGGCTTTGGAGGTGGATTTTTGCTATGCGGTTGACTGCCTCAATGCTTTCCCTTTCTTCGTCATTCTATCTTTTTTTTAAATGATTTCCGCTTGCCCCCCTTGAATTTGGGTCAATGACGTACCAGTACCCAAACGTCCCAAATCTCTCCCAACTCGCCCCGCACATCTCTTTTCCGGCTTAGGTAGCCTGGAGCCTCCCTAGGAGTCACACAACTCATGTGACGCAACACTTGTCCCGCCCTTTCTCTTCCTGAGAATTTTCCTCTTTTTTTAATTCTAGGGACCTTTTCGCTCCCACTACGGCTAAAGTTTTCGTTCAGCTCCTTGTCCTTTTTTGCGAAAAGTCGTCCCCTCGTTTCTCTTTCCGTATTTGAACGTTGTGGACCCCTCCCAATAAGTGTGGAGTTCTTTTTCTTCCCCCTTCCGTGACTAATCTAAACCCCCTGATTTTCCAAGTTATTTCTTCTTTTTTTGTTTTTTTTTTGAGAGATCACCCCCATCGACTTTGTAGAAACCCATAGCTCCCCTTTTTCACCCCGTGTTAAGACACCTCTTGTTTGTCCCCCTCCCCTCTACCACGACAGAAAACGAATGACTATTGCCCTTTGCGCAAAAGTGACAACAGGTTCTCTACCCGAAACTGCCGTAGTTGATGCTCAATAACTATCCCCTCTAAGCAACCCCCCCCTCGTTTGGCCGGCATATAGCGCGTCTTGGATGATCACATTGCCTGATTGGATCTTTTTGACCTGTTTCATCCCTCTCTGAAAAACCCACATTTTATTACAACTCCCACGTCCGCTGTTGCTTTCTGGATATTGCATTTTTTGCGTTTTGGGCCCGTTTCTTTCCGAAGTTGACGCATTTCCGACCCCCCCGTATCTTCTATTTCATATTCTCTCCCTACCTCATTGCCCCCCCACCCCTTTTCACATTTTAGCGCGCTACCAGAGTCCCCGCTGACTTTCCATATGGGTTTTATCGCGGTGATCGCTACTCTAGCATGCTTGTTGTTTTTCATTCCCCTTCGGACGGGACAGGCGGATTCTCCAGTGCAACGGCACTAGTCTAATTTCCGGACTCCCTCCGGCTCCAAGTTTCTTCAAGGTGAATTCAGTTTTCCGGGAACTTTCTTTCGAGCAATAGTGTCCCACCCCCGCTTCCACCCCCCCCCTGACCCCCCCCCCTCATTGCCATTCACCCGGAACGCGCTTTCCCCTTTACACTGCCCACGTCGATTTCCTTTCACCTGTCTCCTCCCCCCCTGTCTAGCGTTTCTTGCCCAGCTCCACCTGTGCCCCCCACCCAATTTTGGCTTTTACATCAGGCACTTTTCCCAGTACCAGTTTCATTCCCCCCCCCAAATCCCCTCTCCCCCCTAACACCCGCCCTACCAAGCCAGAATAAAGCTTCACTTCACTATTTTCATACTCTTTTCCCCCTATGAATTAAGATTTTCCCAACATTTCCTTACCGTGATCGAAAACGAACTGCATTCTGTCATTTTCCCTCTGGTCAGAATTCCCTCCTTTTTTTTCTCTACTTTTATTTCCAGGCCTTTACAAAACTGGAGTCCCCTCCCGTTTTTTTCACGGCGAAAAACTGCCCTCCTTGTTCTACGTGATCTCCCCGGAAACCTGTTACGGCTTAGTCCCCTTTTTTCTCTCGCGCATAGCCCCCCCTTGGCTGCTAGTTCGAACGGAACGGGCGCTTAAATCATTTTAATCGACCAACAACTCCCTCCGGTGCAATTTTCTCCTCCCTTAGGGTCACTACGGAACTACCTCCTTCAATCTTTTACCCCTTTTTCAACTACAACTTGGGTAAAGAAGTTCTCAACTTTGAACCCCTTCTTCACTGCCCCGCAGGGGCTTCCCTTTGTTTTTCCACACATCTTCGTCTCGTTTCCCTTCCTCTGGTCACTGTATGACGTTCCCAATAACGACTGGGCGTTTCTTTGGAGTTTCGTTTCTCGGAAACTTTTTCGAGCTTTCCTTCTTCGTGCCTGTACCAGAAATTTGAATTCCTCCCTCAGTTCTTGTCCGTGATCGTTTCCCTTCTTGGGTACCGGTCGGCCAGTCAGTTTCCTTCTCTTTTCTTAAGCTGCCTGCAAGATCATTCCCTTCAGCTATCCCCTACGGGCAGGCAAAAGCCCCCTTCTCCCGTCATTCTTTCTGCCTCCTTTCCCAACCCTTCCTCCTCTCCTTCACCTTTTCTCTTTGTACTCCCCGAATTCTTGCACGGCTTCCGTCTCCCCCAAAAAACCCAAAAAGAAGTTTTTCTTTCTTTTTTTTTTGCCGAGAATCTCACACACCGTGATCTTTCTTGTTCCATACCTTGACACGTGACAAACCCACAATCCTATTCTGCCTACTTGATCCCCCCTCCCCTCGGTCATTTCTTTCGTCCGGAAAAATACCGTTCCTTCCCCCCCATGTGAACTTCACTCCTCAGTCAACGTGGTGACCCATTGGTCTTTCACTCCGACTTTTTCATATTTTTTTGAGATCTCTAGGGTCCCCTCCTCTCTTCCCCCCCACTTCTTCTCTTCTTAGTCCCGTCCTGGCCCGTGAAGCGCTTCCTCCCTGAAAAAAAGGACTCGCAAAATTGCCAGCCCTTAGTCTTTATCTTTTGGAATTTGTCAGTTGGTCGGGGAACTTTGACCAGACGGAGGTGGGGTCTACCATTCAACCCCTCCTCATCTTTGTGGGGGGGAATATCGTGCTTTTCTCTTCCCCCCCATCCAGTCAGGTGACCCCTCCCCTTTCCAGTTCCCTTGGCAATTGGCGTTCCTTGGAGAATGATCATTTTCTGTTTTGTTGATAGTTAAGATGATAGTTCGCGAGTCCCTTGTCTATTTTCCAAGACAACTGTGCGAACACTCCCCCCCTCTGTTTTGACTACTTTTTTCTTTGTTGCAATAAGTCGGCTCTGGGACGCCGGCCGTTGCTCGAACCGTCGTTCGATCCCTTTCTTTCGCCAGCAGGCCCTCTCTTTCCAGTTACTATCAGTTTTCTACCTAGTTTGCCCCTCTAAATTCCTCTTCTTAAGGTTCAACCCAGTGACTCCGGTTCCCTGACGATTGAGAAATCGGAGTTTTCTGGTTCCACTTCGTCCACCCCAATGAGGCGGTTTTGCGTCTTTTATTTCGTTTTTGTTGCGCTGCCCCCCCCCCTTGACGACCGCGTGAGTTCCCTTTTTTGGTTGATTAACTTCTGTCCAGCGGCCAGTTCCGTTCGCGCATTCCTTTTTCTTTCCCTTTTTTTCATAGGACTTCGACCAATTTCCGTAGCTGTCGGCCGCAGTGGTTATTTTCTAACCTACATCCTCGTTTTCCTCTCTCTCCAACAGGATGCGCTCATTTTTTGCCAGCAAAGTCTTTCGCCGATGATCCCAACTGCCTGCTTTGCTCGAAGGATGTAAGGACCGTTCGTCTTTTCCCCCTCTAAGTTGGTACGTTCCCTTTTTTTCCCTCGAATCAGTTCCTGCTGATTGATTCGATTTCATGAACCTGGTATTTTTTTCTGTCGTTTCGGATATTCAACTGTCAATTCCCCTTTGAAGTTGGAGGACTTGAATCACCATTGGGTTTGAACCTTTTTCCCCTCTTTTGGAATATAACCTCGCCATTTGTTAGTATTACCGTTGATGCTAACATCCACTGCGTCTTCCCCCTTTCGTGTTCGGTTCAATGGTTTTTCTCCCGTTGAAATCTTCTCTCATGGAGAAAGCTTCTTCACCCCGGAAAAAAGTTGATCAACCGTTCCGTCTTCGCCGCGATCCTTCAGTTTTCCACTTACGTGCTCCTTGGCCACCACGCCCGTTCCTCGTTCGAAGGACACCCCCTCCCGCCTGTTCTCTTCAGAAGAGATTTACCTGACCCTATGACAGCGGCTTTTCTCGCGTAGGCGCCCTTTGTGGCGGCTTATCTGTTTTTTCTTTGTAATGAGATAATGATGACGAACTTTGAGCGGTGTCTACTTATTAGGCTTCTTCCCCGCATCCAAAGCAGGATATCCCTTAAGTCAGCACCAGCGGTTTTTCTTGTTTCCCCCTTGGTTTCCGTCTTTTTTTTTTTTTTTTAGCCATATTTTTTACCCCTTGCAATTTCCTGGACGCACTGGCGATCACCTCCCTCACAGTATTTCTTCTTCTCTCCCTTTTCTTCCCCGTTTTGGTGTAAGGGGTGAGGTCATTTACGGCATCACTACGTTCCAATTTTTTGGCGATTTACGTGCGAAATTTCCATCGATCCCGTTCCGTTTTTCTTTTTCAGATTGTTCCCGTAATGACATTGGTCTGACGAAAAATATGTGGCGTCCTGGTTTTTTCATTTTTCTTGAGACATCATGGAATCTTTAACCATTCGAGTTTGCCCCAGGTTTCGT
>Ga0179591_1363599_pt1 | contig 18929 bp, 23 predicted proteins | sample CZOMad2_1_08_16f_FD_182891 | JGI IMG/M metagenome (GOLD analysis project Ga0179591, IMG submission 182891) | Vadose zone soil fungal communities from Angelo Coast Range Reserve, California, USA - CZOMad2_1_08_16fungal (PacBio error correction) | ecosystem: Environmental > Terrestrial > Soil >... | reverse complement strand
AGCCTTCGATTCTTGTTCGCCAGGAGCAGTTGGTCGGTAACTGGGTCCTCCTCACTTTTCTTCCACCGGGTGGTCCCCTGTTGTCTCAATACGGACCCCAAGGAAGACCACCCGAACGTACCTCTGGATACTCCTTTTTTACCGGATGCACAGCGGGAGTTAAATCTTCGCGTGTTTCTTCGGATTGATGGATGGCGTCTATTCAGTGGTTGCTGTCCACCACGTCGGAGCCCGGAGTGGGGACGTCGTTTTTTCTCCTGATTCCTTCAGAGTCTTTCCATTCCCCCCTTTTTCAGCAAATGGCCTTCAGAGACACTAGCGCGAACGTTACTGCTCTCCCTGAGGGCGTCTCCGCATTGTGCCCCGTTCCCTTTTCCCGGCACCCCGGGTTCATTTCTAGTGCCGTCTCAGTTGGTTGACCCAATCCTTCTTTTTGGACGGGCGTCTGTAACATAAAATACGTAGGGTGGTTCATGTTACAGAATACAATCACGAAGACGTTTTCTCCCTTGATGGACCCTCTAGTCAGTTCATCTCGAGGTCGCTCGCCCTAACAACCGCCCACCGACAATGGTAAACCCAATAGTGTGGCTCCCTAATGAGGCACTGCCCGGTTTATTGCCCACGTCCCGGTGCGTGACTTGTTTTTGTGGGACCCTCTACCCGCGTCTCGCATTTTTCGCTCAAAGGACTGCCGTCGGTCAAAACTTGAACGAAGAGTTCCGACCGAGGAGTCTTAAAGGTATGGTCTATTCATGAAGAGCGATGACCAGAGCCCCTGTCCCGGAAGACTCAAAGATGTTGTCTTCTCCCCCCCGTTTAAAGGTGCAGTGAGTTCCCACAGGAAATCCCCCTCCAAACCCCCAAGGGATCCTTCCTGCGGCTCCGTGCGACCCCCCCTCTCTCCTCCTCCTCAGTTGTTTGTTGCTAGCTTTTGCCCTGCGTTTTCTTCACTCCAGGAAGTCTTTCCCTTGTGCGGCTTAGCCCGATATCTTTGCCCCAAAAATGTTCATGTCCTGGTTCCCCCCATGACAAGCGCCCCCTAAGCTCGTACGCCCTTTTGTGGCGCCCCCCGGGGGGAGTGTTCCCGTCAGGTTGGCCCTCAAAACTCTCCTAACCTGGTAGACCGACCCTTCTTTTTTCAGGACCCTCCTCGTTTCCCTGATCCCATTCGGTTTCCTCCCCGGAGGGTATTCCCTAGGGTCCTTTTTCCCTAGCATGCCCCCGCAACCCGGGTCTGTCGGTTTGCTGTTTTTTTTCCCCAGAACGGACGTGACGTTGGAAAAGTTTTCAAGCCCCCGGTGTTCGATGCCTTCCTCCCCAAAGTCCCCGTTCCTCCGTTCTTGTTTTGTCATGTATTGGTCGAGTCGACGTATACTGTTGAAAAGGTCTGAGGGGAGTTAGTTGCTTTTTACAAAGACAACCTCTTTCATAGTCGGGAGGGTTGATGTTTCCTGTAAAAACACGCTGAGAGGCCCACCCTGTCTCTTCCCCACGACGCCCACTATAAGTTTTCGTACCGGAAATTGATCTCCTATAAGGACCACACATTCCCTGCATCTTTTCATGAAAGAACAGCCTTGAGTTCCGGGTCGACCCCTTCGTAGTCTCCCCCAACCCTCATGGGTCGTAGTCTCCCCGTTCTTGCTACTCCCGGACTAACGGAATATCCCCCACCCCACCCTCTTTGCGGACCACGACGCGACCACTGTCAAAGAGGCAAGGCTCTTCTGCAAGGTGACGGGCGCGCCTTTTTCTTCAGGTCCAGGTGGTACGTTTTTCGTCAGCACTCGGCCCGGCCAGTTGCCCCGAAGGCACGGCTTCTTTGCGGCCCTCGAGGTTCCCCTGGACCAACCCTTTTCCGGAAGAGTCTTCGACCCCTTCTCCCTGACCCCGATACCCGTCACTCGCCTTCCTTATCCCCAGGTAAGCAGTGCCTTCTCTTCCCGTTGCGCCCCCAGGGGCTCCTGTCCCCTCCCCTTTTCCTTGAGGTTCGTCCAGAACATACCGTGTTTTCTGATGGCCTACGGTTTTGTTTTTGGGTCGAACCGCATCGGTCTCGGTTGACGTAATTTTCCTTCATTTAACCCTGTCTTTCTTTCACCCCCCCCCGTAGCGGACCCGCGGGATCTATCCTTTGAGACACTAGGGGTCCCGGGCGATTCGGCGTCCGCCAGTAGAAGAGCGAGGGGCCTAGGCCGTTGTCTTTCGTTCACCGGCCTTCTTATGCTGCAATGATTAGTGGATAGGGCAAGCCGTTTCTTGGGAGATACCCAGTGCTTGCAGGAATAAAAAACCTCGGCACGTGTGACTGAGGCCCTTTCTTCCCCTTTAATGGGATTGTGGGAAAAAAAAATAGCCCCAGAACACTTCGCAAGGTGGCCTCAAACCGAGGGTTCGTTTCAACCGTGGTTGATTCAGGGTTTTGAGGACAGGGACCGACTAGGGGGCTGGGGCCCGGCCGACAGTTCGACTTCTTTGAAATTCCCCCATTTATCGGAAGGATGACAGGGAGTCCCCTCTCGGAAGTCGGTAATGTTTTTTCTCCACAAGGGGAGTATCGACTGGGTACGGGGCCCCCTAGAGATATAATAGCAACGCATTGTCAAGTCCCGGACCCCTGCCCCCCGCCCACCCCATACCTGTTTTTTTTCCCTCACACCTAACAACCCCCCCACCCGTACCTCAGCCCTCTGTTGGCTTCCCCCCCCCCCAGTCCCCCGTTCCCCAGGCCGGTCCCCCGCCCGCGCAGAAGAAAGTCTCCTCCTGGCGGTTGCCACCTAGCCGGTTTTTTTTTCCTTGCTCAGGGGGGCCCGGTCCACCTTTCCGTTTTCCTCCTTCCTGGGGTCTTGGATAGGCTGGCAAGGGCGTCCCACCTTCGACAACGACGCACGGTACAGCAGAACCCGCCCATTTTGGAGTGAAGCCGTACACACCTTTTTTTTCTTCGGACTGTATGCCCGGAGATTCCGGGCACCCAGGCGGATCGGAATATGCGTGTTGTCCTGATCAAGCCAGTCTCCCTTCCCAAGTTTTGTTTGCATTTTCCCTGTCAGGCCTTGTTTCAAGGGCGTAGTCCGGATACCACAGGACGGTCGGGATGCTTAAGTGAGGGAGGTACCTTCAGGTCCCACCCCCGTTGCCCACCCCCCCTCGCCCCCCCACCCACACACACCCCCCCCCCTACCACCCCCACCCCCCCCCCCCACCAAACATTTCCCTCGTCGTGGGTTCCCCCTTTTTTCCGCAGCCTTGCTACCGGTCCACCTGCCTATCATCGTTCTTGCCGCTCGGGCGCCTTTGTTTCCTTTTTTCGCTCTTTCTCAGCCGACTTCCAACTTTCTAGTTTGGTTGAAGAGGTGATCTGAGTGTTTTTCTGTGAGGGGCGCCTGAGGGTTGTTTTCCGTGCAGTTCCGGAGAGGATTTGGCCGGCTTTAATGATTTTCCTTTTGTTGCTGAACGGGGTCCCCGTCTCTCAACTTTGGCGTCCAAGCATATTTTGGCATTTTCCAACTCGGACCTTAACGTCCTGGTTTGCCTTTTTCTTTTGGCTGGGCACCGTGGAAGCCCCTGGGTTTGCCCAGTTTGCTTCCTTGATTTGTTGACACGGAGCCTTACCTTTGCGCGACGTCGCGGAACCATTTTTTTTCTTTTTTTGCCCCGTAGGCGTTTTTTTTACCGCTCCCCGGCAACGTTTTGGATGACGTTTTGCGGTTGACTACTTTTTTTGACCACGCCCTCTTGCCCCGAGGGCCGTTTCTTTACCCGTCATGGCAGACCTCCCCCCCCCCCACAGAAACCGGTCCCTACTGATGGACGCCCTTGGACCGGTGTTTTGTCCCGCAACTAATGGTGTCTCCCCCCCCCCCATTTCGGACATGGGGGTGTGCCTACCCGCCCGGGTTGTCTCCCGACCCCTCCCGCGACTTAGTCTCTCGGTTCGGTGTTGAAAATTTCCTTCTCGCGCATAAAGTTACCCCTTTCCACGCAGTCCGGCCCCATGTGACGTTTTTCTTCCCTCTGAAGACCCCGCCTGTCAGGGTAGCAGTCCTTACCCACGAAAAGTCTCTCTTAGTCTTTCCGGAAGGACATGCCCTTCTACCCCCCGACTGGGATTTTTGGGTGATAGTATTTGTTTTTTCCTTTCAGATGTTCCCCCCCAGCACTTACCAGTCCTTCCCTCCATGCAACCACGGGTCTTTCGCCGACTTCCTTTTGGCAGTTTCTGGCACGCCCTCCCCCCTGATGTTCCCTATTTCTCTCTCGTGGAAGCGTGCCGACCTCGTAGGACCGCACGCCCCCGGTTTTTTACTGCTTGGTTTTTTCTCTTGACTGGAAGCTTTTTTCCCCACCGCGTTTGGCTCTCCACAGCGTCTCCCCGCCGGTGGAATTTCTTTGTCCTGGCTTCTTTCTCAAGAACTTCAGGCTAAGGTCGTTTTTGGGGGACCCGCGGGGAGGCTTTTCCACCGTCTTCTTGGGTTCGAGGGCTGGTTTCCCCTTGCGGTGCTGGACGGTATGCCGGGCCTTTAGGTCGCTCATCGGTTTATAGAGGAGGTCCGGCGTCTCTTCCGCGAAACGATTGTCGTTTTCCCTTCTCTGGGGAGGCACCCCTTCCCCATCGACGGTATGGTGTGATGGGCGCCTCTTTTTCGCTGGGATTTTTCGTCCTCTGACTATCGTTCGGGCTCTTGTACAAGGACCTGCTACGGCTGTCTGCGGTCGTTTTTGAATGATCCCCCCCCCGGGGCCTTTCGCGGACGCTTTTGATTTTTTTCTCCGCCCTGGACCTTGGACCTTTTGGAGGTGAGGGCGGCGGGTTTCGTCATTTTTTGAGCTTCAGCTGTCACTTGAATCGTTGGCAAAGGAGGTCTGCTTTTTTTTTTTCCGTCTTATGGACTTTGCGGCCGGGCGCGTTCTGTTTCCCCCTTTTGTCGCCCCCGTTGGGTCGTTGTGCCTTTCTTCCCCGGTTCTTTTCCTTTGCCGCCGGAGCGACGCTGTACTTTTTTCGGCCTTCCTTTTTGCCCCGTCAAGCTTCCTTTCCCCTCGGCGGGTAGGGAGTGATTGGGAGTTTAGAAGACTTTTGGCCCCCGGTCTTTTTCCCCTTTTCCGGACCTTTTTTTACACAAAACCTCGGCCTCCCACCGGTGCTGCTTCCCCCTTCCTTTTGCTTCGGGCGATGGGTCTCCTTGACCTGACAACATTAGTTCGTTCCCCTGTTTCGACCAGGTACTATGGTATGGTTCCCCCTTTTTTTTGCTCTCACTTCCCGTTCTCCTACCTGGTACGAGACCGGGGTGTTTTTGTGTTTTTTTCTTTTTTGTTTTTTTTTTTGCTTTGGTTAAAGGACCGGGGCTTAGATTTTTTGCCCTTTGGAAGGAGCGCGTTTGGGTTCCCCAGTTTTTCCCAGACCCTGCCGGCTCCCGGAGGACTTTTTTTTCCTACCTTTTTTTTCTGGTTTTCCCGGCTGGCTCGCCCGACTTTGTTCCGGCGGCGCACAATTGCTCTGGACCGTTTACTCTGGTTTCCCTTTTCTGACGCGGGCTCACCAAGTCTAATTCGGCTGGGTGGTGGGTGCAGGCGTTTTTTCGGGGGGACGGTGTTTTGGCGGTATGGCCCCGTTCTTGGCCCTTTCGTCGACGCCAATCCTCCTAGCCTGGTTCCCTGCTTTTGCGTGGTCCATTTCGGGGCCGAGCGGTTTGACTTCCTCGTTTCTGAAACGGAAAGGGCCCCCTCGGAACCTTCCCTTTTTTCACGTCCGCGGACGTGGCTTTTTGCTGGGTTTTTCGTCTTCCGGGCGGGGTGCCTCATAAGGGGAAAAACCCTCTTTTGGTTCCTCCACGAGCTGGCTTACCCTTTATGAGGACGACCCAATCTTTCTTCGAGCGGATCTTCCCGAGAAGTAGAGTTGCTTGACTTTCTTTGGGAGTCGTTCCCGTCGGTCGGTTTCCCTGCCATCTCCGGCCCTTGCCCTTTGAGAGATATTCGCCTTTTTGGGAGCCGGGACTGCTCTCGCATTTTTTTTTTGCTGGGAGCCGCGACTGTTTCATCGGGAGTTTCTTTGGCACTGGGCACGTATTTCTCATCCGCAGGTCGCCCTTCTCCAGGATGAATCTCTTCTCTTTTTTAATAATATCCCCTTGTTTTTTTCCTTTAGACCTCTGCGTCCAGGCGCGATCCCGGGACTTTTTTTTTTTTTCCCTTTTTGGCCTCCCTCTTGAAGGGTTAACCCTGTTTTTTCGAGGCGACCAGTCCTCCCCGTTGCGCGTCCCTTTCGACCCCTTTTCCCCTTCCGGGCGTTGATCCGCTCCCCCTCCGGTTCCCCCCTTTTTTTTCAGTGGTCCGGCAGCTGTCCGGCTCCGACCGCGCAGCCTGACCTCCTCCCGGTCCTTCAAAGGAACACCTTTCCTCCAGCTTTCCTTTTTTCGCGTCGTCCGCGTCCTGGGGGTCTCTTGAACTTTTTCGTTCTGTCCGTGCATGTTCTTTTTTTTTGATTTCCCTGCCGTACATGGGGGGGGGGGCTGGCCCCCTGAACTTTTCCTTTTCCTTGGGACAAGGGGTTCGGAGTCGTGGTTGCCCCCCCCCCTTTTTCCTGTTGGTTCACCCTGTTCCGCCGCGCCGGTACCCCCCTTTTCACACTTTTTCTCGTCCACCCGCCGGCCCGCCTTTCGATTTTATCCCTTCTTCTGGTACCTGCTTCACCCTTCAGGGCCGTCTCACCCAGGCCCGAACCCCCTTCTGCGGCCCGGAGCCGTCACCTTTTTCGGGTCTCCAGCCTCGTGTTTTTCCCGCCTTACGGTTCCCCCCCTTGCGGTGGTTTGTTCGTTTCTTCCAGTTTGACCCGGGGCGTGCGTCCCGCAGTCTTTACGAGCCCTGAACAGGCTTGCCGGATACTTCCCCTCACTTGCTTGGGTTGAAATGGGCCCCTGGTTTTTTCCCTTCGGCTGCGCAAGGCACGTTTTTTTTCAAGTGTAGTTGAACCTGCCTTCGTTTCGGATGTTTCTTCTGCAATTAAGGCCTGCACGTTTCTCTTTTTTTTTTTGCCAAGCACCACTACGTTTATCACCGCTTCCACCGTGTTTAGGGTGGTTCTCAATGGGCTTCTACGTCTGGTCTCATTTCCTTCCTTTTGGGTCGAGGCAGAGGTTGCCCACCTGCAGGGTTCAAATTGAAGGGTGTTTTTTTGAGGAGTACCTCTTTGCCCCTGGACTCTCATACAGACTCCTATTCTGTTTTTGTTGAACGTGTTCCCGCAACGGGCCGTTTTCGTCGCCCTCTTGGATAATTTTTTGTTACCCCGGGCTTAGGGGAAGTACACGGCGGTTCGACCCTTTTTTGAGTCCACCCTTTTTCAACCCAGAGGACAGTTTTTTGTTATCCTTTAGAGGACCTTCCTTTCACACGGAACGTACCGTAATGTTTCCGTTTTTTCCAGGCGGACCGGCTCGTGTTTCTTTATCCTACCCCCGGTCCTTGTACACTTGCTTCCCAAGTAAATCCCCCCCCGTTTTTCACGTCGCGACAGTGCCGGTTTTAAGTTGGGATCTCATTCCACGTGTCCCCCCTCTAATCCCCTGTCCAGGAAGAAAAGTGCCTGGTACTCATTCAGAGTGCACGATGATCAACGATTAAGGCACATCTTGTTTCGTTACCAACCATTGACCTTGTTAACTGGTAGCCCGACAAACCCTGAAATTCGTCCACGCTTCCTTGCGCCCCCGCAGAAAAAATAGTCCACTTCAACTTCCCCTCACAAATGACCGGCAACGTACCCCCCGACTCAAGGAACACTCCCCTTCCTTTTTTTTTCAACGAACGAAGGTTGTTTTCCCGTCTGTCCACAGTGAATCTTGTAGTAAGCCCCCCCCCGTCCTAGAAAGGGTCCTTTTCCTAGAGTACCTGGAATAGTCAGCTTTTCCCAGTTTTGGTCCACTCCGTTCTCCTTTCCCGGGGCTCCGGCCGCAGAAACCCCCAAAACCCTTTCCCTTCTTAAGATAAGCAGTCGGGGGGAGTCTTCATTTATTTTTAGACACTGAACAGGCGGGTTCCCCTTCAGTTTGACAATTTTTTCTCGGGCCGAAAGGATTTTCATTTCTGACAAGTACCTTCAGCTATTAAATTTCCAGCACCGAGCAACCTCTTTTATTTCTGCTTTTGCGGCTTGACGGCTAGAAGCAATTGTCTTTAGACAAAACGTGGTAGTTTCTCGGTCATAACTCGTGACGGGATTGTGCCTCTCTTCTGATGGGAAGGACACCCCTCGTCTTTATCTAAGAAGAGTTTTAATATCAGGAGGTACCCCTTATAGGCTTTTTGTAACGGGAAGTTTCATCCCAGTTGTTCCCCGCCCTGTGGTCACAGGCACGTGGGTTCCCCACCCCTTCAGGGAGGGCTTTCTACCCCCTGCTGGTTTGACGGTTCTTGGATCAGGGGGGTTCCTGGTTTCCCGTTTTTTTGGTTCCAGTTTGATCCTAGTTTGTTTCACTCGGTTAGGTCCCGTCTTTCTGGTGTCAGTCCCTGTCTTGGTCTCTTCCCCCCCCCCCAGTGACCCCCCCCCCCCCCTTGTAAGGTGAACTGACCTGTGCCCCCTGTCCAAAAGGCCGGTTTGTCCCCCACCCGTTGACTTTCCTTAACTGTGTCCTCAGTTTTTGAAGAGGGTTCTCCCTTGGTTCAGCGGTCCCCTCTCCCCTCAGCACCCCAGCGCAACCATTTTGTTTCCGTTTTCCCTGGAATTTGGCATTTTTTTCTTTTCTTTCACCGGAGACTGGGCTTCCACCAGGGTTCATGTCACCTCCTCCAGGGCGAGGCAGCTCCTTCCTTACCTCTAGGTGCAGGTACACGTCCCTTGTCCACAGGCCCGAATTTCTCCCCACACGAGGCCGCTCCCCTTGGCTTGAAACTGGCGTTTGATCCCCCTTTCCTCACCCCCAGGCCGGGTCGCCGTGATCGGACCATTCCTTTCGATCAAGCCCAGGGGTATTGGGCCCTGCCTCCCCCGCGTCCCGATGTAGAAGGTCCTTTTTGAGCATGTTGTTTTTGGTTTGTCCCTTGAAAGTTTCTCGTTTGCATTACCGGACTCGTGTCTGCTGGGTCCGCGGGCGGGTGGTGCCGGCTTGGTCGGGGCTCCCCTGTTGTCTCAAGCCGCTTCGTATTCAGCAACGTCCCCCGGTTCCCCCCGTTTTTTTTTTTCCTTCTCCTGAAAGCTGCGTTCGTCCTTATGTGCTTTGACTTCCCCCCCCACTGAAGGACCTTCGTGCCGGGGTGCCGAACTTATTTTTTTGGGAGGGCGTCCTCCTTTCCCGACCCCCCCCCCACCCCAACATTTTTTTTTGCTCTTTGTACCTGGGGCGGCGCGGCCCCTGCTTGAGGTGTTTCGGGCTTTTTCCATGTTTGCTTCCCGTACAGCCAGAGTCCTCCGGAGCTAGTCCAGTAAGGAAAGGTTATGATTTAGTTTTGGAGGGCTTCACCTGCGGCTTTTTTTTTTCTTTCTGCTACACACGGGGGGGGTGCTTTTGTTTTGGCGCCTCTGGGGTTTTTTTGGGCACCCTTGCGTCGGGGGGTTGTTGGGGTCGGTCACCAAGGTTCTTTTTGGGCTTTTTTTTTTTGCGGTACATCGACGGTGCCCACCCCCAAAAAAGAACTCAACTGCTAGAAGTTTTTGCTGGCCCTAGGAAGGTCTTCCCCCCGCGTATAATATGTTCCCCCCTTCAGGTCCCTTCCTTCCTGGTTCCCGTCTGTCTGGTCATTTTACACGTCCTTTTTTCAATTCCCCTTTCCTCTTTTACACCCCGTGCACCCGACCCCTTTCCAACCGATTTTTTCTAGTTCACCCAAATAACCATGCTTTATGACCCTTCCAACCAGGTTTATCCCCCCTTGTTTTCCTTAGCCCCGACTGGGTCTTCTCGTGGTAAAGAAGCCCCGTCCCCGCCGCCCTCTTCCCCAACATTTCTTTTTTTTTTCGTTTCCCCCCCTTTTTCGCCGGGTCTGTGAACGGAGGCGGTTGGATTCGCCTCCGAGCTTGGAGACCTCGACTCTCTTGGCGTCGTCCTCCTCCCTTCCGACGCCACCTTTCCCGGGCTGGCGTGTAGTGGAGCCGTACCCTTCCTCCCCTGACGATCTTCCTTTGCCTGCCCCGTTGGTCTCTTTGACTTCTTCCGACCTGTGCTCCTCCCTTTAATGTGACCCGAGAGGGACAGTTTCCCTCCATTTTTCGCCGATGTATCGGTCCATTTTTTTCCGTATCCCTCTGACGTTCTTTTTTGGGTGGCCCGCCCAGGACCTAACCCGCAGCTGTTTTTTCTGGGGCAGGGTTCCAGTTTTGTTGGGCTGGGGACTTAGAAGGCTGCGCCTGGAGTTTTGGTGGGCCGCTTATTTTTTTTTGTTTCTCCCTCTTACGCTTTTTTTTCGCAGTCGAGTCGGATCGATTGAAGTAGGCTTCTTTTTTGGTTAGTGAGAGCCGCTCTGTTCGTTCCTTCCCCGCTTGCCTTGGATTTTTGACGCCCACGTAGGATTCGCGGTCATTTGTGACAATAAGGATTTCCTTTTATCCTGTTTTTTTGACGGACCCCCCCCTTGACCTTGCCCCTTGGTTTGTATCCGGGTACGCTTCTTTGTCTCTATTTCCTTTTGAGGGCGGCTCACACGAAGTTAAAAGATAGGTTTCTCTTTTGGCCTAGCACTAAATAACCACGCCTTTGCACCTTTTTTTTCCAGGTCCCCCTCCTATGTGTTATCACCCGCCGCGGTCTCCGTTCACGTCAAGGCGTACTACCGTTTTCCAGCACTCCCGCGTCGCATCGTTACCCCTACCCCCCTCCCTTCCCAATGGGCCTCCCCCAAACGCGAACGTTTCCCCCTAATAACCGAAGTAGTCCGCCCAGTTCTTGGGCGCTTCATGTCGCGCTCGACCTGTTTTTCCATCCTCCTTCCTTGCTCTGATTCGCCTTTTGTCCCGATTTACGCTCCGCAGGGCAATTTAAGATGGATGTCCCCCGAGTTTTTTTTCGACCCCCTATCTATCTTTCATCATCCTTTCTTTGGGCTAGATCGTCTTGCATTTGCACCAGAAAGTAGTTTGGGCCGTCGGGAACCCCATGCTTTTTTCCCCTTAAACAGCAGCGCGCGAGCTTTTTGTCCCCCTCTGGTCTTGAGTCACGGACCCAAACGCTACCAGCCCCTTTGGTCAGAAGGAACCCCCTAGGTTTTCCCCCGAGAATCTTAGGGCGTACCGGTACTTTTTCCCTTTCCCCGTCATGGACTTTTCTTTTTTTCGACCGCGGGTTTTCGGGGTCTGGGAACGAGAGGAATTGACTTTATTTTCCCGCCCGAGGGGACGGTTGAGCTGGTCAGATTGTTTCCTTTTGGGCGGTGTTGTTCCCTAGTTCTTTTTTTTCCCCCCCCTCGTTTCCGGATAGGACCTCGAGGAGTACTGGACTCTCCTTCTTAGCGATTCTGGTTTTTCTTTCCCCCGCCCGGGCCAATGCGCTTTTGTTACGTCCACGACCGCCGGCATTGTCCAGGGACCCTCCCCTCCTTTTTCCCATCGACCAATTATAGTTTTGACAGACTTCCGCCGCTCTTTCTGCGAGGCTTCGTCGTTTTACTTTACGTGTTGCGCTCTGGTGAGGAATATTATTCCCGAGGACGGTTCTCTTTCTCACAGCTTACGTTTAGGAAACCCCAGCACCGACCTTTTTTCTTCTTTTTTTTGGCTCACTTTCCTCCTCTTTCTAATGAAGTACCCTGCCCACAGTAAGGGCACTAAACTTTTTTCAGGCGCTTTTAACTTCCCCTTTTGGTAGGATAGCTTTTTTTCCCCCAGGTCTTTTTGAAAAACTCGTCTTCCCCCCGTTAGCCAAGGAAGGCCCGTATCACTTCTTCCTTTTCGAACCGCATAGGGAATGCCCCCCTCCTGGGTTCCCAAGTGCGGATGTTTTGGTTAGACGCCACAAGGGATCAAGGAAGTCGGATCCCTTCTTTTTTCCCGCAACAGGCTCGGAACCGTTCTCTCAGACTTTTTGGATTTTTTTTAGACCATTCCGGGACTGTGATTTTTTCCTCCGGTGCCAATGGCGAGGATTTTACCTCTATGGTCCTCACAAGGAAGTCAGAGTTTAGACCATCCCTCTTCGGTTTTTTTTCTTGAGGGTTTCTCAGGTAACTTTACTGCGCATTCTTTGCCATGGTGGAAAAGTAGTTGCTCTTTGGGCCTTTCTCTGGACGCTCCGGACGGGGGTAACTTGTTGTCCCCCGTCGATGATGATGCACTTCCCCTTGTATTGGGGGCCTCTGGCTCCTCTCCCCTGGGTAAGGTTCTTGTTGGAACTCCGACATTCCCCCTCTTCCGGGGTAGTAGGGTGTGTTTTTTCCGTTTTACCGGGGGGAATTCCCCCTTCCTTTGAGTCTTTTTTCCGATCGTTCGCTTCTCTGTGCCGTGAGCGAAGACACCGGTCTGCAGGCTTTTCCGGACCTGGTGCTCCTCGGTCGGTAATCGTCACCTTTCTGGTGTACCCCGGGCTTTTCCCCCGCCCGATAAGAAGACTGTCCCTCCTTTTCGGCGAGGCCGGAACCTCCCCCCTTTTTCCCATGGGACATGCGCCCCCCATCCCCCCAGAACGGCCGAACTTCCAAAGGGAGAACAAGCGTTTCCACTTCTTATTCCGATCCCTTTTCAGCCTGGTTTTTTTTCTCTTACCAGTTTCCGCCCAGCTTTGGTCTCCGAATTAATTTTCCTTCTCAATGGGGCAAGTTGTCTCCCCTTTTATAGGTTCTCCCGGGTTGGAGATTTTTTGAATTGCAAACCGGCCCCGCCCAGAGCAGCCGCTGGGAAAAAACGCCCTGAGTTCCCCCCGAAGCCCCGTCCGGCAGCAAACACCCACCCCTCGTCGGTCAGGGCATATTGCGTTGTTTTTCCAGTTGGCCGAACGCTCATATCAAGGTAAGCGGTTTTTCCCCACTGCTCCTATGGGAAACGTTGTCCTGTAAGAGGCTTGAAGTCGGGCGTTTCATTTCCCCCTCAACCCGTGCGAAAAATGTACACCCATTTGTCACGACCGTATGGTTTTTTTTTTTTCTGGAGAATTGACCCCTCCCCTCTCTTGAACCTGCTGATCACACTAACGTCTCTCTTGGTTTATATCTATCTGGACCTCAGAAACTCCGTTTCCCGTCGTTCGTCCTGTGTTCCTCCTTCGGGTTGTTCGGGGCTTTGCTTTCCGGGCTGTTGCGGTATCAGGGGCCGGCGTTTTTTTTTCTGCTCGCCCCTTAAATTTTTCTGTCTTCTTTCATCTCCTTCGCTTGGAAGAAATACTTCTTTCAGTAGGTTCTAACGGGCACGATGGTGGCGCTGTTTCTTTCCGTTTGACGACCCGTTTTGGTACTGGAGCCTCCTCGGGAGTTGGACGAGGGACCCATTCCGGGTGTCCGCCCCCCTTTGACGTCACTCTGGTTGACTGTTCACCGGGCATTTTCCTTCACGGAGACGGCCGGCTTTGAGGCCCCCTTCGGTCGTCGTTGTCCCCCCCGAGGAAGTTTTGATTTCTCCCCACGGGGAACGGAGCCTCCCCCTTGCAACAACCCGCCGTGGGACAGGGCGCTCCCCTGGGTTTGTTAATCGTCCCAAGGAATGGTTTCAGTTCCCCCAAGGAGGCACAACCTGGGAGTTTTGTCACAGGATGTCTGCCCGAGGTAGACGTTTTCCGCGGATGTGTAGGCCCAGAAGTCCAGGACTAAGTGTTCCGACCCCGCCCCCGTTCCCACTTGTTGGATGACTTTTGACTTCCCACTTGCCTTTGGGTAACACCCTCCTTTGGTAGGCTTCTTGATTTCCCGTCAAGGAAGCCTTTTCCCGCCGCCTGGATTGCCTCCCTCCCTCGGCACGATACCCGCTTTCCCGCCGATGGATGGAGCCGAGGAGTATTGTCCTTCTTTGTCCGAAAGCCGTACGAGGAAAACTCCTTTTTAAAAACAGGTCTTTGACTTAAGGAATGTTGGCCCCGTATGAGCTTCCCTTCCCCCCCGTCCGAGCTCTTAGAAGCCGTGCCGTTTTTTTTCCCCCCCGTATTAAGATTTGCGGTTGACCAGTGGCCTCTACCCAGGCGTGTGACTCTGCTCTACTCTGCCTTCTCGTTTTCGATGGGGGGCCTGTCCCCTGGAAGAACCCTTCCCGCCTGCCGGCTTGGCTTCCTCTGACACCCACTGGGCATGCTGCCCTTTCGTGTCTTTTTCGAGTTTGGTGGGCGCGGACCGTTTTCGTTTGAAGGAGGGAGTTGAAGGTGGAAGGGTTCGCGGTTTTCCACCGGGCTCGGGAGAAGGAAAATTTTTTGGTAGAGGTGGAGGAAACCTCTTCCCTCCGCCTGGATTTGGTGCATTTCCTGGGGGACCTTTTTCGTCGTGATATTCGGTCTTTGGGTTTCCCCTGGACAGTCCCGGGACCTTTTCATGTTCTTTTTCTCCCCTGGGAGGCTGGACGGGGCGGGTAATTGATCCCCCACTGGTTATGTAGAGCTTTGGGGTCCTGTGTTGGCTTAAGTGATTCAGGCCCTCACCCCTGTTGTCAGGAGTTTTGAGTGTGGCGGATAACGTCCTTTCTTGCTTTTAGGTGAAGGCGGTTCTGACTTCTTTCCCCCACTGGAGATCCCGCCTCTTCCGACCTATTTCCTCTTGGAGGTTTGTTTGATGTCCGGAACGCGTGTCTAGACTTGATGTCCTTGGTTCATGTCCCCTCTACAGGTTTCTTGACCCGAAGCCGTGAGGAGGGTGCCAGTTTTTGGAGGGAACGCTCCCCACTTGCCGTGATTCTTTCGCATTTCCCATTCGCTTCCCCGATAGGATAGGAGGCTGTCGTCAGCATGTTCTCCTCTTTCCTTTGACCAATCTCTTCACCGACCCCGGGTTGCTACTGCCTTTTTTGGTTTTAAAATTGCCCCCTGCCAACGGCTTCTTGCCCCCTGATTTTTATGATGGGCCGGGGGCCCCAGCACCAGGGGGGAAGTCCCGTTCCTTGAAAGTAGACTTTGTCGCAATGTGGGGCAGTTTGTGCCTTTTCCTCCTTCCTGCAGATCGCCCGAGTTTTAACGACACGAGTCAGGAGATGTGTTTCGACGCCCCTTTCCGTTAGTTCTTGCGGCGATGTGACTCCTTGCCTTTTGTTCAAGTTCAAAGAAAAACGCGTTTTTCTCCTAAATTCCGGGGACTGTTCGACTGTCTGGAATGGACCCGGTCTATCTTCATAACCCCCAAGTCCCTACCATCTAAAGTCCCCCCTTACCACGGAAAACGTAGGATGCGGGGAATTTACTCGACGGTCCCCCGTTTGTCGTGATGCTTGGATTGTCTCGTTTTAAGCGGGGGCCGGTTTGCACACTTCGATTGAACTCAGGTTGGAAGTTTTCAGTTCCTCACGGCCAGTCCCTCCCCATCTCCCGCGGAGCGAGGTTTGAATTCCAGATGGTGTCCCCGTACCGGGCCCGCAGTGCGGCGGTTTGTTCCTCAAAGCCTTGTGTTGGCGAGACCCTTTCCTCCGCCGGATGGAGAAACCGGTCTTACCCCCCCTTTATTTGCCTCCCGGCCGGGGATTCTCTTACCCGGTTTGTCTTTCCTCCCTTGGTTCCCCCCCCCCCCCCAGACTTCAACCTCTTTCAACCCTTTGGCAAAAAGTCGCGCACCTCTGAATTCCCTTAACGTAGATCTTTGGTTTCCCCCGGGATTTGAGGTGCCAAGTTTTATTAGTTTTTTCCTCTTCTTTTCGGTGCGGGGGATGCGCCGTGAGCAGGCGCGTGCTTCCCTCTCGTGGGACGGTTTTTCTTTTTTTATCGCTAACGTCCAGGGGTGGAAGAAGGCCATTCCGCTCTGATTTTGGGGCGGCTGGTCGCGCGGTGCCCTGGGGATTAAATTGGCTTCGTTCCACGTTGCGGATGTTTGACACTCTGTCCTGGATTCGGAGCTGAACGGAGGCTCTACTCCTTTTCCTCCCTCTTTAAGTGGTTTTTTTCTCTTTCTTTAGAACGGGGAAGTTTCCTGCGATCCCCTTTCCGGACACGTCGAACCCATCGTGCCGTGGCTCCCTTTTTTCCGCCCAGTTGTTAGGAGGGCGTCAACCCCCTCCCCCCCTCTTCGTTTTGGAGAAGGGGAAGATCAGTGTCCCGGGCGGTCTCTTTTCGAGCCATTTCCCCCCTGCCCGGAGTGGTTTAGCGTCTGCTCGGGCCCGTCGTCACCCCCCAACTGCCTCCGACTAACTCCAAGGTACTTCAACGTCCCCCCCTCCCTCTCGGTTTGCTCCAGGGCGCGAGGGGTCCGGCTGCTATACTTGGCCCTTGTTTTGTTCTTGCCGGCACCCTCCCCTTGCCCCCGGTTTTCCCCTTTCACCCTTGGGAATGGGGGTCCTGTAAAGCTGTTTTTTTTTCTCAACTTGTGGGCAGTGAAGTTTCCCTTTCGTTTCCTTTTTCCAGCTTTCGACTTAGGCCTCCTTAGTTCCCCCCCTTTTATTTTTTTCTGTTGAGCGGGCGGGTCCACGCGGAAATCAGGAGGTAGTCGGTTTTTTTTTCTTGTCCGAACGGGCATTGTTCCCCTACCTCCTCCCCGGCCTACCCGCTGTCAAGTCCCTCTCTTCTTCCCTTCCAAGGAATTTTTGATCGCTCGCACTGCCCCGGGAACTCATCCCTGTTTATTGTCCTGGGTGTGTCCCTTGTCCTTGTTCTGAGCGCTACATGTCCTCCCTTTTCCCTCAGCTGGCTCCCAGGCCCCCCCCCGGTACTTGTACAAAGTTGCCCGGTTTGCACTTGGTAAAGTCGCAGTTCTTATGTGCGTTTTTCTACCCCTTTCCTGGCCCCGGGGTAGGTAGAACCACTTTTTTTTCTGGTTTTCTTTCTGCTTCTTACATGTCGGATCGGTCTTCATCCTTCCCTTTCTTGGAACTCCAACAGTCTCGGGCATGTTCCTAGAACCGTTCCCCGTCTTTGGCGGGACGTTTTGGGAAACTTCCAAGAGCGTCGTCTGCCTCCTGTACTCGGCCTTTTGGTTTCTTCTTTTTTTTTTTTTTCCCTTTTTTTCCACCATTCGGTGACGTAGCATTCGTTTCGTCCTTCCACCAATAGACATGCTTAGCCTCCGCTCAAAGTTACTTCTTTTTCCCTTGGGGCCCGCGCACGCAGTTAACATCCGGGACGGGCGCGTCCCTTTCAAAATGCTCTTCCTAAGGAGTTTTTGCGGGTTTTGGACGGAACATTTTGTTTTTTTTTTCCCCCCCGGTTTAGCTGGTTTCATTTCTTCTCTGCAGCCGGAATCATGTTCCGCCGCCTCTTTCCTCGTTTCCACGATTTCAACGAATTGTTCCAATCGGACTTTTTGGATCCTTGTTCTTTTTCTCACCCCCTCAATTAAGGAAAAACGGCTTTTTTCACTTCCTTACACACGTGGAATCGTTAGAGGTACCAAGGTTGCCAGCGTTCATTCTTAAAGTAATCCCCTCATCCCAGTTCCTTTTTAAAGCGTCCCTTCTTTTCCCCGAAGAGTAGAGGATCATCGCGGCCGCAATCCTTCTTCACGTTCACAAACAATTCCCCCGGGCTCCGGTTATGTTTCTCCCTCCAAACCTTTTCGACCACCGTCGTTGTCGGCCGTCTCCAGAGAAAACCGACACCAAGGAACTCCTCCCTGGCCAAAATCCTTGCCTCGACCTACGACCATTCTTTCTCGACTCTAAGGGGCCCACAGAATGGATGACCAGACGCTCTGTCCCTCCCCCCCTTCTTCAGGGGTAGTCATTTCATGTGTTGCGTGGCGAGGGTGGCGTTTGAGTCTCTTGCTTGGATGAGAGTCTTTCTGTAGCACTTCAAGAACAACCTCTCTTTTCAGACTGGCACTAGGGCGAAGTCAGAAATCCGTAGCACTTCGGGCACGGCTTTTTCGTCTTTTTCCTCCGGCGCGGTTCATCACGGATTACGTTTTTCCCCGTAGCAAGGGTTTAGTTTTTTATCCTCGCCGTGCTTTTAGTTGCCCCCAGTTTGTACCTTTCTCGCTCCAATAGAACGGCGCGGCCAGTTTTTCAGTCATCCCCCTTCCCGCCCCGTTACTTCCAGTAGCCGTGGTCGCTGTTTCAAAACACTTGCCTACCTTAGGGCTCTTTATTCAATTGGTTCCTCGTTCGTATCTTTTTTATCACCTGAGACGTGTACCCCATTGACCTTTATGTCCCCCCGGGGTCGCCGGGGCACACCAAAAAGGTGCCGCCCCTTTTCTGACCCCAAACCCTTTTGAAGTGCAAGTGAACACAACTCTTTTCGGTTTGGCCTTCCCCGTTCCCTACTGCTGGTCTCAGGCGTACCTGGGTCCCCCTTCGGGTCTTTATGACTCTTTCCTTTCCCTTTGACGGAAGGGGAAGGGAGGTTAAGCCGTGGGCAAGGACTTCTGTTCAACCCCGTACGCAAGGTCCAGGCTTTTTCACTCCGTAAACTCTAAAATTCCCCCCAGGTTTTTCATCTTTATTTACGGGCGGGTTCTGGGGGGACGTTGTCCGAGTACATGACAGAAGCCAGCAAAGTGTTGGCAGGTTTTTTTGGACCTACGTATGGGGGCGATGTTGTTTGTGCAAATAGGCTTCGCTTTGAAAGTCACTTCGGGGGGAGAGAAGTCCCCCTTTTTCCTCCCGATCCAGGGGTCCAGGACGGGGCGCAGGTCAGCCCAGCGCAGTCAAAGTGCCCACTTTTTTTTTGATCCCGGGTTTTACGCGCCGTTAGGACTTTTTCCCCCTGATGGATGAAGCCCAGTTGCTACAGTGATCGAGAACGCCTCTCGTTTTTTCTTCGTCCCCAAGTAGAGTTTTCCACTATAACCCCCCCCCCCCCGTAGGAAGTTTTCTCTGCCGGCCCGTCATTTCCTCGGTGGAAGAAGTTTAGTCGGGACTGGGTGGTTGGACATCATTCCAAGTCGAG
>Ga0179591_1276563_pt1 | contig 18930 bp, 13 predicted proteins | sample CZOMad2_1_08_16f_FD_182891 | JGI IMG/M metagenome (GOLD analysis project Ga0179591, IMG submission 182891) | Vadose zone soil fungal communities from Angelo Coast Range Reserve, California, USA - CZOMad2_1_08_16fungal (PacBio error correction) | ecosystem: Environmental > Terrestrial > Soil >... | reverse complement strand
TTCTTCCACGAGTTTCTTCCCCCCCCTTGATATTTCTCTTGTTTTCATTGCGTGATAGTTCGAAGCCAACCGGCTTCTCCCCCGCCCGTCCGTGCCCGTTTTCTGTTTGGCGCTTGTTTTGAGGCACGATGTTTGCTCTCCGGAATCGCGAACGCTTGAAAAATCTTTGTCTTTGTCGGTGGCCATCGCTTTTTTCGACCCCGACTCTTATTCCGGGCGGGCTTCCCTTTTTGGTCTCCCGTCCACTGCCTATTTCTTGCGGTGTAGGCGTTCTCCTCTTTTTCATACAGCATCGCCCCCTCCCTTCAATGCTTGAGATTTTCGAGGGTCCCCGTCTGGCTTCCGATGTACGACTGTGCCCACTTTTTTCTCTTCTGTGTTTCTTCTGGCATGCCCTGTGAAGAGCCAGCCAGTTGCACCACTTCGCAAATCGCCAGCTTATGTTTGTCCCGGTGCTGACGCCGCGATTTTTTCCATCTCGTCCAGTTTTCCCGAGGTTTCTCGGGGATCTTCGGAAACTTAGCCAGGGCTGCATTGACCTTTCTCTCTCCCCTCACTCCCTTTATGCGTCACGTCCTAGCATAGGCCCCCCTTTGTGGATGTGAGCTTCGCCGGTGAATTCTTTAGGTCCAAGAACTTGACTTCTTTTTCCCTCTTTCGGTGTCCTCCGCTGACCGACGGTAGCCCTCTTTTGCTTCGTAGCGAACAACAATAAACCTTCCTCCTTGATAGTTTCTTCTTCTCATCGGAGGGATTTTTTTGTCTCCTCTCGTGCGGGTTTGATGATTTTTTCTTCCCGTTTTTTCAATTTAGTGGTTTTCTCGAGCAACAGACCAACCTTCGACCTTTTCCCGCTTTTTTTATGTGTCGCAGCGTCCGATTTTCTAGCCTTGGCCCGATCGTCAACTCGTCGGAGTCTCATCTTCCTCTCCCTGTCGCGCAAGAGCGAATTCTGGTTCCGCCCCGCGGGTAGTCGGATTATTCTTTTTTTTTTAAAGGCCCTTCTTTTCTCCCCTCTCATTTGCCTCAGCTGGCCCGTGTTAGCTTTTTTTTTCCTCTACTTTGTTGATTTTCTTTACGACTGCACGCGTCTTGTCTTTTTCTTGTCCCACTTTCGTCGGACTAAACTTTTTCGAATTGTGGATCGTCGTCTCCTGGTTCCTTCCCCTCGATTGTTCGTTCCGACTGCCTTTTTTTTATGAGACGGTGCTTTTCGCGCTGTCCGGAGATGTCGTTGCGCTGGCGCTTCACCGCCATTTCCCCACCGTTTTTTGCGACTTTTTTGAAGTGGTTGTCGTCACATTCGTGCCAATTTCTGGGTTCTCGTGGCGTTTTTTTCTGCCGGCCCTCTCTTTTCCTCGACTGCCCAGGTCTTTTCCTTTCTTCGTTCCCGCTATGTTCCTATATTTCTGTGTCGCTTCTACCAGGCGGATCACTTTTAGAAACCCCTTTCCCTTGCTTCGGGAAAGGGACTTTCAGCAATTTTCAAACGCACCCCCGGACACTTTCATGGAACCCTTTGCTGCTTCCTGATTTACCTTTTCACGACGTATTATAAATCGGCTCCTTGAGACGCTTCTTTTCCCTCCTTTAGCCTCGTCGCCCAAGAGGCGATTTTGCTCTTTCAACCGTTCGCCGACCATCGCGCCCATTCACTCCAGCGCCATATTCCCCACCCTCCTGGCTCCTCCCTGGCTGTAATGCCCACTGCAGCGCCTGCCGCAGTTCTCTCCAGTCTTTTTTTCGTAGTAACCCTCAGCTATTTGAATCGAAACGGTTCTGGTCGATCCCTGCCCACGCTGCCTCCTTTTCGCGGCTGGTCTGCGCTGGCAGACCGGCCCCGTTCTCTCCTGTTAATTCGTTTGGACAGGTGCGAGACATCCATTTGCTCGCTGTGCCTGGTTTTTTTTGCCAGATGATCTTCTTCGGAATATTGTCGGACCCATTTCCGTCTCATTTTTCGGAATCATCTCTGTTTTTTTTCAGATGTTTCGTTCAATCCTCCTCCTTTTGTTTTTCTGCGGTTTCACAAACCCTTGCCTGATGAAGAAGGGTTCAAACACCGCTTTTTTCCCGACCAGATTGAGGGCTCCCCGCCTCTGGTCCAATCCCTGCAGCCTCTGCCCCGGATGAGGATTTGTGCGTCACAGGTCCTGCCTGGAAAGGCTCGAAAATTACGCTCTTTTTTCTGAAACCGCAGACTTCCCAGCGCAGCTGAGTCCCTATCTTCACGTGCATACCTCCCCGTTTGCTTACTTCTTATACAAAGGCGCGTGTTCTTGTACTCGGTAAATTAGGCGTCTTGCCCGTCTTGCCCTGGAGTAGGCGGCTTTTTATGTGCATTCTCCGCATGGTCCTTATTTTTTCCCCACGGACGGGAATATCTTTTTCCTCTCACGGAAGCGGGGGAGTCCCTTCCCTGCAACTGACCCAATTGCGTCGTCGTTCCTGGCCAGATGAGACGACGCGTTTGATGTAGCCTCTGTCCTCGTAAGCGCCACCCTTTACATCTTTGTGTTTGCGCCTGTGAAGTTTCCTGGTTTTTCTGTTGATTGGAAGTGTGCTTTTTTCCCAAGTCCCCTTGCCCCCGGTGCGGTACCCCCTTTGATACGGCTGGTGCCCCAGCGCCTCATCTCGTCCCAGCGCCTAACGCAAAACCCGACAAGAAAAGACTGGCTTGGCTTCACAGCGCTGCTGAAGGCTTTCCCAGCAGGACCCCCGCCTTACGACCCCAGTCCCCCCTACACGAATGGTCCGACCCCCCCTTCTCCCCCCTGTGTCCCATGAGGGACTTTTTTTAACTTTTTTTTTCACCCGACCCTCCCCCTGCCAACTCCCCCCTTACACGAGCCCGGCGGAGAAAACTGAGCCAACCCCTCTGAACGAACACGCGCTTGCCGTCCTTGGCCCCCAATTCCTTCCTGACTCGATCACACAATTCGAAGATTCCGTTTCCTTCCGCAGGACCTGATTCACACCCCAGACCGTGCAGGTCAATCGGACGATCGCTTAAACACGGGACAGCTGCCCCGTAGCCGTATTTCCCATCTCGCCTTCCCCGACCCGTCCGTCGTCACCCCTTTGCTGTCCGAACTGCGGACTCTCGCAGTCCTTCCGGACGAGTGGGGGACGCGGGCGTCCCCCCTTCTCAGTTTGGACGCTGCTTTACGCCAACCATAAATTTTTTTTCCCCGAGTCTCTTCAAGTCGAACTTGGGGGGCCTTTCCTCTTGCAAAACACGGCATTGACCGGGGAAAGGGCCAAGTCCACTCTTTTTTCATCCCTGATTGTTAGCCCGACGAAACTCCCCGCCCTAGACTACGAGATGTATCCTCCGGAGAAGGGGGTTTCTGGTTAAACGGACGCCAAGCAGCTGTCTTGATTCGTTCCAGCTTCCTCCCTTCCAATCCTCCGTTTGATGAAAAGAGCCGTCAGAAGTTCGACGAGGCCGGGTCCCAGGCTATCTCTCAAATCAATTGTGCCGATCTATCGGGTCACAGCTTCTTGTTATTGTTTGTTACGATTGAACCCCCCTCCTCACGTCCTTGTTTGGTCACGAAGAAGTCTCTTCCCCCGCTCCACTGGATGACCCAATCTCCAGGACGCGATGTCCTGCTCACTCAAGCCTTTTAACCCCGTGCCACCGCACGACAAACCCTTTGCTGCTCCGCGCTTGATCTTGGTTGGCATATGACTGGCCGTTTTTTCTCCAGCCCCCCTCCCCCCCATTTTCCAGCGAAGACGGGGCGCGGCGTAACCTTTCGCAAATGGCTCGGGCGCCCCTTCCAGCTACTTTAAATGCGTTTTTTTTCGGCCCCCTCTGACTCCTTTCGCCCTAGCCCTTACCTAGCAGTGCCTGTTTCGCTTTGCTTAAACGAGTCATTAAGCCCTACCTTTTCCCCCCAAATTTTCTGGACAATTGCAACGGCGTCTGGTTCCACCCCCGAAACCCCCTCTACCGACCGCCGATTTTCAAGGCTTTGATACCTCCTGACCATACGAGCATCGTGCTCTCGCCTCGAGTCCTCCTCCCCGCTTCCTTACCGACGACCCCATCCCCTCGGGTCCCCGTGGTTTTCGCCGAGGCTATAAGCAATTTTTCTCTCCCTCGTTTCAGGAAACTCTGTTTACTTTCCTCCTCAATGAAGCATTCTCTTTTACCCTCCTCCTGTTGTTTTTTAGTTTGCGTACTGTCCCAGGAGTTTATTCCAAACCCTTCCTCCTTATCTTATGCTTTAGTTCTTAGAATCCCCCCTTTTCCCTCTTCCGGACTTGTGTTCGAGTTATTAGTTCCGCTTCCTTTTACTATGAACAAGCCGATTTGGACCTTAATCTCTCAACGGTCCCTGTGTTGAATTTTTTTTATCTTTAGTGTGGGTTCCCTTTTTCCCCCCCTTCCTGCGATGTCCACACCAGAACCAGCATTAGTTGCGAATCTCAGTTTTTCCTGAGGAGAACAGCCCCGGTATCTTGCGGTGTCCCCCCTTTTCTTTTTCGCCGTCCTTCGTCTAGTCTACCTGTCAAATGCTGCGAACGATCTTTGACCCTCTTTATGCAATTTCCGGCGCAATGGACGTCTTGACCCCCTTCCTTCTGCACTCAATTTTTTTCTGATTCCTCGATAGCCCCCTGACCCCGTCAACACGACCTCGCCCAGCATGCTGAGGTTCCACTTGAATGTACCGCTTTTTTGATCTAATCTCTCAGGATTCTCGAGTTCTCGACCTTTTATCGTGACCCCCCCATTTTCTTTCACTACCTTTACTCCGTAGACGAAATTCCCGACCTGGGTCCCGTCTAGTAGGAACCATGTTTTTCTTTTTTCCGTTTGCCGGTGACGACCGAGCGGACAGTCCTTCTTCGTTTTCACTTGCGGTATTGGCCCTTTTATATTGTTTTGCCCGTCCCGAACCATATGTTTTTTTGTCTCCCCCCCCATAAAACATTAGACCAGGCTTGTTCCCTTCTATTGGCTTTGTTCGTAGAAGGACTAGCTCGTGTATTGAACTATTCCCCTACCGTGGGCACCCTGTTAGTGCCGTGAGTGGTCTCATCCCCACCAGTTAGAATGCAATAGTCTCTGTTCTTTTTTCGTTACAGCCAGTTCCCCCTCTCCTTCTGCTTCTTTTCAAACCCCCCCTTCTTCTGAGTCGTCCGATCTGCCGTCGAGGAGATGGAACGGATGCATGTTTTTTTGCCCTTGACTGTCTTCGAATTGAACCGTTCTTGTTTTGGTTCCGTTTGCTGGGCCCCGTGTTAGATGGACTGCGTCTTTTCAATTTCCTACTGCCTGGTCTTGTATTTTAAGTGTAATTAGTCCGTCAAAGAACGTCTTCGAATGTTTGCTTTTCGGCTTTTTTTTCCTGCCGGGAAGAAGAGAGTGTTTTTATTCCCTGTTTTCTTTTGCGCCGGGCTCGTTCGACTATTTCCTCTTTTTTCCTCCTGACTCTTTGCTCGTACACGGCGAATCTGTGACCCCTCTCCCATCGAGAAGTTTGTTTCCCTTAGTTAGAATGATGGGCGTAGTAGTCTTAGTTTCCTTCATTTGCAGCCGCGCCTTCAATCCTGTCTTTATTGTCGGTGTTTTTCGGTGCGCGTCCCTCGATGAGGGGTTTGGCTTCGATGGCGTCTTCCCCACCCGGGTTCCCGCAACATTTTTGCCCTTTTAAGCCCTAAGAAACCAGATACGCTGTACCCCCCTAAATTACCACTTGATCTCTAACACCCTATGCCCCCGTAAGATTACCCTTTTCTACCCCCGACGGAGTATTATCAAATACGGCTCTCTGATTCATCCCTTCCTTAACGCTCGACATTGGCGTAGTCCCCCCCTAGTCAGAGTTCGTCGTACCCCAGCTCTTCCACATCCGTTCTTAGCCACTCTCCCCTCCAAAGCGCCGCCCTGCCCTCCGTGCTGTACTCCCCTTTGAGATCCTTTGTCCCCCAGTTCGATCTGACTTTTTTTGAACGAGTCTTATCTGATCTCCGTTTCCCTTACTCGATCCGGGCCTCCGGCGGTGTATGTCATTTGTGTCGGGTGTTTGGTTAATCCTACATCTGAATTTCGATTCTTTCCCCTCTTCCGGCCATGTCTCCCCTGGCCATAATCGCCTGGTTTCGTCTTATGCCTGGGGATTGCCCCCCCGGAGTAGTAGAATATTCGGTGAAGTGGTTTTTTTCCTCAATCTGTGTTTGTGCCCTCAGCAGATTTCCCCCTATTGTGTTTGAGATTTGACTCACTCTTCCTCTGGCACAAACATTCTCTTTCCCCTCAGGAATGAACCCCACCGCTTCCGTCCCCGAGTCCGCCCTCCGAAGCGTTTTATCTCCTTTCCACAGAGAGCCTTAAATGATGGATTTTTATGAGAATCCATGTCCATGACGCGGGAACCTTTTCTCTAAGGTTGCCTCTGCAAGCTCTCAACCCCCCCCCCAGCGTTCGGCCCTCCTTTTTTAAATCTCTCTTTCCTGTTATTACCTACGCCGTTCCCCCGATTACCTCGTTTCCCTCCTTACCGAATGCATTCGACCTGCGAGTCACGGCTAGGCAGTCCCCTTGCTAGCCCGCCCGTGACTCCCGTGGCCGAGGGCTTAGCTGTTGTGAGCCTTTTCGGCTCTTGTTTTTTGACCGACCTTGGGCCAATTTTTACGCGACACACGAGACTCCTTGGCCCTTTCCAAATTCGAAAGCGGCCAGCCTGGCGCTTCGCTGCCAGCGGGCGCTCTCCTACCTAAGTTTCTTATCTCCTTTCATCTTACGGCAAAGCTTACCTGTTTTGGCAATGTTGTCAGTCCTGTGTCATCGTGAACTTTCTAGTCTTTAAAGACTGCCTTTAATTACCCAATTGATCATGACGGTGCGGAAAGCGCATTACGCCTCATCTCGAAAGCGCCCCCCCGACAACGAAACCCTTACTGTCGTAGGCGGAGCATCCCTCTGCACAGGCAACCTCCTGTTGTAACGCCGCCTCCAGAAACACGTTTTGTCCCTCTGCGGACCCGAACCACCTTTTCCCTCCCCAGTTCTTTCACCTGAGGCGGATATCGCCTCCTGCAAACTCAGTTGACAGCTCACGAGACCCCTCCTGTCCCCTGTAACCACGATGACTTCTCCTACCCTCTGCTGCTGGCTTTCCCTCGGAAACGAGCCGACTTTTTCACCCCAAACTCGAAGGATTTCTTCCGTCCCAGACTGACCAATGAGGACCAAACCCAGCCGCAGTCCGGTTCTTAACTACTGCAGTCGATCGAAAACGTCTTCCAACTTTCTGAACCGCCAGTCCGCAAGAAGCGCCCAGTTCAGAATCCGCCGACCCCCCCACTTGGCAATCAATAATCCCCTCTTGGTGAAAGAGACAGTCTTTCTCTTTACGATGCTTCCGACGATCTGGACTAGGGCGGCCGTCTCCCAAGAACGATCCGAACGCTTTGTCCTCATCCTTTGACGACGTCCAAGGACGCTTTGCCTTCCTAAAGGTAGTGTCCTTCTAAAACCACACCCCGGCCTATAAGGGGAAAGCGGGAGGATCCTTTCCAGGACTTCCCCCACCCAGCGAGGAGTTTAGAAAGGCAACCTCCCCTTCTTCGCCGTTATCCTTTCCCAGATTCTGTCTCCCTTTTGGGGTGCGACGACCAAGCATTGCTCTTGTTTCTCTTTCCTATGCTTTCCCTTCCCCCCCCTACGGCTGACCCTGCGCCAAGAAGTTTTTCTCCGGGCGTTGTCACTCCCACATTGTGCCCGATCTTCCGTGTTTTACCTCTTGTCTGTTATACTCCGATTAAAGGTCAACGGTCCCTCCTTGAAGGTGGTAACGAGCATTTAGATCCCCAGAGAACCCCGCTTCGGACGGATGGACTTCTCCCTCCAGTTGTCAAAACTTTCCACTCCCGTAAAAAATCATGCTGTTTTGATCATCCAGTGCTGTCATGGACTGGGTTGTCTCCGGGGTTTAATCGACACCATGGCAACGAGCCCTTTTTTGCCCTCCAGGCAATTCGCATGCATGCCTTCCCCCCTTTTACTCCAGGGCCCCTCTTTTCCCTCTTCGCCAGGAAATTTACTGATGGTTCCGATTATTCCCCCTCCTTTCCCTCATGCACCGTCGGGCGCCGCCAAAAGGACCGCTAGATGCAGGGTGTTCGCCCTTTTCCCAAACGATTCGCCCTCCCGACTGGTCGGGTGCTTGGTCCCATCCTTTAGAAATCTGATGGCCAACCGAACCCCCCCTCACGATACATCCCGTGTCTTATTTCAACAGGCGTTGTCGTACTTTCATCGTGTCGAGCGCTTCGGTTCCCTCAGAACCGCAGTCCCGGTTGCCGACGATAAACAATCGTTTTTCTTGCTCCTATTCTCATCAATATGGTCCCCCCCCATGTCTGACATTTTCGAATTGCGTCAGTACGCACTGTAGCCCTACTCCTTCTTGTGTTGTTGGTAGACGAGGTTCTGTCAGTTTTCACACCCGGTTTCTTCCACCTGATTTAGCTCTCGCATTTAAAATTTTTTTGAGACTGAAACCCCCCCTTGGGGAGTAAAATTCCCACTAAATTCCGATCGCCGGCTACCATAGAAAGGGCGAACACAACCTGGCAAACCCGGTACAAGGAGGCCCCTGGGAAATAACAAAGACAAAGTGTTGGCCCACCTGGTGGTACTGGCACACCCTACACCCCCCCTTCCAACCTCCCCACCATTTCAACGGGCCCGGATTGAACTCTGTTTTTTCGGACGGCGTGTTAGAGCCGGCCCCCGCTAGCTTCGAGAGCCCTGTTCGATTTTTCAGGCGGCATGCTCTTTTGCAAATCGTCCTTTCGGGTAGCGTCCTTTGGGTCCTTACTGCGATGCCCTTCAACTCACCTTTTTGGAAGTCTGGATTTTTAGCCTTCGTCTTTTCGCAGCGTTCACATGGCTCGCTTACAGGTGTGCGTGCGTCCCCTACCTTTCATTATTTAGTAGAGCATCTGCCCCCCATCTTTCTTTCCTTTGGCGACGAGTCCCTTTTTTGTCAACGAGCCATTCGGACGCAATGTTACGCTTTTGCTGTCCGACTTGTCACTTTTTTTTATTTACACGGCAGGCAGGCTTCGAACCCCCGTCCGACCAGCACTTTTCTCCCTTCGACGAGTTTTCTTGTCTTTTATGACGCGCGGCTGTTATCTTGCGTCCGATTTTCAAGAATCCTTAGGTTTTTCGGCTCGAATTCTTCCCACGTCCCTTTTCAACCTAAATACCCAGTCCCTATGTAGTTCGTTCACCAATTTTTTTCTTTATGATATACATTTTTTCACTGCCCCTAGGACCAGCCTTTCACGCGGCGTCTGTTTCCATTCCTCCTAACTGTCGACAGAAATCTGCTTTTCCGTCTTGATCCCCCCCCCTTAGCACAGGATATTGATCCTTTCATAGTCTTCTCCTGGAGGTTTTGTTAGTCGGCGACCGATCGTTGCCAGCGGGACTTGCCTTCTCCTAAATTCTTAATTCGTGAAGCGAGTGGTTTCTTCATCCCCCCCTTTTTCCTACTGATCCCTTATTCCCGCGTCCCCTGACTTTTTTAAAATTCTCTTCCTCTGACTTGATATCGGCCCCCGGCGTTCCCCCCCCCCTTGCTCTTGATCAGCTGTAGTCTTCCATCGCGCCTCTTCGATTTTCTACTGACGTTTGTTTCTGATTTTTTCGAAATGGACCGGTATTGTCTCTTGAATTCCCTCTTCTTTCCCGGCTTGACTGCAGATTCTGTTTTCTCCCCCTTCTTACCTTGTCTTTGAGTTTTCCCCTTTTCCGTCTTGAATTGTTGGATCGTCGTCGGCCCCTTAAGTCTTTCCTCAATTGTTCGTCCGACTGCCCCTTTGGCCTCATCCTCGTTAGCATCTTCCTCTATGAGTTGAAGCGATTAACGCCCCTTCCGGTAACCGCATTTGGAATTTGTCTTCCCATTTTCCGCGTTTTCGAAGCGTGGGGTCTTCTTCCCTTTTTTCCCTTATGGTTACGGGCCGGCCCGACCTGACTTTCAGAATGAAGTCTTTTGTTGCTTTTTTTTCTGTCGATGAGCTGTACGATGGACCTCTTTCCTTCCTTTTATCTCGCCCCCGGTGCAGGAGATCGGAAAGACTTTCAGCACCGTTCCTTTTTATCTTAACGGAAAACATTTTTCTCTAGAACACGATGTGACCTATTTTAGATTCAAAGTCCCTCAACGTGTATTCTCAAGAGGAGCTCTTACAGCGGGCTGCAGTCGACTGTGTCTCTCTTCGAGTAGAGTACACAATGTCCCATTAGGTCGTTGAAAATAGAAGAAACTGCCTACCCTCCCCTTCGCACTAGGACACTAGCTCAGTATTGTCCTGCACTTCACCTTCTTTCCTCCGTTGCGAATTTTTCCACCCCGATCTTTAACTTTTAGTCCTTAAGTTTATATTGAATCTCCCCCGGTCGTTCTTTTCTCGATGCCGTTTCAAATACCCGCGGGGATTTGTATCTTTGTTTAATCCCTCGGAACGAGCGCTCCAGTTTTCCTCGAGGAATCCATAATGCTCTGTGCACTCCTCTGGGGATGCAAGCTCGCTCTTAGAGGGTTTTTGTCTTTTCCATAATCTGCATTGGTGACAGAAAGCCTGGGCTTTCCCTTCACTCCCTCCGTTGTTTTTTGTTGTTCGTTCGGGCCCCAAAAGCCGATTGATTCCGAAGTCTCTATTTTTCAAACCCTGACGACGTCAGAGGGCCCTCCTCCTGCGGGCAATAACCCAGGTCCAGCCTTTATTTTTCGCCCTGAATGCTTGGCTGACGTCGACTGCCCGCGCGGCCAGGCTCTGGTGTCGGTGCCAGCGCCGTTTCCCCCCAAGCCCCCTCGTCAGCGGGGCCCGGATCGACTTCCTGGTCATCACAGCGTTAGATTCATAGGGGACTCGTCCGTCACGCCGCGCTGGAGGCGAACTTCCTGCCGTATTCAGTACACTCACCGTTCTCCCACGTTTCTCGGCGCGAATTGTTCTTCGAATTTTTTCTTTTCTGAACGAAATGGCCTAGTGTGTCGCCCCCTCCCTCCGAAGTGGTTCTCCTCCGAAGCTGGCCCGCCTGGCTTCTTTTCAGCGTTTGAGCTACGACGCTGTCGTTGTTAGACCTCTTTCCCTTCCTTTAAGCGCAAATCTGGTCCATTTGTCTCGTAGCATGTTGAAGTGTTGCCGGCGTGATATGCGTTTTCTAATTCCTCCCTGGGTGCGGATACCAATTGAGAAGTTTTTGTCGCCCACGGTCCCCCCCCCAAAAATCGTCGATATTTCCTTGACCCCTCTGAACCGCAAAACCGCACCACCCCTCAACCTGGCTATTTCCTTCCACCCAGTCGCTGCTGACGGCATGTTAAGCAGGTAAACGCAGACGCCCCGACCCACAATTCCAAAGTTTTCGGGACGTCCTTTTCTACCCCCTTCTCTCCCCCCCTTCTAGAGGTGTTCCCTTCTCGGGAATGAAGGCAAGCCATGACGAAACTCCTCTCTTCCCTCCCGGCGGAGCAAGACACGCCCCCCCTCTGCTTTTTCCCCCCCTTCTGCTGAGGCCGAGTGGATCTTCCTCAGAAGACGACGCTCCCCCCCTTTTTCCACGAAGGGGACAAATGAGGTTTTCCATCTTCCGTCGGAATTCGACCCTTTAGTCCCTTTCACATGCCAGACTGCCGTCGCCCGTCCCTTGGACATTTCGAGAATACTACTACTCTTTTTCCCCCCGATGCTCAATTCGCTCGGTCAGCCTTGCTCTCTGGCGATTCGGCCCGATTAGGACTTTTGGGACTGGGAGGCAGGATCGGGATCCTGCCCATGTTCCCCAGACCTCGAAAGACGATGGCAGTCTAGGTTTAGGAAAACCACTCACGTCTTAGCCTTCCGGTTCCTCCCCCGGGAGGACCTCACTTTCCCCTGTCCCTCAAACCCCGTCTCGTTGCTCCCCCCCCAAAAGCCCCCCCTCTCAGCCTGAATACGAGATGAGATTTTTTTTTTTTTCGGGGTGGTGGTAGCCTTCACAGATGTCAGGTCGACCTTCTCGCCCGGCAAGACGCCGGCGATGAAAAGCCATGTTCGACTACTTTTGCCTGGCGGTCGTAACGGCCCTTTTCTTCCCCACCTTGTGCACGATATAAGATTTTCCCCTCTCTGTTGTCGCTTTCCGGTTCTATATCTTCCCCTTCTTCCGCAAGGTGGTCACGAAGCTCGAGACCCCTTCTCTCTTTTTTTTTTTTTCCCCCCCCTTCCTTCCGCGATTGACCCCCCCGCCTCGGAGTCCCCCCCCTCAACCCCCCCCATCTTTGCGATTTAGGCGCCTTGGTTTTTTTCTGTTTTTTCTCTTGACATTCGGGCTGCCAAGGAGACACACCTTTCCCCTTCGTATGTGGCACCCGGTTCTTCCTTTGGACTCGGGACCCTCGTCACCTTTCCCCCAGCTCCATTTCAAACTGATGGATGTCTCTTATTCTGCCCGGGGAGAGGCGAGCCCGATCGATTTCGTGTGTGTTCTCAAAACGAGAGTCGCCCCTCATTTTTTTCTTTTTTCCCCCCCCCCCAAGTAGTCGGGTTGGACATCCGCCTAAGAGATGGCCACCCCCTCACGGTTGACTCACCAGGTCCGTTGCTCGTCAACTCCTTCTCTTCTTTCATATCCGCGAGCGGCCGTCACTTTTTCCCCCCCGTCCCCCCCTTCCGGTCCGATACATTCGTTAATTCTTTGACATATTAGAAGAGGCCCGCAATGGGACCACAATGCCTCTCGCTCAGGTTTTTCCGCCCTGTATGCCTGAAGACCATCTTCTCTCTCCCTTTTTTTTTTTTCCCTTTTTTTTGTCTCAGGGAAATTAATGTCTTCTGAGACCCCCTCTAGCTCGGCCTGTGGTCCCATGCTTGCTACCTCCGCTCCAAACTGCTATTGAAATTGTTATTTCGGTCCGGGACGGCGTGTCTAGAGTTTCATGCTCTCGATGTGCATGCGGTCTCTCTAAATCCCCTTCCCAGTGGTAGCGGGTTGGGTTTTTTTTTTCCTTCCGCTTTCTGCGATGTCCCTCCACCCCCCTCTATTTGGCATTCTCTTCTGGCGACTCCCTTTTTTCGTAAGGCAAGCATCGTATTCTGCCTTTTGGTGCCGACCTTTTGATCCCTCTCGATCGAAAACAGCCTTTAAATGTTTCAGATGCGAATTACTTTTTTCCGATTTTCCCCCTAGGCCATTTCCCCGCTCATTACGCGGTTTACCCCCCCTTTTTTAGTGGCAATTTTTGGATTCCCCCAGGTAGAGGCATCGAAAGAACCCCCCCCACCTGACCAGTTCATCCACGAAATCGCCTGATGTTTTCGGGATTGAGGCCATCTCCTCTTCTGTGGCAGAAGGCCATCGCTACCTCTCTAATCAGTATATAGAGGTTCTCGGGGATATCCCGTCCTCCATTTCGTGCCTTGAACTTTTATCGAGTCTCCTGCAATCTCTTCCCCCCTTTTTAGTTCGGCCAATGTTGGGATGTTCTCTTAGCCCTTTTTTTTCCCTCTGGACAGAACTGGAAGATGATGTTCATAGCCGGTTTTGCCTTGTTTTTTGGGCGACCGAACTTTCTGACCCCCCTAGTAGCCTCCCCCCCCCCTACCCCCCTTAATTCTCTCCTCGTATCGGCGGCGACAGACTTGCTTTTTTTTTTGAAAGTTGCGGGGTTTGTTGACCCATGAGTTGGACTGCCATCCCCGGTTTTTTTTTTTCCCGCTCTCGGGAGTGGTTGTTTTCAGTCCTCCTGACTTCACAGTGACGACATCCGTCTTTCCCTAGGAATTTTTTCTTTCCTGAAGAAAGATAGGGCCGGCTGACCAGCCCCCTTTCCCACAATCTTTGGGTCCGTTCTGATCTCCGAGCGAATTCGTCGGATGCTGTTTACTTATTTTTATGGGCGTAGGATAGGCAATGTTTTTCTTCCTTCTTTAGTGGAGACGGTGAAGTTTTTTCACGGTTCGATGTTAGATTCGTCCTTTCTCCCGATCCCCTTTCTTGGATTAATTCCCTTCCCTGAGCCGAAACGAAAGTCTTCTACTGTTGGCTTTTTTTCCCTCTTACGCGGCCGGCAGAAGCGGGTATTTATTTCAGACTGCAATTGTGGCGTCTTGCTCCTCCCCGGTCCTTCCTTTATCTTCTGTTGCGGCTGGCCCTTGATTTCCTCCCCTTTCCCGAACCGCCGAATTTTTTTCGTGTGGTTTTCCTCTTTTTTAACGACCAAACGTTGGACTTATGTCGTCGTCGCGTTAAGTTGGGTTAACTGGACTTCCCAGCGCGATTTAATCCGATTTTTTCGTGTCGGTGTTTTCTTCCGCCGAGACTGAGTGAATTTCTCTTCTCCCCGGATCAATTGGATCCCAAACCCTTCCATGTAGGTCAACAGCTTTACTACAAACGCTGCCAGCCCTCCTTGGCCTAGCAACCCCCCACTTAAAGATTGATAACGCTTACCTTCGTTAATCACCGAATGTTATTCTCCTCTTCAGGCGACGCGCCATTAGTTTTCCAGTGTCGCCCCGCTTCGGCTAGTTGTAGTTTCCCCCGATACCAATTTAGTTTCCGTACGCGCCCAAGGACTCCCAGACCCCCTACCTCCCCTCCTCATGCCGCTCCCCGTTGTCCGATCCCGCGTTGCCCGAAGTTAGCCCAATTTTTCCTGGTCTCTGTCACGAGTCTATTTAATCCGGGTCGGATGACCCGTGCTGACTTTCTTGACCACCCTTAACTTCCCTGGGCGTTAAGTTTTCGGGCGCCGTCAACAAGAGGTCATTATCTCCTTGGTTCCCGCTTCTTCTGAATCGCCGTCCTTCAATGTCTCGCTTTTCAGTTCTTTTATGCCCGCGTTATTCTTGTTTTGGGAAGCGGGTGGTTTCTTATCCGTTGGAATCCATCCTGGCTTTGTTTTTTTTTTTTTTTTTACCTTTTTTTTTTTTTTCTTTTTTTTTTTTTTTATGCCCGCTAGATTGATCCTATCTTTTCTCAAGTGTGTTTTGATTGTCAATTCGCTTCCACCCAGCCCGATGCTTCGACCTCCTTTTGATCCTTTCCCCCCCCTGATTCCCGTCCCGAAGAGGGCGTCTGCAGGGCACCAGGTGCGTGCACAGCTTTCGCTTTCTTGCGATTCACAGGTATCCTTAATCGGGCCCTCGGCTCGAAAATTCGGTGTGCCCAGCGCCGACATCCCCTCGGCCGCGTTGGCCCCACAGCCACCCCCCCCCAACAACCCCCCCCCCCCCCCCCCCCCCCCAACCACCCCCCCACACCCCCCCCCCCACCCCCCACCCCCCCCCACACCCCCCCCCCCCCCCACCCCCCCCCCCCCCCCCCCCTCCCCCCCCCCCCCCCACCCCCCCCAAACCACCCCCAGGGGACCTGGATAGATTGTGTAATCCCATCTCGGGCCTGATTCAGAATAAGATTTCCTCCCCCTTCACCGTGGAGTCTCCTGGTCTTTTTAGTCCTTGCCAGTACAGCCCGGATTTTTTCTGGGCCGAAAGGCTGCTGTCTTGGTCTGTTGCATCAGGCGATGGTCGGCGACCGTACCTTTTCTTTTTTTTTTCCCAGCGCCCCTGACACGATCTTTTTTTCTCCCCTTTCGAATCCCGGGACCGCCTGGGGTCGCCTGCCCTCAGGTCTTGAGAACGACGCTTTGGTTTTCGCCCCGATGTGTCCTCCCTTTTCGTCCCGGTACATCCTGTGGTCTCTAGGCAAGCTCCCCGTTGCGCAGCTGTTGTCTGATTTTTTAGTCATCCGCGGTTTTTTTACCCCTTTCTCGGCCGTTGCGTCCCTGCCAAGGAGATAAAGCATCTCGGAAATGCGCCGACCCTCACATTTTTCCCCTCCAACCTCCTTCAGCTTTAGACCACGGAGATGTATGCCGTCCGTCCCCCTTTTGAAATTCACGACGACGACCACCCCCCATTCTCCGTTTTTTCGACTCTTTTGGACGAAACCCAAAGTCGGCGGTTCTTTAGGGCTTAACTCCCTTAAGATCCAATCCTATGCCGTCTACACAACCTGAAAGGATGGAAAGGAAGCCACAGTTTTTTTCTTACAGAACACTAGTCCATGGCGTTCAAATCTTACTCTCTCTTACGATCCAAAATTCCCTTATTTTTTTAACTCTTTCCCTTAGGAAATCCAATCCCTTCCCCAGGGTTTTGGCGTTCTATATTCCTCCTCCATCCCGAAGTCGCCTTTCATGTGGAACTTCTCTCAAGCCCGCCCAGACTGTGCCCTGTAAGAAGCCCAGACGACCTTCCTCTAACGATCCCCAATTCTCTTTTGAAGACGCTCCTCTCTTCTCATAGGTTCCCCGATGATCTCGAACTGGGCTTTTCCAGTCTTCATCCTGCCCGATCGGACTTCTGTCGACAACCTTTTTCCGAGTTCCCTCCCTATCCAGTCTATGTTTTTTTTAACACCCCTAACGGAAAGGTCATTAAGGCCCCCGACCCCCTTTTTTTTTCAGTACAAGCTTTACCCCTCGTTAGCCGCTAACAAACTCCTTTTTTTTTCTCCGAGTCTTTTTTCCCCCCAATATCCTTGGGCTCCCTTTAGTGGTAGTCTACGCGCCCCGCAGCTTTCTTGTTCGGTCTCCTTCAAGCTGCCCGGCTCCCTTTAGATGAACCTTCAAGCGTATCCTTTTAGTCCAGGCTTTTACTTCTCTTCTCTTTTCCCTCCCCCCCCCACATTCCTTCTCTTAGCTAGATCGGGGATTGATGATTTAATCCCCCCCAAAATGTCCCCCCGCCCTGAGGAAGGTTTTCACGAAGAAGTCGATCCCTAGCCCCCCCCGAGCTTCTTATGTAAACCTTCCGGCCCGCCGCGGATTTGCCCCCCCTCCTCCTTTTTTACCTTTCATTCACCTTACCTCCAGCGTTGCCGAACACTCGGTGTTCTTTCCATTCCTGCTTTTTTCCCTTTACTGGTTGGCTTCCTTGTTTTTATGCCCGAACATTGCCACGTAGAACCCAAACGACTTCCCCTGGCGCTAACCTTCCTTTTCCCCCTTCCTCCCCCTCAGATTCGTCCATCTCCCTTCCCGGGCTTATCCAGAAATCTCCGTCGGGGACACCTGCAATCACCGATCTGTGCCTTTCGCGCTGCCCCTCTCTTTCCTACCTTTTCTCAAAGTAGTGGTTATGGACATTTTTTAGGAGATTCCCACCGAACCGCCGATAACCTACCGTTGCCGATTGACTTTTTTCTTAGACAGGCCACGAGAGATTTCTTCTGCCCCCGCTCTTCCCCCTCCCCTACGACTCTTTTTTCTCTACCAACGTTCCATTCTTTGCCTTGAGAGGCATGGGACAACAACTCCGAGCTAACTTTCCCTTGAATCCTGGTCCACTGTACGCACATGGATTCCCTGCCCCCTTTCCCTCTATTCTTTAACCCCTTCTCCCCTTTTTTGTTTGCGAGATCTGTATTCCGGGCATACCTCGGCTCGTCGAGTTCTCCCCTCCTTTCTCTCGAATTGTTTCCCCTTCCTTTCAGCTTTTTCAACAGGGAAGTCTTGAACGAATTGTTCGGTCCGATTTTTAGATGATGCCGGCCAGATTCGAGGATTCCTTTAGCCCTACTGAGTTCATCGGCCTTCTCGCCCGCTGTTGATCGGGTCCTTGGGTAGCGGTTCTTGTTCGGTGGCTTAGTCTATCCCTTAAATCCTCTTTGGCACTTAGCAGAATTCGTTTTTCGAAGAGGTTCATTGAATATATTATTTGCGGTTTTCTTCTCCCGTGACCCGTTCTTTTTCTTTTTTTTCCCGAACAACGCAGTTAATTCTGTTTTTAGATATTTGCTGGGCGGGTCCATTGTCCCATGTAGAAGTCGTTCCCCTTCTTTGAGCCTTGTCCCTTTTTTCTGACTCATCCCCCTGTAGACTTCGTCCAGACCAAATGACCCTAAATTCTCGACTACTACCGTATGCTTGTCGGTCAAGGTTGTGTCATGATAGTTTGGGTCGTCTTCCCCCCTATGATCCCTCATTTTTTTTCCTCGAGTTCTCGGTGCCACGTCTTCATAAAGTAGTTCACTTGACCCTTTCTAGTCGACAGCAACAAGCCCCCCCCTTATTAGCTTATCGGCAAATGTTTTTTCGCTCGTCTGGACTTTTAAAATTCTGCCCCTATGCTTTTCATTCCCTTTTGGCATTGAGCATGCGGGACCCCGGTCTTACCCCCTCAAATATGATTGTCTTGTCTTTTCCTCCCAAATAACTCTACTTTTCGCTCGTATTCTCAATTTTGTTAGTCGTTTTACGAAAGTAATCTTGTACAATCCTATTGAAAGTTCCTTACGTGTTCTTTCAAATTACTGCTCCTTTCTTTTCGCCAGGCCCAACTTACAGTTCGACTTATTTAGGCCTTTGGTTTCTTTAAGCGTCGACTCCCTTCGGATGATCGGTTCCGGTCCCCCCCCAACTCGTAGGATCATCTCCTACCGTGCGCGTCCAACGATTTTCCATTGTAGGATTGCCTTTTGACGGTAGTTCTGATATTAGAATGGTCCTTCTGTTGCCTACGGGTCCTCAGGCTGGATGTTCGTCCTTTCTCCCGAATTCTACCGACGCACCCTTTGTCTATTTTCCCATTTCGGAAACGAACGTTTGATAGTATTGGGCTATTTTCAGATTTTCCCCGCAGACGAGATTGTTTCTCACTCATATTTGGCGTCTTGCAGCCGAGGGGCTAGTCCTTCTGCTGTGACTTTCTTTCACCATGCTGGTGAAAGAGATTGAGATTTTTCGCAAATTCAGAAACCAAAACTTTCTTTGAGGGTCCGTTTTGGAGTTTTGGTTAAAGATTCTCGACCTTCAGCCCGACATGACAGTTCTTTTCTTTTTTTCGGGGCTGGGCTGTCATTCTCTGAGATCTTTTTCTTTCACCCCCCCTTGGAGGTCCTCCGCA
>Ga0179591_1330962_pt1 | contig 18932 bp, 13 predicted proteins | sample CZOMad2_1_08_16f_FD_182891 | JGI IMG/M metagenome (GOLD analysis project Ga0179591, IMG submission 182891) | Vadose zone soil fungal communities from Angelo Coast Range Reserve, California, USA - CZOMad2_1_08_16fungal (PacBio error correction) | ecosystem: Environmental > Terrestrial > Soil >... | reverse complement strand
CACTTCTCTGTGTGGATTACACCCAAGTTTGTCCAGATTACCCCTCCCAGCCCCTTTCCCCTCCTCCCATGAGCCATGCATTCTACATCTCCTTCGTTTTTGCTTTCGGGACGTCTAAGCTGCAGATTGAGGTCCTTTTTTTAATGTTAGGACTCTCCCTTTGTTTTCCATCTCCCGATCTTTTTATTCCCGGACAGCGTTGTGGATTTGGACGTCCTCACCACTCGCAACGTCTCATTCCCAAGACCTCCACCTGGATCCGCTTTCCTCAATGACAGAGTCCACCCTACACCTTGCGAGTTTTCCCCCGTCTGCACCCTGGCCCCTCCCCCCAGCCCCCCTTTCATGGGTAGGCTCCGCCCTTGGTAAAAATGTTCCGCCCCATTGATCAACTACCTTCCCCTTTCTTCGTCCCCGTATTTTTCAACCCTGCGTACCCGACTTTACACCACTCGTCCACTTGACCTAGACCTCGCCTTTGGTAAAGTGACGCTGGTTCTCACCCCAGAGTAAAAAGTGTTGAGATGGTACCCTCTGACACTTATATGGGGAGCATACCCTGCGCGTGCGACTCAGGCCCCGTCCCCCTGTCGTGAAGGGTGGTTTGTGCTTTTTTTCCATTTTGACTCGTTTTGTCTCATCGAGTATCCCCCCTTTTTCAGAGCCGCGATACCCAGTCTCTTTTTTTCCTTTTTCCCCCTCTGTGGACCCAAGGCATCCCTTGCGCCTCACCCCTGTTGGCAGTCCCCGGAACAAACTCGCCCCGATTTTCGCCTAACCTTTCTGTTTAAGTCGGTTCGTGATCTTTGCCCTCCGACCTAGAGATCCCCTCCCGCGTTTTTTTTTCCCCGGGTGGTGATTCGTTTTTCTTGTTCGTTACGTTCCATGATCTCCCCTTTTCCCCTTTTTGCCCTCCTGGTTTTTTCCTTCCTCAGTCGCGGCCCCTGCCGTGACTTGCGTGTCATTTTTTAATCTTCACACCGGGTCACGTCTACCGACCCTTTTCCATGCGGTTCTCCGCTATCGAGTCCTTTTTTTTTGCTCCCGGACCCTATCGTCCTCAATGTGTACTATCCGTCGGCCCAACCAAGAATGTCCCCCCTTTTCCCCGTACCCCCCCCTCCAGCGCTTTCTACTTTTTTTTTGGGAGGTCTCTGCTCAGGCTGGCGTTTGGTGGACGGTCTTTTGTTGTCACTGGGCTTTTTTGGAAATGCCGACCACACCCCTGAGTTTTGGCCAGCCGGGTAGAACGGGTGGCCCCGGGTCGGGGTATCCTCAGTGATTCCCCTTCCCTGCGGCCCTTTATAGCGTATTGCACCCCCAACCTTATTTTGCGTGTGTTTTCCGTGATCCGATAGGCAAACGGTATAGTCACTGGTCCCCGCGGGTGCCTTTCAGACTTTCGTTTTACCACGTGTATTTTTACTTGTTTTTTTTTTTTTGCGACGTCCCTGAGATCCTTATGGTAATGCCATTTTTTCCCCTCTGCTTAGCTTCGAGGGCATCTTTTTTTTCCCTTTGCTTCATGATCCGTCGACCCCCCCCCCCGCGCCTTCAGGTTCTTTTGGGCTTCCCCCCCCTGCCCTGCCCCGTCTCCCCCTCCTCTTTTTCTCTTTTCTCGAAGTTGTTTTTTGGGATGTTTGTTGAGTTTGACGATCGTTTTCTGTTGTCTTGGTCTGCTGAAGCCCCGATCCGCCGTTTTGTGTCGCCTGAACGATTCCCTTACCCCGCCTCCCGTATAGGCTCTGTAGGCCCCTCGTAATAGGTAGACATTCTTTAGCAAAAGCCTCGCCCTGCTTCATAACCGTGGTGAGCTTACAGTGCTGCGTTCCCCGTACAAAACGTTCCCCAGTCCGTTTTCCTTAAGTCTGGAGACAGTAACACCCCTGCTGTGCCGGTGTTGACGCCGGCACGCGTTCGCCTTCCTCTTGAGTTGATCCACTCGGACCAGTTGACCCCACCCGCTCTCATTCTCCTTCTTGGTTTTGGGCCCGTTTGGTGCCGGTTCCCCACAAGAGTTTTTTCGTACTTTCGGGGTCCGATCAGCCTCTTTTTCTCTTTCTTCCCCCGCCGCTTCTGTCCAGCGTCGACCGAGGTCCTGCCATGCATGGTTAATGACGAGCCCCTTTACTTTCCTACACCCACCGGGTATGCTGCGTTTTTCCCCCTCTGATTTTTTGAACTCTTTTTAACCGGAGTCTGGCTTTCTTTTCGTGCATTTGAATGTTGTTTTTTTTCTTCCCGAGTGATGAATCGCCAGTGACCTTCCCCCCAGACTCAGGGGAGGGCCTCGCTTTGAGAGTTTCACAGTATTTTTGACTTTCCCCCTGTTCACCGGTCGATTTTACATGCCCCCCCGAAGCGGCCCCCGGGGTTTCCACAACCCTGACCCCCTTTGAATTGAGGCTCTCTTCTTCTGAGCACAGCTCCCCACCCCAGAAGGCCCTTTGTTCCCCGCCCCGAGCGGGCTGTCCCGGTTGGCCCTTTTTTTCTTAGATCAGCCTCAGTTTGGTTCCGGTGTTTCACCTTACACTTTTTCCTTCGGGTCTTGCCGTACCCCAAACACCACCTATTCTTTTTTTTTCATGGACGCGCTGTTAGCTTGCCCACTCCTCTTTGATTTGGTTTGAGATTCGGATGCCCGGAGCCCTTGTTTCTGAAGAGCTTTGACCCCCTTGGGCTGCTGAGTCCCCCTCCTGTTCCTACCATATTGGTGAGGGGTCCCGGTTACTGTAAAAACGGGGGGCCCATTACGTACGTTAGGGAACCAGTCGGGACCATTTTTTTCTTTGATTGTCCCCCCCATTTGCACTGTTCTCCCTACCCCCCCCGGTGATTTTGTCCGCTCGTATCCGTTTCCCTCTATCCTTCCTAGAAACGTTTACAGTTTTCTTTTGCATTTATCACCTTTTCAGGGTTTTGGCAATGAACCAGGCCCCCCCCCCGTCCGAACATGCTTGAGATCCCTCCATTTTGGGCCCTCTCCCCAAAACGTTTAACGTTTTGGTTGAACCTTCCCCTTTATTTGATGTGCCCCGCCGGAGTGATTTTGGTGATTTTTTGGTTTTGATTGATTTGAGGTCCGCCCCCACTTTACCAGCGATGTGGGTGTACCAAACCTCTTCCTCTCCCCCCCCCCGGAGGAAAATTTCCTACCTTGTCAGCTTTTTATCCGTAGACTTCGTTAGCGTAGACTTACGCCGTTCTATATGAGTAGTTTCACTCGTTGATGGTGAATGTAGTAGTTAGCGTCTTTTCCCCCTTCTTTCCGAAAGTTTTCTGAATCCACGGGAGTTTTCCTTCTTTTTTTCCTTACTGTTTTGAGAGACCTCGTTCTTTTTCCTGTTCTGTTTTCACCTCTCCTTCTTCCGGTTCCCCAGCGAAAACTCCCTCCCAGTGCACTTTCCCTGCGCATTGATATCCGAGCTTGTCCCTCGCTGTGGACCTCACTATACAGTCCTTTTTGACTTTGAGTCAATTCCCTGATGAGCTCCCTCTTCCTGAGCTCCGGCCCTCCTTGCTTTTTTTGCATAGTGAGCCCCCCCCCTCTCATCCGTTAACATTTTCAACTCCGTCCTGCCCGACAGTGCACCCGTTTTCCCGTTCCTGGAAGAGGACCTGGTCCCCTAATGGCGGTGATACCGTCCTGACCCCCCTTTTTTCCCAAAAGTCTAAGAATTGAATCCCTGATTGTTTTTAGGCCTTTTCGCGGTCCTCCCCAGAGAAGAATCGCTTCCCCCGACTTCTGTCATTCCTGACCTTTTTTTAATGGGTCTTGCAGTGGTCCCGTTCCCTTCCTTGGCGATGGCCCCTTGACGAGTCCCATCCTTTTCTCTTTTTTGAATACGTGTCACTTGCGTTTTTTTTTTAGGGGAGCGGACTCGGCTTCAGTGTTCTCGGATATCCGTCGGAGGGCGACCTCCTTACCCCTCTCCCTATATTTTTTATTACTCCTGGTGCCTGAAAGTCCATCGGAGGATCACTGCAGGACCCCCCTTACACATCCTATAGAGATGTACGTCTGGTCTTCAACCCTTTGCTCTTGGTGTTGGGGAGCCGTTCTCCGAGGTTTTTTACCCTTCTGCCGACCAGCCAACTTTTGTTTCTTTTTTAGTGCACCGTGCCTCTGTGGTCATCTGCCTGGGTAGTATCTGCTTTTCCCCTCGCGGCCTCCGCCCGTGATCTGTTTTTTTTTTCAGTGGCTTCGTTCCTCCCACAGCGGGCGTCTTCTCCCCCCCCCGGAAGTAGATTTTCTCCCTTAGTTGCTCTGGACTCAGGATTTCCTGTGGGTTCCTTTTCCTCCCTGTACTGTAGATTTTTTTTGCACAGCACTGGGCGTTCCCCTCGTAGACCGCCTGCTGCCACAACCTGACGAGTCGAAAGGTTTGTGTCCCTTTCTGACCTCCTCCTCTTGGTTGATGGAACGTGGGCCTCCCCCTCGCCACGCTCCAAGGTTCGGGGGAAACTTCGGCCCCCGGTTTTGGGGTCTTCAGAAAGTATAGCCCCCCGGGCTTTCTCGTGCTTCCCCCCCCCAAACTGCGCCCCAGGTCCTTTGAGGTTTTTCCTGGGGTCACCTTTCGACCCCGGGATGTTCCGAACCACGCCCGGGCCTTTTCTCTCCTTTCAACACGTTTTGCTTTCTCTTTTTTTGTTTGCGCGTGAGCTGTCCTTTTCTAACTGAGGGGGTCGATTCTCCTTTTTGGTTTATAATTCTAGGAAATTATTAGGCAGTTCTTCGTGATCCTTCCCATTCCGCGCTTTGGGCGTTTTCAACGTCCTGATCCTAACCCCCCCTCTCCTTTTCCTCTCCCCCCCTCCCTGTTCTCGACTTAGTGGTTTTTGTTTGACTTCCTCTCCTTTTTCGGTAGTGACAGGCCCCGGTTTTCAGTCCGATTCGTTACCCCCTTCACCAAGAGCTGTCCCCCCCGAAGGGGACTCATCCCTCGGTTGATATTACCGTTTCCTACCCCCTTAGACTCGACCCCCCATCCCCCTTTTCGACGGGGACCAAGTTTCCCTCTACGAGCCAAGTGTGGTCTGATCCTCACAAATCCTTGCCTCCACACGTTCTTGGTGCTACCACGTTGACACTGAAGGATCTCCTTTTTCTCCCCCACCCAGTATTGCAGTAAGGTTGGTCCCTTTTTAAAGAGACCAGGACGGTTAGATGTTTTTTTACTTGCTGTGATTCATTGGTGCAACACTCCCTCCCCCATGACACCCGTGTTTTTTTCGACGGCTCGTTCCCCTGGCGGCTTTCTCCCCCCCTCAGTGCTGACTGTACAGTCCCCTGACAATCTTTAGTGTCCCCTCCCCTGTCCTATCAGTGAAAACCCCCCGAGGATGTCGGGTCTCACGGGGCAGCCCACTTGTCTGTTGCCTTTTTTTTTCCATTCGACAGGCCGTCACTTACCCCCTGGTATACGGGCCCCCATCTCCACGACTCGACCCCGCGACCCCGGCTGGTTTCTTTTTGCTTGGCGGGGTCACGTTTTTTTTCTTTTTTGTAGATTGATGACTCGCAGTCCCCCTCCCCCCCCCCCAGATTTTCACTGTTCCGCGGCTTTTGTTTCCTTTCTTTTCCCCCCACTATTTTTCTGGCACTTTTTGAAGGGCCCTTTTTCGTGAAGGAAAAACCTTCCCCCTCTGGTCGCTGTCTTGGAATGTGGATCTGGGCCCGTCTAAAACCCCGGGCACGGTCCCAGGTTTACGACCGTGTTGTCCCCACAGGAGGCCAACCCTATCTTTTAGATAGTGGGGTTTACAATTTATAAGCCCCGCGGATGGTTTTTCAGCCCCCCAAGAGAGCCTTTTTTTTCTTTTGTCGCAGTTTTTTATCTCCCCCTATCCTCATTCACTACCTATATGTCTCCATAGCCAAGGTCGACCGTGAGATCCTTTTTTTTCGCGTGACGGTCGGGATGGGCCCCTTAGGGTCTGAGGGGCCCCCCAGCTTCCCCCCCCCTTTTATCCACGGGCCGTCTCCCAACGTTTTTTCCCCCGAGTGCGATGGTTTCCCCCTTCCCCGGCCATTTCTTTGGGGTTCTTTTACTTTCTTTTCTCTGCGTTCTAGCGAGACGCCTCGTGAACCCTAGGGTGTTTGGTCTTCCTGTGCCGGTTTTTTTTTTTTTTCCTCATTCCAGTTGTAGCAGGACCCCCATGATCTGGGGGCGAATTAGTCCCCCCCCATTTTCGCTACGGAAGCACTCCCGTTTTTTCTGTATCGTTTTGCTGAGCTCCCTCAGGGGACGTGTTCTTTCGTCTTGCGTGCTGCTTGATTTCCCACCCCCCCCCGTTCGCCCCTTTATTCTCTGCTGGCCCTATTCCTTCACCAGGTGGGAAATTCGGGATCGGTTCGTCTCTGACCCTCGCCTCCTTAGTTTGGTCTGCAGGGGGCTTTTGCATTGAGTTCTTTGCTGTTGCCTTTTTTCTTTCTCTTGTGTGCGTCGGTACACGTTAGACGATAAGAACCCCCTCCCGGGTTATTCATTATCCACTCTGTGTTGTTGTTCAGAGGAGCTCCCCCTTCCGTTCTATATTGTTTATGGTTAAATGACTTGTTGACCGGCGCCCCAGTTTTAGAGAAGCGATTTATCCGACCGTCCGCCTGCTCCGAGCTTTTACTTTTGTACTTCACTTTCTTCCATCTGGACCGATATTCTGCCAGCTCTGTTCAAATCAGAGATTTTTTGCGGTTGGTTTGACCTTTGTTTGCTAGCCCAACAAGTTAGCAACCTGGAACCCATCATCCAGTCGGTGTAACAGATCTTCCACCCCCCCCCCCTAGAGTTTTTTCCCGGAAGCGAACATGTTTGGACCCCTCTCTCCCCCAATTTTCCATGGGGGCTTGTGCCGCAGCCCTCGTGAATTTGGGCCGCACTGATCCAGACTGACGTTTTTTTTTCCTGGTCCCTTCTTTCCTCTAAGACGCGAGAAAGCAGACCGGGCGATTGGCCTGACCCCTCCGTGTTCAGGTTAAGTGCTCGGTTGCGACGTTAACGTGGTTGACATTTCTTTTTCTTCCTTTTTCTCTTCTCGAAATTTGAGACTCCTCGGTCGTCATGGTCCTGTGCTGAGACCGGTTTCGCTCTTGATCGTGGACCACCTAGTGAGTTTGAGATACGTCCTTCAGTGTTAGTTATAATCTGGGATGCATCACATGCGATACTTTTTGAGGTGACCCGAACCCCCCTAGTACGAGTTATTGTGCCTCCCCTCTAAATTGCCGTTTCCCATTTTCCCTTTTCCTTTGGGTGTCTTCTCTCAGCGGCTTCTTTTTTTTTGTTACAGTTTCAAGGTTTTCGTTTCGTGGTTCCTGGCTCCATTGGAGTCTGCCATTTGAATCGCAGGTTTTTCCCCAATTCAACTCCCTCCTGACTTTTCTTTTTTTGACCTTAGTGTTTTTAGCGATTATCCCTTCTACACCCCCCCTTGAGGTCCCCACGTTTCACCCACTGAATTTTTCTCTGCCGTTTTTAGCGGGCTCTAGTCTTTTTTTCGTTGGCGTTTATACTTTGGTTTATCGAAGCCTGTACGCAAGAAACATCCAGGTTTCCGGCCTCGTCTCCCTGACGGGAGTGTCACTACTCTTTTAACTCCGCTCGGCTGTTAGTCGGATTTTTTTCCCCTCGAATTGAATGGTTGACAACTTTCCCCCAGTCCCACAACAGTCGACTCCTTTTTAAGTTCTTTCGGGGAAACGTTTTTTCTTTGGGGTCCGCCCCTTACGCCCCGTTTCGATCTCTTGGGGTCCCCCAAAATGGTCATGTTCGCTTTGTGTGAGGCTTTCTCTCAGTCTTTTTCGCTTGCTTTAAGCAATGGCGTCTTTTTTTGTTTTTATTGTAATTCTGGCTAACCCCCCGTTTGTTTGTAGCTCCTGTTTTTCTAAAGTTCTTTCTGCTATTCTTCATTTTAAGAGTAAATCTCATCCATTTCCTATTATTGGTTTTCCGTTTGATCGTGGTCCGCTCCTCAGCTGCTTTTTGATCACGGTAAAGAGCTAACCTGATTCTCTTTCCCCCCCCCCATTTATTTTTCGGTTGTTTTGAGTCGCGCTCTTCCTCTGTAGGTTTAGATAGGGGGTTCCGGGGCTTTTTACGCCAATCGCATTGCTTTTTTCGAAACGAAGACCGTTCCCCCCCTCCTCCTTCTTCGGCCTCTGTATGCTAAACCAACCCCCACCCCACTGAGTTAGACTTCCCCCCCCTCCGTCCCAGTTGCGCACGTCTCTCCCCACCTTTTGTTAAGCGTAGAATGGCCCTCATTTCCCTTATCAAGACCCTGTTTGCCCCTAAAGGTTAGATTCCGTCACCCCACCGCGTGCGGTGGTGTTCTCCTTGTCCGATTGAAAAAAAAACTGAACGGTGTGGTGGTGTACTTGCTGGCCTTGCCCCTGCCCCACGGACCCCCAATCCTTGACTCGTGTTTCTTCGTTTCTCCTGAGCGGGCTTCAAAGGCACTTCTAGTTCTAGTTTCTTTTTGAGCTTCCAGCCGTTGAGCCTTTTCCCGTTCCAAGGGTTTTGACCCGTGCGGCGGCCGTCTTTGGGGTCCGCCCAATTTTTGCTGTTTTTTTTTCTCTCGAAAGGCGCTAAACGGTAGACGCCCTCGACTCATCACTTTCTGTGTCTGCAGTTTTTTCATTTTTCCGGACTCACACGCGACGTTTTTTTCTTTTTTCGCCAGTCTAAGATGTTGTTAGTTGATATCTTGGACAATAGTGTGATATTTCCCTTTCCCTCCTTTTTGACTCTATGAACCTTCGCTTTTTTACCCTGCAGTGCCCTTTAATTGCACCGCATTTTTTTGCCTTTTTTTTTTCACCCGGTCTCCGGAACCAATGTTGGTCGACATTGTTTAGCCGTCCTAGGTATCCCCTTTTTTTTCCCCCCCCCTGATGAAAGGACGTCCCCTGCTGGGCGCTTCACATTTTTTTTTTTTTTCGTGGGTTTTCCTGGTCCCGGGCTCCTCCGCTGTATATTCTTTCGTACCCCGTAGGGTCCTCCCTTTTCAGGGCGTCGGAGGGAGTGCCATCCGCGATTTTTTTTGTTTTCCTGGTCTCCCCCCTTTTCGCCAAAATTGACGCCCAGGGCAAGTTCGTGAGCTTTTTTTGCGGATCCATCGATTTGTCCTAGAGGTGGCTCAACGGGTTCAACCCCTTTCCCGGGTGCCCCCGTCTCCTTATTTGACCCTTTGCGGGTGTCCTTGCAGCCTTTTCCCCCCTTCTATGATGTCGTTTCTTGCAGATCGCGTCCCTCTCCTTTTGGGTTCACACCTCACGGTTTTGACTTAAAGGATTTCTCCTACCAATTGTCTCGGGGTGCTCCTTTCTCGGTTTTTCTCCAGAAGACTTTCGGTCTTTGGTGATATCGTGATTGGAAGAGACGGCAGTCTGTAGGGGATGATTCCTGTGGTTCCCCTAGTTCTCTTTGCTTACTCCGCTAGGCTCTTTTGTGGACCCGAGCGCATCCCCAATTCCCCTTTTTTTAATTGATGCTTCGGTTCCCTTCCTCTCGATCTCCTTATTCTGGGAATCTTGCTTGGTGAGGGCTGAGCGCCTTTTTCTTCTTGGCTTTCTTCAACGTGCTCCTTTTTTTCCTTAAGCCTTTTCGAACGCCGGGGATTCTTCTTTTCTCTTTTAAATGTTTTGTTTCCTCTGAGAGCGTTCTTTCTCGTTTTTTTTTTTGGACGGGTCCTCTTTCCGGTCGGAGTTTCCCCTTTTGCAGCAACCCGATCACTTGATATACCCCCCCTCCTCTCCTTTTTAGCCCCGGGGAAGTACCTCGACCCCCCGTTCTTTGAATTCCTGTGGTTTGCCTCGGTCCCTGTCTAGGCGGTACGGACGCACTTTAACTCGCCCCGAGTTACTTCCCCCCCCCGAACCACACTTTTCCCCCGGGAGCTTCATTCACTAGAGTCACCACGAACTTAGCTCGGATGCGCCACCTGTTTGCATTCTCTCTCATGTGTCGGTGATACTTGGTTTCCTTTGCAAAAAGGTCCACGACCGGAAAGTGATCCCGATATAGGCCGTTTCGGGTCGGACCGGACGAGTCATCCAGTCCCGGGATGCCTCAGACCCTTCTGGTCCGGGTACCCCCTTGACTTTCCCTTTCGCCTACCTTTTACCCGTTTTGCTGTCCCCTCGCTCCCATCTATGTGCGGGTGCGTAAAGCATGTAGGAGTCTTAGTGAGTTACTCTCTTCTAGGATTCCACGACGACGTCCTGCTTCACTTACTCCAGTATCCCATGAGTATTTAACTCCTCCTTTTGCTGAATGATCCCTGACACCTTGGACTTTTCCAAGACCCTCGCGTTATTTCTGCGATTTTTCCCCCTTCCTGCCTACTCTGAGTATGGTGTTGTGAGAGGGTTTTGCTCGCGAAGGCGTTCCCACCTTCTTACCAGCAACCTGTTTTCCTTCTGCAAATGTGATCTCGTATTTTCCCTTTCATTCTTCCGTACCCGATTCCCCCCGGCGTCGGTCTCTTGATTTTGGGCGTAACCCCTCTACCTACACCCTTGGCGTTTTCACGTTTTTCCCCCCCCCTGGAATGTACCTGTTTTCGGTGACTGTTTGTCTTTTCCTAAATTTCGTTTTTCTTTCTGGTAGGTGTTGGTATCGTGACCCAATACTTTGCTTTTTTGCCTATCTGTTCCACATATGGTCTTTCAAGTTCTCTGTCCTCCCCCGAGTTTTTCTCCTCTTTCAGTCATTCTGTGCTGGGTTTGAAGCTGACTGGTGCTGGGACTGCACCCCAGCCCGTACCTCGCTTAGGCTGGTGGGAAACTGTTTTCGGCGTCTGGCGTCAGAAAGTTACACCCCCCGTTTATCGATTTTCTTTTCATTGGTAGCGAAGATTTTTTTGGGCCCAGTCTTTCCACAGTCTTGTACGCGTCACTCGTGATTTTTTTTTTCTAGATCACCCAGGTATGAGCGAGCCTTTCCTTCCCCTTCGTGACCGTTTCCCCCTGTTATTAATCTCCTCTGTGATTATTTCGTTTTTGGGAAAGGCGTGTCCTTTTGACAAGGCTGAGTCGTCACGGTCAGAAACCGCAACTCGTATATTATTTCCTCCCCCTCCCTCTTGGTAGAGATACTCTGTGGTGATGGCCCAGTGTTTTTTTTGTGACGTTGATTCCAGTTAGTCTTTTTTTTCTAGACCGAAGCCCTTCCCCCGAACTTAACAAACTCTTGCCTCTTACGTAAACGTGCGGTCCACATCCGTTATACCCCCTTTGATTAGGAGGAAAGGATTACCCACGATTAGATTTTGCCTCACAAAGGGTCTCCTCACAAAGCCCTCCCATACTTTCCATTCACCGCACCTGAGAGTGTCGATTACAGACCCCCCCAGCGTGGCGTCTTTCCATCCCCGGCTACGGGTGTCGCTTTGTAATGTGGCTTACATCGTGATTCACCCGTGACCAAGGTTTCAACCCCGCCTCTCTGCTTGATTCTCGTACGTTGTTACAAGGAAACCCCTGGCTAACGTACCCTTCCGAATGCCCCCCAGCAGAATCTTTCGACTATTTTTTTTTTTTATCCGTGCGCTTCCGTGGAGACAGATTGGAAGCCCAATGATTTTCTTTTTCGAAGTACGCCCCAAATCGGTTCAGTTCTCTACCCAACGTTCTTCCGAACGCGGTTTTGGTTAAGAAAAGACAGAGACAGCCCTGCAGACCGGTTTTTGACTTTACTTTAGGGTCACGCTTTTGTGTTCAGTACTCGAAAGACCACCTTTTTTTCTTTGCACCACCCTTTTTTCTGTACAAGAGATGTTACTTTCTTTTTCCCACCTGACCAACCGGCCCTTGATATTTCACGATTGCCTGAAAGGAACACACTCCCAGGTTTTCATTTTTTAGTTTCTAGGGATTGCCTCTTTCCCCCCGTCCTCAAGGTTGGGTCCGCCCCCCTAGTGGAGTCGGATTTCACATTTTTCGACTCGCCAGCAACGTTTACCAGTTTTTGATTAGTCCGAGGTTTGGTTTCATCCCCACCGAGGAAGATGCACCCTTTTTTTTTTGCGCGGGGGTTTGAGGCCACCCCCCATCCTTGCGATGCAAAATGCTCGCGTCCCCCACAGGGGTCCTGTAATTCCCCCCGGCCCCAGAAATGTTAGATTTCCCTCAGGTAACATTCTCCCCAGATGGGTCTTTGGCCCAGGGCCAGCTAAATTTTTTACTTAACCCCGAGACCCTGTCCGGGACCCCCTCCCCTTCCTTTTATGATGCATCTCTTGAATCTTTCGTGTGACGCTAGGGTAGGGACCTGCTCTTGCCGGACGGCCGATGCCTGGTTTTTCCCCCCCCCCTTTTCGTTCCGTTTGCCCCCTTTCCACCTTGTGCACCGACCCCCCATGTCGTTCGCCAGGCCGGCAACCTTTTCAAAACCCTTCTTTATTGGATTTTCTTGGCTTTCGCCCAGAAGTTGAAATTTGATGGTCCGTTATCTGGATTTTGGAGTCATGGTCCCCGTTTTTGCGACCCCCCCTCTCCTGTTATGAGACCCTATCCATTTCCCCATCCTTTTTATCTGCGGATATCAAGTCGTCACCGTCGATAGGTCAGAAGGTTTCCCTTCTCGTTAGGGGCTGGCGCCCCCTTTTCCCCGTAGACGACTTGCGCGTCTTTTCACGTCTTTCAGAGGGAGACAAACCGGCGGTGTGATCTAATTCCCTATGTGTGTTTGTTGCGAGATCCCCCGTTTGTCTTACTGATCTGAAGAATTTGTCCCGGACGAGGAACTTCGTGTTTTGAGCACCTCTGATGTCCCCTCCGGACGTGTCCTACAGATGTAATCGATTCTTTCGCTCTTTTCCCTTCTTCCGCCCGCCCTCTGACCTCTCAATTTTATGGCTCTTTTTCCCCATCGAGTTTTTATGGCCTTTTGAGTGGGAGGCAGTCCAATAGAACCCTTCTCCACCCCCTACCGTAATCCTCCCCTCCCCCTTTTCTTTCATTAAAAGAGGATTCCCCAAACGGCGTTGTTTTTTCTGGGCGCCACCTGTGCGATTCGGTTCCCCCACGAGGTCGGTTCTTATCTTTTTTTTCCAATTGAAGACCTCCATTCATACAACGAAACTGCTCCCTGGTTAGCCGCGTTCGTCTGAAAGCGACTTGACGGAGCGTAACCGATGTTGTTTCAATTGCGTGCTCTAAGTCTCCTTTGTTTTTCCCTCCTTGATCGGGATGCCGTACAGGTTACCCTGGAGGTATTTCCCTCTCTCGCCCCCCTTGGGTAGCATTTCCGTCTTCTTCCAAACGCGGGGTTCCACCCTTTTAGAAGGTTTTGCTGCTGGATATCATTACAGTCTGGTCGATTTCGGTCCTCTCTAAGATCTCTCTCTCTTTTTTGAAAGCCATACTCGGCGTTCCAGTTTTTGTTTTTTGAAGTGACCCCCCTTTCACCCCTAGCGCTCCCTCCCTTTCCTAAGGCTTCTTTATTACTCTTGTCTGTTTTGGACTGCTTTTCCTTTTCCTCGGGTCCTTCCCAATAATGAGACCCCCAGTTGGCAAGGCTGTTTGTGTTTTCAGTTTTGATTCTGTTTTTTTTTCCTTGAAGTGTAGACTGTTTACCCTTTCCAGTGGGTCTCTTCACTCCCTGATTCTTGTTGCGTCAACTGCGATAGTCCATACCACCCTCGGGGAGCAGTTTTCAAGGTTCCTCTCTTTTGAGGATGCTTTAGCTTTAGTCCTTCTTTTCTTTCTCGGTTTGGTTACCCTTCCGGGCCAGGTTTCGTCGGCAGCAATGGTTGGACCCCCCCCCTAACAGTCGGCCAGGTAGTCACTAACTCGAAGCTTTCCCCTCCTGCTCCCGATGGCGCGTTGCCTAGGAATCGTTGGTTGCCTGGGACCCCCCCCCCCCCCCGTGCACCACAGGCCGGATCGAGCCCTCGGTGCCAAGTGTGGCTTGTCTCCCCTCTTCGAAAGTACCGTGCGTTTCGCGGGTGGTTTGTCCAAAATGTTCCCAGCGTTGTTTTGACGGATTTCCCCCCTCTTCGGAAACGTGGTCTGTTGTAGTCAATGGCGCTGGCGGATTCCGCTTTTTAACCCAATTCTGTAGGTGTCGGTCTTTTTCTTCTTTCTTCCCCCGTGAGGGGGTCGACTGCTCTTTTGGCCGTTAATTTCCGAGTTTTCTATCCCTTGGTTATGTATTTCTCCCTCTCTATTATCCCCACCTGGCCTTCCCCTATGATACAAAACAGATCTCCCTTTTTTCATTTTCTCGTTTGTTTTTTGTTGAGAGCCTTCAGAGGGTGATGTGTCGTTGTTACTCCCCGGTTTTTTCTCTCTGTCAGAACAATTTGGTTCCTTTTCCGTACCCCCCCCGAAGTCCCTTTTTCCTCATCGTTCAGACTGTCTGGACCCTCGAACAATAGCCCCCTTTTTTTTTTTCTTCCCCCCCCTGAGAGGACCCAGTGTGATGCCATCCCCTTCCGCTCGCCCTCTCCCCTGGGACACGCGCCCGTGACCCTCCGTTTTTGGTTCTGAGAGCCGTTTCCCAGTACCCCCCCTGCAGCGACGTGCAGTGGCCCCTCCCCCCTGTCCCGAGAACGTTTCGTTTTTTTTGAATCTTGACGCCCCCTAGAAGACCCCAGTTGACCGACTATGAGCAGTGCATTCCAGTTTGTTGGCGGCGTTCCCCCTGAAAACCTTCGTCTTTCAGAAGGTGAAGGGTCCCCGTAGTATCTTCTGGCACAATTCCTCTCTTTCTTGACAAGATTGCGACGAGGGCCCGGCCCACTTCTTGTGTTCCAGCGACCAGAGTCCCGTTATCTCCCCCGACTTCCGGTGCCGCAGCAAAAACTTGAGCAAACTACAGACCCACCCGTTCGTGTGGAGCGTGTGCCGATGTTTTGGACCTCTATGAATCCGTAATTGTTCCCTTTAACTCACGGTAGTTTCCGGTTTGTTTTTCCCCCCCAATTAGATTCCTTTTCCCCACTGCATTCCCGGTTCGCTCCATGCACCCTCGAGTTGAAGGACCGATCTTTGCTTTTTCGCCCCCTGCTTGAGCGCCTAGCGGACTGATCAACCGCAGTAAGTCTTCTGGGAAAACTCTCTCCTCCGCTGGGGTTTGTTACTTCCTCTTTTTTTTTGTTTCTTCGCCAGAGGCTTCTTTCAACCCGCGGCTGACCGACTTTGGCTCTTTTTGGGCTGGAGGCCTCTCGATTTTTTTTGGGATTCCGATGACATTGTTGCTCCGAGAAACGGTCCAGCGGCCTCCGACCGGACCCGCCGAGGATTTCCCATTCTCTTTGGGGCGCTGATTCCTGGTCCCAGCTCCAAAGGGTAATTCGGCCCTGGTTCAACGTCTTTCCCCCCCGAAGGGGATTTGGTTGTAGCCTTGATCGGTCCTTTTTTCTTGACGTGACGTTTCATGACCCTCTCGTCCGGCCTAGAACGCTCCGGTCGTTTGAACTCAGTCCGGACGGGTCCACGTTTCCACCCTTTTTTTTTTCCGGTTGCTTAGTTAACCGACCCATTTCTGGGAGGATTTTTTTGGCGCTCGAACCCCCACCCGACTTTTAGTTTTTTTTTTTGACTTCTGATGCTCCGCCGGATTTTTTTGTCGTTTCCATGTTCCATTGTCCTGGGATTCCGCCCAATACTGTTCTGGAACCCCGGAGGCGCATAATTGGCCATGTTTGCGTATTTTCCCGCCCCCGGAGACGGACGGCTTTTTTTTTTATCTAGGGGAAGGAAACTCTTGTCTTCGGGCTGTTGGAGCAACTCTTTGTTTTTTCCCGACCCTGCTTTTCGTTTCGGGGACCACTCCTTTTCAGAAAGGAGAAGAACTCGGATTTATCTTATTTTCCCCTTTCCTCCTCTCGGGTTTGGTAGAGGGAGACCCCCCACCTGCTTTTCTTCCCCTTTTGGGCCGTTCCCGAGGGGTTTTTCCACCTTTTTTTGGAGCGCCGAGTGCTGCCCCTCCCCCTAGAAGTCTTCCTTTCCAAATCAGCTTTTTCTCGCGGGACCTACCCTGGAGGCTGTCCCGTTTTTATCCTTGGGATGGTTCTTTTTCCATCCTCGATTTGGTCGGCCTGCCGGAGGCGCCTTCGTCACAAAGGCTCATTTTTAGACCATCACTCCCTCGCTCTCCCCCCCCTCATGCAGTTCACAACCGAAAAGTCTTTTTTGTTTTTTTTTTTTTTTTTTTTTCCCAACCATGTGCGATTCGTCCCCCTATAGTTTTGCTACCCGTTCCCCCCTGGTCCAAAAAACGGTGTCACTTGATACCCCTCTTCCGGTTCTTTGGCCTTGTAAGGGTCGTTACGTCTCCTTTCCGTTGAGTTGTCCCCTCTTCCAGGCCTTGAATTAAGACCTCGCCTCAGGAAGTGCCCTCGGGTGCGCCCTTTCCGAAATGTGGACTGTCCCTTCGCGCCCAATGTGAGCCCTTTTTCCCACGGCCTTTCCAGCCGTCTGGTAGTTTTCTCGGTTTTAGTGCTTAGTTATTTCCTCGCTTTTTCTTGTGAAATAAGGTTTTGCATTTCCCTTCGTTTTTTCTCCACATGATATTACCCTTCCAGTTTTGCTTGGAACGGCTCCTCGATACTTTGCTTTTGCCCCCCCTTGACCCAAATTTTCTATCGAGATTGTGCCCTTCCTTTTTAATAGGGCGTTTCACCTTTGAGGGGGAGATTCCCGCCTGAGGCGCCTCCCTTGTCGACCAGATTGCGTTTTTCTTACGTTTTCAGCATGGAGCTTTTTAATGGCACGTGGAATCGCCGGGTCCGATCACCGGCGGGCCCTCCGGCCCTTTCTCTTCGTCCCCAATGGATGAGTTTCGCTTACAATTCTCCCGTGCCTTTTACGTTTTCTGTAGTTTTCTTGTCTTTCGTTTTCGAGGGTATCCTTTGGGTTATCTGAAGGAAATAGTAGTGCCACAGCATGGGCGCTCGTCGCCCATCTGCGTGTCCCAACTAAGCTTAAAAGAAGTCGAGGCTCGTTGTCGGTTATCGCGACTCTTTGTTCCTGGAACTCCTCAGGCCCCGCGCTATTTGGGTTTCCATGTACTGTTTTTTTTTTTTTCCGGGCCCTCCGCCAAGCCCCCGCGTCCCTTTTCTTTTGCGGATTGTCCCCCCCCTTAAAGAGCGTTTAATTCAGCTCCTTTCCCCCGTGGTGGAATTTCACGGTCTTCTCGCCTCCACCAAACTTTGCTTTTCGTGGGGGAGACATGCCAAAGTTTGTCGACTGTTATTGCTTTTTTTTGCGGTTTTTTCCCTTTCGAGGTTTCTCGTCTTCTGTGGACGGGCTAAGTTCCTGACACGTAGGCTCGGGGAGCCAACTTTTCCCGCCCTCGTCCCCCTCCCATCTTCCTCTCCTAGTTTTGGTTTGTTCTTCTGTAGGTGCTCTCGGAGTCGTGCGTTTATGGGATTCTTTTTTGCAAGTACGGGGTCCTTGCTTGGTTTTTGCCTAAATGAGTTCCCCTTCCCGAAGCGATTCCCCTCCCCTGGAGTTTTGCACCCCGCTGCAATAGATACGCCCCCCCTCAGGATAGGTTCCGCGGGTCGCCTACCCCTTTTTTTTAGCGACGAACAAAGCGGATTTTTTTTCGTGCCCCCCAGTGGCTATTTCCCCCAAACGTGACGAATTTCCCCGGACTTCAGTCAAAAACCTCCTATTGCAACGGGGGACAACCGAGCCAGAGGGGAAAAGGGGGTCGCCGTTACTTTTTTCTTAACCCTTTTCTTTCTAGCAGGACCTGTTACCCCAGCTTGATTATGTCATCCTTCCCTGCAACTTGGTGCAGGGATCCCCAGGCCCCGAGTCGTTAAAGTCGTTTTTTTGCCTGAATCGGCTTCCTCCTCTGTGTTGGCACGCTTCGTGACTTTTCAGGCCGCCATTCTTGGAAGGACTCCTCAAAAGGATTGTCTGCTCCCCCCAGTTCCGCGCGAAAATTCCGAGGCACCCATCATGATTACCCCATTTGCGACGTTCGTTGTCCATTTGGACTCTTTTTTTTGTCTGACTAAAGATGAAATCCGTGTTGTCTGATCCCTGCTTCGGGTCCGGCGATGTATTTTTCTTTGATGACCCATGACAGGCTCATGTTCCCTGAGTACGTTCCCCCCCCCCTCAAAACGACCCCAATTGATTTCGCATGAGGGTGCGCCGTGTTGTTCCTTCCCCGGACCAAATGGTTTTTTGTAGACTAAACCTTTCCTCTTTCTTGGTGCACCCTTCTCTCTCGGCGATGGGGTTCAGTGGTCACTTTTCGTTGTTTCGCCGAGCGTGACGTCCCGCCGCCCCTCGAGGCTCTCTTTTGCAGGAGTCGCGGGCGCACTCTTCTGGCCTTATTCTTGGAGCACTCCCCCGTAGCCCCTGTACCGACACCTTCCCTGGGTGACAGGTTTTTGGGTGTCCCGCGTTGCATGCTACAATAGTGTGCCCGACTCTTTTGACAGTTTCCCCACGTCAACCCCTTTGTAAAGGTCTCCCGCTGTCACTAGTGTTTCGCTGTGGTTTTCCCCTAATTGCCTGGACCGTTGATTTCTTGACTGAGTCTTTTTTTTCGTCCGTCGGAGATCCTTCCCTCGAAACTCTTTTTGGAGCACTTTTGTGTCGGTGCTGGTCAACCGGCCTGTAGCACGGTACCCAGATTCGGGTGAGAATCCAGGTTTTCTGCCTCGGACCCCACAGCTACTTTCTGTGGGTGACTACTTCGTGTATGCGGTTGAAAGACTGGTTTCCGTGAAGTTTCTCGTTAGTTCTTTCCGCCCTGCGAGACGAGCTCTGAAGGATTTGACCCGGTCAATCGCATCCATTTCAATTTGATTTGTCCTTTGGTAGTCCCCTTCCCGATACTAAGATCTTTTCTTTTATTTATTTCTTTTTCAGGAGGCCTTGCTTTGATTGGAACTAGTTTTCCCCTTTCCGACCTCGTGCCTCCGTTCGGGGTTGACCCCCCATTGCTCATCCCTCGGGT
>Ga0179591_1331201_pt1 | contig 18945 bp, 20 predicted proteins | sample CZOMad2_1_08_16f_FD_182891 | JGI IMG/M metagenome (GOLD analysis project Ga0179591, IMG submission 182891) | Vadose zone soil fungal communities from Angelo Coast Range Reserve, California, USA - CZOMad2_1_08_16fungal (PacBio error correction) | ecosystem: Environmental > Terrestrial > Soil >... | reverse complement strand
TATATCTCGAGCAATCTTTTCCAGGACCGATTCGTTTTCCCACTGGGCGCCATCCATCCATGGGAAAATCTGCTTTAATTAGGGATTTTTCCAATTTACGTTAAATTCCGGTTCTCTCCTGGGTCAACATCCCCGTCCCTCCCACATTTTCTCTTTTTTAGACATTCGTTTTTTCTGTGTTTCACAATCCGAAAACCGCCCCCCTTTCACCCGTCTTTGATTGCTTGAATCTTCTTTACCCTTTTTTCCCCTTTTTTGGACTTTCTTAAGCCTTTTCCCGTTCTCTTTTGCCTCGTTTGGGGTTCTGGCCCCCTTGGACGTGTTTTTCCAAAGAAGTGGCAGGTATAAATCTTCACAATTTGTGATGTTCTTTTCTGGGGATGTCCCACCGTTTTCCCTCTCCCCCCTTTCTGTGAATATTTGAGAAAAGGTGGTGTGTGTCCCAATTCACTCATTTTCCCCAGACCCCCGTCCTCATTTGATAAGGGGGTTTTTCTCGGGAGTCGCCACTCTGCCAAAACTAGATCGTGCCCTCCTTCTTTGTTAAGGACATTGCCCTTCACTTTTTTTTTCGGGGCCGAGACCCCCTTTTGCCGCATTCCCTGTACTTCTTAGCACCATACGGCCCCCATGCACCCCTCAACTTGGAGCTTTTGGCCATAAACCGACTCCGGGCACCCGGAAACCTTGCCCGTCAAGTCGGAACTCCCAGTTCCTCTAGGTTTTCGTACGTTTTTTACTGAGAAGCTGACCCCCCGGCGATACAGTCAGTTTTCCCCCGGCTCGCCAGTTTTAACCGTTTAATTAGGGGAACCCTCCTATTGATTGACCGGTATGATTTTTCCAACAGAACCCCCCCTGAAGCCTTAAATGCCCTTAAGGAAGGGCTTGCCCCGTGCTGATTTTAGGTCCCTGTTTGAAGTTAGGGCCGGTTCTTTTTTTCGCTCTTTATCGTGGGTTTTTCTCCCCCCCTCCTAATGAAGGGTTAGTATTTAATTGGTCTTGGAATTTCTTCGCCTTTTTTTGCCCAGGCCCTTCACATCGATCCAAAGAATCACAGTTCCCTTTTGAAGTCCTCCTTTTCTGCTTAGTCCTTCTTGAGAGGTGTACCAATTTTCCCCACCAATTATCCTGATTAAAACCCGCTTGGGCCCCCCGTCTTTTCTGAAACCCTTGACCCCCCTACTTTTTTTTCCCCCTGCCCGGTTAAACATTTGCCCTTCTTGTTCGCTTCCAGTTGCAATTCCCCTTACCAAACGTCCCTCGCACAACTGCGCTTTTGATGGAAGATGAATCTATATCCCTTTTGGTCTTATTGGTGTTGTTTTGTTTTCTCTCTGAGAGATTCTCCCCCGTTTCTACCAAACAAGTTTTAAGCGTTTCCTTTTTTCCAGTTTGCACTGGCAAGGCTTTTTTTTCAGTCTCCCTCCCATTCCCTCGTCCCCCCTTTCCATTTGTGTCGGGCAAGATGCCAATGTCACGGAAGTTGACGGTACAACTGGACGGCCATACATTTACCCTTCCTTTTGACTTTTTCAAGCATGTCCCCCTTGATACCCCAGGAATCTGCATGTGAGGGTTTTTTTTTCGTAACGTGCAGCCGTTTTTGAGCCAGCTCCCCCTCTAACCCCCCTGATTATACGGTTTTTGATTCTCTGAGTCCTTGTGACCCTTCCCCCCCCCGATTCCCGCGCCGCTATACTAACGACTTTTCTCCGGTTGAACTCTCGTGCAAGCCCTTCTTCCTTTTATTCCCCCATTTCTAACTCCAAGGACTGGTGTGTTCTTGTTCTCGGTTTCTTTTTTGCATACCCCCACTCTTCTTTGTTGAACGATTTGCCGCACCTGCTTGCGACTTAAGGCTGATCGTCTGTGTCAAGTTCATTTTCTCCCCGCCTCCCCGTACTTCCATTCCCCCCTTAGAACAATTTGTCTTCCCTTCTTGATTTTCCGACTTATCTGACCAATTGTGGCCGACATGCGTTGCCGGCCGGTGATGTTTTACTTCCCTGACCCTTCTTTGTCTTTTTCAGGTTTAAAGTTTCCCTTGCCGGATTAGGTACGCGGCAGGATCCCCAGCTTGTTCCATTACCAAAGCTTGAATAGTCTAGGTTGTGGTCCGGCTTCCTGCCCGACTTTTTCGCGCCAGGAATCACTCTTTCTTTTTTCCTGTATATTTCCGTTCGTAAAGTGGGATTCACTGTCAAATGAACCCTGATCCAACGAGTTTGTTCTCTTTTCACCCGTTCAACATTGCTTTAATATGTTTTTTTTGTACCCTTTTTCCCCTTTTCCCCCCTTTCCCAATTGCTTTCCACCCACAGTGTTTTTGGTACCCAACGATGCAAATGACCCCCCCCCCCACCCCCTCAACCCCCCCAGAAGCTTTAGGGCTTCGTTTCCCTCCCCTCTGCCCTTAAGTCCCAAATACGTGCATGGTTCTGTGTTCGATTCGTTTTTTTTCTTCTTGTAACCCGCATCTCTAAGTTGTGTTCGGTAATGTCGTTCTTCTCAGCCGTGATTGACATTTTTTCCTAAACATTCCCCCTCGTCGCATCCCGCATGTATTTTTTTTTTCCGATCCCTAAATAGGAATTTCCGACTCCCCCCCCCCAATTCTTCGCCATCCTCCGTGCTGAATAAAATCTAATATACCATTCTCGTGAGCGGACATTGCTCGCTTTGGTCCATTTTCGGTGCTGAAATCAGCTACACTTCAAGTTTCTTGCCTGCGTTGATCATATCCTCGTTTTTTATTTTTGGCGATTTCCCGGTTGCTCGCTAAATAACGATTCCTTCCCCTCTCGCACCCCTGGCTTTTAAAGAGTGCAGTTAGCCTTCTTTTCCCACTTGGTTGGCGGTTTTTTTTCCAGCTCGCCCAGGAATACCCCGCCTTATTTTTTGACGGCTTGGTCCTGATAGGCAACCTTCTTTTCTTTTTCATCGTTGGGTGCGGTGATTCTGGTTCTTTCTTATCCCCTGGGCTTTCTAGTTTTTTGGGCATCTGCGTCCCTCGTAAACGCTTTAATCTTTTTTTCTTTGTTTATCGGTTCTTCCTTATACTCCGCGGATCGATTTTTTTATATCGTGTTTTTTTTTCCCCCCTTGTGATCTTTTTGTTTCATCGCCTCCCCAAAGGGCCCGCTAGGCTTGCTTTTCGTTTTTTTGTAGGAATCCCCCCTGGGTGCTTTCGGGTCCCTTTGGATTTGTTTCCTCGGTCCCGGGTGGCGTCTTGCCGTTTCCTATGTTTTCTTCGACCTCCCATTCTCCCACTTTTTCCTTTGTTCTCACTCCATGAATATCGACTTTTGAATCCTTTGTGTAATCCCCCCCCTTCAGATGTGGTTTTGATTTGCCGTCTTCCATCTGATTTGCCTTTTTTTCCACGTTTTTTGAAGGTATTCGACTTTCCTTCCCCACACTCGGAGTTATTGTTTCCACCCTTTTTTAAGAGTGGACGCTTTTTTGACAAGGCCACCTGTTCCCAAGCGCCTCCGTTTTTTTTTTCTTGGCGATTTTTTATTTTTTTTTTTCGTACCCTTTTTTTTTCCTTTCTGAATGTGATGAGGGCTTTTTTTTTTTTCGTCCATATAATTCGCCACCCCTGGTCACAAATTTTTCTTCTCTGTCCCTTTACGAGTGGACTCCCTTGCCCCCCCCCCCCTCGACTCCTCCCGAAGCATTCCCTTTTGAGGAGTGCGTTAAGCAAAATTTCTCCCGCTTTCTTTTCTTTTTGTTTATTGGAGCCTGCGACTGTCGCCTTACTTTTTTTTCCCACTTGCCCTCGTTGGAACAGCGCCAAGGACAAACACCCCATTCGTTTGATTACCTCTTTAAAACCCCCTTCTCCTGCCTAAAAAATGGGGTAATTGTTTTCACGGTCTCCCCCTCTCGGGCCGGTATTTTGTCACACCCTCCCAACAAGGTCAGAAGTGATGGCCCTTTTTTCCTTGTCTTTCCTTCCCTATTTTGCCCTACCCGTTCGTGGTGCCGAACTTTTCTCGAGAAGACCTCTTTTCTAAGCCCACGATTTCAATTCCCCGCCTTTCCCCCTGCCTCGATAACGATTTACGTCATAACTTCTATAAGGCTTCTGGCCATTGTCATGATGCTGCCCGCCTTTTTACGCGTCATGTGACTCGAAAGAACGCCTTCGCCCCCTTTATGCCCAACGCTCAAGATTCGTTCTCCTTCCCACTACTTTGAGAAATATGCTGGCAGGATAATTCAGCACCCCCCTAAGCCGCACTCTTTAGTAAAGGTCCCTGTCTGCCCCTCCTAATAAGTTTTTTTTGTTGTGAGGATGATTCGCCGGCCAGGCCCTTCCCAGAGCGTCTTTGGCCCTTGTGTTGTGTGAGCTTCTTCTTAACCTCACGATTCGTGCCCGAACCAAGGTTGCCAATCCTTGACGCGGGGTTTCCCCCTCCTTTTTCAGTTTCGGTCAGGCGCTTTCACATTGCCCCTCCCTCTCGAACAGCATGAACCCCCAATGGTTTCACCTTCCATCCTTTTTTCTGTCGTGTAATGTTTTTACCGCTGGCGGTTTCCGGTTTTTTTTTGGTGTTTGACATCGGTTGTGCCGCGTTTTTCGCATCTGCCCGAGAGGTCCGTTTCTTTTTCCCCCCCTCACGTTGAGCTTTTCCGTGCGGTCTCTGATCACCTAGACCCCCCCCCTCACTGCTGTTGTCCCGAAAAAAAGTGGGGTTTTTTTGGCCTCCGTCTGGTGCGTTCTCGGGCTCCCCTTCCCCCCTTGTTTGCTTCCCCTTTAGAATGTTGGTAAGATTTCACTCTTTTGTTTTGGGTTTTTTGGCAGAGTGAACCCTTTGCAGTCCCTCCCCTTCCTGGAAGGGCTGCAGATACATTGTTCTGTGACCTTTCTGCCCCTCCCGACAATTTTTGTCCCCATTTTTTTTTCCCTAAAGATCGTCCGCCCCCCCCTTCTTTTTTTTTTTGAAGTTCTCGTCCTTCTTTTGCGGTGGTCCCCTACTTTGACCCTCGAACATTGTCGGCGCGTCCCTTGTCTATGCTTGGTATCATCTCGGTTTCCTCTCAGCTAAATCCTCTCCCCAGCATTCCGACCCCACATCGGCCTCCAAACCCTGACAACAATGGGAGTTTGCGCCTTTTTCTCGTAGCCGAGGTGGTTTGGCCGTTCTCCGCCTCCCCGCCACAACTGTTGCTGAAACTTCCTTCGTCCCCTTATCACCATACCCTCTGGTTTTCCGAGGTTCCATTTTCACAACCGAGATTTCAATTTCAGTGTTTGCGCCCTAGTACCCGGGTTTTTTTTTGTGCTGTTTTGTTAGTTTTGGCCCGTCCCACATAGCCCGGCCTCCTACTTAACCAAGCCGCCAGTCCCTGGTTTTTTCAGCCCGTCCGTATCGTATATTATATGATCCCTGCCTCAACCAATCCTAGAGGACCAATTGTTTTTTTTTCTTTTCTGCCCCATGCTCATTGTGGAAGGCTTTATATCACCTCTTTTTCCATCAGATTTACAAGCCCAAAAGACCCCGAGGATAAGCCCAAACCCTTTTCTACTGCGCCTCCGTTTACGAGTGCCATTTTACCGAATGACACACGAGTCGTGAGTTTTCACGAAGAAAACTAACCCCCCCCCCCTTTACCCCCGATTGCGACCAAGTAGTTGTATATTAACAAGCCCGATGAACCTTTTCGTTTTCTGGCTCCACCTCCCTCAATTTTCCGGTGTCCTTTTTGACCTGTAATCATATGACTTGGAAGAGATTGACCCTGCTTCGTTATTACGGCTGTCCTGTTTGACCGCTCTCGTGATTTCAGATTTTTTTTTCTCTTTTGGCACGGGGAAGTGCGAGCCCCTTGGCATTTTGGGATGATTGCTTGGCTTTTTCCTTGCACCTGAGGATCCCTAGACTTCCCGCCCCTAATTTTTCCTTTCTGTTGTAGCAGTTTTTTTTCACTGCACTTCGATTGTTTTTTGCCCTTCTATCAGTTCCCCCGAGTGCCCTCCTGGCTCTCGCTGAACTTTTTGCATGCATGCTTTTTCTTTTTTTTTTTGCCTGTCCCCCTGTAGGTGTTCTACTTTGGGTATCCAACTTGTCAAACATCGTTTTTCCGGCACCTTGCGAGCCTAGGTTCCCCCCAATTTTCCCCCCCCCGTCCACCCCATTTTTTTGACACGATGACAATAGGCGTCTTCGCCAGCGGGGCTGTTCCTATTTCTTCGCACGTCTTATTTTCCACTCCTCCCTTTTTTGTTATTTGGCCCCATAACTTTTTGGCCCTGGTCAAATGTTGTGAAGGTCTCCATATTTTCCCCCCATGGTTATTTTTACGTGTGACTCCCCCCCTTGCAGTCACGTCTTTGATCTGTTTTCAAACGTGTTTTTTTCGTTTTCCTTACGCTATGATAATAATCCCTTAGATCCTTTGGATTCCCACTTTACTGTAGCCTGTTTTACCCCCACCCGGTCTTTTCCTTAGGTTTTTTTCAGGTTGCAGGCACCTTTCTTTCTTTGTCCCGGCGGCGTTTTTTGCCCTTGTTGGGTGGGGGATCACGGATTTTTCCCCGAGTTTTCTCCCCCGTCAACGGTAGGTCTTTCCTACGTCACAGACGCCGGGTTCTTGCCGTTTTTCCCGGCCAGCATCGGCCTCCCCCCCCGATAAGCCTTTTTTAGGTGTTCTCTTCTTCTCCCCCCTGTGAGGCAGGCACCCTCAGTCCAGCCGTGCATCCGATGCTCCCCTACGGCGTTTCCCCCTTTTTTTCTGCATCCGAGAACACCAACGTTTTATGCCCTCCCTTAACCCCTGTTTTTCTCGGCTTGCACTTGGTCCCCGGTCTCTTCTTTTGCAATTCTGGAGTTCCTAGCGCGCCTTTTGGCTTTTCAGAGTTCCACCCTAATTGTCGAGACACTTTGTTGTTCTCTGATCGTTGGACTGCGTACCCCCTGCCCCCGCTGAGCATCAACTTCGACTTTTTTCTCTTTTCTGCCCGTCGAGCGGTCCTGTATTTTCTCACCCTGTACCTGGGGGCGTCCCTATGTTCCGTTTCTTTGCACATTGTCCCCTCGACCAAAGCCTCAGAAAAAACCCATGACTTTCCCCCCTCTTTTTTTCTACCCAACGACTTGCCCTGACAGGCAAGCACCAAGACCTAATGGAGTTTTTCTCCTCGAACTCCTCATTTTCTTTTGTGTGGTTTGAGATCCGCTCTATTTTCTCCCCAACCCCAAAACTCAATTGCCAGTTTTTTTCCGTTGCTGTCTTTGCTTCTTTTCTATATTGCCTTCCCGAACCCCCCCTTTTTGGTCCCGGTGGCATTGGTGTACCTCTTCGCTTGCACAAGAATCGGTCCATTGGTTCCCCTCTCCCAGTTGTAAGCCTGCCCCTGACCCCCCCTGACGAATTTTAGGTTGAATGTTTCTCTGCTCGCTTTTTTTTCTTTCGCAAGTCCCGATATTCTGAGCCCGACAAAGTCTCTTTTGCTAAGGCCTGCCATTAAGTTTTTTTCTGTAACTTTCCCCCCCCCCCCCGCCCTATTCCAAGAAGTTTAGATCTCTTTTTTCATTTTTTTGTTTTTGCCCACACCAGCGTGGAAGAACCTGTAATTCCCCCATTCAAGGTCTTCCCCCTCTGGTTTCTTGTTTTATTTTTCTCACTAGAAGCTGGAGTCTTTAAGTCCCTTCCGTTGCAGCAGAGCCGAATTCTTTCGCCCGGAATGATCGAGGTCTCTTGACGCCTGTATTCCTCGACCCCGACTTTTCTCAAAGAAAAGCTTCTTACTTTTTTTTCCGATGTGCAGAATCCCCCAGGGACCCCGCCTCAAGGGGCGATCTGTGCTTTGTTGCACCGTAAGACTGGATGGTTCCGCTGTCGTTCTCTTTGTTCAAGTCGCGGGCGGCCTTTTTTTTCGGATCCAGTGCAACCCCCTCCAAAAAACAAACACCCAGTGGCATGGCCTCCCCTCCCCATTATCCCCCCTGCTTTGTGTTCCCTTCCTTAGACTAAGGCGTTCCAAGCACCGCCTTATCTTTTGTAGGTGTTTAAGGTTCTTCTGCCCCCCCCTGCCTTTGTTACCCTTTTTTGGAAGTAAACCCGTTTCCTTACCTTAATTTTTTTTTTTGCCTCGTTTTTTGTCTCCCCTCCTCACCCCCCTAACCATTTTTTGCTTCTGAGACCCCTTTGCCTGCTTTGCCCCCCGTGTGCCCCCCCCTTGATTTGTCCCCCCCCCCCCCCAACGCTTGAAACTGAACCCCACCCCTCCTGATCCTTTTCTGCCGCACCGATGGTGAACGTTCGCCCATCTCCCCTCATTTCGAACTGTTTTGGGGAGTTCGTTTTTTTTTTCCTCTCCCTCTTGACCTTTGCTTTCCTCGTTTGTTTATACGCCCGTCTTTTTCATTCCACGGTCAACCGACATGACCCCCTTTCGTACCGCTGAAGGAAATTTCCTTCCCGTCTTCCTTCCGAAATCGTCACGGCATCTTTTGTCCACATTTTGGCTCTCCCCTAGCCGTGCTTACACCTTCTATAATGGAAACTCAGGCTCCAAATGTCCCCCCGTCTGTTTTCTGAGAGTCCATGACGCCTCCCACAATACATATCATTCCATCACTCCCCCGTAAGCTTGCTACTCTCTTCCCAGGATCCCCTGCCCCTCTTTTCTGGTCCATCTAACTCACAGCCTTTCACTTCCCCTCCGCCATCCGTCTTTCTTCCCCAGTTCCCTCTTTGCCCGTTACCCCCTTAACCCCCTTTGGATTTTTCTTTCGACCTCCCATGCCGGCGATACCAGACTTTAGTTTGGACTTCTCTCCCAAAACTTTTTTTGTTTATCCCCGTGGGTGAGCTTGCCTTTTTTGTTCTCTTTTCCTCTTTCCCTTGACGGAATTTCTTCTTCCCCCCCTTTAAACCCGATTGTCATCCGCGTCATTATTTCTTACATTCCGGGTTCTTTTCTGAATTAGCAATCGATCAGGATCTCTTATCCCCCAAGCTTTTTTTCTTTCCAGCAACTGGCCCTTTTATGATTTCAGTTGTTTCTTTCATCAGAACTCCCCATCCTTTTTTCTCCTCTTTTCTTTAACTCCCCCTTTCCTTATTTTTTAAGCTTCCCAGTTCCCCTAGGGTCCCCTTCCTTTTTTTACATTCGCCCCTCCGCAACTGGAAGAGGGTAACTCCTTTTCTTTCCCTGATGTTTTCCCTTTCCTCCCTCCCTCGTGGTTATTGGCCCGCCCCTTCCCCGAGATCGCTCTAAGCCCCTTGACTCACAGTAATACGTTTTTTGTTGTTTTTCGATCCCAAGTCTCCCCACCCGGCTGCTTATCCCCACTCGTGCAGAAAAAGTTTTTGACTTCCCTATTTCTTCCTTTTTTTTGAAGTTCCCCTTTAGGTTCCGTCTTCTTTCTCGTTTGTATTCTCCCAGCCAGTTTTTCTCCCCTAGGGCTGCTGATCAGAATCGAAAATTATCCCCTTTTTTCCACCCCTCCCCACTTTCTCGGAATTGTTTCCCCCCTCTTTTCTCATGACCCTACCTTTACTCGTCCAAAATCCTTACCACCATTTTTTAGACCCTTCCCTGTGGACTTCAGTCTCATACACTCCTTTCCTTCTTTTAACTTACCCGGTCGTAATTCCCACTTCGCCTAGGATATTATTTTCAATTTTTCTTCCTTTTCAAGATCAAAGAGCAACACCATCTTTTTCATATTACCCAAACCCCTCACTCCTCCTCTTTCAAGCCAAACCTGGTTTTGTTCCCGTCCCAAGCAACACTTTTTTTTTCCCCCCAACTTCCTGACGTCCCGCGCTAAGATTACCCGTCCATCCCATCTCCAAATCGTCTGACAATCGCCCTCCTTTCCTTTTCGAAACCCTGTTCCCCTCCCCCACCCCTCTTCTGACCCATCCCTTGACCGCCCATTGTAGCTCTTTGAACTACGAGCGCCATTTCTTCTTTTTTTCGTTCATTTCTTTTTTTTCCGCTATGGATGTGGCGTGTTCTGAAAAGCCGCCTCCCGTCCTCCCCCCAGCACCTTTCAGATTTTCTTGACCCCCCGAGATAATTTTTCCCCATCCTTTTTTTTTACGCTTCTTAAGTACTTAGTTTGCCTTTCCCATCTCCCCCCCCCCCACGAAAGTCTTCTTTTTCTCTTCTATGAGCCTTTTCGTTGGGTCGGATATCTTTAATTCCCCATGTTTTTTGCTCTAGATGTTTGATTTTTCCTCCCGGAGTCTCATCGAGAGATTTGTCTATTGCTTTTGGTGATGACTCTCTGCCCCCCTCACGATCTTCGCCGCTAAAAAAGTCACACCCCACCAACAACACAGCTTTCCAGTTTGTATCCCCTTCCCCTTTGCTAGTGGCGGACCTACTCCTCTTTCTTTTTTTCCGGTTTGTTTCTCTGTCACAATGTCCGGTTCCCCTCCACTTCTTGCGGAACCCCTTGAACCAATGGTCCCCTCCCCCCTTGAGGCGCTTTAATAGTTTCTCATTTGTCCGGATTTTTTCCTTTTGACCCTTCCTGTTTTGTTCTCTTTTCGACTGTCATATTTCTTTTTTTTACCGAAGGAGCTTTCCCCCCCTCTTTCAGAACCGGTTTCCTTCTTTATCTCCATCCAGCCACGTCGGTTGGCGCACACCTCCTGAAGGACCCTTTTTTTCGGGCCCTCCCACTGACATTGTTTGCCCCTATTCCCGGCCTTTTCTTTGAGTACTTTTTTTTTTTTGTATAAGAGTCAGGCGCTGGTATGTTTTTCGCAGTGGGTTCTCTTTTCCCCTCCTTGTGAAGTTCGATCCATCAGAGCAGCTTCTGCATTCCCATTTTTTGGAATTCCCATCGGTGGTCCCTCGTCACAGAACAGTGTTTAAATTTTGAGTTTTCCCACGCCTTCCGAAAATATTTGGCAACAGGTATTCTTTTTCGACACTCCGCTTTACTCGAACCAACATGTCCTTTGCCCCAGCATTTTTCTTTCCGATGCCCTTTTAGACAATCCGACTCGGTCTTAGTGCTTTCGTGCCCCTCACTCTTCCCCCCTCCCCGACAATAGGCCTGAACCCCTTATATGCTTCTTTTTATCACCCCATGGTTAGGAACCGCTTGCCTTTTTCAAGTAAAGAGATGTTTTTCTTGTCTTCTTAAGCTAACTCTCACCTTTCCCCCAAATCTTTCATTTTCTTTTTGGAAACTCTTTTTCTGCATAATCCCCCACCCTCCCTTCCTGTGATTGCCCCCCCTCCCCAGTGTTTTTCCATCAACCCTCAGATACTTTTAGTCCCCCCTACGTTGCCTTGTTGTCTTGATTTTTTAGCCGTCTCTTGGACCCCGTTCCCCACGATTGCCCTGATTCCGTCGACTGGTTTTCAAAAAGCAAGACCCCCTTTCTGTCCCTGCATCTCCTTTAGGGTCCCTGTACCCTACCACCTCCTAATCTCATTCCTTTGACTTCGGTCAAACAATCCCTTTGTGGAGACCTCTCCCCTCCCCGAGCCTCCCCCCTCATTTAATTAAGACCTCAAAATCCTTTGTAAGCAAAGCCCCCCTCTTCCATTCGTTTTCGGTCCCTCCTTTCATGAAATCCCCCCGATGCCGGAGACCGATTTTTTCCCCCTGACCTCAAACCGACCTCAAAAACCTGGAAGTCCCCCCATCAGCACACAAGAACTTTCCTCTGATTCCGGAATTCTCTCAGTGTTTGGGCTCTCCAATCCCTTTTTCGGTGCCGTGCTTCCAGTCCCCCCCTCTCTCCTTTCGTTTGCTGCTCCGATCTTTCCATTATATGGACACCCATACTTTCATGATCTCTTCAGATTCCGCTTTCCCCGCTCCCCGAGAAGTTGGAATTTTTCTCTCTTTTATTGGACTTTCGCTTTCCCGCAACTCAGTACCCCTCTTGTATTCCCCTTCCCTCTTCTCCCTTTTAGATTGACAATTCTTTCACTTTTTTTCTTTCTTTTCAACTTCGGATCCATTTTTCTTCTAAGATGCCGTGCTCTGGAAGGAGCCTCATCATATGGAATGCCTGATGTAGTTGCCCCCTTACCTTTTTCTTTTCCGTATCACTCCCGGTTTTCTCCACTTTTACAATCGATGGTTAGAAAAATTGCCGCCTCCTCTTGGGTCCCCCTCCTCCCCCCCCCCCTCACTAACACCTTGGCTTCAAGATACGTTCTTTAGGCGTTGAATTAGAACAGCGTTTTTTGAATCTTTCTCCCTGTCTCCCCATTTTTTCTTTTTTTGTGGCCTTCTTACGCTTTTTTTCAAACTCACTTGGTTTCCTTGATCATTGGGGTCTGACATATTTTTCATTTGGGTGGTGGTGGTACTACCACCACGAGTGCAGTCAAGTTTGAACCCCCCTTTTGGTTTTTTGGTTACCCCTTAACTTCTCAAGGATGACTAACCCCGCCTTCTTTGGAGCTCTCCTTCTGGCTTGTCCCTCACTGGCTTTTCTTTCTAAGCTTCCACTATCGTCGTTGTGTCTGGTTGACTTCCTTGCAAAGGCCAATTGTCTCGTGAAGATTTTCCCCTTGCCGCACGCCCCCTCCTTTTTTTCCAGACTTTTTCAGCCCCACGTTCCCCCCCCTCCCCCCTTCTTGCTGTCTCCCTCCCCTCTCCGGACGATTCCTCCACTCCCTTCGGTTTTTCCCAGGTGCTTTTTAAGAAGCTTTCTTGTTCTTACCGCTTACTTTCCTTCCCTTTGTCGCGACACATCGAGCATCCCTTTTGTCTCTTTTATGTGCTGCCCCCTCACGGATTCCCAGTTTTCCTGAAATTTGACCTCTCCCAGTTGCCGAACTCCATGTTGGCCAGCTTATCCAACCTTTGATGAAAACGGTTTTTATCTCCCCCTTTTTCCGGGAGTACACTCGTTTTCCCAGATCCCTGTGTTTCAGTCCCTACCTAATTTTGCAGGCCGACTCCTTTTTTGTGGCTCTGCGTCTGGTAAGGGACGCCACTACTCTCCCTTTCCCTCCCATCCCCAGACCGACCCCCCCTTCTTTCCCCTTAGTCCCTCTGGTCCGTCCAATTCTTTAAAAATAACACTTTTACGTCAGATGTTCTTTCGCAAAATTGTGACCTGACTCCCTCCCATTGAACTTTTTTTTCCCCCCCTTCTGCATGGTCCTATTCCCCCCCCCTTTCCTCCTTCCACATGAAACCGAATCTCCAGATTGGTTCCCTTCTCCTCTCTTTTCTTTTTCTCCTTTTTGTTGGAGATGTCTTCCGATGCCGAAACCCCCAATTTTTCCTTTAAGTTGACTTTTTCAAGGCGTTTTTTCCTTTTAATTTTCCCCCCCCTTTGAATTTCTTTCCGCCTTAGTTGCAAAAATGTGCAGTCCGCCTCGTTTTGACTTCCCTCCTTAAAGTTTTAAGACCTACCATTCCCTTCTCAATTCCCGGGAGATCAGTGAAGTCCTTTTTCTTTAGGGGGGTAGTCCTTTGCGACCCTTCAAGACTCTCCGGAACAAGTCTCGGTCTCGACCTTTTACTCCAAAACCCAAGATTATCTCCTTTCCTTCCCCTCTTTCCGAGTTTTTCCTCCTTTCCCCCCTTACCTTATGTCAGTCTGGCCAAACTGGCGTCTATGGTTTTGGATGACATCCTATTCGTTTCCCTTATTGCCCCTCCCCCCTCTGAGGGATCCTTTCCTCAGGTACTCACATTTTTTTCTTCATATTACCGATAGGCGGTCTACGATAGAGACATGAAGACTGCCTCATTTGTCCCCCTTTTTCTTTGGTCTGAATTGGCTGTGCTGGATTTGAAGCCCTCCTCGTCCAGTTGGTGAGAGTCTCCCTTGATCTTAACGCTGCTCCTTCTGACAGTCACCAAGGTCTATCCTTCAAAATCCCTTTGACTTTCCTCTCATGTATCCCCCTCCGAGAGATATGGGTGTTGACTTGTTAGGTTTGACGGCCTCGGGCCCCGACTCCACCCTTTTACTTCTCGATGTCCTTTTATTCAGCTCCTTGTGGGGACAGTAACCCACCCCTTCCGACTCAGTGATTCCTGTAGTTTTCTTTTTTAACCTTTTTCCCCCCCGAACCCACCCTTGTGACTGAGTCCACCTGTTTGAAACACGTGTGTCCACCCCCTTGACCCAACACCCCCACGCATTTTGACCCCTTCCCCTCAAAAGTTTTCTGCTTTTCTCGGGAAGCCAACTCTTGCGAACGACCCCCTTTGAGAAACAATGTGTTTCGGTCTTTTTGTTCCCCCTCCTGTCGCCCCCCTCCTTGAGAGTTGTCCCCCCCTTCTCTTTTTTTTCAGCCTGTTTCTTGATCCCTCCCCTTGATGAACGTCTCGCCTCTAAGGACTGAACGCAAATTCCTGCTATCTCCCTCACCTCTTCCCTTCTCCCCAAATTATCGCACTTAATTTTTCCCAACAATCATGATATACCCTCTTTTTTTCACCCCTTCTTCTCTTGCCTTTGCTGTGGAATGCTGGTAATCTCCCCAGAGTCCCTCCTTTTTTCCCCCCCCCTTGCACCCTCCTTTCTGTTCCAGAGGGCCCCCTGCTGTTTATTTTTTATCTTCCCTCGATAGGATATTGCCTCTTTTTTCATTCCTTCCACCGCACCTTTTCCCCCCCCTCTTCACCTCCCTGGATGATTACACTTTTCTCCATGCCCCCAAATACCCTTGGTATTCTTTTCCCTCAGCCAAACCGCCGGGCGCCCCGTTGGAATGATAGGCCCCCATCTTTTGTTCTATCTTTGTGGTCTTTCTTGCATTTTGCTCCAGTGATTGGTCTCCTTTTTCCCTTTTTTTCCCCGGAATTTCTTCTTTTTTTCTTCCCCCAATCGTCCCCGATGTCCCATCGGCGAAGTATTTTTTGCTGTTTCTCCTATACCCCTCCTATTTCTTGAGCGATTTCTTTTCTTTTCCTGCCAAAATTATTTTTTTTTTCCCCTCCGGGTATGTCGGATGATCTATTTTGTCTTTCGTCAGGCACCTACTCTACCCTAGTTGATGACGGGTACCCCCCCCCGGGGTGCTCTTTTCAATCGCATTTCCCCGTAAGTAGTAGGGCATTCTTAGCAAACCGAACACTGCCCCCATGCCCCGACCCCCGGGCACCTTTAGCACGGACATTACTCTTTACGAGTTTTTCCATCCCTTGGGGAAAGCCATCTGGATTTCTTACTTTCTGGGACCCCGCTCCACAGCGAAGAGATTGGAAGTGAAATCCTTTTTTTTGTTGCATCAAGCGCCCCCTCTTTTTTTCCTTACTTTCCACCCACCCGTTCCCCCCAAGGTGCCTCCTTTTTTTTCGTTGAGGTGGAAGGCCGGCCTTGAAAAGCTATGTGTAGTCTGCGTATGGAGTCTATCGGCTCGCGAATTCTTTGGATAAAGACTACAACCCCCCTTCGACACAGGCGCCATTTTGAAAGGGGGCGAGGGCCGTGGTAAAATCACTCAACGATAAATCGCCCGGCAAAGGACAGGGGAGACGTTTTGTGTGCAGCCCCCCAAACTTTCTCGGTTTGGTGCGGGGCCGTCCCTTTCTCTGACCCCTGATCCTCCAGCTTTTCCCCGTTAGGGATTTTTTTGAAGTTTCGACTGCCCCCGGGGTGCGCCAAGCGACCCCCCCACCTTCGGTTCGGACAAAAACATTCTCCCAGCCCTACCTTTACGAACCGGATTCATTGCTGACAGCCCCAGAGATCTCCTTCCCCCCAAAGGTTTTGACTCCCCCACCCTTCTTATACAGAGACAGCCCCCTCTTTTTCTTATATTTTAGCGGCCCCCTGGTATTGTGCCCCATGACTTTTTAGTATCGAATCTTTTGGCTTCCCCTAGTACGACCCCACCCCCCGCCCCGCCCCAATTTCCCGCCCATCCGCAAGTCAATTTCTCTTCTTCTCTACAGCCCATTCATAGAGCAATGAGATTGTCCTCCCCTTTTTTATCTGTTTTCAGCGCCAGGCCCAGCTTTTTTTTTTCATGTGCCTCCTACGACCGTCGACCATTCCTCGATTCCACACCCCTTTCCCTGTCCTTTGTACAAACTCTCTCCACGACGGAGAACCCTGTCGCTTCACTATACTCCCCACCCACAAGGCAAGTCCTATGATTCTTTACGTGCGTCTCTCTTCTAATGATGTTTTTGTTGTTTGAGAGTGGTCCCCTTTTTTTCCCAAAGGAATCTCCATCGATTCTGGGTTTGTGGGTGATGAGATTATCCTCCCCGCACTCCCCTCTTTTTTTTTTTTTTTTGTTTTCCTGAAACCAAAATGCGTGTCTCCCCCCCGTTCTTGCGTGGGGATAATCGCTGTTTTATTGTCTTCTTTCGCTCACATTGCCGGCCAGTGACCCAGAGGTTTCCACACATAATGGAAACATTTGTGCCAGCCATGGAGTTATTCGTACCAAATAGTGTTTCTTCTTATTGCGTCTGGGTTCTCTCGGAATCGGTCCTCCTTTTCGTGAATTAATCGACTTCGGGTATAGTCTTTAGGGACAATTCGGCTGGCCGATGGTTGATCCCGCTGGTCCTGTTCTAGCCCCCCTTATCCTTGTGGCGTTTCACCCCCCGCGTCTGGATTGCGGCATTCAAACCGTTCTATGCTGTTCTTCCTCTTTCGGTGTTTTCCCTTGATTTTTTTTTGCTTGCGACTTTTTTTTTTTTTTGGTTAAGCGTCGATCCCTTTGTTTATTTTTGTTGCGATTGTTCCACTGATTTTATTGACGAACTTTCCTCGCTCTCCTTTAATTTCCCTTTGGCATGCCCCGGTCCCTTCGCACTGCCAGGCGTGATTTTCTTCCTCTCGTAAAATCCGTGGCGTTTTCCTGCTTCTAGTTCCCTTTCTATTTTCGGGTCCCCTTGCCCCCCTCGAACCCTACGACCCCAACTTCCGGTTTTTCCGAAGGATATTGCTCTCCCCCAGCGCCTCGGGATCCCGGCTGTTAAGCCCTTCGTCCCGCGCCCCCTCGGCTTCCCATTAATCTGTTCCTTCTTTTTAAACAACTGGGCGGCCCCCGCATTTGGATCAAGTCGCCGAGTGCGCTCGCCGTTTGCGTCAATTTTTTTTCACCCCCCCTTACTTTTTGACGCACCTTTTTTCCCACGACTCACCTCCATCTTTCCTTTGTTTTTGTGATTCATTATTTCCGAACCTCAGCCCTGTCGACTTCTCCCCCTCGTAACCCTGGTTGCGTGCCTGGTGGTGCGACGTCACAGACTTCCTGTCTTCCTTTTGCACCGGCGCCCCTCTTGGTTTGTACAAACTTCCAGATTTTCTCCCCGCACCCCGATATGGGGATTATGCTGAACCCTATCCTTTCTTTTCCAACAGGAAGTGGCTGTTTGGGCACCCCCCCCCCAAAACCCTCTCATGTGTGCATTCATCGCTCCTTCCATCGATTTACTGAAAGCAACATGATTCTTTTCCAAAGAATTCCCTTTGACCCTGATGCCCCCAGTTTTTTTACGTTTTCATCTGTTCCCTGATCAGGAATTGCCAGATCAACCGGTCCCCCCGAATAACACAGACCCCACGGATCTCTACCACTTTTTTTGCCTATCCCCAACGCGTCCGTTCAATCGGGTTTTGTAATCTCTTCCCCCCTGATCTTTTGCGCACGCAATTTTCGGCCTTCGGCCTGTAATCATCGGCCCGTTGTATTTGACTTTTTTTTTTATAACGACGGCCCGTGATTTTTAATTTTTTCTGCTTGTTCTTCTTGAGCATGCAGCGGGCCTCCTTTCATTGGCCCTTGAGATGATTGTTTTCCGGCTTTGTTTGCTGGAACTGTCCACCAGCGTTGTTCCTCCGATTAGTGGTATTTTGCCATTCTTTTAGAAATTTTTAGACTTCCTGATTTGGCGCTTTTCATATATGGCCCGCTGCCTGTCGGGGAGGAAAACGGCAGAAGCTGCGAACTGCTTTGCTTTTTCTGCGACGACGCTGTCTTGTTTCCGTGTGATTCACTCATTTTTTTGATTTTCCCCCCTCAGAGGTACTTCCTCTGCCCCTGGGTTACAATCCGAACCTGTTGGTCTTCACGGATCTTGCCTGAATAGGTCGCTCCCCGGGCTGTCCGCTTCGCACCGTTTTGTTTCCTTTTTTTTTTTCCTGTGTGTTATGGCCCAAATCCTCACGTGTCACAGTCTGTGGGGGCCCCCCCCAAACTGGTGCTTTGGTTGGGGTTCTTTTTACTACTTTCTGTAATTCCCGTGCTTGATGTCTGACACTTGTGTTTGGTCATTTACGTTCCCAACTCCCGTTTTACTACTTCCCCAGCTCTATTCAGGATATTGGAGCCGTTACTTAGTAGCCTTTTCTACAACCCACACGAGCTATCTTCGATTGGAATAGGTCCCTGAATGCCTGTTTTCGTGCCGTGCTATTGAAATTTTCGACGGCGTCACGGCACTCCGCAGCTCGACCCGTCGGTGGTTTTCGTTTTCACCGCACCGCGCGCCGGCATGCGTCCTTGCCACAAGCAAGTTCCCCCCAGGTTTTCGAGAATTTTCCGGTTGCCATCTTGCTCAATGATGATTTTCCTGACATCGAGCACCCACGTCCTCCCGAATGCTTTCCCACCGGCGTCGTCCCTGACTAGTATCTACCATGAGAAAATCACAAGGCCCTCCCCTTAAATGTTGCCCTCTTATGGGCCTCCTGGTTCCCCTTTCCTCTATCTGCAGTCTTTGTCCCCCTTGGATGTTTTTTCTAGCGCGCATCGTTTCAGGCTCTATGTCACCTTTCCGAGATCCCTTTTATTCTGCTTCTGACTTTTTTTCTTTTCAGCCGCGTACTCCGAGCCCCGCATCATTTTCACTCCCTTAGCCCGGCTTAGTCGAGCGCGAATAACACCCCGTTTCCCCCCGATGGACTGTCCAAAAATTTGTAGCGTTAGGAAGAAACCCCAATGCCCGGTTTCGCTTAGTCCTATACCCCAAACAGCTTCCCTGACAGGCCAAGAAAAAAAAAGACGCTCTTTTTGGG
>Ga0179591_1385512_pt1 | contig 18946 bp, 20 predicted proteins | sample CZOMad2_1_08_16f_FD_182891 | JGI IMG/M metagenome (GOLD analysis project Ga0179591, IMG submission 182891) | Vadose zone soil fungal communities from Angelo Coast Range Reserve, California, USA - CZOMad2_1_08_16fungal (PacBio error correction) | ecosystem: Environmental > Terrestrial > Soil >... | reverse complement strand
ATTCCGGTTAACAAACAGTGCCCTTTCTTTTTTCTGGTCCCGTGGATGTGGGTGTTCAGGTGGGACTCTACGATCGGTCATAGTATTCCTATACGCTGCTCCCACTTGAAGGGTTGTTAGGTTAAGGCCCTTTTCAAATTGCATCCTCATTTTTCTGGTGGTGTTCAATTCGACAATAATTGTCCCAACAATTCAATACCCCTTTCAGACTGATGATTCGTCTCCTTTCTTTCCAAGTTGCAGGCTTAACTGCCGAGAGTTTGTTCGTTTCTTCATTGTGGAACCCACTCCATCTTCCGATCCTTTTTTTTCCCCCGTTGGGCGGAATTCCGAAGTTTTTGTTTCTCGCCTTGAGACTCATTCCCCGCCCCTACTAAAGACCCTCCCCCTTCTTAGACTCTTTCCCCAACAGTTTCATATTGTCGTTACGCACATAGCATTATTTTGATTTAAACGCACCTCTATCTACATAAAGTTTGGGACCGCATGTAGTACTCCTCCTGACCCCTCCCATCCATAGAGGCTAGAAGATGTCCTGAGATGTAAGAGAAGTACTTCGACATCTTTTTTTATATCTTATCCAGAAAAGTTCCTGCCCCTCCAAGGATAAAGTAGCGATTCTGAATATTAATTTGCCTGGGCGGGGTTGGCTACCAACCCTCCGGGTTTGGTTTTCTTTCTGGGGGGTGGGGGGGGGTGTGGTGGGGGGCGTTTTTTGGTGAGTTTGTGTGTTGGGCGGGGGGGGGGATTTGGTGGGGTTTTTGGCGTTTTTTCGGGTGGGGGGTCTCGGGGGGGGTTTGGGGGGGGGGGTGGGGGTGTTTGGTGCCGGGGGGGTGGTTTTTTTTTTTGGTTTTTCCGTTTGTCTTGGGGGGGGGGGGCGGCGTCTAGGGTTATGGCTCTGTGGGTGGGTTTGTTTTCTTTGTTTTGGGCGGGTTTGGGGGGTCGTCCTGGGGTGTGGGTGGGGGGGGGGTTTTTGTGGTTGGGGGGGGGGTGGGGGTTGTTGTTGTTCTTCTTCCATTCGTCGTCGTTTCTTGCTTATAGAAAGGTGCAATCCGCCGAGTAGATTTTTCCCTTTTTCCCTTTCATTACGACTCGTGAAGCTTCCCAGATTTCCGACATATATATGCGTAGCTCCAAGTTCCCCGCTTTAGAAGAAAAGCCCGGGAATGCTTTTCCCCCCAGACGATCCCCCACGGACTCAAGGGATTGATGATCGATGAACTCGAAAAATGCCTTTCTTTCTCGATGATCGTATTTTTGTCCCTTTCCCAGCCCCCCCCCTCCGCGGCCCCCCATTGCCCCCTTCTCTCGAACTTAACTTCCCGTCACCGTTAGGTTCCTTGACAGCAAAACTCTTTTCGACCCCTCCCTTTAGCACCTTCCCGCGGACTTTAAGGGCACAGAGATGTCCCATCGTCCCCCTCTTCCGAATCACCCTCCGCACGAGCGCCCTAGTCTCTGCGCGCCCCTTTAGCAGATGACGGCTTTTTCTTCACGGAAGCCTTTGAAATTTCCTCCTTTTTCTTCGTTCATCCCCAAAAGATCATCTACGGCAAAGGTGGATGTGCCTTCCATGGTTGAAAACCCTCCTTCCCCTCCTTCGAGCATTTTTGATGATCCGACGATGTCCCCCGTTCCGGTGTGAGACACAATGGCTTTTTCCCATACCCCCCCCTTCGAATTCCTAATGCTGTACCAAAAAGATTTATCTCAAACCCGATCCTTTCTATTCCCCCTAGACTGGGGTAGTATTGCTTAGCTTTTTCGCTGATCCAGAATCTAAGTCGCTTACAACCTTCCACCCCCCGTTGTTTTGCCCGCCTCCTCTGTGATGTCCGGAGGTCGGATCAATTTCTCTATGAAGATTTTTTTAAGAGCTGATGACGATGTGTTCGTTCCTTATCATTTAAGTAAAGAATCCCCAATCCTCTGCTGCGTTTTTTTTCGGGTTTCCTTTTCATTTAGAAAGTCTTTTTGAATCAGAAAGCTCAGCGATCTCGTCGACCGTTTTCCTCTCCTTTTTCGACCAGTCCCCAGTTCCTTAGCTCTGTACAGAATCCTTTCCTTTTTCGGCTGCTGATACTCTCGGGTGGGTGCGTGATTTCAAGCAACTACCGTTGCATTTCACCTTGCCCACCCCCAAGATCTGATAAGGGTCCAAGCACGCTGCGTTTTGGACCTTCAAAATTCCCCAGTCCCCGGAATCCTCTGACGATGTTTCATCCCCCGAGAAGAACGGAAACTCGACGTCTACCTGTTCCACAAGGGTGATACCCCCGTGCGGCCTCTTAGTCGCGCCCCTTTTTTTTTACGGGGCCCAACAATGACCCGCGTGTGCCATTTCCCCCCCCGCCCAAGTGGTATCTCTAGTACCCTCTTCTTCGGATTGCCTGATGCTTCTTCTTTTCAGGTTAGTGGTTTTTCCTAGTGGGCAGCGGCTGGGTATTGTCCTCTGTTCTATATGTTCTCCTGATGATGACCTGCAGAGGGCCCTTTCTCTTCGGCCTTTCGCGCCGGTTTCTTCCAAGTTAAACCGCTTCCTTGTGGCTCCTTCCCGACCTTCTCCTACTTTTTTTTCTTTCGGAAAATCCCCCGAGAGTTTTTGATGTTATCTCATTTAGCCGATAGATCACGCGCAGCTTTCCCCACTTCTCCCGATGATTAAGCTAAATCTTCATTAGAGATTTTGAGCAGGAAGCTCCCTATTTTCTTTTTTGTTGTTGGAGAGACCGGAATTGTCCAATCCTTTCTGTTTCATGCTGTAGATGAAGTATCGTCTTTATTTTTCTTTTTTTTTTTCCCCCCCCCTGATATAATAGAGTCGTCGAAAAGCCCAGCCCCCCCCTCCCCGCTTGAAACCCTAATCAGCACATTTCTTCTGTTCCTCGTTACTCTTATTTACAGCATCACGCGTCCACGTTCCCAGTTGCTGAATCAGCGGCACGATCCCACAGGCCCGCGCAGTCCGGCATCTGGGTTGAACATTACGCCCCTCCCCTCACTCCCCTTCTCCGCACCCCCCCCCTGCAGTCAAGCACAATAGCCCGACGATGACTCTTGCTCCCCCCTTGATGCCTTAGGATCCTAAAGAAGATGTGCATTTGTTTCCCCTTTCTCACCCCCTGAGGTTTTCCTCGTCATCGGGATGTTATCGACTTGTCCACTTTCTAGCAGTCCATCTCATTCCTTTCTGTACTCTCATTTCCCAACTGCGCTCGGACGGGTTCTATCCTCTCACAAGCAGTGCTTGTTACAAATATAGATCCTTTCTTCTTCGTTCCTTTCCATTCGTTGATTAAATACAGAATAGCCCCGATAGTTCTCCTCCTCTTACCCACCCATCGTAGATTTATTTCAGTCGCTCCTCAATTCTTCGTCGCTCCGTCAAGTCAGACCTTGGATCTATATCCTGCTTTAAGACGACCCCTCGTTTTCTGTACTCCCTTTTCTCGACCTGCCGTGTAAAATGTCTGCAGATGATGTTCGTCATAATTCCCTGATTTTTCTCGAAGCTCAAACCTCGTAAATCCCTTTGAACCCCCCCTTCTTTTGCGCTATATCGCGCAAAGTGCCCGGAAATCTCCCGGTAGGCGAAGTTCGTCCCCATTTGGTTGGGCTTCACTTCCCCCCTGAGGTTCGCCCAAAGACTCAGAATCTACCAGCCGCCCAGATAAAGACTCCCCCGGCTCCTTTTCTGCTTCTCCTTCTTCACACCTTTGGATTTATTCTTTGCTTTTTTTTCTCCCCAATCCTTTTTTTCATAGTTCTCCTTTTTGCATTGATCAGTTTCGGGGAGGATTAATCCCCACATATGCGGACTCGAGAATGACTTTTCCTCTTTTCCCCCTCGAAGGCCCCCCCCCCTTTATTCGCGTTGAACACGTTCTCTTCTTTCCCCCTGAACCATCCCTGACCTTTTCAAGGTAGGAAGTACGACCTCTTCCTTGCTCTTCGCCCTTTACAGAATGCCGGATCTCTATTGAGCTTTTTCCGCCTCTCAGTCCCCTTCCCTGCACGTACTTTTTTGAAGAAGAATTTGCTGTCGAAGAAGAGTTTAGCAGGAACTCAGATGGAGGTGCCAAACCCTTTGCGAAGACTCTTCTTCATCGACCCTTTCCCTTTCTTGAGATAAAGAAATCAGAAAAGTTGAAATCTTTTTTACCTTTTTTTTCCATTGAGGGACGTTCTTGGTTATTTTTATTCCATCGACCCGTGATCTTCGGCTTCTCCTGTCTCCGTGTTTCTTTTTCCAGAATGATGTCTCTTCGCCAGATGTTAGAGCACCTCGCTGCCCCCCTAGACTTCCGGCACAGACCCCCAACTGCGACTGACTGAGCTTTTCCCCTTCGATACAGCTCCTTCGTCAAGCGAAAATCCCCCAGAGGCGCCCCGTTTCCAACCCTTCATAATACTGGATCCTCGTTTCACTCCCCAAGTCCCTTTCTACGATCTTTAAGTATCAAGGGAGTAACCGATAGGCATTTGCGCCTTTTGTCATTTGTTCATTGATAGAGTTAGTCGACGGCACCCCCCTCTTACCCCACCAGTTCCTCTTTGCTCTTGGGTGCTAAACACTCCCCTAATTTTTCCTATGTTGTAAGACACTCTGGTCAGAAAGAGTTGCCTTCCGGTGTCGACCCCTAGCCTTCTTTCATTGCCGTGGCCTTTGACTCCTCACAATAGACCTGACCCCCACCCCCTCCTGCCTTGTTCAGTGCGCGCGAAGATTCTTTCCCACATTCCTTCAGCCCTTATCCCGCGATGAATCGGCAACCGTTTTTCTCACCCAACTTTCCAAGTCCTTAATCGTCCCCGAGATCGATACCGTGGCTGCCATTTCATTGATTTTTCACGATCCGACCCCGCGCGATTTTCGTTTTTCTTCCCCCCCCCGATTTGGTCGCGCGTGCGATACATGACGATCGGTCCCACCCCCCTGAGACACCCCCCAGCCCCCTCTCTTTTTTTTCCCTTCCTTGAGTTCTCTGAAACCTAAGATCTCGCTATTTTCCTCCGTTGTTGTGGAGGATCTTACGGTTCACGAACCACATGCTATTCCCCCTAGCTGAAAGAGGCTGATCTTTATGTGTATTGATAAGATTTTCGCCATCCCACTTTTTTTTATCGATACGAGGTCCCCCAAACTTTCAATTTCTTGTTCTTTTTCCAAGTTTCACATGCCTAGCGATTCGATGTTTCCTTCTTCCCTTCCTTCCTGACAAGAAACTTTTCCGATCTCGTCCTCTTTGCTTTGCCTTTTTTCCCTTTCCTCCCCTTCGGGGGACCGATGTCGCATAGATTTGGTTAGCCTGAATGAACCGAATCTTAAGCGCGCCTTCCGGCTGTGTTTTTTCTTTTTTTGCAGTTCCACGAACCCCTCCGGAATAAATCTCCGGCTCGACACCGGCTTCCAACGTTTTTTCGTTTCCCCAAAGAATTCAGGATTCTTTTAGCCCTTCCCCCTCTTTTTTGCCAATTTTTGTTAGCGACGTCGAATCCTCGATCTCGTCAACACTCTCCCTTTGTTAGCAGCTCCCCCGCTTAGCGCCTTCTCCTCTTTCAGTAACCCCGTTTCTCGCGACTCCAGTCGCGGCATGAATTTACCTTTTTCCTGCTGGGCGATTTTCCCCCCCCTGCTTCCTAAGTTTGGTAAGTATGCAGGTGAAACCTAATCTGTCTTTGGTAGCTTTTTTTCGCAAACTTTCGCCTGGTGTCGCGAAAATTTTTTTCATAATCTCCATGCGTCGAGACCCAGTCCTTCTTCGTTCTCCGAGCTGAAGGAAGATCTCCCTCTCCCCTACCCACTCGAAGTCCGCTCGATTTTTTCGTCATCAACGGACGAACCCCCGGTACGTACCTTTACCTTATGTAGTGTTGCCCCCCTATTTATTTTCCTTTTCCTCCATGCCGAATCCCTTATTGCGGCCTCCTCTGATCTCTACTGCATGCCCTTTTTTTCGTGTCCAGCCCCCCTTTCTTGGAAATCCACTGCCCTCTTCGACGGTAGAAACCTTGAAATGCTTCTCCTCCCCCCTCGTCGCACCCCCCTCCCCAGCTCTCTCGAAAAGTTCGTCTCATATCGATGACTCAGTTTTGTCAGGACATTTGCCAAAGGTCTCGATGGATTTGTTTCTTTCCTTCACCCCCTTTTTCTCTTTTCCAGGGGTCGTTGCGCGGTTTGACCCCATTCGTAAATTTCACCCTCTCGCCGCGCTCCTTGTGTGCCGTCTTCAATCACGTTCCCCCCCTTGATGAGCCCTTTCTGGACTGGCACCCCCCAATAGCGTCCCTGCTGCTTTCTTTAAAACGATGAGACGCCAATCAAACCCCCCCCCTCCGTTTTTCTTCCCCCGTACCTATTTGGTTTGGCGTTTTGCTTTTTGGAGTCTCTTCGAGTTTGTTTTTTTTTTCCCTAAAGATTCTGTTGTGCACGACAAAACCGTGTCGCCTGCCTACGCTCTGTTCGGTATGTTTAGATTTCCCCCCTTTGCTCCTTTACCTTCCTGTTTGCGTATTAGGTTGTTTTCTGAGAGACATTCATTTAAGTCCCTTCACATCATCTGCTGCCGTCTTTTTCCACGTAGAGTATTTACCTTTTTCACCGTTTCGTCCCCTCCATATCGAAGTCTCCCTGTTAATTTTCTTCCGACCGTGAAAGGTCCATTCTCGAATGCCGCAGATCGACCCTTTCTTTTCTCGAGAATCTAATCCCCGTAGTGTCGGTGTTTCTTTCACCGCACAATTGCCTGACGATCAGCTCGCACAACCCAGCCCCTTTCCTCATTCTTTTTTCACATTCTCAGTTGCGGTGGGACACTTAAAATAGAAACCTCTCGACGAATGCAACATCCTGCTATAAAGCGAGAATCCTACCCCCAACTCTTTGTCTCTCCTCCTTGTGTTGCTCCAGCCCGTGGTTTTCTATTCACCGCTCGTTTTGCTGGATTTTTCAAAACCTGCCTTCTCTGAGGAAATCTCCCACCTCGCCTTTGCTTACTAGCCGCACTCTTCTCTTTAATCTTGGCTGATGACTTCGGCGTGCTTGCGTTTCTGTGTTAGATGGCCCAACCCTCCCGGCCTCTTTTTCGGTGGGGAGTTAAAATAATGTGATGCCTGCGCTTTCTGTCCAGCCTTTGTTGAAACTCCTGCACGTGGATCCCGTCAGCCCTCCACTTCCCTTGGTGTTTTGACCATACGCGGTTGCCGGCGCTTGTATTTTCTTCCCTTTTTCCTTTTTACCCCCTCTTCGTCAGCATCAGGCCTGAACAGTATAACTATGAATTTCCGCCTCCTTTAATTAATCGTCCTGACCAAGGCAGGATATCTTTTCCTCCTTTTGGTTTTTTTGATTCCTTCCAGGACTTCAGAATCAGGTCTTTTCTTCCATGCTGTCTCCGTAATCAATCGTGATACTTGGACAAGCTGCCTGTTCTCCCCTCGTCGAAAGTACCCCCTCTACTCTTCCTCCCCCCGCTCACCGCGCTTTGAGCAACTTCGGAGCGAAGCTCCGAGAAAAAGACCTGCCCCCTGACGAACGGCCGATTAAACTGCGAAAGAGTAAAGGACGACTCAAGCGGCTCCGCCTCAAATTCGAAACCAAATCCCTTATAAGATCCCCTAGACTGATGATCTTCCCCCAGCAGCTATAATTCCCTTTCCCTCCGACGAGCGCTCCTCACCGGAGGCGGCGCCCTGTGCGGTCTGCATCCCGCGATCTTGTTGTGTACCGTTTTCTACACCTTGCGCGTGACTAGTCAGCACTTGCTGGAGCCCGTGTAACAATTGTTTGAGAGCAACCCTTTTCGTTTTTTCTGTTTATCTTCTTAAGGAATTCACTTTCCGGAGAATCCTCGGGTTCTCTGGACGATCCATACCCTGATGGGGTGACACGACCCCCCCTATGTCTACTACTTCCTTCCTCCCTTTGACGTGCTTTACATCCTTCCCTTCCTCACCACTTCGATTTACTTCTTAAATAAACCTCTGCTCTGCGTTGTCAGTCCGTAACTTGAGGCCTGTATCTTAACGTCAGACCCCTTACTGCCAGGTGCATGAGTAAGAGACTTTTCCCTTCCATTCCTCTGACCTTCCCTCCGGTACCCCCTTTTTTCAAAGCAGAGGATGTTCAAAGTGTCCTGAAAAGCTGGTCTCGCTGAAAACCCTTTCGTCCTGTACCCTGATTTTTTTGTTCCCCCCATTCAGAGGGCCGACCTGGATACTCGGCGACTTAACGTCCTCATGTGATTAGCCGTAGGGCCTACTTTTTCCGTTTTACAATCCTTAGCTTGGTCTGCCTGCAAAAAGCTCTCTTAATCTCACTCCCGTTTTATAGCCCCCCCGATGGGATCTGTGATTGGCGCCTTCATTTCTTTCCAACCCATTTCTAGATTCTATGCTATTGTTCTTCTTTTTACCCCTAGATTCTCTCTAAAATCGGTCGAAAGTCGTGATCAGTTTCTTCCTCAACCTATGGAGAGAGGAGGCTATTTTTCCTTTTTGACACAAAGCAACTCCTCCAAGTGCAGTGCAGCGTTCCCCGAATGGTTGGTTCCTCCATTTTCGCCGACCCAATTCGAGAAATGTTACCATTCTCTGCCCTTACGTTTGATATGATCCGACGCACCCCCAGATTCAGAGCTGGCGTTTCCCTTTCGTGCGAGCACTTTTTCCGGTTGCTAAGGAGTTGTTACTTTGAAGCCGCAATTGCTTTTTCGACGATCCTTTTTCTGCAGTCCCCCTAAAAGAGGCTTCTATCCCCCCCGGTACTCTTTTATCCGCTACCCGAGCTCTCTGATAGGGGACTTTTTTCAAACTTGACTCTCTTTACTCACGCTCTCGTGGGCCGTTGTGAAGATAATCTCAGAGCCTGAAGAGGCGTTAGTGTCTCCGTTTCTTCGATCTCGGCCCTGAATTGATATGCGGCGGCGACTTGTTTCCCTGTTTCCCGAGACGCATTCCCCCGAGATGTTTAGGAAAGTTCTCCCCCTCGCAGAGTCGGGAAATTAAAAGTTGGAACCCCTTACACGACGCAGATTCATGAGTTTTCAATGGAGAGCCCTTTACATCGTCGAAACTCCGCTGCTCCCCAAAGGTCTTTCATGACCCCTCAGTCCTATTCTCTTCAAAACCTAAAAATGTTTCGCGGCTTGATTACCTTCTTCAGTACCAACAGAGGTACCCCCTTCCCAGGCAGCGGCTCTGCTCACGACTGGGAATAATACCCCCCCCCTTTCCGAGCTCGATTTTCGCTGCCAACTTCCTTTTTTGAGAGAGCTCCGGGATTCCTCATACGAATGATTTTAAGTCCCTCTCAAGAAATGTTTCCCTCAGTCGAGTCGAGCTCAGGCTTTTTTTTGTGGCTTGAATCAAAGAGACCATCCCCCACCCACGCGTCCTCTTTTCCGACCCAGTGTCTGAAGGGATTACGGTTAACCCCCGGCGGACCAGTCGCTAGGCGAGGGATAGGTTGTCCTTCCTTTTCTTTTACTCCCCCTCCTCTCCATAGTAAGAATCCGATTGTTGACCTCTTCCCCACTTGAGGCATTGACTTTGATTCTACCGACACTTCTTTTTTCGGACCCGTGGGAATCCTTTTCCACCCCTCAGAGGTTGGGCCTCCGTATACCCTGATAAGTCAACCGCCCTTCCTCTTCCAACGTCGCGCCAAAAGCTTTCTGGTGAACGGACCCCGATCGTTTTCAACCGAAGATCCCTTTAGAATTGTTAATAACCCTTTTCTTCTTCTTTTCAGTCGTCTCTAATTTTCCCCCGACCCCCTCCTTTCCCGGCCCCTCCTTTTCTTGGAGATCGCTTGTGGGCTTCCAGAGATTGTGGTACCGACCCTTCTCGATAGCTCGTACCTAGGCCTTAACGGTTTTAAAGGAGTTTCCCCAACAGTTCCAGGAATCGCGCGGTTTGGAGAGTGCTTAAATTCCCCCTTTCCCGCCCCTCTCCAAATCCTTTTGGCTGCTTTCGCGAAGTTATTTGATACGACTTTGACCGATTGCCTGTCTCTCTGGTTCCTCCTGCATTTACGAATCTTCCTTTTCGCTTCACTTTTTTTCCCGCAGGTTGGTTTTTTTTTTTTGATATCCATTCAAGCCACCCCCAAAGCCTGCGATACCGCTAGTCTCCTAACTGCTCCCCCCCAACGCTTTATTCTCTTGTTTCGTACATATGTCTCGGAATTCCAGAAGTTTAACATTCAATGTTTTTTCTAGCGTGTCCCCCCTCTCTCTCCCCACCTTGACTGCGAACATCGCTCTCACGATGCCTCTCTGATCTTTTCTTCTTCTCCCACCTTTAAACCGTTTATTTTCTTGCCCCGCGATCGTCTAGGGAATGAATCTTTGTTTTCAGATTGATCTTGACCTCTTTACGGTATAGTCTAGACCCTGGTGAAAATATTTTTCCCTTTTCCTTGTTTAGATTTTGCAGCAATTCGATTTTCCCTTTCCTTGTTGTTTCCAAGCATCTCGATGATGAGAAAAAACCCGCAAGTCGCGCGCAGATCCATGGCCTTGATTCGATCGCCCCCCAGTTCCCTCCTCCGTCCCTTCCAAGCTAACCCCAGTAAGTGCCACACTTGGTCGGCTCTCGTTTTAACTTCACGATCCTCCTGGCTTTGCATTGAATCTTTGTTCTCCCCCGCCCTTAGTGCAATTAGATGTTCGGGTAATGAGAAACGATTCTCGAACTCCTTTCGGGAACCCACGTCCCGTTCCCTTTCTACGGTTATACCTCCTCTGAACTTCCCCCTCTAACGCCAGATAGGCAATGCGGCCGGAATCCCAAGCAGATTTCCATCTCCCTCCTGACTACCTCTGTGGCGACATTTGAAAAGTTTCCCCTGCTGGCTTAGTCTCGACCCTCTTTCGAGCCCGGCGTGTGGTGTGTTTATGGACCCCCTTTTTTTCGCCGTTTGAACATTTCTTCCCTCGGCTCTCCGAAAGCATCCCGACAGCTTCCCACGTTCCGCGAGATTGAGCAATCCTTTCTGGCATCACCACTAACTTTTAGAATTGAATGTCCCTCCACCTATTTCCCCACCCCCCCTAGCACCTGCATTTTCCCCTTTCGATGGTTTGGTTCCTTTTTTTGCATCTGAGCGGTGGGAGAATCTCCCCGAGAAGGATTGCCTCCCACTTCCCGTCAGCCCGCCCGAAGATTCCCCCTTCTATGGCGTGAATGCCTTGAGTCATCGCTTTTGTTTCAGGTTTTAAGATTCCTCCCTTTCTTGTGGCCCATCTCATTTCCCAATTTGAGAACCATAATCCTGCCTTTAAATCTTTTGGACCATCTACGTCCCCGATGCCCCCTGTAGTAGTTCCTTCATCCTCTTTTTTTCCCTCCCGGGTACGCCCGCTTTTCCCTGGGCGCGAATGACGATCGGCCTATTGCTTTTCCATACAATTATGGTGCCTTCGTGAGCACCTCAACGCACCGGGCCGACGGATCCGCGGCCACCCCCAACTAGTCTCCCTGTTCAGAGCTGCTGGATCTTCAAAAGAGAACACGTCGAGCCATTCTTGACCTTTGCCTCTTTCCCAGCTTTCAAGGACCAGATTTTCGCCACCGTTTCATACCTTCCAGGTCTGAATACTGTCTCGCCTTTTTCAGGTCTATCCGTAACACACCAATTGCCTCCCCTCACCTGCTGCAGACTCCGTGGGATCCGCCTCTTTTCATCTCCTTTCTGTTTTCTCCCCCTGCTTCACTTACTGATGATGTTAGCTTTCTCGTCCCTTTTTTTTTTGCTTTTTTTTTCTGTAATTTTGCTGAATATTAGCGGGCATGTCTCGTGCCGCCGCGTGATACTCCGTTAAAGCGCTTGTTCCCTATCGTCTCCCAGCCTCTTTCTTAGACACTCTTGACATTTCGAGGTGTATCTTTCAATCTCTCAGTGAGATCCGCATCGCAAGCTGGAAGCACATCTCCCATTACTTCAGCCATACAGAATTTAAGAGTTATTGTCTCCGTCACTTCCATCCCCTCATTTTGACTTTTCTACGGCCTTTGTGCGCAATACGAGCGTCGGATGCTGTCCTTCATTAATGCTAAAGCTCAGCGAATTTTAGAGAGATGTAAGTACCTCCCCACCTCCCCAGATTGAAAAGAGATCTAGACCCCTCGTGCCGTTTTCTGACGGACCCTGACTGCTTGTCATTTTTAACGATTGACGAGAGTCACTTAAGAGAAGCGATTAGTTAGTTTCTTTACCATTTCCCCCACCTAACCTCGATCCCCCCTGCAGAAACTACGAATAATCAGATTCAGCAGAAGCAAGAGGATACTGTTATTTCCCAAGGCTCCTCGTCTTTTTATACCCGCGATGTGCATGGTTTTTTTTCCTCCCCCCTGAATGCATTGCTCGAGCCGTGAATTCGTCCCTGGTTTTCCGGTTTTTGTCCACCGTTTTGAGTCACTTCTTTTTTCTTTTTAGTTTCCCCAGCCCCCCCGGGCGGTATATTTTAAGAATCAAACGCCCCCTTCGCGCTTTTTCCCCCTTATGATCCTGTGCTTTTTTTGTTTTTCTCGTAACGTGTTTTTTTTCCCATTAACGCACCGACCAGATCGGATTAGTCCCTTCCCCCTTTTCCTCTTCTCTTTCGGTCATCACTTTCTACTGCACTTTCGGGCCCCTTAACCGTCCGAGCTCTTGACGAGTGTGAGTCAGAGCTTTCCCGGTTTCTTTTCCATACTCTCGCTCCGACATGAAGATCCCTTCATCCTATTCCCTGGAAAATGATTTTTCCCTGTCTAGTCCCCTAAGCACACTTGTCCAAGCTCTTGCAAACCCTTACTAGCAGTGGATACTTTCTTCGGAAATAGTGCGTAGATCGGGCGCCCCCCCTTTTCTTTCATTTTGAAATCCTTCTCGAGTGACTTCATGCAACCGCGCTCTCAGATCTTCACCGCCCTCGTTCGCTCCCTCCCACTTTGCTTTCTGAACGATACGCCATGAAGATTCATGGGTAGCGATCAGCAATTCGATTTTCATCCTCCCCTTTATATTTGGATAATTCCACATATGATGGTGGACCACCCACCCCCCCTGTCCTTCCCTTCATCTCACTGTCCCCCCCCCGCGGTCCTCATCAAGAAACACGTGGCACTTCACCCCCCCCCCCCCCCACCATACTTGCCCAAACACAACGGCAACCCTTCGACCATGGGCGACCCCCCACCCGTCCCCCTCAGTCGAGAAATTTTTCAACTTCGTCCTTCCCAAGAAGTAGGGATATTTTTTCCCCTCAGCCTCCATCCTCTCCTCTAGTCGGGAGGGCTTTCCTAGATAGAGAAATTCTCTTTCTCTGCTTTTCTCCAGTTTCCTCTCCGGTTTCTTACACTCCCCCCAACGTGCTGGTAGAAGTCCTCGTTTATTCGTGGAAAGACCCCGCGCCTTCCTGCACTTGACTTGCGGAAGATATTCATAGAGCCCGATTGAATAGGGGTTTCCACAAGTTCCTCTTCAGACCGCCCACGTAACCCTTTTTTTTTTGAAGTGATCTAATATAGAGCCCGTCGCGGCCTCCTAGTCTCTCTTCTCTTAATCCTGATATGAGTCCCTGTCTTTCCCCTTTTTTAGTCAGCGATGATTCCCTATGTTCTGCATACGCGGCCCTTTATCACGACTCCCCTCGTCCCCTAAACGAGAAGCGATGAGACTTTTTCTTTTCTCCTACACGACTCTGCCTCCTGCAAATCGGCAAAGTGTCTGACTGACCCCTTTTCCTCTTTCTTTCTGCCCCCTTGCTAATGGATCGAGTGTACGCACGTCCCTTTTTCGTTTCTGTAGCCCCCCTCGACCGGATCACTTGAGCGCGATGGCATCTGAGACGTCCGCTCAATTACTTTTTAAATGTGAGGACTAGATTTTTCTTCATTTCTTTCAACATTGGAAAGATTTGCTTGAGCGCCGGTTTTTTTTATTTTCCCTCCGATGTGCTTCCCCAAGAGGTTTCCCCTGAAAGAGTTGGTCCTTTTTGTAGAGCCACCTCTTTTCCTCAGGCCTTTACTCCCTTTCTTCCCCGCCCCCCCTGCGGACACGTGTGTACGGCCTCGCGGAAGATTAGCGTTCACATTCCATCCCATTCTCGACTCCTTTGATAGGGAAACTTCGTTCTCCTCCCCTTAGCCCCCTAGTTTTTTTATAGATTGAAGTGGCTCAATTAGATGGCCTCTGAAGCATCTTCCTTTTCCTCCTCAGAGGAATGTGAAACTTTTTCCCTCCCCCCCCTTCAAGCCGCAGTGTGGGCAGGAAGAGTGTTTTTGTGCTTTTCTCCTACCTCTGACCGACGAGGGATCTTCCCCACCTCGGCCTCTACCCCAACCGACCTAGCCCTTTCCCCACCTACTTCGAGAGTTTGTTTCGGGACGCGAAGATCTCTATTTTTTCTCCCTTTTTTTTTTTCTCTATTCCTACGGTTAAATAAACCCCTATTTTTCCTTTTTTTTACTTTTTCCCTTCCTGGCGGCTTCGAGAGGTGTGTCCTAAGAAGGATCGGTAATCTGTATCTATACTCTGTCCGACCAAACAGGAGAGGAGTTCCCCCCCTGTCGGCCCACGTTTACAAAGCTAGCTCTTCTTGTTCTTAGTGATTCCACTTCCCATGCCCCATGATCAGAAATTCCCTCCTCGAAGATTGATTCTTTATCCCTCTTATGAACTTTCAGTGAGATCAGTCGCAATATCCCCTGGTTTTAGCCTCCTTGTGTTACATATCCTCTAGACAAGGCAAATTCGGCGTACATCCTTGTGTTCTTTTGAGCCCCAGGCAAAAGCCTCCCTTCTAAAGATCCCGCTAGGATAGACTTTGAGTCCCAAGATTCCTTTCCTGTGCGCATTCGTCTTACCACTCCCCCAGTCTCTAGCCCACCCCCCCCCCATGTTTGTTCGAGCCGTTACGACCCAATCGACTCCCCTTGAACTGCGTCCTTACCTTCTTCGAAGAGACCCCGACGTCACGCGTGTCTAGAATTCCAGCACGAACCGTTTTTTCTCGTTTCCCCTCGATCCTACGGGAATGAATTCTTGTCGCGATTTTACTTAGCTTCCCCCTCTTCTCTCGACTTTCCTTTTTTCGAAATTGAAAATCTCATCGCGGTAGAGTTTGTCTCTTTTTCCCTCGACTTGCGCGTGAGAGAAAAAGTTGCCGACACCCCCGTAGTCCCCCCCCAGGAGTTTTTCTCCGCAGAGACTGGCATCCCGTTCCTTATCAACAAGGCCCTCCTCTGCTCTCTCTTCTAACGGTCCGACGTATTGACAACGTAGTATTATGCTCTCTTTTTTAATTAAAAGCCTAATAGAATGACCGCTCAGCACGTAACATTATTTCTTCAATATCGATAGTTGTTCCCTAGACCCGCCATCTGTAGACAGAACTGTAGTCCCTCACCTTCCAGCTTTTACCCCCTTCTGTGGGTTCGAAAATAAGATGAAATGCTCTCCCCAAGCCTTCCCTCTTCGCCTAACGAAAGCACCTCTTTCTCTGCTGCGTTTTAAACCAACTCTGAGCGGACGAAGTCGTACCCTCATACCTTGGACAAAATTCCTCCTGATTCGCCCCTAGCCCCAAAAGATGCTTAATCTCCGGCACGGTTTCCCCTGTGTGTCCGGTTGAAAATAGCCTCGGCGCCTTCTCCCCCTGGTTGTATCAACCGGTGCCGCGATGATGAGCAACTCTCCTTGATGGCATTCCTAACCCCCCATCTTACTTTTTCCTTCTTGGGTACCTCAACCCAAGATTGATTCCGCCCTCTCCCCGAGCCGCACGACTTTTGTGCGGGTCTTATGCGCTTTGCGAAGATCCATCAAGACTTTATTTCTTCCACCCCAACCATTCTTTTCCTAGTGACTGCGGGCTTTCTTTTCCCCCGGCAGAATTTTTGAAGACGGTTTTTTTTTCCGTCCTTACGAGGGTGTGATTATGCCTAGACATCATTAATTCACTTCCTCCCCTCTCCCGCCCCCCGGCTGCATTACGATGGAAAAGTGTAGGGGCATAAGCCCTTTTTTTTTCTGTCCGAAGGTTTAAGAGAGTCCGCAGTTCCTTACTCTCTTCCCCCCTTCCCGCTTTTCAGCGTTATTGAATCCGCCGGTGCTTAGGCGTGATTGTCCTGAGCCCTCACCGTTCCTTCCTCTTCCCCTTTTTTCACCCAATCCCCGGATAGATCATGGTCCCCTTTGGGAGTTTCCTCTTCCCCCAAAGTCCCCCCTCTAGAAGAGAACTGCCGCTGTGGCCCGAATCAAGTGACAAGAGCTAAATTTTTTTCACTTTCCCCCGCTGACTACTCGCGCCAGTTTCCGGGCTTTTGTCCTGGGGCCAAAGTTTCACCCGTTTAAACCGAATTCGCATCCGTGGTCTATCGCCCCCCGCCGTTGCTTCTGCTGATCGGCGTGTCCTGATTTGTCCTGCTTTTTCGAGGGCTGCGCTTTTTGGGTGATTTTTGTGGTCAAGGAGGTATTTATTATCTCCCTTCCCCCCTTTTTCTTTTTTCGAGCGTGCGAACCAAAGAACTTTCACAGCTGTCGGTGGATATCGCAGTCGCCACCGCCCCTGTTTTTTGTAAATCAGCCCTTTTGAAACTGCCGGTTCCCCTTCCCTTTCTTCATACGAGAATAGCGAAGCTTTTCAGCAAAAGTATGCATATTCCTCTCAACTCATTATATTTTTCTGAATTTTTTTTAAAGGCAGTCTATATCTTTTCCTCCCGTTCTTTACTATCATGAATTGGCACCTTCTGATTTTGGCCTATTAGTATGAATTCCTCTTATAATGGGATTAGATGCCTCCTTCTTCATAGCTACCCGATCCCCCTCACGAGAAGGAAACCTATGTCATAAGCCCACGTGAGTGGGAGACTTTTTTGACGATCCCTGAATCCCTTTTGATTCCTCTCTTTCTTCATCCCGGGAAAGAGAGATGTACCCTTGTCATTCCGTTCTGTTTTGCCCCGCCCAATAAAAGACGCCCCCCTCTCATAAAATTAAAACAGTTCCGACGATAAGCAGCTCAGTCTCTTCAGGGACGAGAGAACTTTCAGGCTGCTCGTTGCTATTTTCCTCCCTCTTTTGGTTGACAAGTTTCTACCAGAACGTTTTCGCGAAGTGCCTCGGTTCCAAGCTTTCGCCCTGCCAGTTCTCCCCACTATTCCTACAAATCAAGCTCAGAATTAATTAAGTCACTCGACTGTCCCTGACCCGAGTCAGATGGGAAACTGATAGATACTTTCTTTTTCTGACCGTCTCTTTACCTTTGTTCCCAATCACGCACGCCGAAAAGATCTTTATTAATATTTTATTACCGACTTCGGAGACAGAGTGGCACTGATAATTCCGGGCTCTCTCTTCCAAGTACTCCTCGACCGCTTGATGACGACGAATTTTCACGGGTAAAATACTCCGTGAGCAAATTGCCGGAAAGGCGTCATCTGTTTCTCCATTTCTTACATCTCGCTAGCAGTAAGAACCCCCAACCTTAACTACACTCTGTTTTTCCCCGTAGGATGAGAAAGTGGATCTTCTATTCCCTCCGTTAATGAGGCCCGAAAAGTTTTGCAGTTTTAAGCCTTTAGGCATTTATCCCACCTGATCAGAATCTTCCAGCCACCTCCGCAATACTTTTCCTACTACCTTCGGCTCTGTGATTGCCTTTCCTTAGTTAAATCCTTCTTTTCGCTTATATGATGGTAGTTGCAAGCGATTGCTAATCATCGGCGGGGGGATTGTCATCTCTCCCTAAAAACTTTCTCTTTTTTGCGTGACTGCCTCCGAGGATAAGATTTCAAACGCTGTCCCCGTCCACCCCAGTGCCGTCTACTCCTCTGCCCTGATAGCCGACCAAATAATTAGCGAAATTTTACACGCCTATTTCGCCCAGTCGTAATAGAATGATCTGCATTTCTTCGACTCAGGACCCTCTCGATCTTCTTCTAGTTTTCTACCTCTCTGATCGGCATTTCATCTTATGTTACGCCCCGTCGCAAGTACGTGAAGGTGACTTGATGCGTATACGAATCGTTTCTCAGGAACCTCATCCCTGCAAAGGTGTCCGTGTGCGAGCAGATATTCATGCGCTTGAACGGGTCAATTTCAAAAAGCTTCTAAGACCCCTTTCCAAGTCTTTTTTTTCCGGTTCCTCCGTTGTACGATAAGATATCGTAAGCTCCGGCTTTGCTCGATAGAGCGACTTCTCCTTCAGTGCTCCCCTCTTCCTCCCCTTTCCTTCTCTCCCCTCATACGATATCAAGCTTTTCGCGCACCCCATGAATCGAATAAGCAGCATCTCAACGAGAAGCGCAGATTAGATTCCTTGCTTTTCTATCCTCGATCCCAGCAAAATCCATCGCCAAAGGTTAATCTCCTCTAGAGGGGCCCCTTCCAGAAACGGTTAGGCTAACCTCTCAGCTTATACCCGGGCAGCCAGCTCTGCAGCAGGCCTCTCGACGATTTTGAAGCTAATTGAGACTCTTTTCTTCCTTTCTGCTTTCCAGATTGTCTCGAGCTCGGGCGTGGACATCATCCTCCGTCTTTTTGTATCCACGATGCTAAAGAAGAGTGGTCCCGTGTCTATTCCTACTCCCCTTCTTTTCCTCCGGATTTTGACGCAAGCGAAAGACCCCCACCACCTGCGGAGTTTAACTCCGTGTGAGGCTTCTTAGGAAGATTCAGGTACCCCCCAATCGGCAGAACCCTATCCTCTTCAACTGATTTCACTTCACGTTTCTATAAATCCTTGCAAAGCATCCCATAGCTCCCTTCTCTTGCTTTTCCCTTCAGATTGCATGACTTGAAGAATCCTAAACCCGAGCTATGCATGTTTCGGCCCCCTTTAACTCCAAAAGGGGGAATCACTTAGTGAGACTTTCATTTCCTCTCCTCTTTAGTCTCCCCACCTCTAGGCCCCCAGAGAAGAAGGTACTTCCGAAAGGAAGATCGATGTTT
>Ga0179591_1371675_pt1 | contig 18955 bp, 23 predicted proteins | sample CZOMad2_1_08_16f_FD_182891 | JGI IMG/M metagenome (GOLD analysis project Ga0179591, IMG submission 182891) | Vadose zone soil fungal communities from Angelo Coast Range Reserve, California, USA - CZOMad2_1_08_16fungal (PacBio error correction) | ecosystem: Environmental > Terrestrial > Soil >... | reverse complement strand
TCCCTGTTGCAATTTCTCTTTTCTGTCTCCGCCGCGGTCCAAGGTTTCCTTTGCTGCTTTTTCTTTTTTCCTTACTGGCCGGACTCCGCCTTGCCTTCTCCCCTAATAATTTATGTTATTTGTTCTTGGGCTTTTGCCCCTCCAACCCTAACCCTTTATTCTTGGCACTTTTGCATTGTGGTCTCTTCAGCATTCCCCCCTTTTGGTTGCGGCTCTCCTCTTTTTTAGACTCCTGGAAGAGGAAGACAGATCCGTCCTTGTGGCGGGGAGGCATCCGAAATTTATGAGCCACTTTTTCCAGATGCCTTTCATTGATTATCTGATCCTTAGGGTCTCATCCGAATGTCTTTTTTGATTTCTTTCCCTCTAATCTCATAAGGGGCAGTCCCTGTTTGTGCGTGCTTCATCTTCCCTATACTGACGATTCTCGCGTGGTGGACATTGTGGTAGATCCACTCCTTCCCCCTCCACACCCTCTCTATCTACTCGCGCATCTTCGGTTTTGGTGGCCACTCCTTGTCTGGACACCCCCGGACGTTGTTGCCTAATCCCGTGTTTCCTGAACCCTCCTGAAGCCTTTCCTTTCTTTCTACGCTTTTGATCTCGGGCCCTATCCGATCGAAACAGAGCCATGCGAGATTTTTTCCCCACCCCCATCTTTTTCCTAAATTTTCTCTTCATCCAGCCACCAATTCCCCTAGGCCATGGTTTCAGACCCTTTCGGCTTAAGGAGAGAATCTACACCCCCTTGAGAAAGAAAGATCCCCTTTTCTTCACCCCAGCCCCAGAATCCCCCTCTCCTGGGCTTCCTTTTCCGCCTATCGCTTTTCTCACGCGCCTCTCTTGGGGAACAAACTAAGGTAGGCACCCTAGGAGAGTCCTTCTCCAATGAGTAGCCCCCTTTCTCCTTTAGGAAATTTCCGAGCGAGATGCAGGAACCCCCAAAAGGCCGTTCTGGTATGGAATACCTATCGAATGCGGCCCCTGCAGGCAGCATCGTCACCATCTTGCCTCCTTTCTCTTGGGACTATCAACCCACCCGAGATCGACCCCCGCTAAGGCGCGAATCTCTGACTCTCCTCAGATCGGTGGACCTTTTTAATTATATTTAACTCCGGTAGACTTTTCCTTTGCTAAAATAAGAGAGGCCCCCGAATTCTTAAATAGTGGCACCGAACGCACAGGTCTTCCTCTTTTCTCCTAGACCCATTCTTCCGACCTTTCTCTCTACCGCTAATCCGATATTCCCAGTTGGCCCAGCATTGATCGGATCGCTTGACGAGTTTTTGTAAACTTGAAACTTTGCGCGCGCCGCCCCCCTGTTCGCCCTGGAAGCTCTCGCGGATCGAGCGGCCTGAATATCGTTTTTGACCCTGGCTTTTTTGAACGTTCTGTCCAAATCCCTTGGCCCGACTTACTCCTCGAGATGGCGTACGATCATCGTCCCCGGACTGTTTTAACTCCCTCCCAGACCCTACCCCAATTGACCCCCTCCCCATCGGAAACCTTTCTGATAGTAAGCGCTCTTGAGCCAGTATTGGAGGCCCAAACAAGCTTTCTGTCCCCCTCCTTCTGACTCTGATTGAATTCGGCTCGTAGCCTTTTTAAGCTTCTTGGAGTTTCCTCAGTTCTCCTCGTCTCTTGGTTTTTTTTAGTGTTTCCCGATACTATATAGATTTTCATAATCCTTTGTTGATGAGCGATCTTCACCCCACGTATAGCCTCTCCCGAGAAACGGTCCTCATAACGCCCTTGAGGACCTGCCGATTTACATGCCTCTCCGACCTCGAATCTATCTCTATTACACCCCTTATCTGAAGGTGATCGCTAATTTCCTGGTTTTTTTGGCGTGTCACCTAGTGGCCCACTTTCCGCGATAAGCAATCTGTCCGAGGGCTTGTAGCGTAAATGTGTTTTTTTCGGTTTCTTTTTAGCTGTCTCTTAGCCGTGGCTTCCCGCTGAGCGGTACCGTTCTTAGAGGAGTTCATTCGTGGCCATAGCGGGATTTAGACCATTTTTTTTGACTCTTCCCCTCCCCTTAAGCCAAATCCCTCACTGCAGGATCATGGCTGCCGCTGAGGCGGCCATCTTTTCCTCTTTCACTTCCCACGATGCACTCCCTCAAGGGCGGCTTTTCCGAGCACAAGGCGACCCCAACGGACATCAGGTGATTTCGGCCTACTGTTTTCTCGAGACTTTGGCCTCTCTACCCGTTAAATCATTGCGAATTCTACTGAGGCGTGAACTTGCTAGGTGTTTTAATCCTGCTTCCCTTTCTTTGCATTCCGGGAAAATTCGACCTTCCCGTTTAAATAATGTGGCCCCTTTCAGATATTATTCTTTGACTTCTCATCGCGGGGGAAAGCCTCTCCTCTGGAAGAATGTCGGGGTCCTCCCATTTTTGGTTTCTTCCCTCACGTTAGTAGTCCCTCGGGTTCTTATTGAAGCCAGAGCGTAGGCTTTTTTAGAAGGTAGAGGAGGCTTAGTCCATCAAATCTTGTGGTGCCCTTTTGTAATTTTCTCCCTCTCCGTCAGATTCCTTCCTATGCGTAGCGCTAGTGAAGCTCTAGGAGTTGCCGACCGTTTTTTTCCCCCCTCCCCTTCCAAGCTCTCGGAGCTCCTCTGTCGTCCTTCCAATTCCTGCTTCTCCTAAATCTGTAGTTAGGTTTTCTCTAAGTCCTTTTTTTGTGTTCTAGGTCTCATTTTTTCTTAGTAATCTTTTCGAACTTCGCTTCTACCTTGAAGATTGGTAACTGGATTTTTCGAGAATTGGGTGATATCCTTTTTCGAATGAAAGCTTTGGCGTTTTCTTTGATAGTACAGAGATCCCCGTGTGTACATCTTTTTCTTCTGTTTCTCTTACCTCGGACCATGAGCGGATGCAAGGTTTGTTCCTCCCAAAAACCTCGTCCCTGGCCCCGTTATTTCCTTTTTTGAGGTTCGGAGTTCTCCCCTTGACTCCCCCATTCAAAACTTAGGCGTCCCCCCTATATGATCGCAGGTTCGGGTGGTTTTCAGTGAGCGGCCGTTACTGCCCATTCGGCAATCTCCCCCACCCCAGTCCAAAGACAACTCATTTAGACGCTCTTCGGATTTCGCATAACGTGTGCGGTTGGTCTACCTTCAGATTCCGGCAGGTATGTCTTTTCACGCAACTGCGCCCAACCCCAATGTCGGAACCTCTTCCCTTTCGGACGGCTTCTAATTTTTTCACGAACAGGCTTATTGAGATCTTTCATGGCCCACTTATGTCCCTCTGGCCCCCCCATCACCCAGGACGACTTGCAACGGTAAATCGCCTTCCCCCAATCCCCCTCCAAAATACCGATTATTATTTAGTTCCAATTTTATTCATCTTTAACCGATCTATTTCCCCCGGAAACCCCCCTTTTCCAACCTCCGCGGATCGAAAGCGGAAGCTAATGAGCTAACTTCGTCATCCTTTTTTTCCTGTCTCCTACCATCCCTCAGGTGTTAGGGATTGGGCTAGGATCGTAAAGGTTTCTTAAGCCGGAAAAAACGTCCCACGAACCCCTTCTCTCTTGCTGAACTGTAGTAGGTAAGAACGTCCCCCTGTAAGGGAAGAATGAACAACGGTACCGCCTGCTTATGATGCCTTCACCTCCCCTCAAAGTTCCTCCCCCCCTTCCCCATTCTCTTTGTTTTTCTTCTCATTTTCCTTTGTGGCAGGTCAGTCTGTGACTTCCGCTTTCTTGAAAAAGTATTGTCGCACAACCCCAGACAACCCTAACATCTTAATTCTCTCTTTGGGGACTTCTTCCGGCGTCGTGCATAGATTTTGGCCACCATAGTCGACGATGACCCCCCCGGGTCAATCCCCCTTCGGGGTTCCTTCGGCGGATTTCCTCCCCTTTTCCTTACCTGATGTTTTCCGTTCCTTTTTTTCAAGAAGGTGCCCCGCGTCTCCGGCGTTCCATCCCTCTTTTAGGAGAGATGCTTCGGAGACTTCGGACCTAGCTTTGGTTTTCTCCCCCAAAAGCTCCCTCTCGGAAGTTTTCCTTTCTTTCCCCCTCTTAGTACCAAGCTTTCTCCAAGTGAACACTGCTCCCAGAAAGGACAAGAAATTTCTAGATCCGCCAGCGTTTTAGCGTTCCACTACCTAATCTTCTTCACTCCCTTCTCTTTTGTGGTTTTTTCTTCCCGCTTTTCCCTGAGTACATATTATATTTCCCTTCAGACTGATCCAGAAGGTAACGACCCCTTACACATACGAGATGAGGACGTCTGTGTCGCCTATCGTCTGGTATGAAAGTTCCTCCTGTTCCCTCCTTTCCTTTCGTTACGTTAATGTCCCCGGCCCTTCTTCGCGCCTACCTTTTCTCGGACCTGGGGGTTCCATACTTTAGGGGTGCGAAAAGCGCCCCCCTATATTGCTGGGTCTCTTCCTCACCTGTGCTGAACCTTTCCCTTCGTCCCGTGCCACTTTCTCTGCGGGCGGAGCAGGTTTCGCAGCGGTCATTTTGGGACTTTCCTCCACGATCAAGGAACACTCGCAGTGTCGATTTTTTCCCGATAGGTCTCCTCCAATTGTTTCCTCGATCGCGAAGGCTTCTAACCCCCCTAAAAGGCAGATGTCACCTTTCCCTCCGGGGAATAGACGATCGCCCCATGAAATCGCCCGATGCCCCCTTTCTCCTAGAACGTCGCGCCGAGACTTTCCTTCCTTCTCCGAGATCGATCCCCCCCTCCAAGGAGCATGAGCTTCTCGAAGAACTGCGATCACGCGCTCGCACACGACTTTCTCCCGCCGTAGATCATTTCTTTTTCCCTACGGACTTCCCCCCCATTGCCTTCCCTCCCCCCTCTCTGCAAGTGAGGGATCACTCTCGAGACGCAATGCCTCGGAGACAAGACCCACACCCGGCAGAGTGGCTGTTTTTTTGAAATGCTTTTTTTTGCACCCTTTTCTCAGTCTTTTGCCTGTCTCGCATCGTTTCAATGACCTTTTTTTCCTTTTCTCGCGCCAATTAGGTGCCTCCCTGATTAGAATTATATTTCGTATGTCCCTGAATTTTCCCTCTCATTTTCTCGCTTTTTCACATGTCGAAGCTTTCCATATCGCAAACGGCCAGAACGTCCCCAACTTTTGTGGTTGAGTTCCCTACCCCCTCTCTCTTGATGGCTGAGCGCCTTCTTCCTGACGCCCGAATTCTTTCGACATGCAGAGGATCGCTCCCTTCACTGAGAGAGAAGCCGTCTGCAATAAAGGAGGATTCCGACCTCTGTCCTTTTTGAAGATCTGTCTTATTTAGTTCCCTTTCTTTCTCCTCCCACCCATCGCTTCCCCGACGCCGTGCCCGCACAGGCAGACCTCTTCGCGTAAATGATCGCTGTTCGGTTTTGAGTATTTCCGGTTGGTCATAATTTTTCCCTCTTTTAAAGAGGCCTTCCCAATGACCGTCCCCCCCACAACCAAACCCACAATTTTCCTGCACCTTTCCCACCCCCTTTTTCTTTCTTTCGTTAATCTTCCCTTCCGGGGTGCGACTTTCGTGTGCGAGTTTGGCAAGCTTGTCGGGACTTTTTCCCCTGACGGCTTTGGCCTTCTCCTGGAGCTCCCCTTTTTCAGTTCTCCGGATTCCTTCGGGTGAACTGTCTGATTCCGAGTTTTCCGGCTACCCGTAATATAACAAAGCCTTCCTTCTTTTCCTTTTTTTTTCTGCACACTCCGAGGGCGGCTTCTTAGAGGGACGCTTGGGGGATAGGCCGGACTTTCCATGGAGAGAAGAAGGCATCCCATTGCCTGACTTTGCCTCCCTCTTTCGATAATACTTTTTTCCGCCTTCCTGAAGTCCCGTCCCACACGATTCTGTATTGTTTCTTTTTGGAAGTGCTGGCTCCTTCACCCAGTTAATGTTCCTTCCAACAGTAGGATTCTTTCCCTTTTCCGAATTTCCCTTTCGGGGCTTCTCTCTTCCAAGAGTACACGAATCCCCCAGTTTAGCCCCCCAGGTCGACGCTTTCCATGCGTCTACCTGGACATTCCTCTTCCCCTTTTCTACCTTTTTCTGAATATGATGCCCCTTTCCCCCGGATCCCTTTCTTCCTGACTGATGTTGGTGAGGGCGCTTCTCGGGTCTCCCCCGGATTTTCCCTGTGCCCCATCCTCCCTTTCCCACCTTCTCCCTTTTCCTTCTAGCTTTTTTTCTCCCCTTTAGATTGTGAGAGGTATGAAAAACCCTACTCCGCACACCTCCGCGATCCTCGCATCGTTTCCTTGTGCCCCCCTACCCCTTTGTGCCCCTCACCCCGTTCCGATTAGCTCGTCCGAAAGAAGCATCCCTTTACCAGGATTCAGCTCTCAAGCCCCCACTTTATGCTATGCCACGCGATTCCACCCTATGGAATAAAGTTCCCAAAGAATAAAGCCACCAAGGGCTCACGGGTATTTTGACCTATTGACGTCATCCGCTGCGCCCCTCCCCCCCCCCTGGCGATAGCGGCCTCCCCATACAGCGTAATCTTTTCTCGGTTCAGGTCCTCCTATCGTCGTCCTCTTGGAATTCACAGCGCGCTTCCTGGGGTCCGAATCCTTTTCCCTAACTCTTATATCAGGAACTGCTTCTCATGAAGGATCGGAGATAGCTCCCCCTTTTTCCAGGAAACCCTTTTCCTCAGATGTCGCAGACTCTCCCCGCCCGGAAGCTCCCTCTCTGTAGAACAATCCGTTGCATCAAAGATGAGCATACCCCTGAATTCAATACTGGAATTCACAACCACCTCCCGCTCATCGAGACCCCCTTTTTCCCTCTGCGTTTTTTCCCTTTTTCCTTCTTGAAGCCGTCCTTCCCAGAGATCCTGGTAATTTTGGAACAGGTTGCCCCTTTGAGAGGACTTGCCTCTTACCTCTATCCCTTTCACCCGCAAATTGATTTCATCTCGTCGCCTCCCGCTCCTTCGAGCGATGACGACTGGTTCAAACCCATATTAACCTGATTTTGTTCTAAGGACTGCTTCTCTTTTCTGAGTTTCCCAAATACCACTTGAAACTCTCCAGGTAATCTCCGAGATGCAATGCCTTTTGCGGATCGCTAATAGCGTTGATTATCCGTCCCTGGTGTCCCTTTTTATTTGCCCCGAATATGGTCCTTGAAATAATCGGACTCCTGATTTAAGTTTGAGTCTCTCCGCTCTCCTTTTGCACCCTCGTCCCTCCCCCCACAAACTCCACTTTCTTCAAGCGAAACGTCTCCGGATGGCTTACGAGATATGCTTGGACCCCGTTGAAAATGCCCCCTGTACCCCCCCCGTTCTTGGTCTTCCCCCTATTCTTATTTTTTTTTTTGCCTTCGCCCCTTCTCCATGCGGTAAAGGTTGGAAGGTCTTCCTCGGCGATCGAGATTTTGGGTAGCCGATAGTATCTCTTCTTTCCTCCGTTGTTGTGTTGAGCCTCTTCTACACGAATCTATCGCAGAGTTCTTCTCCCTCCCTGTTTCGCCGCTCCTTACAGCCTTTCCCTTAGAAGTCAAGCACGAATCTTTACCTCAGGGTTCTTTGAGACATTTTGATCTCCCCTCTTTAAATGTGTCTTTGAATTCCCCCCCCTGCTCGACAAGGAATATTCGCTTTTAAGAAATAAGTTCGTTAGCGGTCTCTGGTTTTTGGGGTTCCTAGTATTTTCTCTTTCGGCGAGCCGTCGCAAGCCTTTTTCTGGGTTACCCCGTTTTTAGATTTCATTCCTTGTTTTTTGTACAGGACAATTTCGCTCGATAACGATTCCACCTCACTACTCCCTATCTCCGTTCTTTCTTACCTTTCCCCATTCCCTCCTCTTCTCGATCGTCGAGTAAAGGTTTCCGCTTCAACTGCCCCCCTTTTTGAATCACCCTTGAGCTCTTCGCTTGAGACAGGCCCAATAATTTTCACTGATCGGTCAACGGCATTCGCGGTCGCTCCTCGTTGAGGTTTCTTTCTTGAATCATTTTTCTGATTCTTTACTGCTTTCCTTGGTTTTTGACTCAATTCAGGACTGCCGGTCTGGTCATCTGGGCCAAAGTCGACCCTCTTCAATTCTATCACTCTCTTACCCCCTCCCTCCCGGAACGCCTTTTTTCTCCCTTTTTCCTGTAGGTGGTCCCCTGATCTTTTCTGCATTTCAAGGAGGAAGTTTGATTTGATTGTCTGAGCCCTCTTCTGATTCCGGTCCTCATTCTCGGTTCTTCCATCCATTCTTTCAACTTTCTGGGTGCGGTTCCTGCCTGTTCCCAGTTCTCCTTGTCCATTCCTTTCAGAGTCCCCTCCCTCCTCGCGAGTCCGTCTTCACGACCTGTACCTTGGTCCCCCGCGGTGGAGCCGCGTGATAGTCTTGTCATTTGCTCCACTTCCCCTGGGCTTTGGTTTCCATCTCGAAGACGTGGATCGTGCGTTCTTTTTTTGATATTTTTTTCCTGTGGGTCTTCCTTTCTGGTCACTTGGTGTTGCTGTGGGAGTTTCAGAGACCTCCCTGGCCTTTTTTTCCGCGTTTCCTCTGCCTTCCCCTGTTTAGCTCTTCCCTTTTCAGCTATCGGCTGTTTTAATCCTGAAAGTGCTTTTTTTCAGCATTCTCATCGGAACTGTAACTTCCTTTTTTGTCCCCAACCCCTTTACCTCTTCCGGCTCTTGCGAAGCGGGTTTTGACGGTCATAGTGACGTATCTCCTAAACTCGGCCTCCCAATGCCTTTTACTGGCCGCCTGCGTTCTTTTTGTCCAATGAATCGTTCTTCATTATGATAGATTCTTTCCCCCGCCCCCCCCCATCAGTCACTCCCAAGGAAATTGAGGGACGACGCTTTCAGAAAAGAGTTTTTACGCCCTCCTGTCTGGATGCCTTCCGAGGCTCCCTTTCCTCCCCCCCAAAGATACTCTTCGGCAATGGATCGGTACTCTGCTAAATAGCGGCCGCACGCCCAGGATAGGTGATGTCCTCCCTTATGTTCCATCCTCCCTTTTCCAATCCTCCAATTCTCCCCTCTTTTTTTTGGAAAGGTTTGAAAGAACGTCCCCAAGAACCCCCCAGCTATAGTGGCTTCCCCTTCCGGCTCCCCCTGGAGGATCTTCTCCCTTGTCAATCCTCCATTTCCTCCACGTTTTCCCCAAGAGTCCTTCCCCCCTAACCTCTGGTAACATCCCTTGCATGGAGAACTCTAATTCTCCGGTTCCCTTTCTTAACAGCCCCCATCACTCCTTTTTTATCTGTGGATCTCCGGTTTAAACGGGAGGCCCCAATACGAAAGAACCGAACCCGGGATCGTCAGGTCTCTACATTAGTTACTCCTCCTCAGGTAGCCTGCAAAAAAGGTCCCGAGCCGCTCCAAGCGGGCCGTACAATCGCACCTCCCTCTCCCTTACCTTCCCCCTCCGGGTTGGCTCTGTTGTGTCCCCCCCTTTTCTTCAGTTTCTTTCCAGATTTTCGGTCGCACAGAGACAGAAACACCTCCATTTACAAATAAGGACTAACTAAATTCATAGCTAAGATTTTGCTGGTTTTCCTCTCTTTGGAACCTCCTCTTTTCACCTCCACCCCCCCCCAGTGATATCGGGTTCCACTTTCTTAGAAAATGCTGTAGGGAAAGATTCAGGCGTTTTTGTGAGTCTTTTGCCGCCTTATCTGGGAGTCTCTTCTTCTTCCCCTCCTCGAATTTTCTTCTCTCTTCTTTCTTGACAGCGCCATGGGGGAGGCGACTACGGTTTTTTGAGGTCTCCCCCCCTTACGGAACGACCCCGTCCTTGGCATGATGGGGCCTCTTGCGCAATCTTTCGCCCTCAAGTGTGAAACTGCTTCGAGAAACGCCCTATTTTTTCACGGGGTCCTCTTAGCGCATCCTCCTTCTGACCTCCTTTGCTGGCTATAGAAGTAGGTTCAGTTGTTTCCCCCGCGGCCTTCGCCCCCTGCCAACACGGCCTCGGATGGCACTCATGCGAGCCCGTGAACCTTCCGTTCCTCTAGTCCTTTTTTCGTAGACTTTATCGTACTAGTACGCTATGCAAGTCCTCCGTCCGGATATTTTCGAAGTTCCTTCGGGAATTTTCTCGCGGCCCTTTCTCTCGGACGGTCGTTGGTGAAACGCCTCTTTTATCGCCTTTTTCTTGCGTCTCTTTCAGGGCTGCACGTTTTTTTTCCACGTTCCCCTTTTCTCCCTTTTCCTTTTTCTCGGCCTCCTTTTGCCCGCGGTCGTTGGTCATTTTTCTCTTTTTCGATACACGTGAACACCCCCAAGGTCATAAATGGGTCGGATACGCGATCTCCGTTCGGCGATCTATCCTTTTTTGTTGTCCTTCCGACCTTCTTCTCCCTTTATTAAGGTACCCCCTTCGGTCTGGTGTTCGTTTCCGTCGTCAACAAAACTGGGTCATCTCTTGACAAAAATTCTGCGCCTCCTCTTCCCAACCGCACTGAACCCTGCCACTACGGATCGTACGTACCTCTCCCCTTTCTCTCCTGCAAGGCCCCCCCCGAGCGTTCTCCTACCGGAAGTATTTCCAAGAGAGAGCCCCTCTGTTTTATGAAGGACGTCTCCCCTTCCTTTTCGGAGCCTTCTTGACCTTTCAGGCTCCTCCTCCCTCCCTTTTAAAAGGAGACAGAAGACCACCTTTATCGGCATCAGAGCGGCGTTTAAGTCGGCATTTCCCTTTTTTTCTTCATTCAGTTTCTTTTCCCCTGCTACGGCCCGCTGTCCCCACTTTCCCTTCGACTCCAACTTTCGCTAGAAAACTGATCTCTTTTTTTAATGATGTCCGCTTTCCTCGCTTCGATCTCGCTTTTTCAATTTGAGAAGCTTTCCTAGCGAAATCTCCCTCATTTCGGCCTCTGAAGTTTTATAAACTCTAAGTCTCCTCCCCTGGAGATCTCCTTCTACTGTTTGTTCCTGCATCCCTCCGATTGAGATGGCCTCCTATATCGCGGCAATGGGAGAACTGCGCTATGTTTCACCGTCTCACGCTCCTCTTGGCCCTCCTTTTCTCCCGACCTAGTACCCGGTGGAGGTATCGAATATGCTTTTCCCGACCGAGTAGAGCAGCTTTTCATGCGCTCACCCCTATCCCTTTTCTTCCCATTTCTTTTCCAGGTGGTCGATGGCTCTCCCCATTTGCCTGATCAAAGGCCGGCCCCCACTGGACCTTAACGCATAACCTGCGCCTTATGTTTTTTCCTCCCGTAGAGAAGGACGTAGGTGCGCTTTGTCCGGACAGCCTGTCTTCATTCTTTCTTTCCGTTTCCTTCTCCCATTAACGTCTGGATTTCCATGGAGGTAACGTGCCTGTATAAGATGGCCTTCCTCGTTGCTTCTGATTTGTTTGAACGCTCAACACATTTTTCAGAGCCTACCCCTTTTCAACGGCATTTTTTTTTCTGTGAATGGACTCCCGGTCCCGAGGGCGATTCTCTGTTCAACACCCCCCCACCCACCCCAAAACCCGGGGCCTTCCCCCTTCAGCTGTCGCCCGGACTCTGGTCCTTCTTGCATGTTACTGTACTGCCGGTTCCTTGGCCTTTTACTCCACTTCCCTCCCCGTCTTGGGCATTTGGTCTTTCTCATTTACAAAGCCTCTACCCGTTCATGTTCTCTTTCGACTTTTTTGTCCATTTTGCACTTTTCCTATCCTGCGGTGCGGCGTAACCCTCTTCCCATGGGGCCTAAGAGGGTGTTGGCGTTGATCGGCGAGCGGTGAATTCTTCTTTCATACAGACATGGGACGGGAATCTTTTTCCCAATGATTGCTCCCTCGGCCCTAACCTTGACCTTTTTCTTTTTCTTGATTTCCATACCTTGGAAGTCAAGGGGTTTCATTCCTCCCGCTGATAGCGTTCCCTTTTCAACTTGGCTTTTTTTTTTTTTCCCTTCCGACCTTTGCTACGTCCTTTCTTGTACTCCTCCCCCCTAAAACCGCTCGATCGGCTCCTCAATCGGGAATTGATGGCGGGTCCCGTTTTTTCTCGTCAGACCTTTCCCCTGTCTGCTCGGTACGCCAGGACTCCCGGCTGTTTCCTCTCGCTTTCGATACCCCTCCTCCAAGTTTTGAGATGGACCCCCCCCTCACCACCTGCCTGGATAAAGTCATCGACCCCCCCCACCACCCCAGGCCGTTTCCTTCGGTACCTCTTCTTCCATTTCTCTCCCACGTATGCGATAGCTTCCCACCCGAACGACATCGTACTTGGGCAAGGATTGGACGGACGCCCCGCGTTATACGTCGCTGTCCGGGGGACCCCTCGTCTTTCCCAAAGAGTTAGGAGAGGAATAGTTCGAGAGAGAGGTTGGGTTTTTGGTGTTTTGTGGTGTTTGTTGGGGTTGTGGTTGTTTTTTTTTTTTGTGTTTTTTTTTTTTGTTGGTGTCTGTATGGTACCTTTTTTTTTTTTTTTTTTTTTTTTTTTTTTTTTCTCTTCTTTTTTTTTTTTTTTTTTTTTTTTTTTTTTTTTTTTTTTTTTTTTTTTTTTTTTTTTTTTTTTTTTTTTTTTTACGGCCCTTCCCACCCTGCTGCCTCTCTATCTGACGCCACCACACAATTCCTGGACCTCCTCCTGCGGTCCCCCGAGATTTTCCCCTCCCCTCTTCTTCACCCGCTGTCACTGCAGCCCTAGAATTCCTCCCTCCGGCATTAAACCCACCAACGAGATCGACCCCCTTTTCATACAATTACCCTTCCTCTTCGGCCTTCTCATTATTCTTTCCTTGGAGGTTTAAGTTTCCCTCAGAGTCCTGCCATCTTAACCTCGTGAACGAACGATTCACCTTCGGCCCCTGCGAAAGCTCTGGTTTCGAGCGTTCGTATCGCTCCTCTCCCGAAGTGCCCCGTAACTTCCTTTTCCTGAGCCTGCTCCCTTCCTCATAGAAATGCTTCTTGAATGCTTTGTGCCGGTCCCTCCCCCCCCATCGGTCCATGTATCCGCTCCCCTCCTGCTTCCGCCTAATCCGGGCGGAGGCTGTGGCTGTGATTTTTGACCTTGCCCTCATTTTTCAAATTGTCCCTTCCCACAAGAGGTTGACACTAATCGGTCTCTCTTTTCTCGGATCCACGGCCCTCCCTCCTCATATCTTTTCACGAAAACACCCACTCACTCCATTGAAAGAGACGTTTCAACCTAGCCCGGCTGATAGCCTTGCTTAAGTAGTCCGGTGAGTGGTTGTGTGGTGACGCCGGTAACACCCGATCACTGTAGCAGCCTCCGACTTCCTGCACGAATCGATTCGTTCCAACCGGAGCGTATCTTTAAGCGTTTTTGTTCTGTCTCCTCCTTGGCGATCTTTTCGTGTTTTCCTGATTCTCTTCTTTTTGCCTCTCCTCTGTTGTTCTTTTTCTCTCTATCTAGTCCCCTTCCCTCCAGACCCTAGGTTGTTTCGTCCTCCGCCCCCCAGATTTCCCTCTTCCCGAATTCAAGCACGACTCGATCTCTCGGCCCTTTGCTGCTGCGACCTTCGAGCCCTCCCCCCCGGTTGGGACGCCCATCCGGCGTAAATCATCGCCTCCCCTCCTTCTGTTCTTTTTTTTAGCGGTCACTGTCGTGGTTCTTTCGATTCGTCGGCTCTGGTCGTTATGTTGTCCGGCGCGAGTTCATTTCGTTTTCCCCATCGGCGGGCTCCGCCCACCCTTCATTTGACTCTTCCCCCGGCCCGACTATCTTCCCAAAGCTCCTCTCCCCAGGAGATCTTTCCCCCCTTTCGAAGAATCGAGTGCGTGTTACGCAGATTTTTCCCCCCGGGTGCAACTCCTTCCCCCCCAGAAGCATCCCCCCTCTGATATCCGGAGATTTTTTAAATTCCCTTTCGGTTCCGGGTTTACTCCTCACGGTCGGCGCGCCCGAGGCTTGCTTTTAAGAGCCTCTTTGCGAAATTTCTTTTGGTTGAACGGCTTTCTACTAGTGTGAAGGTATTGGAATAGAGGAGGGCACCTCCCCGTACTACCCTTTAACTTTCCCCCTGCTATGATCGTCCACGTCATCATTCTTTCTTGGTCCCCATCATTGTAGAGATGTGATAATGTAGGGTCGATCTTTTTGCATTTATTTGATTTCGGCTTTTCCCCTGGTTTCTCCCTCTCGATCTTGGCTGCCGGGCAGCAGGTTTTTTGCCGCTCCTACCCTTCTTTTCTTAGCGATCACCTTTCCAGAGATTCCTCAGAGCGGATTCTGAAGGTCCTCGCCTGCGTCCGCATAGGATCGCTTGTTCCCCTATTGAAGAGTCTTCAGGCGTCCTCTATCTTCCCGGTCCAATCCTTTTTAGAAGATCGCCTACTTTTGGCGTGGCAGCTAGTAGTGGACTTGCTGTTTCGCAGAGCCTCTTTCTCTCCTCCCCCGTTACGCCGCATGGTATTACCATGGCCGCTTTTTGGTGGATGGATCTGGGGCGTCGTTTTTTTTTTGCTCGCCTATTGGCCCGTTGCGTATTTCTGATAGTCCTCGAGCTATCGGCTGTTTGGCGAACATCCTTTTATTCTGGTTTTTCCGTTTTAACTTTTCTGCTTTGCACAACTGGGGTGTTCCTCACTGCCACCCACAAACCTTCTAACGGATGGCTCGATGATTCTTCGAGGTTTTTCCCTTTTTTTGCAGTTCCCCCCAACTTCTTCGTCCGATCTGCTCGCAATACGCGGTGGCGTTTTCGATGGGCACGTCCCATTCCCATGCCCTTATGATGCTTAGAGTCGCCCCAACCTCCTTCTTCTTCGGTTCTGAGGCTACATTCACGCGGTTTTCAAGATTCCGGCATTTTTTTTATGAGAATTATCAAGCATTCCCCCGGGCCTAACCGCCACAAAACCGATCTGTCCCCTTCTTTCCCTTTTCCTCCGAAGCCCCTCCCGTATTCTTTTTTTCTGGACATGCCACCTTTTAAAATGCAGAGGTCCCCCCCCCCCCACAAATCTACCTCTGAACATTTTGTGTCTGATGCTCCCCTGAACTTCACTACCCCCACACCCTCCCTTCTCTTCCTCCTTCTGAGGCCTTCCCTTTTTTTCTTCTGAAGCCCTCCGCCTTCACTTGAAACCGTTGTCCTCGGCGCACCTGGAATCCCCTTGACTGGCTTGTCATCGCCCCCTCGGTAAGGAGGCATTTCCCCTAAAATGCAGAGTGCTTTTTTTGATAGGATGTAAAAGGTGGTAAGCCCCCTTCCCACCCCCTTTTCCCCATCACCTGAAATGCTCCTCTTAAGCTCCATTAGGCCTCTCCCCCCGCAGTTCAGGGCGCCTTGTGTAAAGCGAAGTTGTGCTCTGGCCGTACACTCCTCCCTCCTTTTTCGAATTCCATGGGTTGGTATTCCTGGGTCCTGTTTTGGTAAGTTCCTTTTTCTTGTTTCGCTAAGAGTAGGGTAGGCAAAGCCTGCAACTTTCATCCGCAAATTTCCCGAACCAGCGATGTCTGACGCGGCCTCCTTCCGGGGCGGCTCCCCTTTTAACGCTCGCTACGATCAAGCAGTAGTCGAAGATGACCCAATCCGGTCGAATCCCCCCTGGTTCCCTGTGGACCGTCGCTTCTTATGTTTTCCGGCCTGCTTCGTCCTTTAGAAACCCGTTGATTCTAGGGTCCATTTCTGAATTTAGGCGCATTTTCGGAGCTCCCCAATATGGGTATTTTGTCGGGATGAGCCCCCCATAGATTCCCCTACTCTTTGCTTCTTTTATTGAGTATCTTTCCCTGCTTCTCGCTCCCTTTACCCTGCCCTATAGAGACCGCCGATCGTGCAGTTTTTATCGGCCCCTAAACCCCCCGACTTGTAGAAGTAGTTTTCAGGTTTTGGGCGTCGCCTGTTTTCCCTGAACCTCTCTTCGTCTGGCCCTCCGAGCCCAGAAAGGTCACTCTTAAAATATCCGCTTTTTTTGTGGTATTCTTCTCCCCCTTTTCGTCTCGTCCAGATTTTTGCACGTCTTCCCTTTCGGTAAGTTCATTTTGATAGTGAAGGAAGTAAGTTCTCCTGTCTGGCACTTTTTTCGGTCGACCGGTTCCCCCCCCCCGTCAGATGTGATCTCTGGCTCCTCCGCTTCCTTTTCTTAACTGTCTCTCTATTGGAAAAAGTTCGGAAGTATCCCCTACTTGGTCGATCCTTTTTTTTTTTTCTTTCCTTTCTCCCCTTCCCTCCCGATCACCATGGACTCTTTTTCCTTTCTCATCAAAATGAAAGGTTTCATTTATGCAAGCGATGTTAGCAGACTTCTCTTCCTTTTAATCTCTTTTTTCATTCCGATCCTTCTGGATCGAAACCCTTGCCTATGCCTTTACTTTGTCCGGGGCTCGACGATCGCCCCTCCATGCCCTCCTTCCTTTCAACTTTTTTCTGCTCCGCCTATCTTCTGACAAGAAGAAAAATGCGACGTCTTCGTTGCCCTCATTTGAGCGTCCTGCCGACGCGGTCTTCCCCTCCCTATCACCTCCCTCTTTTTTTCCTGTACGCGTCTTGACCTCCTATCAACGATTCGTTTTGAATGACGGAAACTATTCATGACGTACCCGAACCGACTTTGAGAGTTCAATTATTCTCCCAATAAGGTTCCCGACAAAAACCTTCTTTCTCGCGCGGCTGTACTAGTGGTCTTTCCATGTCTTTCATGAGTGAAATAGGAAGAGAGTTTTCGACTGTTCATCCCCCCTAATCCCCCGAACAACTTCTTTAAACCTGATAGTCATGGAGCTATGTCCTTACTCAACTCTTTCTGATCAATCTCTTCGGTGCGAGATTCGCTCCGGTGCCCTTGGACTATCTCCATCTTTGCATTACCGTCCCCTCTTGAACCCCTTCTTTGTTTCTCCTAAACCGCCGCTTTTAGCGCCGACCAAGGCTGAAATCGCGCCTTTTTTCGCCGAGATCGCTTTCCGACTCCCTTTACAACATAAACGGCGACGGAGTCTGAGAGTCCTGCTGCCTTTGAGAAGATACTGAGAGTTAACCGGCGTCGTAAATGGCTTACTCGCAGTCTCCTGCACCCCTTCTCCCCTTTCGAGAAGTAACCTCTGGATATACGTTTTGCTTGAGGTCTGTCGTTCAGTAATACTTTGCCCAACTCCTTTAATCGGACACCAACTGTCCACATTGCTCCATGGAGGGATGTAAGTCCTGTATAGAGAATCGGGAGTGCGATGCCTTCTGTGCTTCGTTTCCCTTTGAGCTAAAGTGTGGCCGGCCGAATTTTCCCCCCATGTTTTCCTTGCAGCCTACTCCCGAGGAAGGTCTTTTTTATGTAGTGGTGCCTTTTCGGCTTACCATTTCGACCCCCCCCCCTTAACCATTTTTCTTTTTGATGCCCCATGGCGGGAGATGACGCCAATTAGGATGGGCGCATTTTGTGACTTCTGTACTCTGTTTGCCTTTTCCGTTCGGTATCCGCCTCCTTAAGGCGCGCATGGCATCACTAATCTTTTTTATTGACGTGCCCTCCACCCTCCTCCCTTTTCCGGTTCTCTTTTTTTTTCTGGGCATGTCGGTCTCCTGTCCGAATATCATCACCTATCCTTTTCTTGCGAGAGTTATAAGCGTACCGTTTGAAAAGTCCCGTCTTTATTTGTTCTTCGACGCGGTTCCTCTTCCCCAGACCTTTCCTTCTCTTGGCTTTCGACCCCCTCATCTGAGCCTTCCATCGGTTTAAATTCCTTTTTTATTGAATGTGTTGGTTGAGGTTCCCTCATCCCCTGCTCGGCATGCCCCCTTTGGTCGACTTTCCCCCTTCCCGACGAGGAAGACTTTTTTTTGAATCCTCCTTTCTCTTTTTCGCCGGAAACTCGTGACGCCTCCGAAGAACCCCCCCTGCAGTTGACTATCCTCCTGCTGAGCGTTTTTTTCCCCCCGAGGTCTGTCCGGACGTTGTTGCTCCTAATAACGTTCACGATGAGAGAGCATAGTCCTCCCTGTCACTCCGTTACTCTCTGTCCGAGTCGAAACTCCGATTCCATTTATGGACAAGAATCCCACTGCGAGGGAAACCCCGAAGAAAGTGACCCACTCCTTCCTAACCCCGCCCCCGCCGATGACGCGCTTTAAACCGCTGCGCCCCCCCCAAGATAACGTCTTTGATAGCGGAACACGCCCAGCGTAATCTTCTCCCCCTTTCTTCTTTTTCCTGTCTCTCCCCTTTTTGGCTCCCTCTCATACGCTTTTAACTCCTACCTTTTCTGGGAAAATCGGTAGTTTCGAGGACCTGAGGACGCCCCCCTTGATATATTCAATAGATTCTTTTCTAGGCCCCCAACCACGTGCCACGTATGGGATGGACTTCCCTTCCTAGATTCCAGGCCAGCAATCCCTTGATGTAGAAACCACCCCCACGCGGACTTCCCTCGACTCCTCATGCCGGAACCCCCCTAACGGAGATCGACCTACTCAGAGACAAATGCTTTTTTTCTATATGTGATTTTAAGATAAGATCGACGCCTATTTCCCCGGAATCTTGCGAATTTTCCCATTTTCCAATCTGCGATGTTCATTAGTAACTTTCTTCCAGAACTCAGTCACCCAGGATAGGCTTCGCACTGCAGGAAATTTTCATAAACTCCTTCTCGATCTATCATGCGTTCAACCCAAATGAGGTCGTTTTTGCAATTAGCATTTTTAGGATATCCTTTTTTCTTTTCACCGCCCCATTCCCCTTCCTTTTTCCGCACCTTTCCACCGCGAGTTTTAAGAATCTCCTCAGCGGATCGATCTTCCTTTGACTCCGTCGGTCCTAGGAGGGTCTTCCTTTTCCAACTCCTAGATGGACCTCTGAAACTCGGCCGGCCCACTCCTCTTTTGGATCTCCTCTCTCCTCACCGCCAAGAAACTCCTTTTCATTGTGCCCGAGCCGTACCGCGGATTATTTCTCTGAGCTGGTGTCCCAGCCTCCTTTTAATCCCCCGGTACCGAGGGGCTATAAAAAGTGTAAGCTTTGGTCGCAGCAAGCCTCAGAAAGTTTCCTTTCCTTGTCTCCTTCAAGTGCTGCCGGATCTGGCTTCCCTTTAGAAGCTTGACCTCGGAGATCGTCTGTACCGTC
>Ga0179591_1378341_pt1 | contig 18958 bp, 15 predicted proteins | sample CZOMad2_1_08_16f_FD_182891 | JGI IMG/M metagenome (GOLD analysis project Ga0179591, IMG submission 182891) | Vadose zone soil fungal communities from Angelo Coast Range Reserve, California, USA - CZOMad2_1_08_16fungal (PacBio error correction) | ecosystem: Environmental > Terrestrial > Soil >... | reverse complement strand
CGCTTCTTTGCTTCGTTCCATGTTTCTGTTTCGTATTCCAGGAAAAGGAATTGCGCATCCTGTTCTGTCTCCCCCTTTTCCCCGCCAGCCTTCTAGCCAACTTTCAAACATCTTACCGCTGAAGTCTTTCCCGTCCTCGCCTTCGAAGCGGCTTGCAGTTAGCCGTTCCCAATTCGACTTTTGCTCTGGTGAATGCACAGGTGACTGACCTGGCAAAATACTCTCCAACAATCGTATTGAAGTGTTTCTTCCGATCCCCCGTTTCCGGCCCGCAAACTCATTTTTTGCAAAGGCGTTCTGGGCGATCCCCCGTTGCCCCCCTGTCTTCCCCCCCCACAAAACTCCAGCCCACTTCCTTGTTTCAAGGGTTGCTTTGAGATGATGCTCTTCTGCCCCCCCGGGACGATTACTCCATTTTCTTAGGGGCCAGCATTTTGTCGTGTACAGCCCCTGGACCATGTAAAACCATTAAGGTGTATATTGACCCTCTCCCGCTCAGGAGTCTTCATCGTCGTTCCGCGATACAAATTCACGCTTTTCAAGGAATCCTTTCGGTTTCCTGTGATTTTTTAAACCATCTGAAATGGGCTATTTCCGGTTTGTCCAAGAGGTCCGTACCCCAATAAAACCGCTATTGTTTAGCTCATTTCTTTTCCCACAGATGCATGGACTTTTCTGTTCCCCTAGGACAGTGCTGAGATACATCCGCCCCGTCTTGGGGGTTGCTTGGTGCCCCTTGGTGAACCGGACAATTTTTGATTGACATGGCTTGATAGGTTCTGCCCCTTCTACTGGTCGTCTTGGATCGGCCGGCCTTTGGCAAACCCTGCTAATGTAAGCTCCTCAACCCATCTCCTAAAAGAACAACACTCTAAAGTCGTTTAACGCCTTAAACCCTTTAGTCTATTTCAGGAAGGGACTCCTCACCACAATCAAGATTTATACAGGTTTGTGTATAAATCCGTTTTTTTTCTTCCTTTGCCCAGGGTTATTTCTCTTCTTTTTTCTTACCTGCCTTGTGCCTATTGTATTGAAAAGGATCATATCGAGCCCCTCCTTCTTTGAGGGACGATCCGAGGAAGCCGTTAAGAGGGGGGGGCTTGAACTCTGAGCTCTTCAGTATTTTCTTTTCCGAGCCTTTCTTTGTGAGGCGCTTCATCCCCCTCAGGGTGGTCAGTATTGCCGTTATGACCCCAGCTGCTTTATACGAATAACCTACCTTAAGCGGTGTAACTTTCACTGCTTTCTGTTTTTTTGTATCTCTCCCTAATTTGTCCCTCTGGCATTTTCCCACTGCTTTTTATGTAATCACAGTTCTATCCCTGCACGACTATTTCATGTCCGTCCCAGAAGTCTTCGCATTTTGTAACCCCAGGAACCGCCCACCATGCTTACCCCCTGATAATTTTCTCTTTTCTTTTGACGCGGACGAGTCGTAGTGTTGATTTAGGCCTGGCTTTAGTGGAACCTTCTGAGCCGCAGGAGATTTCTCGTGATGAGTTCTTTTCCCCCCCGCAAAATCGTTTTTACCCCCCCCTGATTGTCAACATATCTTTCGATCTTGATTTACTTTTCCCTTTTAAACTCCTCCTGCAGAGCTTGTTTATTGCGGCGTTGGGGATTTTGTTAGCACGGTTGTTGTCAGCCACATCCCTCACCACAAGGCTCCCTGCATAAAGTTACTTTTCCTCCGCCTAGATCCGAGAAACTGAGTGCTGTTCACTGCTTTGCCGTGTCTGAGGGCCTATCCCGCGGCCTGCAGACCCCTGCATCCAACTGGCTTCGAAATCTTTTTTGACATTCTTGGGCCTTTCTTTCTTTATTCCCCTACCCTGAGTTTTTGTAAAAGACGCATTGCCTCCTTTTCCCATTTTGACGCTTCATTGCTTTTTGATGATAAATGTTCCTTGTCCACGGAGGTTCTTTTGGTTCCTTTTTAAACGCACCTCGTCCCCTTTCTCATTTTGAAGTCGGTCTGGTCTAGTTCGACCATCTCCCCCCAAAATCGCTCGGTTGGTCCTGTTGCCGTCCTTCATTTCTTTACTCAATTAGTGCGTGCCTAATTTTTACCTGCGCTTGAGAACTTTTTCCCATGTTTTTTTCTTTGCCTCCTGGCAACCTCCTCCTTGTTAGTCGTTAAGTCTCAACGCCCCCACATCCTTTGTTTTGTCTCTCTCTTTCCCCAAATACTTTTTTGTTTTTTTGAGGCCCTATCCGCCAAGACGTTCCGGAAGTTTCTCCCTTAATTACTGCCACTCCCTTTGATGTAGGTCTGCGGCCCCCGACTTCCTTTCTTATCCCAGCCGTCAAAATAATACCTTCTCCTAAAATACTTGTCACGACTTTTTTTACCAATGTACTCAGACTCTCGATGTTTCTATGGTTCTCCGCGCCCTACCCGCTCCCAATCCCCATTAGAGGATATGTCTTTTCCGTCACCCCCCCTTTCTTTATCGGGAGATTTTACCTCCTGTTTCGCTCTCCTTGCCATGGCACTAGTCCCTTTTCTTCCCCCCCCTCGTCTTGAATCCACGACTCACCCATATGCGCCCACTTCTCGCCGTTGTTCTGTCCGGTTTTTCGGTTTCCTCTTCCCTTTCAGCAATTCCCGACAGTAGACACCGCCACCCCAGTTGTCCTTGATCGCCAGGTTTCTAAGTGAAATTGCATTCATTTTTTTATTTTCAATTGTTTAGTTTTATGCCCCCCAAACACTTGTTATCGAAAGCCCCTTCCCACATGCGTCCGCCGAACCCTATCGCGTCTCACACTCCGCGCTTCCAAAAACTTTACAAGTCCGGCAGTCCCCATTGGCCGCGTCTTTTCGCCCAGATTCCCTGGTACTGATTTTAAAATCGCCCTCCCTCCGGGAACTACTGCTCCACTACCGCTATAACTCCCCGATCATCCAACTAAACGGTCTCATCAGTTCCCCTTATGGCCTCACTCTCGGGTTCCGTTGGATTTGTCACCTCTGTATTTCTTTACTTCGATTCCTTGATTGACTCTTCTGTAGTTCCTGATCCAGTAGGCATTTGCTTACCCATGGTCTTCCCCGAGATGACTTCTCTTCTTCTCCCCCCCGTGCAATTCCTTTTTATGAACCTTTTAAAATTTCAGTGCGTTTCTTCGACGTCCCATTTTCCCGTGTCTGCCGTGGCCCCCTTATTTTAAGTCCTCCAACGCCCCTCTGGAGCAGTATCCTAAGACAAACCTTCTCCTTTCTTCCTTTTTGACCCACTCGCCGATCGGCTTAATCCACCCCCGTTCTCCTCTCTTCCCTTTCTTTTTCAGCGTGCTACACCCCCTCTTTGCGGGGCCCATATCTGAAGGAATTTCATAGTTACCGCTTTCCTACCGGCAGGCCCCACACACCTCGTTTAAATTCAAGGTAACCTTTGGTTAGGTAATGCTTCCGACCCAAGTGAGAATGATGCACAACAGCTTTGCATACGGTTTTTTTTCCCGCTGAATGGTTCCAACGATCCTCTTTTCCCCAGAAAATGCCTTCCCCCCACAAAGGCCGGGTTTTCTGGAACAAGCCCACCCCCCTTCCTCGCTTTCTCACACTGCAACAGACAGCTTCCATCCACGGCAGGCACGCTTGCGTTGCTCGATCGGCTTTTTCTTTTCTCCCCCCCTCTTAAACCGAGTGATCACATTTAGACCATGTTGAAGAAGTCTGACAATTTCTCCTGTCTCGTCCCTTTGCACCCAGCAGCGTGATAAAGTATTTTTCCTGCTTAGGACTCCAAAATTCCTGAGAAACTCTTATCCTCCCCGGTTTGATATCGACGATCATTCTTCGTGACCGTAGAGGCCCTATACACCGAAGTTTTGTTGTTGGACATCTGTCATCCGGTTTTCTTCTCTTTAAGACCGAAGCGGACTTTTCATTTTCCTTTAGGCTTACCTTGGTTTTCGAGTCCAAACACACCTCAAGTGCTTTTTGACCCTTATTTTGCCGACTTTCCCTCATTTCCTCTTTTCTTGTCTGCTAATTGAAAAGTAATCTCACTTCTCCATAGTTCCCTTTATCAAACTTTTGTTTCCCCGAGATTTATTTGATTTCAGGACTCTTCTGTGTTATTCACGTTGTTTTCGCTACTTCCCCTCAATGAGTTCTCTCAAGGACTCTGTACCGACGAAAAAAAACCTCCCCTGAGAAGAAAACGGGGAGAGGCGCTATAGAGTCTGTGCCGAATCAGCCAGGGGTGGTGTTGCTATGAGAGCGCCCGCCAAATTTTGTCTGAGGAATTCGGCGTTTTTCCGTTACGATGACAGGAGCAGACTTTCAAATGTTCCATTTCCTTCCCCACGTGTCCCTAAGCACCAGGGATCTCTGCGTTTCACATGACATCCTTAATCGCGAATTCCAAATTCACCGATCGTCTTTTCTTTCAGCTTCGTTTGCGCCGGAAAGATCCTTTAGGCGAGGTTACCGGACTACAGGCAACATCCAGTCCCACTGCGGTGTTTTGGGCTTGAAGTGAACCTTGCCGACACTCCGCTGTCAAAACATGCGCTTCGCAGGTTGCCGTGACCGACCGTGTGTCCCCCCCGAAACGACTTTCAGATCCAACTCCACGCACCTGTATTATTTCGGAGCAGGCCTGAAGTGAACCTCTGCTGCTGATCGGGAGAGAACAGGCTGGCTCCCCTAATATGGGTTGAAGTATTGACTCGCTGGTGGCCAGCTATTGACCTAAGCCCAAGGGACAAATAATGGATTCCGCTACTTTTGTCCATTCGCCACATTCGTATTTCTTTGACAGAGACAAAACACAACATTTAAGCTCAATTTATTACCCGGTTTGATTTTGTTGTTTTTGCTAGAGCCATAAAACTTATCTAAAAGGGAGAAGTAGCTTGGGTAAGCCGTCTCTGAGCCATACCACAACTGATCATGTCCGGTCAGTCAGTTTCCCTCGTCACAGTCGCGTTCCTGTAATGCGAGGGACTCGAAAGATGCTTGGTTTTTAGAACTACTTCTTTCCTGTCGGTTTGTGTTTTGTTGTCCTTTTTTTAACTGCCGACCGGCCCCATTTTGGAGGATTCGTTTCCTGTGGCCCGCAGCGGAGTAGACGCTTTTGCCCAGTTACCCTTGATGAAACTTAGGCAAATCACCTTATTCCTTCTTTTCAAGTGCCCTCGGGGCTTGGGACCCCATTTACAGGACGAACAATCAATTTTTTCCCATGTACAGCTACCCGACCGGAGTTTGGGTTGAAGAACAGTGGTAAGCATTTGAAATTTGTGTAAAAGAGTCCCTTTGCGATTTTTCGTTGCAAGTTTTTCTCGTGAGTAAATACCGCTTTTTTTTTTTTTTTTTTTTTCCCCCTATCGAGGACTCCGGGTTTTCTTGCTTCTCCGGAGATCTCGCCTCATTGTATCTCTCGTTTTCTTTATTCGAAGTCCTCCGTCTTTTTTTCCTGCGGTCCCCTGGACCTGAATGTCCTTCCCCGTCCCTCCGAACGCCTTTTCTGAAAGTGTGCCCAGGTTCCCTGACTTCCGGTTTTTTTCTACTAACCTTTTCTTTGTACCCGCCTACCTATCTTGTAATCACCCCTTATAGTTTACTGATATTAGCGCTACGTCCAGGATACTTTCTCCGTCAACCATCAACCGTTCGTTTTTTTTTCCCTCATGGGGACTCTCCCCCATGCCTTCGACCCCACCTTGATGTACTTGTTTTCTTTTCCTCTTACACGCTTTATTTTTTGCAATGCCGAAGCTTGTACTTTTCCCCACTATTTTGCTTTCCATGCGTCTTTTCGTTTCCGGTGACCTTATGTGCGAAAAGAGCCAAAGATTCCCCCCTGACTAGCTTTGTCTCAAACTGAATTTTTTTTCATCGGCCTCGTTGCGCAGCGATTAGTTTTCTCCCTTATTCTTCTCTCTCCCATTTGTTGGCGCAACCGCCTTTGAAACAGTGTCACTCATCCTTTCACTCCGCCCGGCGAGCCACAACCTGATTTGCGGAGTCCTGCTGCACTTTTGATCTTGGTTTTTAAACGCTTCCCTCATAACTCCCCGACGTTATCACCTTTTTGACTCTTTTTTTCCTTTTCGTGGATCTCATCAGTTGGGTCCTCCCTGACCTGCCCGTGTCCCCTGAGGATCGATTTCATTCCTTCGCTCAATGTCTCCCTTCTAGTTATTCGTAGTCGCTTTCCCCCCCGAATAGGTATCCCGAATTTAACGGCATCTTAAGTTTGCTGTCCTTCTGTCTCTCCGACACCTTTTTCGCCCCCAACCCCTATAGGCCGTGCTGCATGTCGCTTCTTTGAGTTCCATTCAGAACATCGCGAGCCGTACTTGGTTCCGCCTTGTCGATTTCTTAAGTTTTCGTTGCCCCGCGGCACATCCCCCGTAATAGTTTATCGGGCTTCCTTGATAACTCCCCCCATCCGCCTTCTTCGGCTATATCTTTCTTCCTTCCGTCTTGTGGTTGAGAGATCGCCAAATGTTTAGGGCTCCCCTTTTCGCCCGGTACACACTAATGTTTTTGTGGCTCGACCTCACAGGATTTTTTCTCCTCAGAAAATTTATCCTCCTCACCCCAATTTAGTAAAGTGTCCAGCATTCGTAATACCCTTCCTAACTGATAGATTTTTTTCTCTGAGTAGGCTCGCCGCCTTGTTTAACCTTTTCATAAGTATGGTTCGGTCCCATTGCTACCCCCTTCCCTCCCCTATTTTCCACTAGATTGATCCTGCCTAATTCATAAGCCAGGGATCCAATTCCCCCCCCAGTCGGCCATTAGTATTTAACCCGCTTCTTCCCGCCATCCCGTCTTTAACAAGATGCTCCCCCCTAGCGGTGCTTTTCATTAGGCGGCAGGCAATTTACCCCTCAACCTTTCAGTATCCCTGTCCGCATTTGGTATATTATCCTTCTATGAGAATTCACCTGCCTTACGTGAGACCATTGTTCAGGCTTCTCGCCACAAACGTTTTCTACCCAATGATCAATCCGCCTCCAATTCACCACTCTCGAGGATCCCACGGATTCGCTGAACACCAGAAATTCCAATAGACCGCCTGCTAACCTCTTTTCACGAGATTGTTCCCTCTTGAGACATAGATTCAAGTTTTACGCTCCTCTTTTCAAGCCTGCTTTCCCCACCCAGCTCTCTCCCCCCTCCCGATCCTCTGGAACCGAAACGTTGATCCTCCATTCCTTTTGTTTCGGTCCTTTGATTCAAAAGAAAGACGTTTACTGTTTCGGCAAGGGAATCGTTGTCGCCAGAGTTCCACCTTGCCTTTGATTAACCTTTCCTAGGTTCCCAGCGCCACTTAGAGACGTTCGACAAGGGACTTTCCTGAACGGACAAACCCACGATCTTTTTCTTTTCGGCGCTCCTCTTTTCAAGCTTTTCCAGACCGCATGACCAGTCGGCGGATAGCATATTTAAACCCCTTTTAGAGCAGCCTTCATGAGATCAGGGTATCAACACCTTTTTCCTCCTCGATTTAACCCCGATCTAGTCCCGCGATGAAAAATCGGCCGGTTTCAATCCCCTTTTAAAACTTCTGCTTCGATTGCCCACAATGGGATTCCCCATGGCTGCCCCCCCCAAAACGCCGTCTAAGTTCCACTTTCGTTATCCGGCTTTCATTTTTTCCAGGGCCTGCACGGAGCGGTTGCCCATGTTCTTTTTCCCTTTCGGTTTTTTATTCGTTACTTTCTTACATTAGTCACCGTACCATGCCGTTCCACATCTTTCCCTTCCTTGAACCCCCCATCCAAACAATTTTTTCTTGCTGTTTCCCCCAAAGAAAACCCGTCTTTCAAGCCCCCCCGCCTTCACTATGTCTAGTCGCTCGCCCTCCTTCTTTGATGTTTCGCGCCCTCCAACGCGGCTCCCATCTTTGTCTTTCACTGTGCCGTAACCTCTTTTCTCTTTTCTTCCACCAGGACTCCAACTGAGTCGATCCAGGAGTTTAAGGATGTCGTGACACTCTCCCCACCTCCCCCTTTAATATCCCCCTGTAGCAAATCTCGCGAATTTTGCCGATTAGGAACAACTATTTTTCTTCTTTTCTTTGACAAGCGGTCAATTGGTTTCATATTTTAAGAATCCTGACTTTCTTTTTTTGACCTCTGATTTTAGTTTCAGAGGTGATCTCCATCAACATTCCTTTAACTTGTTGTATATTTTGCCCCGTTAACTCTTTCCACCAGCAGGCAAAATCGAATGTGTGTAGACATTCCACTTACTTCACTGCCTACACTATTCCATGCTTTTCGAAGGAGCGCAATTGAGTTCTTTTTTCAGACTCCTCTTGTTGCGGCAGTGGTCCCGGTGTTTTCTATCTGAAATTTCCTGCGCTTATGAATCCTCTGGTCCTTAGACCCAAAATTCCCTCCCTCTCTCCAAAATTTTTCTGATATATTTTCTTGGGAAGAAGTCCATTCAGTTGTTGTGTGAGTATCCCCGTCTGCCCTCCCCCGGAGTAGTGAAGCGCCTAGGATCAGTTGGTTTCGAGCGGAGAGGAACCTGTTCTTAGCGAGCTACTATAATAATTGAAATCTTCATTCTCGAACCCAAGTGACCAAATACTCCCATATCTGTTTTCTACACCCTTTAACCGAGATTTACAGACGAGAAGCTTCCTCCTTTCACAAGTCATATATTTAGTCACATCCTCTTATCTAGAGGCTATGTTCCCTGACGCCCCATTCCTTTGGGCACCTTCTTCCTCCCATGATTCTCCGATCTGACCTTGAGGCGTTCTGATCCCTGACCGCCTTTACCAAGTGCATTCAACTCATGCGCCTCCCTAACTCTAGGTATCTCCGAGTGACTGCTCCCGCTCTCTCCACCGTCATCTTGCTTCCTCCCTGTCCCCGTTCTCCAATTTGGGGAGCGCCTCTCCTAACCATTTTCCCCCCAGTGCCTACCCACCCCCGCAATCCCCTTTGCAAACTTACGACTGCTACCAGTGGTTACTTGTGACAAGTTTGTCCCCCGATTGACATGTAACCTCAACCTAACCGACACGCTAAGTGTCCTAGCCTCGTGTACGCATACATTTGACGTAGCAGCACTCCCGTGGACCTAACCCGCTTCGCCTCTTCTTATCGGTTCTTTTTATGTGTCCTCTCGACCTGCAGGAAACCCCCCTGAATTATCTCGAGCACTTGTCCCCTCACGCCCACTGCGTCGCATTTTTTCTTCTTTGCGCACTGGTCTTATTTCCCAAAGGAGTTGGCTCTCCCCTCTAAGAGTTTCCCTTGTAAATTAATTAACTATCGGAGATTGTAGTCCTGCTCTCGGTCGACCCCGTTCTCGCGCCCTCTTCCCAGTTGAAACCGAGTACACCAAAGGTTACCTAGTTCCCACAACGATACGGCCGCCCCGCTGACAAAAATTGAAAAGGGGAGCCGGTTTTTACTTTTTACTCCGTCAAAACCCTCAGAGCTTAGAGCCGTGCACAGAATGCCCGCTTGCCATTTCAAGCCTGGCTGGAATGTCCGGTTTTGTTTATCTGACCCCCGACGCCGTCTTGGTTTTATTTGGCAAATCTGAAAGGCTTTTTGGGAGCTTTTGTATGTTGATACTTGAGCAGAGGGACGTACTCGACTTTCATCTCCAACTCCATCGTGTAAAATTTGAATCTTAGTAAATTGAGTCCACAAGCTTAACTTCATTATTTTAAACACCACATAAACTCTATCCCTCCCACGGTTCGACCCTCGCTGCTATGCCGAGGCTACCCTCGCACTTCTGTGAGCTTCCGCAGTAACCCCGGCATTGCCCCCGGGCGAGACCGACCCAATAAGGTTTCGAGTTTGACCACTGTGTTCAACCGGGGGTGGTTTTTTCGTGAATATAGCGTTCTCTTACGCGTTCAGTGTGGGTTTAAAACGTATGCCCCCCGTACGAGTTCTTGAAAAATGGACTCTACTTGATCGATGACCCGAACAAGATTCTTTGGATCCCTGAACCGATTTTTGGCCCCGCAGATGGGGGGGGTTATGCACGCCGTACCGTTCTCTTTAGTCTCTTGTTCTTTATCTGACCGTGCCTATCAAACCTCCCAGTGTTTGAGTTTTTGCAATGTGAAAATTCATAGCCAAATCTTTTGAGAAGCACACTATACCGGGTTTACCCTTTTATCTTATGACTTACTGGGTGGCGAATATATTTTTTTTTTCCCCCCTTGAACTTTTCCCTCTGGCAGTAGAGGTGATGACACTCTTATCCGGCCCCAAGTCTTCCCCCCGTTGCGCACAAGCCGCATGGAGAACTTTCTCTCGACACCCCCCCGCCCGTCTTCGCGGGTTCATCCACGGCACAAGCCAAATGTCCCCCTGGTTCACAAATCTCATTGTTTTTCTTTGTCCTCTTTCACCGAGGTTGAGAGAGCGTCTTGTAAGCCCTCTCGGGGACCGGGCGATCGTTCTGAGGCGTCTGCGTCCAACCACAACGATAGTTCACCCAAATGCGCGCCGCTACTACGTTTTAGCCCTTCTTGTTTTCTCCGTCAGTGTGCCGGAGATTAGGGGTATTGCTGACGGAGTTTATCATTTATAGCAGCCACTGTTGGGCGAAATACCCTCAAAATTTCCTTGAAGCGTATTATGACTCCTCCTGACTCTCCTCTTCCCCCCCCACGAGCGTGAGAGGATAAGGCACTCTATCTAGTTTGAGGAGTGTGATAATAAGAGTACCGAAACAAACTGAGAAACATTAGCAGCTAAAGGGCTTCTCTCTTTTTTTACGTCGTTTTCGGGGCGCCTAGAGTGGTTTCTGTCCCACTACTAAACCCTTTCTCGCTCTCCTACCCCTTTCGCGGAGTTGAGCCCGTAGTCATGAGTTTTCTTTTAGCAGATCCATTTCTTATTACTTATTTAGTTTCTTTTTAATAGGGACAACTCCTGCCCCCCTAAAGTTCTTTGAGATTTTTAGCTTGCCCGATTAGACAAACATTTTCTTCTGAACCTCTAGGCTGAGTCGGTTGGGGGTATCGATCTTGATTCCCTTAGAATCTTCGTTCTTTGAAATGTTTAGAGGTTCTCGAGTCAATTTAGTATGCGATTTTTTTCCCCCCCAGACCTCCCTTATTTCCATTTAATTGTCTGAAGGGCCAAGGAAAATCCTTCCCTTTGGGGCCTCCTCTTCTTACTGGACTAACTTCGTTGTTTTAGTCAGATGCTCAACCTCCGATTGTTCGAAAGCAGCCCGTCACTGACCTCACTTCTTTCTTTTGACCCAGTCCCCCCCCGTTCCCCCCCCTTACAAATACTTTTCTGAACGAATTTCACCATTTAGGAATCAATACTTATTACCTACTTTGTCCCGGATATAATAAGAACTATTCTATTGCTATGTTAGAAGCCGTTTGTCCGATTCCCCCCGACCCTTTAACTCGGGGGGAGTTTCACCTTGCTCCAATCACTTCTATTAAATAGCACTGATTAAATTTCTCGAATTAAGTGACGGGTGCACCCCCCAACCAACCCCCTCCTGGACACGAGCTTTTTCTTTTCCCAACTCATTCTCTACCATCGCATAACCCACTATGAGATCACCACTTTTAGATACCGATCGGGCATAGCCTTGTAGGCCGGAAGAGGGAAGATTGCCCCTAATTACAAACGTAACAAGTTTATAAGTTTACAATCAGCCTCACCTATTCCCCCCCCCCCTCCCCCCACCGCCCACGTGCCTTACATCCCCCCCCCCCCCCCCCCCCCCCCCCCCTACCCCCCCCCCCCCCCCCCCACCCACCCAGCCTCCCCCCCCCCTTTCCCCCCGTTACCCCCCCCCCGTTTACCACGCCCTGTTCCCCCCACCCAGACCCCCCCCCGACGCCCTCCCCCCACCTACCCACCCCCCCCACCACCCCCCCCCCTCCCCCCTCACGCCCCCTCGCCCCCCCCCCCCCCCCCCCACCCCCCCACCCCCCTCCCCCCCCCGACCCCCCCCCCCCCCCCCCCCCCCCTTTCACGCGCCCCCCCCCGCCCACCCCTCCCCCACCCCCTGACCCCCTCCCCCCCCCCCCCCTCCCGAGGCCCACCCCCCCCCCCCCACCCCTTCCCTCCCCCCCCCCCTGATTTGTTCAACTACATTTCTACCTTTCTAGGACTTAATTTTGCTCGCTTTTATTCCGTCACGCCCCCGTCATCGCCATGACTGCTTCCCCCCCCATTACCTCGATATACATAGCCCCCTCAACTGTCTGATCAGTGTCACGGCATGGTTCTTGTTCAGTGGATGAACAAAGTCGACTTCTTTTTTTTCGCAATGATGGCCATTCTCGTTCGTCTTTTCCCGAGTCTAATTTACTTTACTTCCCCCGCTCTTCCTTCCAGAGCATGAAGTCATATTTTCTCCCACCTAAGTAAGAGGACTGATCCCAAAATTTTAAGATGTCTTTCCTTCGAAAGTCAAAATCGCTGCCCCTTTTCCATGCCCCTCACTCCGAAACCTTTTTGACTCGCACATCCCCAAGATCGACCAGACATTGGATCTAGGCCTATCCACCAACTGATTAGTAATCCCCCCCCCGACCATTCAAAGTCTTTTTTTTTCTGTCGAGGATCTTCCTTGGGCCTCTCACAGTCACTATTACGCTTTCAACCTTTCCCCGCCAACTCCCACGGTAATCACTTCGGCGTAAGGATGAAGACCCCCACCCAGGGAAGTCGGATGCACAGTTTTTCCCACCGTGGCATCCTTTTCCCGCTGGACTTTACCTCTTCTTTTTTCGAACCTCCTTCCCCATTCTTCAGTACACCCCCCTACGCGCGTTTGCACCCTCCCCCACGCACCTTCCCTTAGTCCCGCGGCACGTCTCGATGTTCCGTTTCAAGGCTTTTGATTGTCTTGAGTTGACCACTCTTCAGTTAAAATTGGCAATTTAACCCTGTGCCCCCTTCAACTTGTCTCTTTTCAACTCCCCGGTCCGCAAAGGCTCTCTCTCTGTTTTGCCCGACACCAATTGCCTGCCTCCATCTCGGAAAAGGTTGCTCCCCTTCATCATCATCCGTCTTTCTTGAGGCACATTCCCCCCCCGGGACGGTTGAGTTCGTTTTGTTCTTTGCAAGCTGTTCATCTTTTTTCTACTCGACTTTGCCTTCTTTTCCCCGTTTTTTTGATGCTCCCCCAAAGAAAATCGTCCTCTTGCCAGTTCTAAACTCAGAACGATCGAATTTATTCCCTTCCCTTCCGCTCATTTTTCCCTTCCCTCTGATGACTTTATACTTAGCGCTTTCCCCGCGCGTTCTTTCCCCCTCCGTCTGGCGCCCCTTTGTAGAACTCTTCTTTTCTCGCAGTTCTCTGTTCGCGCAAAAACTGCCTCCTCGAACCTTTCTCTTCTTATCTCTTTCTTTCTTATTGTTTTGTGTTGAGAGCTCTCTCCTGCGACTAGTGTTCGGATGCGAAGCTTACCTTTTTTAACCAGCCTCATGTCCCTGTTCTTATATGAACCCCTTTCCTACGAGAGATCTTCTCCCAAATGCCGCACCTGAGTCCGTTCTAAAGTCTCTTTTCCTCATTGAGAGGAGTTTACTTTTGCTCCCGGAAAATTAGATTCTCCTCTTGTTTGAAAGGAAATGCAATATAATCGCCCCCAACCGTTACTTTTTCTTTTTCCTTCGCACCCCCCAGGAACACTACCCTGCGTCCTGCGGTGCGGCGACACCCCCTGCTGCCAGACCAACAAACGCCCCGAAATTCTTTGGACCCCGCGACGTTCAAACGATGGTCTTTGTTTTTTTTCTTGAGCCCCACCAACTTTTTCTCCCCTCTTCTCGGGATTGTTAAAGACGTTTTTCTTCCCTACTGTGCTCCCGCTGCTCGGTGAGCCGTAGTTTTTTTTTTGAACCCCAAAAGTTTCCTTAAAGGTTCCCAAACATTTAAAATTTTGGGTAGTGGGACCTTTCTTTCCCCTCCCAGCAGGTTCGCTTAAATCGCATCTTTTTGGATGTGTCAGCGGAGTTGCGTTTCTTCTCCCCCTCAGACTTGGTTTGTATTGGTTGCCCCACCTTTTCCTTCCAGGCCATTGGCATGATTTCTGACCTTTGAAGTAGACTTTCCCTCTTAATCACTTAAAGCCTATTTTGGCAACGTCAGACTCCCCCTCCCAGCGTACGAACAATCCCTTGAAAGTGAAGAAAGGATGGGGACGCCCCTACGGGTAGTTTTTCCCAAGGTTTAAAACTTATTATTTCCTGCAACCCCCCCTTCCCTCTTTTTATCGCTTTCCCTCCACGTTTAGTGAGACGAGGGTCCTCGTGTCTCCGCCTTTTCTTAATGAAGATTTATTCATCTCATTTGTCTTTATGATCGTCCTTTCGCCTTTTCGCTTCGTTCCCCCCCTGTCCCCATCTCTGTGTTTGTCTCCACGCATATGAAATTTTTGCAACTTTCCTCGTTTGGGTTTTTGAGTACTCTATCCCTTTAATGCCTCCCCTAGCTGTGTAATCACATTTCTTATCCGACTCCCGTGAGCTACACTCGCTTTCTCCTTATACTAAATTCTTTGTTTCATCCAGATTGTCCTTTTTTTTTTGAACTGATCCGACCTCTTGTTTCGTTGCCGGTAGGGGAGAGGCTTGGCCGTGCACGTTTTCGTTTGCGATTTGCGTGCGGATTGGCCGAAAAGAGACACCCTCCTCTTAAAGAGATGCCGATCCTTGAGATTTCTTTTACTAAGTTTCTTTCTGTTTAGTGTCGGTCTGGATCATGTAGGAGCGGTTTTTGCCTCCCTGTTATCAACAATTGCTTTCCTACTTCCAGTAATTTTCTCTATCCGAGGACCAAACTTGCGCTCGTCTGGGACGTGGATTCGTTTTCAGGACCTTTGAATTACCTGCAGCAAACGTACGGAATCACCTTGTCGCCATCTTGGTAATTCGGGATCCTCTTGCACGACCCGTGCCTTGTGAGAGCGACGTCCTTACTGGTCTTGCTTTTTCCCTCGAGTCGCGTGTCTCCTCGCCGCTGTCTTCAATTTGCTTTTGGTTACCTTCTCCCCGGAGGTCGGAGTCCGTTTATTGCGATCTGTCCATTCCTTTACGAATAGTGATTTCCCTACGGTTTATCCCCCGGCTGCTAAGTCCTGTATTTGCCTCATGGTTCTTTCGGGCTGAATGAGCAACCTCTCTTGTTTTTTTTCACTACTTTTTGTGAGAGAGAGAATGGTCTTCCTCCTCGAATGAAACTAACTGTGTTGGCCGCGGCAAACGCCCCTTGACTCTCTACCCTTCCCCAGGCTCTCACTCCTTTCTCTTAAAGATGGTGACTCCTCGCCCATCTCCTTTTTCTAACTTGCCCTCTCAACTCCGACGAGGCCGTAGGTGCGAGTTCACAGAGACTCTCACTCGATTACCTCGCCTCTTGATAACACCGACCGGCGGAAGGCACACGAGGCAATTCGTCTTGCCCCCCCCCCCTCGTGCACGTTGACCTTACCAGATGCGACACTTCTTCTTTTTGGATGTTTTCCTCGTGGAAGCGGGCCTTCTTCCCAGACTCCATACGTTCTCCCCTCTCCCTTCCTTTTTTATATCGGCGATTCATAAGACTTTTCCCCCGAGCACTTTGCAGTCGTTTCGCAAACCCCCCGTTGCGACCTTTTCTTCCCCAGAACCCAGACCGCGGTTCAACTAGCGACTACAAATAAATTAAGTCTTCTTGCCCCCTTGTTCTAGGGCCCCTCCTCCGGTTCCGTCCCTCTCCTACGCCGGGCCCGACTGTTTCCCAGCTCCTATATCCCCCGTACCCCGAGTCTGACCCTCCTGGCATTTCTGGTCCGTGGTATGTTTTGACCCCCCGCGAAGCTTCCTTTTGCTGAGCCCGCTCCTCCTCTTTTCTGAGTCAACGGCCTAAGACTGTGATCAAAGCCTTTCACTTCAGTCTATAGTCGCCCAACTGCCTCTCGTTGAACCTGTTTTCCCCAAAATTCTTCTGAGTGATACACCTAGCTTTCAGTTCGCCGCCGAAAAAGACGCGTTAGGACCTTCTCCTACAAACGGCCGAGAAGCACCTTCGCGCTCTCTTTCCCCAACGCCCCTTCTCTTTCCGTCAAGAGTTAGCTCCCTATCAACCCGTTCTGACATAACTCGTCCCGGAGTTTTACCGCTTTAAAAGCGCCAGGCACCCCCCCCCGTACCCGTTTGATTGTTAGTCAGGCGCTGGGAAGACTCCGAGATTATTTCCCCTTTTCAAGGTCCTTCGAGATCACCCGATTCGTCCCCCGAAAAGTCAGGCCCAATGGGTCATTAACCACCCACTCGCGGTTTTCTACTACGCAACCCGCTCCCGAACTCTGCGCTTCCCTAAAGAATTCTTTGATGGTTTAGCCGATACCCTGCGGCTCCCAACGGTTCCTCTCCGTAACTTTTTCAACTCCGGACGTAGACCCCTCTCCCGGATCCAGCTTTCTGAGAAAAAACTTCTTCCCGTTCGATCTTAGTAATTGCCCTTCTCTCCGATCCCATTCCCATCTTGGTCCCACGCTCGGCAATTCTCCAAAATTGTTTTCTTTTTTACGCGGGCAAGCCGGTGACATTTTCTTTTTGAATTTGGACATGGATGGTCGCTCCAATTTTCTCCTCTAAACAAATCACCGTTCTGTTCGCTTTTCCCCCCTTCCCTGTCCAACCCAGTCATGCTCATTAAACCGATTACCCAAATTTCTAAATCGATGACTTTATGTGACATTAGTGCGTTTCCCCATTTTTTTCCGTATGGTTCTTTCCACGTTGTTAGAATGAACATTCCCTGCGCTTCTTATCCCTTTCCCCCTATGAGGCCAAAACTACGCCAACGTTCGCGGCTATACTCTTTCTCAGTGTTGTGTAGAGAGATAGATAAACTTTTCTCCTTACTGCGTCGTTTTCTTTCCGTAAGACCCTTTTAGCCTTGCATGAATTTCCTCCCTCTCACAACGTGGAAATAAGCCCGATCTCTTTTTTCCCGGAACTAGCTTTTCCTAGTTCTCCTTCCCTCAGATTAGAATTGACTGCTCCCCTCTTCAGAGGAATACGTAGTGCTTAGTGGTTTTTAAGGGCCCCCCACCTCTCTCACCCTCGGACGGGGGAGGTGTATTTTTCTTGCTTCGGTCACTCCCAGCCGGCACAATCGTCTTCCTTCGTCTAACAAGCTCCCGTCTTGCCCGCCCTTTTTTCCCAACAACTTCCCTTTTCACCCATCTTGGTTCTTACGGGTAACTATGATGCACCCTTTCCCGATTACGAATCCCCTGCGGGTCGTAAAGCCTTTGTCAAGCCCCGGAAACCCTCCAGGGCGTAGAGTTTTTCCTTGTGACGTGAAAATTTTAGTCAATTTGTTCCCCCATTTCAAATGCTCAGCGTTTTAGAGGCACATTCCACCCCAATCCGAGTTTCCCGAGAACCTTCTCAGCCCTTGACTTGCTTTTTTTTAGCGGTTTTAGTTCTTTCTACGGCGTAGTGGTGATTTCGGCCCCCCCCCCAGGACATTTTGGGAAGCTGTATTTTCTTCAGGATTCGAGGGTTTTAGTGGTCGTTCCTCTCAAATCACCTTCGTCAAAGTGAAAGAAGTGTTTTTCCCGTCCCCTTCGCGACTCCTGAAGAAACCATCCCTAGTCATGTCCCCTTCTTTTTTTTTGTTTTTCCGAAATCGTAGAGTTGTTGTTCCGCCGGTAAACGTTCTGACCTGTCCTTCTGGCCCGGCCCCCTCTTTTATCGCCGCGAAATCCTTTTCGGGGCGCCTCGGAGACTCCCTTTGGGTCTCTGGAGCTTTTCGATTTCGGGTCTTGCAGTTTTGCTCTCCTAGGCTTTTCTCTTTCCAGGGACCAGCTAGAGACTGCTCTCCCAGCCTCTCACCTCTCTGAAATTTTGAAAATTCGGAACTTCCTGTTTTCCCTCATGAGATTTTTTGTTGGGCCCTAAATTGTTCCTCCCCTTCGCAGCCGCGATTCGCCCTCTAAACAAGTACCACTTCTTAGATTTTCCTCCACGTACAAGAAACTGTCAGGCCCTGCCTTTTTTTTCGTTGCTTATAAGCGGCTTTGAGAGATGTCTTTTCCTCAGTCGGGCACTGAGGTCCTAAGGCAGCTTAGCGGACCTTATTTTGGCGCCTTCCCCCTCTCCACTCACTTAAATCCTTTCTCTGCCGATAACTTGAGAATCTCAACACTTGATCCCTCGCTTATGTACTGCCGGATTGGCCATTTCGATACCCTAACTTTTTTTCTACAATGTCAACAATGATATTCATTCCGTTACCTTCTGAATGAAGAGATCCGACACCCTTTGTGTTTCCCCATGCGGCCGTGTATTTTCGGGAGCGTTCCTCATACCCTCAAGCACACGTAGTTACCCATGGTTTTTTAGCTCTTTGTTCGTGATTACATTAAGCGTTGGTTTCCTGAATCATTGCCTCGTTTTCCCCTGAGGATAGAGCTCTTCGTGAGTAGAAAACGACTTTCATTTTTCTAGTGGCAGACCTAGGTTCCCCCTCCCTACTTCCTCCTTAGTTGCTTTGAATTTCGATTCAGACCCTCTCACCACCCTCTCGAGTGGTGATGCTTGTCCATTCTCACGAATAAGCGGGCGTAGCCTCCTTTTTTTCACTTTTTCGATCCTTCCTTTTGTTCCGCCGCCCCCCAGCATTCCGTTCCGGCGACTTGCCCCCTTCCTTTGGACTCGACTTTTCTTCTCCCCCTCCCTAATGTTTTTTTTGCGCTATCTTCTCACCGCGCTGCAGTTGCTCATCCCCCAGCGGCCCTTGTCCCGGACAGCTTGGTTTTTGCGCTTGGAAACCACTTCTCGACTGAATAAACATTTCGTCTATCCCTCCGATCGTAAAGTCTTTTGACGTCAAGAGCTTTGACTCCGCCTCTCTGCGATTCCCTCCGCTCAGACTCTAAGCACCCTGAATGTCGGAGATGCCGGTTCCCCGCTTTCTCCCTCCGACCTCGATGATTATAAGGCGTTTTGATTCATATGATTTTTAAGT
>Ga0179591_1456597_pt1 | contig 18959 bp, 15 predicted proteins | sample CZOMad2_1_08_16f_FD_182891 | JGI IMG/M metagenome (GOLD analysis project Ga0179591, IMG submission 182891) | Vadose zone soil fungal communities from Angelo Coast Range Reserve, California, USA - CZOMad2_1_08_16fungal (PacBio error correction) | ecosystem: Environmental > Terrestrial > Soil >... | reverse complement strand
ACCCTGGCGATACCTCGACCGAACCGTTTTCGATCCGCACTTGGATCCGCTGCAACCGATCGTGAAATCGGCGTCGAGCTCCAGGCAGAAGCCGATCCATGGTCGTGTCCGAGGAAGGAGTCCTGGGGGCCGCGTGGAGACCCGTATTCGCGTCATTTCCTCTGGCCGTTCGCGGCTGGCAAAGGCTCGGCGGAGACTTTGCTTTGATTCTACTCGTAGGCTGCAGCCCGAATTCGCAGGAGTTGTTTTCGGCTGCTTCAAGAGCGCTACTGTGTTGGCGGTCAGCGACTACCCCGTGATCGTTGAAGAGGCATAAAAACACTAAGTGTAACCTCAAGCGAAATGGACCCATACCTCTCTTTCTCCCAAGTCCACATCCCCCCCATGCCCCAACACTTGCCCCCTACCTACCCCCCCCCCCTTCCCTCCTTCCCCTTCCCCTTCCCCTCCCTTCCTGACCTCCCCAACTATTTAGCCGACGACCCCTCTAAACAACCTGGAGACAAAACCAAAAACCCGGCTTGCTCCGGATACACCCCCGGTCAAAAAAATGGATCGCGGAGACCGCAAAATCGGCACGACTCACACCATCTACCACCTGGGGATCCCACGCCACCCGGGGGAGGTCCCTACCCCCTCCTCCCACCAATAACTGAACCACTCCTCGCTGAGTACCACATATATTTAAAACAAGCAGATCGACCTCGGCTAGAAGGCCTCAAGGTGACGCCTTCCCCAGAGGAGCGTACCTCCGGAGACGGTATCAACACACCACTCTGCCCCACCGCAATTGCACCATCCCTTACCCAACAACCATCCCGAATGGCTTCCACGGAAGGAGACGACTAAACCCCAGCCCGGGGTCACCCAAAACCCATAGGCCCGATACTCCACTGCCCCCCCAGTCAATGTCAATTACACCCACCCTCACTCTCCCTCTATTTGCCTCCCGATTCATCCCCTCCCACTCCGGCTCCCCCTCATCTAACTCACCCCACCAACTCCCCACTTATCCCCTCTCTCACCCACCACCACTTCGCCACCTACCCAGCCCCCCCCAACCCTACCCCCTTCCCCCGCCCTGGGCTCACCTAGCCACTTCTCCCCCCCGCTGTCCTACCTCTCACCCGAGACATGTCTCCCAAGCAACTGACTCTGAACCCTCTCTGCCGCAAACCTCATCTCTCACTAAGCCGCGGCCTCACACGCCACCGCCCCCCCCCCCCCCCGGCGCCGATACCGAACCCGAAAAACACCAGACACCTTCGCCCCCAACCCTCCGACCCAGATGGGGCGATGATTCGCCCCCCCTACCCTACAGGTCGCCACCACCTCCTTTCCCCCACCCACCAGACACTCCTTACTATAGAAGGACTTGACGAATAGCCCCACTTACCCCTTACCATCCTCCTCCCCAAGCCCTCTCCCACCACCTCCCCTACTCCCCCCCACCCCTCTTCCTCTCCCACCCCCACGTTCCCCTCCCTCCCTCCCCCACTTCCCTTCCCTTTCAAATCCCCCTTCTCCTCCAAACCACTAATGCCCCTCCTCCCTTCTATCCCCTCTCCGGGATCCTTTGTTCTTCACTTCCCGTCCGCTTTCAGTTTCATTCCCCCAATCAATCAGTTATGGAAGGCCGTACCGCCCTAATACACTTGATTGAGTTTCGCGGCAGCGTCTGTAACGCAAAACGAGCGGAGATCTGAATTCTCCATACTATCACGAACTGATTGTATAATTTTACGTCAATAACGTCTTCGAGATGAGAACTCCACCGCAGTCGGGAGCGCCTGGACCACAACATCCCATAGGATGACAAGCGTGTGGATGAACAGTTCAAACGCGCGCCAAGTAAGCGACTCCAAGAAATTGAAGGAAAAGGAATATGCGGAAATAAAAGAGAACGCGCCACAGAAACGTCTCTAGCTCTGAACGTAAATCACAAGACGATAGGCAGAGAGGGGGAGGCGGTGTGCAATGAGGCTGAGGGACATGTTCATCTGTACAGGGATTCGACCATATTCGACGTATTTTGTGACTGAGAACTTTGACTACACACTGGTCGATCTGGCATCAGGTACGCAGCACATGGAGACATTGGCAATAGAGCGCGCACTGTACAAAATTCTGAATACGAGAGATCGGAATGCAAAATCGTATCTGCCTGTGCTACTGACAACGAAATGACAAGATATACGCCTTCTGCTGACGATAGATTATCTTGAAGAGGCACAGGTAGGGGAGAGGAAGCATGGGGTAGATCAATTCTCATAGATTAAGCGTGAAAATCATCTTACAGGTGAATCTCACCGGATGAGGCTTAAGGGAGTTAACTAACAAGTCCGGAGTTAATATTGGCTGATAGAGAACATGATACCTGAACGTCGTCACTAAAGGTCCTAGCTTTTTTTTGCAAGTAGAGTTCCGTCATCAAAGACTGTAAGATCGTGGATACTAAACGGCTGTGGCCATGGCCACACAGCCACTAAGTCTCTGGGCTATTCAAAAGAGAATTAGGCTGAACTCGCGAGCGAGTAAAGCAGTAAACGAAAAAAACCTCGAAAAACAACACTTAAAAATGAGGACGGCCGATTCGTTCTGACTAAGCGAAATGCAAAGGGACGGCTCTCGCAGCCTATACAGAAACAGAAGAAAAGCATAAATAGCAGGACCCCAAGATTTCGACCTGTTCCATTGATCTAGCAATGAGCTATACTATCGCTATTTGATGAAGAGAATTTCTTTTTCTTCCCCTCCCTTTGAACTCACAGAGACTAAGAGACGAAGCAGATGATCAAATATCCTGATGGCCTACTGAATGATATATCACTCTGCACTCGATTGACGGAGGAAATCGACACCAAACAGACAGTTCCGACAGATAGCGCACGTAGTGTAGCAGAAGATGAGTCAGATTGTTGGGTGACGAAGAACATAAGGCTTATTGCAGACGGCAACCTCGACATGAACATACGCAATGACAAAGATTTCCGCGATGATGATCTCAGCTCCCCATTGCACATACGCCTATAAATAGAATGTGACTCTAGGACCTAGCCGCGCGAGTCAAACGTAAATCACGATATCGACGATGATCGAAAAGAAATTGTCAAGACAAACATTTAGCGTCGGCCAAGTCGTCTTGAATAGATCGCGAATTCCTCTATCGGTCGACTAAAACGCTCAAGAGTGCACGGCAACTGGTTCAGGCGTGAGTGTGAAGACGCACAGGACACGCAGTCATGAATTCTGTGAATAAATGACGCAAAGTATAGTCTAATGCATAAAGAGATAAAATGACTCAGCTGAACCGCAATACTAGCCCGCTGAAACCTAAGGGTCACGCTGCATTGATCCACAAATGACTACATCGGCGGACAAAGCCATGTGCGAAATGGCTCCTAGGACTACTCAGCGTTGAAGAAATGGCTAATACTTGAAGAAACAATCTGTACATCGGATGATTGCAGACGCCAAGTACATCAGACAAGCCGCCGAATCAAGAAAAGAAATGGAGCTTTATGCAAAACTGCATATCTGGGTAAACCATGCCCGCGCCTACGACGCAGAAAAAGCTTAGATTCGCTCGAGAATCAAGCGGACCAGGAATGTGAATTCAGGTTCGGTTGGCATCAAGCAGTAAAAAACGTCCAAAACAAGTAAAGAAAAAACTAAAAAAGTCAGCGAGCGCGAGCTTACGCCGCTACTATGTAAAAACATCAAATCAACAAACGAGCAACAAACCCGACAGCAAAACAGACACAACCAGAAAACATGTTTATTAAATGATAGCGCGCGAGAACAACCCTTATATAGATTAGAGCCAGATATGACGTCCACATATAGACTCTTTAATAATCGGGAAGGAATTACTAAATGCGTAAAGATTATTAGTGGAATAGGTTATTAGTAAGACTCGCGCTAATATACGCCGAGCATGGAAACCGCAGCGCTAAAATAATAAGTGGCACAAAGCCTACGATTTATGGAATTTTATCGAGCTAACCGGAAGACATATGCGACAAATGTGACAGATGGGGCCGTTCACTTAGCAGCAAGAAAAACACTGAACGATTGGATTAATTGCGTGAGAAGCGTGAAACATACAAACCAAATTCAGCCAATATACTGAGAATACTCAAGATATAGGCGCGTTCTGGAATTATCTCAACTTTACATGAATACAAAGATAGAGAATTACATATATCGCGAGCGACTTAAAAACCGTACTCGGACAAAAGGCTACCAAGCCTGATCCAGGGAAACACCAAAAAAGGGAATATGGAAAAATAGGAGCAAAGTCAAGCAAAACACGTATGCGATGCGAGACTATTAAAAAAGTACGGGACACGAAATAGTAAAAGGAAAAAACTGAAGAGACAGAAAAATAAACTACCACACGCAAATGAATTTAAACCACACTAGTTAAAGATACAAAAAGACAAGAGGATGAGTTATTCTCTTGTACTGAAAATCGTAACTTGATCATCACATCAATGCGCTGCGCGACAACATATCACGACACCAAAGCAGCACCAGCGTACTTGATAAAAAAAAGTTCGCACGAGTGACTAAGGCATCAATGCTAGGCACCGGCATCATCGATCGAAAACGAATCTATAACTGCAACACATCACGGACTCACAACCACCAAGCAAAGGGACAACAGATCTCCGCGCCACGTCGAAGTATAAGGTGGACCTAGGTCCGTTGCTAGATCTCCGTTAAGAGCTGAAAATGCAAGATGGGCCATATGCTGTATTGTCGAAGTATAGGATTCGCCAACCCTCGCGCTGAAAAGGCGCAAATGGCATTCATAATAAGCATCGGCACCTACAAACGTTTAATTATGATAGGGGCATCTTAAACTTCGGACTGGCGAAGCATACACAAAAGAAGCAGAACATGATGGACCCAGTCGAACCTCTAGGTCCATTGTACGCCACTGGACACGGAGATACTATTCACAGAACTCGAGAGGCGAATTTCGCTTAACCACGACTTGTCTTTTGTTCTTATTCTTTAGTCGACACTAGTATTATTTTCAATATGCCTCATCACGCAGAAGTTTTATCGCAAAGGCAGCGCAGACTATGGGAATACGTACAGATCCAGATCTAAATTTGATAGAACATCTATAGCCGGGTCGAACAGCAAAGGTACCTGACGTTCGATGGCATGGATCGATAAACCATACCACTAAACCGGGCGTGATAACTTGGCTCTCACGTGCCCCCCCCCACCCCCCGACGGTCATGCAGTTGCCGTACGTATATGTGACCTACTTACTTGTAGAAGGAAACTGATGTATACAACACTGAATAAAAAATTAAGGTAACCCTCCGACTCAGAACAAGGAATTAGTCTGGCAACAGTCTGGACTCGGTATCTTCATGTGAGCGTGTGATTTGCGAAATTGGCTAGGGTAAAGAAAGGCTAGAACTAGGGAGACACATGCATACGGGTTAAAGTACACATGGCGTTACCGCTGAGATTAAAAGAAAGACAATATCGCTGAAAAGCTCCAGCGATTCTTGAGGCGTTTCAATAGAATACGGTACTATGCAAATGTAATGGTGAAATGACGTCCGGAACACATCTCACTGCCTAGGGAAAGTGAGAGCATAGGGCAGCGAACATTAGGTTAGATTTGTGTCTCAGATGGATTTTATAAATAGAGTGACCTGAGACAAGAGAAATTATGTAAACAGTACTCTTTTCGGATCGAATCTCTAGACACGCGCTCCCACAAAGAGTCACTCGGAACACCCCTAAAGCTAAAAATCAAGTCATGGAACCCACTCTGCATAATTAGTCAACAGCACGGGATGAGAAGGGCAGGAAAGCGAATAACCTGAGTAGGTGGTTAAGAACGAAAGACACAGAGATAAGAGAGGTAAAGAGAGCATAGGGGTAAAGGGGAGAGGAAGGAGAAGTGGTAGAGTAAACAGCCGAGTGGCGATGTTAAATGGTTATATACGCCGAAGCCCAAAGGGATAATTTTACAAAAGACCGAATACAGAGAAGACAGAGAACCGGACATATAGACGGTGCATATAAATATAACATATGCAGTAGAACAGGAGGTAACAAAAATCATAGCGCGCTAGCCTAGTGCCGACACCAACAAGAATTCGACGGTCGACACTGAGCTGGCTTTTGTAACCAATCAGGATAAACTCGAGTCGTAATAGGAACACACAGGCCTCTTAGACGAGGGCGGCGGAAAGAATGCACCAGCTGGCCCTCCCGTATAATTGATGAGTCTGATGTCAGATGACTATAGACACCGTCAGCCCCCATATCGACTCGCCAGTCATAGCACATGCAGGAGACTAGTCATGCGTAGGTATCGTATGAGCCGTCAAGTCTTTAAACTGTCTTTTTCCGCGTACTATGATGGTGACTTAATGATCTTATCGATTGCGCGAATTTCATGCATCGAGACATGTGTCTTGCATACAATCATATGTGCAGGCAGCGACTCGAAGAGTTATTATTACACAACAATCATATGCTGATGAGTTCGCGCAGAATACTGCTTCAACGCCAACAGGAAGGAAACTATCACTGACATCATTTTAGCACAGCGCCAGAGACCAATGGGTGCCCCAGAAATCAAAAAGGAGCGAAGAGGAGAAAGGGCGAACATAGAGGCAAGCGTGGACATAGTGTGCTATGGAAGAGGGGTGAAGAAGGTTGGGCAAGAGGAGAAGCAGGAGGGCAAAAGGAGAAAAGGATGGAGAGAGGGGAAGAAGGGCCAAAAATGGAACTGGGCGTCTGAATAAGTGGGTTGCAACGAGAAGAGGAAAGATTGTGATTAAGGACATCAATGATGTGAGTGGACCGGGATAGACATTGGAACATAACCGCACCGTTCGCACTTGGAACTCGAGAACACGAAAAACGACGACCACATGAGACATGCAAGTTGACCGACTGCATCCCATGGGATATCGGTTTATTCACAAATGCGGACCTCTGAAATACAAATTTTGCTAGATAAGAATGGCAGCACCTTACCAGCGCCCCAATTAAACATTGAATATATAGCTACCGACCAATGTGGCCAAGCATAAAAAAGAAGACTATTAATTCTAAAAAGATCCATTCCAGGCAATCACTACCCGTCGATGTTATGAATGGGAGCCGCCAGACAAGTCGCAGGGCGGAGGACTTCGAATACCCAACAAACGCGCCTGCATATTGACTTGTACACCTCACACTTGGCAAGAACAGATACGGCTTTTTTCAGTCTAAGAATAAGCATAAAGAAAAGAGGGTGTAAGATATAGGCTGGCTCCAAACGGAAGCGCCAATTCGAAACAATACACAAAAGTACAGGCCAAAATGCAATTTAGAACGGCCGATCATCAGCAGCCTTGCCGTGGACACGAGGGCGGGTTCAAGAAACTAGTCAGAAACACCGAAGACCGCTGTCGCAGCCGGTGACATCGCTAGACCTACTAGAATAAAAGACTTAGCGTTAACCGTGCAAGTCGCCGCAGGGACACCCAATCAGATTGCTAGAATCGAAATCCATAGCACATGCAAGACAGGACCGCTGGAGCGGACTGCCCATAAGGATCGCGCAGCCAAAAATTAGATGTACGTATCCGCAGTTACCAGAACATATGACAGTATAGACTAGCGAGGATGGCCGCGCCGCCCATACAGAATAACCGACGACACATAGCGATTCCCAGCGGACACGCTGACTCCACACCCGGAATAGCATTAATAGTTTTTAATCAAAAACGATCCACTGAAGCGAAAAGGAGACGCGATCGAAGCCACCGAACTGACAGAAACGCCAATATAAATCGACCAACCATAACAACGTCGTCAACACATAACGGCACTGAATCGACTCCTCTCGTGTCGAAGACACACACGTTGATGTAAGCTCTCCTGAAACAATGTACACCTGCGACCGGCAGCAGACTGATCACTGAGCTAGTCGTAAACGTATCTACGTTGCGCGCGACGTTGATATTATTGACAGCTCGCGGGAGGGGATAGCAAAATATCATAATCTGCCTAAGGTTGTACGTGAGCGCCAAACTGCTTCTTACCAGTCTGTAAAATAGTCAGCCCAGCCGACACCAAGTACTCATAGGCAGAGCAGACCCATACCATCGCATACTAGTAGGTATATAGTGAGACTCCAAAGTTCGAGCATCCATGAACAAGAGTTGGCTAGTCCCTGAGCGCCGAGTGATATATTGACTAAGACATCGAAAATAGCACGTGATATAACTAATGGGCTTCGACACAAGAACAAGCCATCCGCACGGAACCAAGCACGAGACGCACCGACCATGCACAATAACTCGAGACGAGTACTGCCGGAACGGAAGCCTGACCCTTCGTGATTAGCAGCTATCTATGTGAGCAGACCGAATTTGATCGCCTGGACCACTGTACCATGAGACTAACAGGACCTGCTCGCGTTGATCCGTGAAATAAACCCAGCCTGCAGAGTGTAGAAGATCGATCGACAAGTAAAGACAGGACATTACAGTCAACACAAACAAACGTCTCTTCGACAACGACCAGCCAGTCTGAAAACGCGTAACTGCAGAATACACAGCTGTAAGTACCAGAAACGGCGCGAATTGAATCTGCGTAAAACGACAAAGATATCAAGTACGCCCCCCCGCCGCAGTAGAGCTGAGGGATTCAAGACTTAGGCAAGAGGCCGCTCGCCGACCACTATTCTCGCTGTAGCGTGAAAGCTAGCACAAGCGTCGCGATTCCGCTAGCAAATCGATAATCCATAAGCAACAAACGCCCGTAGCGAGACCCATTAATAACCGTAATAGGCCGAGCAGTGGACAAGGCATGCAATACATGAAAGGGCAGCGACATAGCAGTATATAATTTTAGTGCGCACACTGGCTTCGCGACTCCAACGACTGCTAAAAGATTCGAGTCCTAAAGAAAGCGGATACACGACATTTTATCGTAGCGGCAGACCAGAGATTCAAAGTGGGTCAACCACCTGCTCTGAGTTCCTGTGCCCATCACGAGATTACAGAGGATGTACTTTCAGGGTACAGATATGGTCGAACAACCGAAAGAAAAGTAGTCATCCCGCAAAAAGCTGTGCTGACAGGACAAGGCGGGAACACAAGTGCGACAACGCAACAAGTAACTGCAATCCAGATCTCCAGAATGCTGGACTACAGCACAGCTTTTTCACACGTACCGGGCCCTGATAGTTGCCACAGCCATCTAATAGTAAGCGGCCAGAGTCTCAGAAAGCGTTGAGAGGGAATCAATGCCAATTCACACATGCGCGAGAGGAAAAATCGCACATCTCAGATGTCCGAGTTACGCCGCGGCCAGGCAGACAGACGGTAACCTTATGGCGACGCGAAATCAACGCGAAATAACAGCCGGAATGCGACTCTGGAGTCGGGCGCAAATCTGCGCAGGCCTTAATCCGAGACTCATCTCTCTCTCTTATGAAACTGACACTCGTGCGTCATCACGTTACCCAAATTCGAAGACGCAAATTAAACTATCCAAGCCTTCAAGTCCTCAGCGATCCGCCCAAAGCAGAGAAGAGCACTTCAGATCACATGAACGATTACATGGGGACGCAATGCCTAAACTGCAGCGAGAAGCGCCACCCCAAAAAATCGCGAGATCAAGAATCCAGCAGTAGTCCGCTGAGGCGGTCTCAAGCAGCTTCATTCGAGTCCAAAAATTGAAGCAGAGATCAACGTTCTCTGCGAGCTCCAAGCGAACTACAGAGTAAAAACCCAATCAACGCGCCGTCCCATCCAGACTGTACTCGCCGGGGGATCCAAGAGCCGTCAAGAGGCAAAGAGCAGTCGTGAAAGCCGGCGTTGAAGGATCACAGTGCAAGGATCGCCCCTAATTGCATCTGACACTCGAATTCGAATTTTTGAGTCAGCGTACAGCGGCTAGGTGCCTAACTGTACCACCATATTGAGGGACGAGCATGAGACGTAACTATCGGTGACAGCCTTCTCAGGACAAATTCCGTAAGAGATAAGTAGCAGATAAAAAAAAAGAAAGATATAGCGGGAGAGAATCACTCCCCGTCTTATACGGCTACCTGAGAGTGTCTGGCCATCCTTGAAGGATCACCGTTCTGCGAGATCTCATTGGATCTATGATGCGGTAGAGATTAACAGAGAGGCGAAGTATCTAGAATAGACATCTACGCGAGCAGAAGCCGATTCGAGCTAGATGAGGAAACATAAGTCGAAAAGAGAACTCGTAACGAACTCACAAACGTTCAACGATAGTGCGAGTACAAGCTATCGAACGAGTCGAAAACTCTTCGAGTATGTGTTAAGGAGAGTGGACAATCTCGCAATGTGACAGAACTGCCCGAAAACACACATGATTGCGGCGACTACGCCTTCGCAAACCAAATGAGACTTGGAAGAAGAGCGGATGAGAGCACGGTCGTAATGAGAGCAAAACAGGACAGGCCTGATATTATAGGAACGAATAAATCAAGAATACGGAAACTTGCAGCATAAGAGATGAGCTGGTAAGAGGATAGCACACACTTTACTCGAAGCCGGGCGGACTGAGCATACACCAATAGATCGAAAGAGATTTCAGCGCAGAGTCTCTGCAAGGACACGCCACACGCACAAGAGAACCAGTGTTAAGGCTATCGAAGTCGCATGAGAGATGTGTTTGTAACAGACTTTACAATCACGGGATAGCCGATCAGCCAGAATAAAGTAGCGCAGCGTGCATAATTCTGGATGATCCAAGATGGTCATCGCCGTCGCGGAGAATTAGTGGAGAATGATTGAGCTCAATTCAAACGGCACTTGACGGAACACGAGTCAAGCACGAGAAGCAAGAGCTTCGACTTGACCGCCAACAGCTAGCGACTGAAAGCAGGCGAACACGCTCTGCGATAGAGGCCTGCCAATGGGGGCTACGAGTAGATCAAGCCAACGCTACTCCGCACGAGCCGTGACCAAGGTATTCTGACAGAACGAGGTGCTCATGAGGAAGACAGGATTTAGCCGAGGAATACCAAGTGGGCAAACACACGCGGAGCACACGATCGCAGCTATTCTCAAGAACACAGAAACATAGATCGAAAGTCGATGATGTATGCTGAAGACATCCATGGGAACGACACGTTCACCGGGATCGGCGACGTTGATGAAGGATAATCTTGCAAACAATATCAAATATCTAGCAACCGAGGGTATGGCCATAAGAGGAGTGCTGGCATTACTTGGATCGAACGAAATAACTTACCGCAGCGACATCGCAGTGAAGAAAAACACCTGATCAAATTATTCAGCGTGAACAACTCTACATATAGTAAGAGTAATCACATCTCCTTTCAGTTTTCTCAGATCTCCATACATGCTAGTAATAGTGATTGTGCATAGAGAAGCAATACCTGCGATACTCGTCACCAACGATAGCCGTCTCGCCATCCGCACATAGAATCTGCACCGGCACGATCGGTAAGAATACGCGTCACGAGACTTCAGCTAGACATACGCTCAGAATCATATCGTTGATACGAGTAGCAGTCCTAGCGCAAACAAGCGTGGCCCGATATTCGCGTCTTCCTACTGGACGTCGCAAGAAGGGCATAAGCTCAGAGTGCACGAGACTTGAGGCTTGATCTCTCGTAGACCTGCCGAGCCGCGATCGCCAGGAATGTTGTTATCGCTGACTCAGCCGCTAAGGCAATATGATGCCAAGACGGGAATCAGCGACCTCCAGTAGATCGTGGAAGAGCATCACAATCTCACTGAACCAGAGCGGATGACCACGCAGAAACACCCAAGCCGGTAATGCACACTTTTTCGCCCGAGGTCGGACAAGGTACCGTTGATTGACATATAAGCTGCAACACAACACAAGACTAGCATTACTGCGCACGTGCACGCTAAGTACGCAACGCAACTCGGCGCAGAACTGAGTTGCTGGTACAAAAATGCGGAAGGTAGTAGATATGGTTACGGCGAAGCAAAGTCTTTGACTAGAGTTGAGAGCTGACAGGGAAGAAGGGGAGGTGAATTAGGACGTGCCCGGAAAAGGCAGGAAGGGGGAGCAGGGGGAAGGGTGAGGGGAAAGGGATATACGAGATATAGAGGGGGTGTAAGCGAGAGGCGCTGAAGGGGAACAGGTGGAGGAGATGCAAGAAGGAACAGAGGGCGAGGGGGGGGTGCAAGCATTGAATGTAAGAAGTACAAAGTTCAGGAGAGTCTATGAAGAATTTAATGAAAAAACCAACATAAAAAACTAGTAATGAGATAGTCTGATTCTGATATCATGATAAAATTTAATATTTCTCTTAAAACATCATTTTGTATCATTAAAAGAGGGGCGATTAATATATTAATTTTAATGGAACAAATTTGCAGGAATAACTATAAATTATTTAATTTTATTTATTTTTTTTGAAGGAATATTGTTTTTGCTTAGAGAAAGCTTATTTTAGGAGAATATATAAATAAAATAAAATATTTTACTTTTAGAGATTAGTAATGAGAGGCGGGTTATTGAAAGATTAAGCTCGTTGGATTTTAAAATTGATTAGGCTGCGCTGGAAGTAGATTGCTATGTCACCCCTGACGAAAAAAAATCGAATGTTCGCTAAGTGCCCTCAAAAAAGCACAATTAAAATTAATGAAGCCCCAATATAAAAGATAGGAAGAGCAAATAAAGATTAAAATGGAAACTCCATCAATAAGAAAAAACAAGAAGCCTAAATTAAATCTAGAAAAGAAAATACAAATAAACTCGACCACAGTCGCCTCATCCGATGGCTGCACGAGCATAAGACGAAGCCCGATCATATGTCTGGTCTTCGACCCACGTCGCAGTCAAACGCCAGGAAGAGAGTATTTGAGTCTCATGATCGAAAGAATTTCGGATCCGACCTACACGAAGCTCATCAGTACGCTGCCACCAGGCAATCATGCTCATCGGGCGAGGCAGAGCAAGAATCGATATCGAGCAATTGACATCACAAATTAGCCAGAGATGCTGCCGACAGCATGATAGAGGACTAGACATTCATAACTACAAGACACGTATCAATCCCATATCCCCGCCCGAGGTTGCCTGCAAACAGAACAATGCCAACTGTCGTTCTGATCGCCCTAACAAACGCGTGAGAGCATGCCGCTCGGCTACCTTCTCATCGAGCTAATAGCCATAAGCGCGACTGCCTGATGTCTCACCGGGACGAAAACGACTGGGTCCTCGATGAACAGACTCCGGAGAAGTGTGCTGCAGCCGAAACGGTACAACACGTGGATGGGAGAACAAAGCATCATCATAGCTCAGTTCCCGCGAAGAGCCCTGCATGACGATTCGACTCATGTGCGGATCGATAGCACTGCTGGCATGCAGAACACCCAGCGAATATGCAGGACATCTTGCACTGTACAACCAAAGAAGAATCACTGCACGCGAACTCTCGCAGCAGAGACAGTTGCGAGCCTCAACAGAGGTCAGTTCATGACAAATCATAATGAAGGCCCCTCTTAAATACGCTTTGAGCTGACAGCAATTAAAAGTGCTAGCGCAGTATGAGACAGAGCGATATTAAGGGAATGGCCTCTGGATAAATGACAGAAACCATTGAAAGCGAGCACGAAAGACAGTCAATTACATGACGAAGCCCCAAAGAGGGAATGAAGGTTTGATCGAACAATTAATCTGCAACTACGCAGCGCAATAGAATTCGCGCCAGAACGCCGAACGCAAACGCGCCTATCATCCAGACATCAAAGACCCCAACCGATGAGTCCGCACTTTCCGACGCGACACATAGTCCCTTGCATACTACCATAGGAAGCACCGAATTCCGTAGCGCAGTATCCGAGTTATGCATTGTCGAAATGCTCAGGCGAAGTTGAGTGGGCTAGTGATGGCGCCAATTCTCATCTGTCCGACAGACTCCAGTGGGACCAATTTACAGAAGCCAGCGAGAAAGAACACATAGAAAGAAAAGTGTGACTGAAATCGGACGAACATTCTCCGAAATCTGGCGATAGCAGAAGTAATCTTTGAAGTAGCCAGCATGGATATCCGACATGCGGCCTACAGACTTCGGAAGCGAACGAACTGAACTGCCACTACATAACTGGAAACAGTACGACTGTTTACCCATCGAGATCCCTATCTTCTGTAATGCAAGCATAGGTACATGCAATTGCAAGGGAAATAAAACATACAGACAAGGGTTGGGTGATTAGACTAATGCATGCTTGCGATACTATGGCCGCTAATCTGCGGCAAACTCAATGTGCTCCGACTAAAATCAAGAGCCTGACGTTTACAGAGAAACTATCTTCAGTACAAAAGTAGGAAGGATCAAAAGAATGAAGTCGCGAGAAAGACAGAAATATGCTAATACCGCTGAAACAGTCGATCGAACGCACTCTATGCCAGTTGCCAGCCTAGTCACGTCACCAAAGAAGGCCTTGCTCAATTATACTGAGGTTAACTAGAATTAGTGCTCCCGCGCTCGCTTAATACACGGACGAACGCCACGGCGCTGCTGTGATAATAGCTAATAGGATATCGGAGGCCATTGGGTCGAAGAAATAAAATACACATACCGCTGGAGGATCGTCTGTGGCCAGAATGTTACACCTAGCATTGACGAAGATGTTAGTACAACGTTGAGGCGAAGCGGCCAAACCACACACCCTCAACGATGCCCTTTCCCTATCTGGAATAACTCAGAGGTTAGCGTCGATCTCCCTATGTGGATATCTCAGATTTGACATGTGCATTACATACGAATCACCCTCAAAGAACCTGGGGCGTTATCTGTGGTGAATTAGCTGTAAGCCAACATCGCCCAGAACTCCAGGACGCAGAAGAAAATATGGGAAGTGACGCAGTACGAAGACAATCAGGACATTCCGGGAAAAAACAAGACAGTTTAGAAGGGAGAAGAGCGCAAGGTCTACGTCCGTGCCCAAAAAGAGACGCAAAAGGGACAACAAAAGGCGGGAGCGACACAAGGAGAAAAAATATGACAAGACCAATTAACGCCAAAAAAACAAAAAAAATATAACAAAGAGCAGAAACGGTAGGAGGTAGAGTGAGAAAAAACGGATTGAAAAACACTAGGGTAATAAAAGACTTTGAAGGAGGTGACAGGGAAACGGGGGAAAAATAAAACGACTAGCAAATTGAGATATATAAGCGGGTAGTAAAGGCAATAAACATAAAGACGATTTAACTTGTACTTAGCTCGGTGAATAAACCGAAACGAACTACGAAGAAACCAATAACGCACGAAATAGATTAAGAGAAAAAACATACTGATAAAGATGGAAGAAGTTGTTAGAGTGGGGCAACCTAAGAGCATTTCTCTGATACGCAGGATAAACGTCAAAGCGAATCTCTCACAAGTCTAGAACTAAACGCGGCTGGGAAAATTAGAATGATTAAACGAACAACGCGGAATAATCAGGAAGAAGTCGATTGTTAAGCTAAGAACAGTAAGAAAAAGCGCACAGTGAAGGCAGATCTATTGTTCGCGATTGCCGTCACGAGGAATGCACGGATCCCTCGACACGAGCATGCCAAACAACACGTGCGAAATGTATAGTGCATAAAAGATAGGTCGGATAAATAGTGCTCCAGTAAAAATGCTAGACGGAGGGAGCAGTATCCTGTCTTCGATCGAGAATTGTAGTCCGCAAGACTAAGCAGAACCGCAACTCGAGTCTTGCTCAGCAGCGAACTATCAAAAACCGTTAGATGCCTTCGCAGACCACTGGGCAGCCTTACAAACAACCATGACAGACGTGAAGTATACATTAATACGATAGCGGCACACTTAACCAATGGCTCCATGTACGCATACAACTATTAATAGACTGGACATTAGTACTTTTCTAACATGACGATTATGAAAGGCATCTATTTACGCTCAACCGGAGTTGCGATAAGCACTCATACATAGATTATTTCTAATCCTTCTTCTGACCACCGGAGGAGGTGTATACAGTAATCAGACGGTACGGAGCGCGCACAAGAGCATAAAGACACATAATCGTAAGGATAGATAAAGATATAGTGATACAAAACAAAGTAATAGGATAGTAAAGAAATTAGCGAGATATAAGTTGAGATACGTATCACGGAGCGAGACCATCAGATCTGACACATACCTGCAGCGAACGTCCAGTAGGAAGGCTATATAAAGGTTAGGTTCTCTTTCTTGATTGCCGCTACCTCAACGCTACACACCGAGAGCTGCACGTCTCACCGAAAGCATCAGAAAAGGTTACGTGCCGCATTTATGAAGCGTTGACGTATACTTTCTGCATCAAAGTGTGGTCAGCCGATGAATGAACGTCTATCTCTCATGGGAATGGACAGTATTGAGTGTGCACATGGATGAGTTCACTGAAGGTACCAAGCATGCAAGCTGTTTATCGATCATAGCTAGGCTCGGTCCAAATAGAGTAATCTGATATAATGGCGAAACCACGGTCCATCAGGCTTATAACTAGACTGCCATAAGTGAGAAGGAAATAGGATGCAAGAAAGAGAGAAAAGAAGTTGTAGAGTAAAAAGAAAGCTAGGGGAAAAGATCATTATGGCAGAAAAAAAAGAAAAGAAATCAAAGAGTATCATTTTTTGTTTCATTTTTCATAGCACAAATACAGCCATAGGCTAGAACGAGAAATCCATGAATTCACGATTGGTACTCCTGCGGGACTGAAAGGACAGGCCGACGTCAATTGAACACAACTGATACGAAAGAAGCGTGGCGCAGCTAAACGCAGAGTGCACACGACCGGCCTTGAGTAGATACGAGCTACGTCTACGACCCTGCCCAGTACCCCTAAGGCCAACCACACATGGACGAAATGGCGAAATACGAGGCACGGTTTCGAAATGGAATGCACGACAGCAAGATACAACACTACGGCAGGAGGCAGACTGAACACGCAGTCATGCGGTTCGCCCAATGCACTCAAAGATGGACAGCTTTGTGAGCAGTTCAAGTTCTGGCCAGTGGAGTGCACTGACTTTTCTCTAAGAACGAGTGCAACTGCCACATCACATACCAAATTTGTATATAGTGTTTCTTATTTTTTTTGGATTATGTGTTCGGTATGGTGAACATGTACAATGGCGCACCCCCCTACACAACAGCCTTAATGGGAAATCGCGGTAGGCTAATGTACGATGTGACTAGAGCGAATGCATAGAGAACGCTGAACTATGACTCATGTCAAAAGTAGTTTCTAGCGACTTAGCCACGCTTATGAATCGTTCGCGTGTTGTTCCATGTTACCATCTCTCTCTATTTCCTCAATCCTACACGCCTCACCAAGTAGGCAGAAGGCTTGAATGTTTTGTCGGCAGAAAAGTAACGAGGTGGACCTAAGTGGACAAATGCACGCGCAATCGCCGAGACCCTGCCCGACGACACGACGACAGTAACGACGAGGCAGGCCGGAACATATCGACTTGCACCAAGCTGGACGCATCGCAGAGGACGAACCTGACATGAACAGCAAAATGCGTCAAGGGAGCATCACGTCAAGAGAGAAGCCGCACAATGTAAACAAAAGCGAATCCAGACTGCCACAGCCCCCCCCCCCACAAACGCCATTTGAAATTTGCATGGCGAACCGACGGTCAGTCTAAGCTCGCCGTATTGGGTATTCGGCGTCGCCAATCAATTCTGAACGGCCAGATCATTCAGTCGCTGGTGGGCCAGAGGCGGGCAGACTAGTCGACCAAGCACGGGGAGCGGCCGGTTACCATACCCGTCGTACTGAATAACTTGCGTCTGCCAAGTCCGCAGCGACAATGTGAACTGGATCGTCCATAGGCCATGAAGACAGGCAAGGGGGCGGCCATAAGAGCCCGGAATGATGACAATATCGCCGTACCAGAACCCAATGCAGGCCGTCGATGAAGCGGACAGACCATACAGATAACCGGACCGACCCAGAGATCCCAGCGGAAACCGTGACCTCCCAAATAGCAATCAAAACGTCACTGAGGAAGACGACGCGACGGACGCCAAATCCCGAAGTTCATAAACGGCACGACCGTTCGGGTGAAGACCCACCGGTTGGTGCTAGCCTGACCAGTCCCTGGACCCGCAGTGTCACTGACTGAGTCGTACACCGTATCTACTGCCGCCGCGAAATTAAAACCGAGCGCGAGAGGGATAGAAAATCATCATATGTAGACGTCTGTCGTAGAAGCAAATGGCTTCTCTCGTTGCGGAAAAGTTCGGCCAGGCCAGATACCAAAAAGGAGAACCAAGAGGCCGCCATCACGTCTGTAAAAGGTGTAGCCAGTTCTGAAGGCATCAAACAGTTTGTAGGTCCCGAGCGACCAAGTTGCGTTCGCAGCGAATCAACTTGACCATGACAGCCATCGCAAGCACGGAGAACGACCAGCCAACCATAACATCCGGACGTCGCGGAGATCCTGCCCTCGTGAAGGGCATCGGCGCACCAGATCGCCAGCACTGCGGACATACACAAGACTGATCGCGAGGGTGATCCGCGCAAGAGGTTGAATTCCCTCTCCGACGGGACCAGTAAGAGGAAAACTCAACCACCACACGTCTCTTCGCCCGACGCCGGCCATGGGCGTCGGGATCGGGCCTAGAGTAGTCCAGAACGCGCGAATTGAATCATCGTAAACAGCCGCTATCCAGACGCTAACTTAGATATTCAGAATAGGCGGCGAGGGCCGCTCCGCCAACACAATCTCGCTGTAGGGTGAACTCTGAACCACTAGTCGCATTCGGGCTCGATATCCTAGCGCCGCCGATAGCGAGCACTAATTACCCGTATAGAGGCAAGGTGGGGACGGATGGAACAAGAAGGAGGAGAAAGGGAAAAAGGCGTAGGCACGGAACCAGACGGGCACACAACAGAAGAAGAACGATCAGGAAGGCAATACCCACCAGAAAAATCCGGAAT
>Ga0179591_1257555_pt1 | contig 18960 bp, 19 predicted proteins | sample CZOMad2_1_08_16f_FD_182891 | JGI IMG/M metagenome (GOLD analysis project Ga0179591, IMG submission 182891) | Vadose zone soil fungal communities from Angelo Coast Range Reserve, California, USA - CZOMad2_1_08_16fungal (PacBio error correction) | ecosystem: Environmental > Terrestrial > Soil >... | reverse complement strand
GGGGAACACTTCTGAGCTTCGCCGCCCTTTCTTTTCCAACTCCCCAAAAGTGCCCTTTTTTCACACATGAGGTCCCGTCATTCCATGATCCGGTTTGTTTCGCGTCGGCCTTACCCCTCCCATCCTTTTTTTTAGTTCGGATCTCTTCGGCTATCGTTACACCGGGACACATCGAAGTGGATCCCCTCTCCACAAAGGCCTTCCCCCCTTTTTCTCCAAGAATACCCCCCTCTTTACCTTTACCTTTTTGACGCTCGCAAAAATGTGTCCTCGTTTTTTCTTTATACTGTTCTGTTCCAAAGCAAATCAGGTGCTTCTCCCCCTTTCCCCCCTCACCCTTCGCACTTTAATTTTTTTTCTTTCCCCCTTTTTGAAAATTCGCCTGGTGAATCACGAAGTGTCCCAACCATTTTAAGATACTTTCACAATCCGCGGATCTTTTGGCCCGCTGGGTCGGTTCCTGCACCCATTCTTCCTGCAAACCTCTTCAGCTGCTCGACCTTTCGTTCGGAATGGGCCAAATTGTATGACGTTCGTTTCTCCGGAGGCCTGGAGTTGAGTTATTCAGGGCCCTCCGATTAGCTAGACGGCCAGCCCCCTTGAAACTTAACGCCCCCTTCCTTCGTGGATCCGACCGACCTACAACCACTCCCCCTTTTTCGTAATCTTGTCCTTGAAACCCTCTTCCCTTTCCTCTCCTTTTCGCCGGTTTTTCCCTTCCTTTGAGACGGTTAAAGAGACTATACTTTGAACTCCTTTTTTTGTGGGAATCGAGTTCTTCCCCGCTTCTTCACCTTTGCCTTCCACCTTCAATCCCCCCGATACGTATAGCGCATTTTTTTTAAATGGTCTTTCTTCCTTTTTTTCTTACCTCCTCCCTTTTTTTTAAGGCCAGGGTTTCTGTCACCTTTTCCCCCAGCGCCCGAATAGAAAAGCTCTCCACTGTTTTTCGCCCCCGAATCTGAACCTCAAGTTGGCCTATTTTTGCGTTCCAATTCCCCTGTTCTCGTTTTCAGGTCGAACTGCGACAACCCCCTTTTATGTCTTATCCCAACTCATTTTGTGTTCCTCCCCCCCCGTCTACAGTCCCATCTTGCGTTCTTGATGCCGTTTTTTAATTTCTTAATTTTTTCCGTCCCTCCGACTTTCCGCCCGCAATTCTCCCCCCTCCAAGCTGCCAAAGTCGTTAAGGTCCCTTCAGAAGAACTTATTCCAAAGCGGAAGGACCACGCTTTCTTGCAGCTTTATTCTCTTGTTACGGTTTTAAATCTGTCCTCAACTAGCGGATACTGACCTCCCTCCTCCTTTTGATGTTGTTGTAAGGAAGAAGAGCCAATTGGGGCACATTTTGACTTCCCTGCTCAATCGCGACCTTCTCGCCCTGCTGGCGAGTTCCGTTCATCTGTTAGAAAAGCGTCCACTTGCGACCCCTTTTCTCGTCGACAGGCCCACGAACCACTCCACCCCACCCCTCTTACTTTTTTAACCTGTCCCTTCGCAGGGAGTACCCATACTCCATTCTCTACGGCTGTGACGCAATTTTTTTTTCAACAAAAATCCAGTGCTTTCTGCTTGCTTCATCCTTCCCCAACCGTAACTTCATTAGTGCTTTTGGCCCCACATAGTTGGTGTTCCAAGCCGTTTTTCCCCCCCCTGGTCAATGACTAGGTATTTTTTTTTTTCCCCCTTTCTGATTCCCCCTCCCGCCCATTCGTTCCAGGCACGCTCCGACTGCTTCACCCTGATTATTTCATATTACTCTCTCGTGTCACTGGTTCCTACAAACCTTCAACTTCAGGAAGCGGCTTCCCGCCTTGCGTACACCCGGTCTCATCCTTTTACTTTCCATCCGCCCCAGATTGCCCTATTTTTTGCGACCATCTGTTTTCAGTTGTAACCTCCGGTTTTGGATATTTCCTTGAATCTTGTGGCGAATTTCTCTTGAAAGCTTCTATGGTATCAGTTCCCTGTTTGCTCCCCTTGTCAGCTTGACGGTTTTCTTTTGACGGAAATGGGCGCCCCTACTACCACTAAGTCCCCCGCGAACTTGATGCTTTTCCTTCTTATTCCCCCTGCGGTACCATTTTTTCTTTCCGCCCGCGGCCCCCGAAGAATGGTACCCTTTCTCGAGCCTGCCTCTCTCGCTGGATATTGACAGTTTTGGAACCTTTTTTTTCCCGCTAGCCTCGCTTTTCGTTTGCTGCGAATGAGCTGCAGGTGAATCAGCCTTTAGTATCGTTTTCACAAGCGAACCCCCTTTTTGGAAAGACTTTTTTGGGGTCTCGGATATCTGTTAAAGACACGAGTAATCGGTTAGTTATGTGCGAAGGGCGAGAGTAACATCCATTTATCCTGAATTCTTCTGCTCCCGGCCCCCCTCTTCCCCAACCCGCCTTCCCCCCCTGCCCCCAGCTTTTTTTTACAACTACCTACGTCTTCCCTCTGCGCTAGTTTTTTCTTTTTTATGATGACTTTTTTTCCTCCCTCGCGAGATTATGTCCCTGCTCACTCCCCCCCCCCCCCCCCCCCACCCCCCCCCTCCCCCCTGCACCCAGCCCAACCCCCCCCTCCCGTGTAGTGTCTTTTTTAGCTGATTGACATGCAGTGCGTTCTTTCTGTCCCTCTGAGCACTGCGAGAGGCGACCGAGACATGGGAACAGATAAGGCCCACCCGCATCCCTGTTTTCCCCTTTCATCCCCTCCAGCATGTTTCCTTCTTGACCTTACTACCTCTGCACAAAAGTTTGACAAATTGCTTCCAAGAGGACCTGTACCGTTTCCTTAGCAGTCCGAATGGGGCTGTTTCTGGCTATGCCTCCTCCCGAATAACATATTCATCTTTCCAATTTCAGTTTTTTGGTTTATGATTCTGTCTACTGAGGAGATTAGGATTGTATGCGGATAGTGGCGAACAGTCCTCCTGGCCAGTAATGCCCCTTACTTTTTTTTTCTGGCCCGCCATGTGCTTCTCCACGTTTCCTCGCGGAATTTCTTCCGGCTTTTTGTGCGGTCCACGTCATTTGTTTTTGATTTCTTGCGATGCGTTTGCAATCGCCCCTGAGTTTTGAAGGTTGCGTCTCATAGTCGTGCTGCCCACTGGTCCTCCTCCCCCCTCCACAGCAAGCGCACGCACCCCCCACCAAATCAAAAACCCCCCCCCACTGCTAGTTTTACAAGCTTCTTCACTTGTCTTCGAACAGGGAGCCCCTCAGGGCTTTCAGTTTACTCGGAATTCTCAGGAAGTTTCGTCTTTTCCTCTTCAGCCCATCATGAAGAAATAAACTTCCCGCTGCGCGGTTTCCAAAGGTCTCCCGTGCCCACCGCGTCCACTTAATTTTCTTTTTTTTGAACAGCGATTAGGTTCAGGCGCTATAGACGGAACTCTCGGAGTGATGAGGTACGTTTTTCCCGAATAGCTCCCTACGATAATCATGACTGATCGATGGACACTCCAATCCGTGGTTAGCTTCTTTCCCAACCAGCATTTCTTAGTCAATCTGTCCTTCACAAGCCCCTCATCAGTTCTGGTGACTGAGTTGGATATGTCTCTCCCTTCCCCCAAGCCGACTACTGGACACCTTTCCCTTGCTATCACGCGAGTTTTCCATTCCTTTTTGCCTTTCCATAGGTTTCAGCTTTCTGCATTCCTGTCCCCCAACTCCAAGCCGAGATTGGAAGCATCCTCCCAGCCCCCCCTCCACGGCTTGAGTTTCTTTTCAAAGTTCTGAGCACCTGTTCTCCGTCCCGGCGTCCCCTTCACCTGGAACCCTTCGTTGACAGGTGGAGACCCACCACACCCTTTAACGCTCGCTGATCATCTTAAACACTAGTGTGGTTCCTTCGGTTTTGAGCGTTCCGTTTTTCGCCAAGCTGGTCGGGATTTTTCTCTTAGCTGGCTCCCTCCTTTTATTCGGCTATTAGGTAGGAACCCCCGTTAAGGTTAGTTAAAACTTATATGTGTGGCCCCAGTCTCTGCTGGAACGAGGCGTTAAGGCCGTGTAAATGATGATGAATATGCTATGAGGGCGGACTGGCTTGGTTTTTCCCCAATTTGCAGTTCCAGTCTTATCCTAATGATTATTTTGTGCCTTTTTTCGACAGGCTTCTTTTTTTGAACGGCCTTGAACCTCTTCCATTGTTCGTTCCTTTCGGGTCATTCTTTGGTCGAATGGCTGTGCTTTTTTGGTTCACAATTGCCCGCACCCCGGACTCTCCCCCAGATCTTTTCCTTTCTGCCTCCTTGTTGGCCTCCCAACACTTCCAAAACTGCACCATGTGCGCCTTTCTTCATGTCCCCTCCAATAAATCTCGGGCGTTTCTTGGTATGGGCGCTATGTCGTCAGTATTTGGTTCCCTTTATCCCTTGTGATACAAAAGCAAGCCAGTCTTTGGACCTTTCCTCCTCCACGTTCGGATTTCCTTTTTTGACGTTTGGAGCTCTTGGATGTGCTTGTGAGTCCTTTACGATGAACCAAAATGAAAGCCATTCCGTTAGAGCCCCACCTTTTTTCTTCCCTGATGATTTTTTGAGTCTGGATGAAGTCCATTTCTTTTGTTTTCGTTTTCATTTCCTTAAGAGGTTGCCCTTTTTCGGGATAATCATGGCGCCGCAGAAGGCCCCCCTATTCGCGGTTCTCCTGCTCTTGCAAAGCTGTTTTGTTTCGACCCGTTGCCACGCTTTACTCGGCGGGCGCTGTTAATGCTTTCCCTGGCCTTCCACTGCACGTGCTGGTTCGAAAAACCGTCCAGTTCTTCCCCCTTCTCCCTACCACTGTTTCGAATGTATCGCTGATTCCTTTTTCCCCCTAAGTTAAGACCAATCGCCGCACCTTTTGCGCTCACAAGCCAGGGCTAGGCTAGTCCTCTTCGACAACCGGTTAAGTCCTCCTATTCCACTTCTCCCTGCGATTGAGAGTTTTCACGTTCGAGACGGGTTTCCTTTCGTTGATATTGGGTGGTACCTGTTTCTTCGATCTCTTTTCCCTCGGACGGAATACGCTGGTTTTCCTTTGTTATTCTTCTTTTTCGTTCCCAGGCGCTTTGCACTCAAGACAAGAGAGAACTCTTTGACAACCCAAACCACAACCCCCCCCCCCCCCCCCCACAGGCTTTTACGTAACCCTTTCTAATTTGCCTTTCTTCCCCATTTTTCCAACAGTTAAGAACGTCCTGAGTCCTGTTTAACGCTTTGTGCTATTGGACACCCTGCGTAAAAGGAACCCAGCGCGTCCCAGTTCAGCTACTCTATTTCTTTTCTTAACATAAGTTTGCCAATAGATCGTGACTGACCTCCCCTTCTCTCCGAACAAACCAATGGTTCCATTTGCGCAGTTTTTTTGAGTGTTTCTTAGTTATGGACGCTTTAGCTACTTCTGTCTTAAGAGCGACGGCTTCCCGGTTTTGCTTCCTTTTCTCCCCCCACCCCGTATGGTCCTTTTGTACCCCGCTTCAGGATGGATTGTTTTTTTCTTTTCTAAGGACGCGTTTGGGTGATATTGTACTCCATTTCGTTTTTCTCTGCACGCCTTTCTCCTCCTCTAACCCAGCCCCCCCGTCACCCTTCCCCAAATGGGACCCTGGCGATCTTCCGGAATCTCCCCACCTTCGTCCTTGATCTACGCACTGAATGTGAATGTGGCACGTTTTTTGCGTTGTTCCCCCCGGCGGCCCCGAAGCGCTACGATTTGTCCCAACCCCATACGGTGTTTGTTTCTCGAGAGGGCAGGACCCCTTCGGTCCTGAGATTAGCCCCCCAGCCCTTTTTTACCCCCCCCCCCACAAATGTCAATTTACCAAGTACCATGTTCCCCGATCCTTTTACGCCTGTTCTGCCCTCGGCCAGCTATACCACGAATCTCCCACTTTGGAAGTTTTTCTTTTTTCTTTCCTTCGGCTAGTCTACACTGTCCCTTCGAAGTGGATGCCTTCCCCTATCCCCCCTTTCTTCTTACGTTCACGCATCCCCAAGCCCCCCCTTTACCGCTTGTTAATTCGCTTCCCCCCGTCCTGACTCCCTCACCAATTTGCCGCATTTCTCTCTTTCGACCTTCCCCCGTTGAGCCCCGCCAATCGGCCACCGAACCATCCCCACCTTCGCAATGCCTTACTCTTTTTTCGCTTCCCTCTGTTGGACCTTTTTTTCGCCGTTCCTTTTCCTCCTTTGCAAACCTTCTTCCGATGACAAATATCGCCGGTTCTGCTTGACTTGACGCTGCTGGTTGTTCGCTTTTCCCACCCTTCATGCAAAATCACGCCTGATGAACCCGCGCTTATTTTAAACTGGGACACTGTAAACCCTAGTCGAGACGGTTTCGCGGAACCTTTTGTTCGGTTTATATTGATTGTCCAGTGATCCTTTTTTTTTCGACGCAATCCCGGTCACCCCCCCAGCGAGAATCTTTTACCATGAATCCGATTCTTTCTACCACTCTCTGACCGTCTCCCTTTCCCCCCCCATTGTCATTTCAACCCTCTTTATTTCTTTTTGCCTAGGATGAGAGTACGGCCTCCTTGCTTTTTTTTTACCCTATTCTGGAAGTCCTATGTTGTGACATCTATTTCGTTCCTATTCTTTAAACTTGTTCGCAAGTATCATAGATCCTTCCCACTTCTTTCCCCTGTTCTCTTTCAGTACGGGTGTTCCCTAGCACCCCTGCTTTGAGGCAGGACCGGACCACCTTGACAGCAACCATCGAACTGCTTCATTTTGCCCTTGCCTCGAAGACACTTTTGCCATCCGTCAAGCCCGATACTATTTCCCCCTTTTTTTTTCTGCGTTTTTGCCAAGGATCGCAGGGACGCCAACAGATCTATTTTCTTTACGCCAACCCCTTGTTTCTGCGCTCCTCCACTGAAACTTACTTCTTTTTCGGCTTTATTTTAGGTTTGTTTCCTGCCGCGTTAAACCGGACCTCCAGAAATCCTTGATCCATCCTGGTCAAAGGTGGTTCACTTTCCCTTTCCCATCCGTCCCGGGGCTCCGAGCCACGGTCTTCCCCTCCCACTTCTTTTTTTCTCGACGCTTTTATCCTTGCGTGCCGCCAGGTTGAATTAGCCTCCCCTCGCTGGCCCGAACCCGCCGCTAAGTGATGGTAAGTCCTCGCACCCTACCATGTGTTTGCTTTTTTTACGTTCTCCCGCTTGCCGCCCCCATGCTTTTATGCTCGTTCTTGGCGCCAGTTGGTCAAGCTTTTCAGCGCGCCCTCCTCCCCTTGCCCCGTGCTCAATTTTTCACGACCCTCCCCCCCCAAAACCCATGCTTCTTTTCTTACAAACCAGCTTGAAGCCGGCCCTACATCACGCAATTCCCGCTGTGATCCTTTTTCCCTGTTTTCACCCCAACTTTCCCCTTTTCCTGATATCACTCCCTTCCCCTTCAATTATGGCTCGTTACTCCTCACTTTTCCACCTATTTTTTTTTTTCTTACGCCCCGTGCCCCTTGCCATCGAAATCCGCCCCAAGGGATTTAGTTGGCTGCTCCAACTACGCCCAGCTTGCGACCTTCCCAGAGGGCCACTCATTCACCCCCTATACCTGATTCTTTTCTTCGTCCTATTTTTTTTCCTGTTTCGAGCCAAACCGCCACCGAAGGGTTCCAGTAGCCCCTGGCTCTCCACGTTGCGAACCTGGTCTAAGCCCCATGTTGTCCCATCTCCCCTCAAGCTTTCCCTTTTCGGCCCCCTTTAATGCTCCGACCACCTTGTCATTCTTTTTCGGGCCTGTGCAAGGTTGTTTTTTAATTTTTTTTGGGACTCGACACCTGCTTCATTCTCCTGCTGCCTTTCGCGCCGGGTTGATTCCCGAGTAAGTTCTTTTTTTGTGCCTCGCCAGATCCGTCACAGAACCTCCCTTCCCCACCTCCCTTCCTGATCGTTTGTTAATCCTCGTGAGGCGGGCAATTTGTTGGACCCCCCTATTTTTCCCCTACGAAATTGGTCAAAAAATCCCTGTCTCCTCCCTCTTATATTGTCTCTCTTTTCTGTTTTTCCACCCGGTTCCAGCTCAGCACCTCCGTTTGTCCTGTACTATCTAGTTTTGAGGCATAGCTTTTTCCCTCGAAATTGACGTTGGTGGTTTCACTTTCTTTCCAATCTAGTTTTTTTTTCTCCTTCTGCAGAGAATTCCCCCCCTTGAGCCTGATCTTTCAGTTCAACTGCCCAGCAGTCTCGGGGCTGTGTTACTTTTTCCTCTTAAATTTTCTTCCTTAATCTTCTTTACCCAAACCTCCCTTTTTTGTGATTTTTTGATCTGTTTCGGTTTTTTTTTTTTTTTCTCTCGGTAACGCGATGCCTTCTTCTGAGAGAACCGGCTTCAAAAAATTCGGTCGATTTGCACGCCTTCTAGACCAATTCCCTCCGACCACCAATGCATTTCCCTCCTCAATTCCGTCTGAAACGTGGAGCAGCAAATTGCCAGAGGCGCCCAGTTTTAAACTTTCTTTTTCATGGCGGAGACTTTGGTTCCGTTCTCCCTCCTCCGCATACCATATTCCTCCTCGTTTTTTTATATATCATTTGTATTTGAGGATCGGATTGTTCTAATCCCTCATCCCCCCTTCCTCTCTCAAGTCCGTCACGTCGTTCTCCTCCTTCTCCATTTCATAACGTTTGAAGAGCGACTTTCTCGTCCTTTTTGGAGGCCCGATTTGGTCTATTGTAAGAATGAGTCGCCTTCCGTTGTTCGAATCCTTTGTGCGCTCATAGTCTTGCTTCAGTGAGCGTTCCGTCTAAACCCCAACTCCCCCCCTCCGCCACTCACCACCAAACCAGAACCCCCAATCAACGCGCTTTTACCCTTTCTCCTGCACGTCGAACCCCTTTCTCCATGGACGGTCTCAGTTTTTAAGCTTCCTTTTTCCCGTTTTCTGATTATATCGACCTGCGCCACTACAGTCCCTTGATTTTAGGGACATCTCCCACCCCCCCGCGTCCCTGCAATTGTTCCCTCTTTGGTTTACACGCTCCTGTCCGAAGCGATATAAAGAACACGGAATCCTCTAGTGTGAGCGTTGACTTTTTTTCCCTCAATTCACGAGATCCGATTGCTTCCTTGGGACCCATTCACCAGATTTTTTTTCTTCAACATGAGGGCAGATTCCTAACTAATGCATTAAAATTCACAATCAGTTTCTTTTTGATATGGCTTTGGTGACTTACTTCCTTTCCCTTTCCATCAGCCGACCCCGCCTGTCGGCTTACAACTTATGAACTGTAAGCATGAGACTGGCACGAGTTACCAGAGATTAATCTTGAGTCCACTCCCTTCCCCCATCTCCACTCCTTAAGAGGAAGAATTAAGTTAAGCCCCACTCCCTCTCTTCTGAGATTTTTTAAATGCTTTACCTGTCCTCAGTATGCGACGCTCCCTTCCCCTCGTTGTTCACGGTGTAGCGCCCCCGTTTCAAAGCTGATCTCCGTCTTCCATTAATCTTTTTCATTCTGTTCTTTCCCGTTAACATCCTGTTCTTTTAAGAAGACGAGTCCCTCCCTGTATGGCGGGCTTCTGTTTCTGGGTACCTTTGTGACCAGGGTCCCCCACCCTCCTATTGTGGCAAGTGAGCTCCTCAGTTTAATGAGTATGATTCCTCTTCTAGAGGGATGGTCCTTTGGTGTTGTTGCACCCCTTTTCACGGACCCTGGTCTCCTTCTTATGGTTGGGAGTTTCAGTCCCGATTTTTTTGCCAGCAAATGAAACAAGTGTTTTTTGGGTCAGTTTTTCCCCTTTTCCCTCTGAGCCGGTATTGCAGTGTTTCTCGAGTTGACCTAACTTCTCCCTGCAGTACTGTCTTTATCCCGGCTGGGCTCACGTAATATCACCCATGTTAACTAGTTTTTCTTCCGTTTCCCCAACCTCACTCCTCCCCTGTCTTCGGCCATTTCGGAAGTAATTTACTGGCCGGCTTCTCCAGTCTGATGTTTTGGAAACAAACTTTGATGCCCTTCTCCGACCCCCCGTAGTCCTCCTTTTCTTACTATTTCACCACTGGGCGTCGTACTTTTCTTTGGTTCTTTTTCTGGAACAACCTGCAATACCTGGGTCCCCGCACAATCCGTGCCCTCTTTTTTTTTGTTTTTACTTCTTTCTGAAGTCAGCATTTTTTTTTCCCTTTTACCCGCCACCTAAGCGTTGTTTTTTGCCCGGACGGTCCCCCGAGCTGGGTACGTCTGAATGTTGACTCTGCGGCTGCCTCTTTCTTTTTGACAAATGCATTTTGTATCGATGCCCCCATTTTTTACAGCTTCTTGATGCGGTTTTCGGCTTTTCGGTGCTGTCCCATTCCGTTCGTTCTACAGACCACCGTAGGAATATCATTTCTCATGTCATGACCTTTTCCTATTATTTCGCTCTATCCACTCGCCCTGAACTGAGCTACCACGAAGTTCTCTTACGCAGCTTTCTTCCCTTACCTCGCGCTATTCCCGTTAGATGCAGAGTGGTAAATTCCCCCCATACTGTTGCCGTTTCTAGAGATTTATTGGACGTAAGTTTTTCTTTTATTCCTCCCTTTACTTCATTCGATGGTTTTTTCCTGTTTTTCTTGCGTTTTCTTTGTTCCTTTTTTGTTCCGATACTGCGACCGTTACCATCAGCAATAGGAACCCCCTAAGTTTTATTCCGCTAACCCGTACTAGACTGCCCGTTTTCCATTTCCCAATTCGACCGATGTTTCGTTTTTCACCATTTTTTGGAATGGGCGTTTTGATTTGATTTCCAGCGCCATCGTCGTAAGTAAGATCAGAGATATCCCCTTCCCCATACGGTGTCAATTCGTATTCGTTTTCTCTTTGTCACCGATGACGCTGACCAAATAACAGGCCCTTTTTATTTGGGAGTTTTTCTCCCCTGATAAGGCTTTTCAATTTTCATTTCATCGCGAATGCGGAAGGTTTTTGATTTGAGTCCCCTGCGGCGTAATTTTGAAAGGCTTATTGGGGTTGGGGGTTTTGGTGGTGGTGGGGGGTTTTGCAATTTTTTCGGTGGGGGGTGCTGTTGGTTTTTGGGGGGGGGGGGGGGGGGGGGGGGGGGTTTTTGGTCGGTTTTTTTTTGGGGTTTTGTTTTTTTTGGGGGGTGGGGGGGGGGGGGGGGGGGTGGGTGGGGGTTTGGGGGGTGTGGGGGGGTGGGGTGGCAAACACAACCCCCCCCCCCCCCCCCCCTTTTGTGTTAAGCTCTGTCTGGTGTTTTTGTTGTATTTTTTATTTTTTAATGCAAAAGCGGACCCTGTTCCCTTTCTTATCCGCAGAGAGCAAGAAAACGTCACTCCACCCCGGTTCCGATAGTCGGCGTTCTAATTCTGAACCCCTTCTTTCTTAATCTCGACTGATTCCGTGCAGTTTTGGCGTTGGCCCATCTCGTTGCGTGTTTTTCCCTGATCTCTATTTTTCCCTTTTTTTTTTGTTTCGATAGATGTGGAACATTTCGCCGTTCGCCGCCTCTTTACAACAGCCCAACCTTATCCCCTTTTCCACGCAATCGGAATGATAATGCTGATTTGGTTCCTCCTTTTCCCTTCCCCCCCGATCGCAGTGACCGTTTTTCCTATCCTCGCCCAATTTTTTCCCCCCCCTTCTTTGTTTAGTGGATCGCTCTCTTCCAGGGGCGCGATGTCTTGCTCCAATATCACCCCGAGCGTCTTGCCAACTCCCTCCCGAAGATTTTGGAAAACGACTACCTTACCTTTTTTTTTCCCTTGCCGCAACCCCCCCCCCGTCCGCAGTTCGCTGTATCCCCGAAGTCGATCCAAATAAACTCCGGCTTTCCTCCAACACTCCCACAATCTCGTTTCTGTTTCTTCGTCCACGGTTCCGCGTACTTGACATTAAGAAGTGACAAAACGTCTTGTCTCTTCCCCTCTGTTTATGACTGACGCCTTGTTTGTTTTCCGCTCAATGTTTCGTCCCCCCTCCCAAATCGTGAATGAAATCTTCTTTGAAATGGCCATGTACACAGTTCTTCGTTGGTTGTTGAATTCCCTTGCTCCCAGTTTTCTCTATTGCCAGGTTTATACGTTTCCCCCCCTCTCCTCCTCCGCGTTTACCCCCACTCTCGTTCCCCTTAACCCAGAGGCCTGACCCGTTCCTCGGGATAAATTCGACGCCCCCTTACTTTCTAAATCTCTCTATCGCCGTTGCCCCTTTTCTCCGAATTTCCCCACCGACGCCTGGTGATAGGTAGTTTTAAGGTTCCCAGCGAGGCCCTAGGCAGACTGCTTTTGTTTTACTAAAGCGTCCGTTGCTCTTTTCGTTGTCGAAGTTCATAAAAGCAGTTCTTAAAGCCGTTTTTCACCATGTGGACCTTCCTTTTGTGCGTCAATTCCCTAAAGGCCCTTACAGGCAGGGCCAAGGAATCACCTCCCTCTCCTCCCCGGCCCGGCGCGAAAAACCTCCTTTTTGAAATACCTTCGAGCGAGTTCACCTTAACCTATGATTGGCCACAGGCTTTGACCCTGTTTTGGTGTGACAAACACCGCTCTTCATTTAATCAATATTGACTTTTCCCGAAGTCCCCCCTATACAACAATCTTGCTTGGGGTCGTCCTTCCCTCATTTGCCTTGTTTGTTTACTGTGACCGCGATTTGTACCTTGACGTCCACGACGATTAGCCGTTAAATTTCGTTTTTTCGAAAGGAAAGCCGAAGTTGTTGAAAGAGACGGATTTCCCCATCGCTTTTCTGGTTTCCCTATTCTTTCTCTTCTCTAATCATTCCTCCTTCTCGGCGACCATCCGACTGCAAGACGAATTTTCTTGGTAAAGGACTCCCTCGAATTGTGCCGGTTTTTCAAGTGATTTGCGGTGGATAACCTTTTCGAGAGGCCTTCGCGAGGTTTTTTTGCTACGGTTTCCCTCCCTTTCGCAGCTCAAGGGCCGTCTGCTAAATGGCTTCAGCACTCTCCCAAACACACTTATTTTGTGTACCCCCCCCTCCTTGATTGGGCCCTACCCTATTGCCATTCGATACGTGTTTTTTATTCCCGTGCAAAGGACCCAGCCAGGCCCGCACCCTATACTTATCTCCCTTAAAGGGGTAAGTTCTCTCTTTAGATCGACTGCCCCCCCCTCGTTTCTTTTGAAATTCCCCCCCTTGTGCCCTCAGTGTAGCAGCCCTAACGATCGCCCTTGCTGCGAGTTAACCAACTCCGCCAGTCTTTTGTTCCTCCCCCGCTCCAACCGAATTGACACCGCATCCTGATCTTTTTTTCTGAATTGAGCTTTCTACCTCTGTGCATTTTTTTCGTCCCCCCATTTACCCCGACCTGGTGTTCCCTTGATCGGTCGCCTCTCCCAGGCCTTTTTCCTCACCTTTGTAAGCAATGATCGCGCGTTTCCTTTTGTGGACTTTCATGTTTCTTCTCCCCAACTTTCGGTCCTTTGAAGCGCCAGCTGACGCGCTTCCAATCGGTTTCAATCTGCGTCCGGTGACCGCACGTTTTGACGCCGTCTGTGGCTTTGGACCTGGTTGAGCAACTCCCGTCCAAAAGCCCCTACTCTCACTCTTTGCTTCTTTTTTTGTTCCCGTATGGAGGGTCTCGGAACTTTGTGGACAGCCTCTGAACATCGAACTTTGTTTTTAATGTTTTCCACGATCCCTGCCTCTTATGCGTTCTCTTCTTCGTTGACACCCTGTCCAGTTCCAGCACTCTTGTTGCCTTTTACTTCTCTCTTTGCGGAATATTGCTTTTTCCCCCTCTACAAATTGCGGGCGCGGCTGTTGGCGGATCGCTTTTTCCTCCTCGCCTCCTTGCTTTTCCTGTTCTGCATCTGCTAGAAAAATCACTGATCCTTTAATACGCTTAACATGGAGACCTTCCGTCCGTTCTTGATCGTTCCGCTGGCGTTACTCTCACACTTTTGTTCCCCTTTTTGTTTTTGACTTTTTTCTTCTTTTTTTCTCGGAACGCTCTTCAGCTTCTAAGTCCCCCCGTTAAGATGGTTTGCACCGCATTAGCAATCCCCCCTCCCCCCCATCATGCATTTCCAGAACTGACTTCCTACCCTTTTTTCGCTCTGCAAACTTTATGCATAAAGTGATTCCCTCTCCTCGTAAACCGTGTTTTCCCCTCCCCGTCCTGGTTCTTTTTTTTCATCCCGCCCGCAGACAGACTCTCGCTAGGTTCCACTGTTTTACGAAGAGGTCGCTTCCTTTGATTGCGTCCCCCTCAGCACCAGTCTCCTTTTAGTAATCCGTTGATTTCTCCCTGGCGCCATTTTGCTGAACCACGTTTGCCTCCCCTTAATCTTCGTCTTTTTTGGTTTCCAGTGTTGTGGCGATTTTTTTTTCGCTATGCTTTCGCCAGCAGTGTCGACCTTACTTCCTCGTGTGCTGCCTGCGTCCGTTCCCTTCCAAAACCAAACGCCTGACTTTCACCACAAAAGCCCCCCACACACTGCCCAAACCTTTTGTGTCACCCTGATTCTTCCCGCATGTATATCATTTTTTTTCCCCCCCCTCTGAAGAGCTAAGTGCATTCTTCTCATTCTTCCCGGGCTTTTCTCCGCAGCCTTTCTCAATGAACTTTCCACTTCTGCTTCGGCTTCCCTCTATCCGTGACAAAAACAGCCTTTTTTTTTTTTTTTTTGTTGTCCAACTGCGAGTATAGCGAATGCTCGTATTCCTCCCTGGACCTCGAGAGTTGAGCTTGACCCTTTTCAACGCCTATCTCACGCCTATAAGATCCCCTTCTCCCTATGGACAAATCCAATTCGTCTCGGCGGTCACCTCATGGTCCTGACCCTTCCCTGCAATCCTTCCCCCCCCACTAACAAGGCTCAGTTAAGGCAGATTTTTTTCCAAAGTATTGTCAATTCCCTCCGAAGAAGCGCTTCTTCGCACCGCTAAGCCAGTCAGATTTCCCTCCTCTGTTTCAGTCTCATTGCGAACTTCACGGAAAACTCCACGCCGTCAGTTTAGGTTTTCTTACTGTCCCTTTCCCCCCGCAGCTCGGTTTTATCTTTCCCCCTTTGAGTTACTGGTTTCTTTTCGCTGAGCAGTCACTTGGCAAACCTGGGCCCCGGTTGTAGCGACCCCCCCCGTCCCCCTATTTCGCGTTATCTCTTTAATTTAATCCAGTTTCTTTTCATTCTTTGTTGGAGTTGCAATTTCGCAATGATGGAGTTTTTCGCGCCCGAACGGCTTACTCGGTATCGGCGGTTCTGATTTAGTGGTTCTGACTATCCCCACAACTCGTTCCCCCCGTCCCTATTAGTACTTTCTTTAATGAATGTGCTGGAGTTATAATGCGTTGAGAGGGACTTCTGTTGTCCAACCCCTTTTCTGATCCCTCCCCTTCTCTCGCTGGTTCCGGCTCTTCGACAGAGGTTTTGTGTGAATCCAACTCCAAATTTTTTTTTTTTTCTCTTTCGGTAGCTCTCCTCTCGGTCTTCGGTTCTTGGCGAACTCTTTGACCGACCTTGAGGCCCTTTGTGCTCTGCTGATGTTGCGCGGCTCCCCGTACCCACAAACATGTGCTTTTCCCTTCCCCCCACTTTTTCGTCTTTTGCGTCGGATGGCCGCCGTGCTCATTTTTAATTGGCGTTGAGATAAAGTTCTCGAGACACCCCCAGCCGGCTTGGAATATTTCTCTTTCCCCTGTTCGGTTTTCAGTTCGTCCTTTTTCTTTGCGATCAGTTTTTTTTGCGTCAGTCATTGCTTCCTTTCCACATTCATCCAATTTTTCGCGAAACTCCGCAAGAGTTAGCTTTCTCGTCGCCTCAGCCTATTGTGGGCGTAAGACACTGAGCGGTTGTAGATGACGTTTTTTGGCCGCACTCACTCCTTTCCCCCCCCTTTAGCGTAGGGACGGCTGGCAAAGCCTGAATGTTGTCTTCTCACCCCGTTCATGGTAGATTCGAGGAGGGCGTCTTTAATTCGTTTTTTTGTTCCTTTTCACGTTTCCGTGCTGTTCTCAATCTCCCCGTTTTTGAAGGCTCTTTTTCCCATTTTCCTCCCTTCGCTATGCTTGAGCGCTTGAGACCTTTCGCGCTTTCAGTAATTTGACCATTTTTGTTCACACTCCGTTCTTTTCTTTCCTCTTCCGACCGTACCTGACCTTTTCGGCCATTTTCTGTCGAGGAAGATTGTACATACTTTCCGTTCAGTTGCTTTTGCTTTATTCCTTTTGTGTCAGTACTTTTCCTGATAGTCTCAAGGACTGTTTTATGGCGCTGGTGAAGGTGAGCTTTTCCTTGTGTTTAGGGCAAGCTGCGGCATATGATGAAACTGTGACCGCCCCTTTTATTGAGCCCCGTCCATCTCGATTCCCTCAACCCCCTGTTAGGACCATTCGTCCCCTATGTTAAGAAGTCTTTCCCTCTTTGTCATGTCCTCTGAGGAGCTGACCCAGCTCTTTCAGTTTTATTCCGGGTCCCCAATCCGGTTTTTCGTTATTTATTCACAATTTTTTCCCCTCTGTCCGCCGCAATTTTTCAATTTGCAGCCTGTGGGAGTTTTTTCCCCTCTGCCGGCTGATGTGCTCGTCGTTTCTTTTTACACCTTCGTACCACTTTTTTGCGGAAGTTCCCCCCCAACCCTTCCGTCTTCTTACTTTCCCCCTCCCCGTGATGGCTATGCGTTTTTCGTAACTTCCCGTGGCTGGGTGAAGTGGGATTCCTCCCCTTCTCTTGCGGTCCGATAGCCTCTGATAAACCTGACCAGTCCCTGACACTTTTCTCTTCTCGTCCGCTCTCTTGCCGTGTTCCAGTTTCGGGATTTCTTCCATTTGTTACCCTTTTCACGTTTTTGCGTTTGAGCTCCGCATATAGACGTTAGTTTCCTTTCCCCCCCCTGCTATTGTACTAATCAGTTTTTTTTTGAGAGATATTTTTTCTCTCGCGCTTTCCCCGCCGGGGGGTTCCGGATTGTCCAAAAGCCAACGTGCCCATTTCAATTCAAGAGCAAGATCCTTCTCTTGGTGCGACCTTCCGTTAGATTTTCTCCGCTCTACGCCCCACTTTTTCAGTGACGTTGTCGTGATCCTCGTCGGTCTATCGTCTTGAATTTCGCCGGGGCACAACGTTTTTCCACCCAAGACCCTTCGTTGACTACCCCGCATATCACCTCCAGCCGCTTTGTCCCCACCTCTACGCAGACCGTCCGGGTGTTGACTCCGCAACCCTTCCCTTCGCTTTATCTAGACGAATTCTTCTCTCAAAGACACCCGTCTGATACTCCACTCCCAACCTTTTTAAATTGCCGTTTCTCTTCTTCGTACCATTCCGTTCAACCCGAAGGCAACCTTCTTTTTTGTTTCACTATTTCTGAGCTGGACTGACGCCGCTTTTCTCGTTGCAAGGTTCCACGTCCTCCCCCCCCTCGTACTATAGGCTTTCCTTCTACTGTGAAAACGTCCCGTTCTCCCCCGTGTTTCTCTTACTCCTGGGTTCGTTCTCTCGATTGAGTTAAATTTATCCCTATCGGACGACCAACTGCCCTTACACACAATGCCGTTTCTTCGTGGATCACGTCCTCCGGCCTCATTAGGACCACTCGCTAATATGAGAGCCTTTCAACCCACCTTCTGCGATCCCAATATTCATAACCTTTTCCCTCCCCACGTTTCGTCACTTTTTTTCCTCCCCTCGTACATCCGTTACCTCACTGGTTCTTTTTATAGGAGCCTAAGTTCGGTCTTTTCGTCCCCTTGCAGGCCAATCTACTAGATTAATTTCATTCAGCCGTGAGGTCTACCACTTTGATCTTTTATTCAGGTGGTCCCTTATCCGTCCTTTCCTGTTGGCACCTTGGAAAATTTTCCCTCATCCTCAATAGTGAAACTTAGTTTCCGTCAGACAAATCATTCTGGTCCATCGTTCCTTTTGAATCTTTTCACATGCTCGACAGGCTACTGTCCGTTCTCACCTGCTTATGTATGTTACGCCCCGATGATTGATTCTCTTCCTCTTATTTTGCGCCAGACGAAGTTATGTAAGTTTCCCCTTCCTCGATTGGTGCTTTTTACTTTTCACTCCCTCTTTCCTCCAGCTGCACACGAACTGCAAGTCCTTAAAACTTTTTCCCTCGCCATGTACCAGCAATCTTTCTGTGTGCAGTACGCTGCAGCGCCATGTGTAATTCTTTCTCCTTTCCATCTTGGCCACCTGAACCAGTGTCATTAACTGAACCTGCCGCACATGGTTGTGTGTTTTTGTCATGTTCCCCCGCATGGCCCATTCCGCGAGGATTAGTTCTGTCCGATTTGGTTCAATGTGAACATTCGCCAGCCCATGCGTCCGGCCTTCGGCGAAGTTACGCAATCCCTTTTTAACAAAAAACCCCCCTGTCTTTTCACCAGTGGGGGGGGCCTCTTTAACTATCTTTACCACCCCTAAGCACTGATTCTTTATAAGTGACAACTCTCACACACCTCTCCTTTTCCTCTTTTTCCATATATCCCCATCCAATTTCTGGAAAAGCCTCTGTACGCTAGCCTTGCCCCCCAACGTCTGGTGTCCCTCTTACCAGGGGGTTCCTACCCTTCCCCTCCTCGACTCCACGGATTCCTCGTTTGTTCTAACACCCGCTTCTCAGGCACGCTCCAAAGAATGTACTCATCTTGATTATGTCTGGATTATCTCGAAATCTGTGAATGGTTCTATACCTTTTCAGCTTCCCGTTACGCCTGCAGAAGCTGCTTTCCACGTTCTCTAACTTTTTTCCTACATTATTTCTGTTACCGACGTGATTTTTTCCTTAAGCTTCCCCCTCCAGGCTTGGAATTTTCCGTTCATTTCGAAGGTTCCTTCGCTTGAACAGATTTGACCTTCTCCATGTTTATTCTCTCCTTGGGAAGAACGACCTCTCGTCTTTTCATGGGCTCCTGCCCTCCATCACAAGCCCTCATCCCTCTCCCTGTCTTGAGTGTTTAATTCCCCCCCCCTTTTCTTGAGGCCTCTCGGCCCCACTGCGTTGGCCCCCGCCGCTCCCAAACCCATTGTCACTTCCTCTTCTGCTCTTATTCCCCTTGAA
>Ga0179591_1302453_pt1 | contig 18963 bp, 19 predicted proteins | sample CZOMad2_1_08_16f_FD_182891 | JGI IMG/M metagenome (GOLD analysis project Ga0179591, IMG submission 182891) | Vadose zone soil fungal communities from Angelo Coast Range Reserve, California, USA - CZOMad2_1_08_16fungal (PacBio error correction) | ecosystem: Environmental > Terrestrial > Soil >... | reverse complement strand
GAGTATTTCGCGTTTCGCGTTTTTCCCTTTGTTTCCCCCGCTTCGAGGTGCGCTGAACAACAATAGTGGTTGGTCCGAGGCATTTCTTTCTTTCTTCTGACGCCTTTTTTTCTTCCCTTATCCCTCGTTCTCCAATCCAGAGCTCTTTCCCCGGTTGAGGGTTAATGTGCAATAGGGTAGTAAGACTTATTTTAGTCCCCCTCTTCTTATCCGCACGGCCGTCTCCTCCCTTTCATGTGATACTTCCCTCTTTTCTAACGGCCTTTAATTATTGTCGTCGGCGGCGCGTACGTTAAAGGATCTTCCCTTCCAGCGGTATCTCTCTTGTCTTCGTTCTTTTGTTTTTCCCCACGGTCTAACCAGAACGCTCGCCCCGTCCCCGATGATTGCTCGTAGAGCCATTATGAGCCCCCCTGTACCTTTATAATAAGGATTTTCTCGCCCCCCTTTCCTTCAGATTCTCCATCTCCCCCCAGAGGCCTTTAAGAGAATTACCCGTTCCGAAGTTTTCATTCGCTTCACCCGCCCTGACTTTTGCCTTCGCCCTTCCTTCCCCTCCTGGAAACGTTTCCTCCTTTTTTGAGGTTTTTATTTGGTTCCCCCGGCGATCCCCCCCGGAGACAAGGCACCCACGGCCAGTTACTATCCCATCTTTCCTTTGCGCCACCCTCTTTTAGCTGAATTGGCGTCGAGCCTTTCCTATTTCTTTAGTCCAACCTTCCTCTCTTAGAATTTTGCCGTCCATATGTAAGGCTCCCCTCCTTCTCTTCTCCTTTTTTTTTTTTTTCTCGATATCTCCTTTTCCCCCCCTCTCCCCCCCCCGTACGTCCCATTACTTAAGGGACAGTTCAGATCGAAAGTCCCCCTAACCTTTTCCGTCCCCTTCATCCGTTCCAGCGGCATTGGGTAATTCGGGTTTTCAATGCATCCGATTAAGGTTGTTCTCCCTTTCCTCCTTTTTCTTTTTTTCTCCGCCCTACCCCTTATCTATAGTGATATTGCAGTACGAGTTGTATGTGAAGATAAGAAATTAGACAGAGATGAGGCACCGTTTTCAACTGGCTCCCCAAACGTTTTTGTCAACTGGCAGAATGAGTAAGAGTTGTTAACGCCTCGCCAGACTGGATTTTCCTTCCTCACCCTCAATCCTCTTAACCGCCGGTGCCTCCTTTCCCTTTCCTCCTTGCCCTCTTTATGAAATCCCCTCGCGAGCAGGAGAGTGGCCAGACGTAACCCCGGGCTTACCCCCTGTTCCCCACCCCCCCCCCCCCCTTGCCCTTTCCCCCCCCATCGCCAGTTTCTTTTTTTTTTGGTACCGAGAGGTGGTGTCCCAGGTGGGACTGTTTTCTTTTTTTTTTGGTTTTTTTTTTTCCTCAGCTCTCCTTATCTCAAGCCCCACAGTTTCAAAGAAGCAACTCGTAATCCCAGCAAGTGCGCGTGAAAGAAGGAGAGCGACGGAACCCTTCACGAGCGCCATACGAACACCACTTCCCTGTGTGACCCCGCGTTTTCCCCACGTGTGACCATAAAAGCTAGTGATGAGAACTTTGAGAACAGTACGCTTCATGACTTCCCCTTCCGTTTTCTACCCTCATTGCACCTATGACCTACACAAGTTTCCCCCTTTGCCGCAAACCTAGCTCCCTCCGCTGCTCTTCTTCTCAAGTGCATTCCGAAAGAAAGTCGGAAGAAGGTAAAAGATCGACGAAGGTGCCCAATTATTACTTCAGGCCCACACCCCCGAATTTCGGGGGTCCAAGGGCCAGACAAAATGATAGAACTTGGAATACTGACCCTGGCAGCAGACGGCCCCCGAAAAGGAAAAGACGTCTCCACAGATCCCCCACCAAAAGATAAGGCAGCGCAGTAATCACGCAAACAATCATCCCCTTTTCCCCTGCCCCCTGAAAACCAGTCATCTTCCGCGGAGTGATGTTTGGTAAGAAACACAAAATCCTACCGACGCCTGCCCCCGTGTAGCTCTCTCCCCCCCTCTCTGCTTTTACTTATTTTTCACGCTCGAGAAAGTCACCGAATTCGCATTAGCGAGTCTGTCTACTCACCCTTTTGACTCTACCTTGATTGCTTTCCCTGGAATGGGTTTTCAGGGAGCCAAGATCTCATCATCAAGACGAAACTTCCGGTTTTCCCGTTTTTTTTTCCGTTCCACACCTTTACCACCTTCTTTCCCCCCCACCCCTTAATTGGAGAATGAAGTGAGAGCTCTGCATTTTTTTTATTTTAGCCGACCCCCCTATCCCCCCCATTTGAAAATACGAACAAAATTATTGCCGCTGGGGAAAAAAAGGAAGATCAAAATCGTCCATCTTTTATTCCTTTCTTTTCCTCCCTGAACCCCTTTTTTTCACCTCATTTCCATTAGACGCCCCCCCCCCTCCTTAATTTTAGAAAATCGCTTGACCGTCGCCGACGCAGCAATCAGTGCGCCTCCCCCTCAAAGTTACCGCGACCCCTCTCTTTTCTATATTTTGCAGGCTTTCGACCCACTTCTGTTTTAGCCCCCCCCGACGGAAACCCCCCAACGATCCCCGAGCCGGTTGAAATGAGGTCCACGCGAATACCGCTTGGATGCCGAGCTTTTTTGGCTTTTCCTGCCCTATTCCCGACATGGTTTCCCCGGCGCCCCCCCCCTCTTGACACATCCTTTTTTAAGACCAGCAACCACACTTTCAGCGACGGCGCGACGCAGAGAAAGGAGCCAATGTTCACCTCCCACGTTTCTCTTCCGCGTTAACTTGTGCGGTGCAACCACCAAAAACGCCACCAGACCCCCACGCACCTTCACAAAACCCCACGCTTTCTAAACAACCAAAGCCCCCCTCCCCACGACACACAACCAACAGGAACACTAACAACCCCCGCAACCCCCCACCCCACCACACCCCCCCACCGCCCCACTCCCCGCACACCACAACCCCCCAACCAAACCAACCCCACACCCAACCAACCTAACACACACCCCCCCCCCCCCCCCCCCACCCCCCCCCCCCCCCCCCCACCCCCCCCCCCCACCACCCCCCACCCCCCACCCCCCCCCCCCCCCCAACACACCCCCCACCCACCCCCCCCCCCCACACCCCCCCCCCCCCCCCCCCCCCCCCCCCCCCCACCCCCCCAATTTTTGAGAACAGCAGGAAAACCACTGATCGTGTATGAGCCGACCGATGTTTTCTTCTATTTTGCCTGCCCCCATTTGAGGAGAGTTGAGGACTGCGTTCGAGAAGGCGAAGGCCCTCCGATCAGCGGACCTCTTGCCTTTTCCTGCCTGCCGCCCTTTTTCTACGCCACAGGAAAGGTCTCGTTTGCTTATGTTCTTTCGGCGGGGTCAGCAGATTTACTTCTACCCTTCGAAAAAACCCCCTTCCGTCCCCTACTATTTCGAAGGTCCTCATACCCAAGCAGGTGTACAAATTACAATATTTTCCTGCCTTTTTTTCCTCTTCCCCTTTCTTTTTTCTGTTCCGGGTTTTTTCTACTGAGCTGCAAACGATCAAAAATGCTCATACTTCCTTCTCTTTTTGGATCGCCCCCCCACGCTCTTTCACGCTTTCTCCCCCCTAGGTCACCGATAGAATGTACACCAACGAAAAACGCGCTCGAAAGTCGAAAACCTGAAACCTAGCATCCGTGGCGCCTCCCCCGACTTTTCGTTTGGTTCCCTCTTCCCCCTTATTCATTGTTTTGGAGTAGCATTCACCAGCTCAGATTGCCTTCGCGGTTTTGCTCTTTTCGTTCCGTTTGCTTGACCTTGAACTGCCGATGCGTTTTTCTGTCCCGCTCTTTGTCTCTCTCCGCCCGACCTCTTTTTCCCCGTCAGTGGTGTGAAGCCCCCTCCCCCTCCGAAGTATATTCCTGCACTCCGGCCTCCTTTCTTTTCCTTTTTTGGGTTTTTCTTGCTCGGGCTAGACCCCCCCTCCCCTTAATACTTAATATTCTTGTAACATCAGCTTTTATCTTCTTCTTCTTTCGCCTTTCCTTTAGACCGAATTGGTGGTTCTTTCCTATTTTTGGATAAAAATTCGTGACTGACCGCCCCTTATTGAGAACAACTGTACCCCCTGATGTCTCTCCTTCTTTTTTGTTTTTCGACCCTAGGTTACAGTAGGGCGAAGGTTGTCCTGATTTTCAGGCCTAGCACCTTCCCTCCCACTTGTATCCTAGCTTTCCAGTGCACAAGAGGAAACGGATGCGGCTCCAGACAGCTTTGTTGGATCCTTCTTACTCTTTCCTTCCTTTTTCCTGACCTCTCCCTTCTTTAATTAGGACTAGTTGTGTTTGAAAGAGCTTGAATCAGGCGTATCGCGCGCATACAGTCTGTTTCATTCCCCTCTTAGGACCTTTCTGGCCCTATTTTAAACGACACTCAAAGGCTTTTCATCCTTTTTTTCATCCGATTCCCTCTCCGTGCCTTCCCCTGGTTCTTTGTGTAGTCTCCCCCTCCAGCCGATCGAGCGTGTGTTGGGTTACCCCGTTTGCGTCAAGCCCTTAGCAAAATTCTTGCACGTCCTATTCCCTCCGTCTTGTAGCTTCTCGACCCGACAGAAGCTCTGAGTCGAAGGTATAGATGTTTTGGCCTCCCCAAGTTTTTCTTTTTTCAGTAGTACCATGTGGGAATCGAATTCTGTATGAGAGAACGTAGTTAAACGCTGCGGCGATTGGTTATTTGTTGTTTTACCCTCTGCCGCTTAGAATTTTTTTTTCTTGTCTTCTTCGGTTTGGAATTCGGAGCGCGAATAAGTTCGGAGGGTTCAGCTCCTTCCCTTTTCCTGCGCAACATGTCTTGTTGGTGGAATACTTGTTTAGAGTTGTTATCGTCCGCTAAGGTTTAAGCCGGCTGTACGTGTCTCTTTATTTCCATCGATTTTCTGAGTTCATGACCTTTTTTTGCCTATTGAATTCTGCAAGCCAATTCGACACTGATTTGATTTCCCGTTCTGCCGCGATGTTTTTTTCAGGTCCTGTGGTGCTCGTGATGAGCCCCCCGGACAAGACGGAAGACAAATCAGTCGGCCCGTCGCGCATGTTTTTTAAGTTGATTTTGTGCTTCTAACCCTTTGCGCGACCGCCCGGTGCCCCGCTTGGGACAGTCTGATTGTGCTTTTGCGGGCTGAAAACTCTCGTGGCCGGTTTCTGCTTTGTTTATGCCCCCTTAGTTTTCGGTTTAGAGAATGTTTATAAAGGTATTAAGTGCGTGAGTGACACAGTGAGGTCCGAGCTGAAGGGTCGGAATAGCCCCGCCCTTCTCCTTTTTCTGCTTTTCTTTTTCTACTTTTTTGTTTTATTTATTAACGCTTGGCAGGCTGCAAATGATTGAACTGGGGAACCCTCCGTCTTCCTCTTCTCCTCTTTTATTTTAAGAAGACCTTCCAGGGTCCTATTGGGATAGCACATGCGGTGATTTTCCTCCGAACGTCCTGTTTTCCCGCTCTTTGATTCTTTTCGTCTTTTTATCTTTTCTTTAAGAGGGTCGCTTTCTCTTAGGATCGTCTGCTTTGCCCCACCTTTCGCCTCACAGTCCCCCCCCCCAATAGTTGTCTTTACTTTGAGTTAAGTTGTCTTTTTACTTTTCTAGAGACTTGGTAGGAAAGTACCATTGGTTGCGACTAAAATTCACGTCCTTCTGCTTGTTTCCCTCCTGCACCTCTTCCCTCTAATCCATTATAAGTGATTTTGGACTTACCCATAAAAGCCGAGAGAATGATTATCTTCTTCACGCCTTCCTCTAAAAGGTTGGCGTATGTCGGCTTTTCGTCGGCTCCCCCTTTAGTTTTCACCCCCTGTCCAGATGGTGATAAAGACTAGGCCGCTGACCTGGTTACGTCTTTTGCATTTTTGCTTTTTTCTTTTCCGAGTCGACTTTTTTCGGCCCCCCTTTTAAAAAAGAGGAGTACATTTTACGTCGAATGTCACTGATCTGATCTATCCTCTTCCCTCCCCCCTTTCCTCTTCTTTTTTGTGCTTGAGCTCTCTTCTTCCAGAGGAACTCCCTAACTTAAAATACGACGGCGCCGCCATTGTTTTACTTTCCCCTCAGTGCGTTCGATCACCCTACAAGTCACCCCAGTAATCGGTTCCTTTTTCTTTTCCCTCCATTAGTCTTCTTTTATCAAGAGGCCGTGTCTTTTTCTTTTGTTTCTTCCCTCCTGTCATGCTCCTCCCCCCCTCCGATCCTTTAAGGCGTGTTGCAAGAAGAAGAAAATCCGCTGCGCGCGCTTTTTGTCCACGTGAAGACCCCCCTGTCCCTTCCTTTCTGTCCAACTTCTTTTCTTGCAATGCGTGGCAGATGAGCCCAGAAGAAGGACGGTTGGAGCGAAAAATTTGAGTTACCTCGGGGCTTTTTCTCTTTCATCTTGACCCCTCCGTGCAAACCCGCTTTGAAAGCGCGCTATGTTGAAGATACCCTTTTCCCACCCAAGTCCCCCGACGTTCATCAGCAACATGCTACTCTCGCTTCTGTGGCCCGATACCTGCTCCCCTGCAATCACAGACAAAGCGCTGGACGCGGAGTTAGCGTCCCCTCACCGTTTCTTTTCCCCCTCCTCCCCGACCCTTCCGAACACGTTATGCTTTAAGCTTTAAGAATAAGGGCTCGTTCTTTCCCCGTCAGGGACACCGGTGTTCCACTCCGGCCCCCCCCTCTCCCCCTCCCGTTCTCGGGTACTTGACATGAATCCTTTTTTCCTAAGGTCCAGAGGACGTTCCGCAAAGACCATCGCACTCTCGGCCCTTCCCACACTTATTAGTGGGTCACTGTTTTACTCCCTCCTCCTATTCTGTCCCTCCCCTTCGCTTTTTCACGCGACAAATCGATCCACGATCCCCCCAACTAATCTCTCTCTCTTTGTTAATCCAGCCACACTCTCCCTTTCCCCTTCTCCCCCCAGCCCGTCCCTGCGCCCCGTTCCGCGATGGGTACGAATAAAACACCCATCCCCTTGAAGTTCGTCCCGTTTGCGGTATAGTGGCTGCCCATTTCCGGTCCGCCCTTCTCCTCCCCCCCCGATTTTCATAGCTTACAAAGCCTGATATCGCCCAGTGAGAATTTCCTTTCCCATCTCCTTTATGAGAAATGGACATGAAAAAGACCTCGCTTACCCTCCTTCCCCCGCTTGCCCCCCCCTTCCTTCTTCCCTTGTTCCCTCCCCCCCTCCCCCGAAGAAACACGAACAAGGATTTCCCACCCCCAAACCTTCTTGGCCTCCCTTTCGGCTAATTGGCTCCGAAGAACTCGTCCTCTCCTTGTCTACTCCTCCGTTTCCCAACCTCCCTCCCTGGCAACACCACCCCCCAACCGTCTATATGAAGTGGGAACCCCCACAGCCCCCTCACCCAATCTCCTCGTTTTCTGTATCTTTTTTCCCTTCTTCTCGACCGCCTTCCTTCCCCCCGATGCTCAATTGGAAGATTGGCCTCCCTCTCTCTTATTTTTCCTCTGCCGTTTTACACCTCCTTTTTCGAACTCAGTTAGAACGACCGAGAGCACGAAGTTGAAAGAAGAATGCCCCGTTGTTTTCCTCCCCCCCTTTCCGTTTCAACAACCCCACCACATCGTCAAGGAGATCGAGAGGTTGACTCCCCCGGAGTGCCTACACCGAGCCCAACCGAAGCCGGTGACCGGCCGCACGCAGGAGCGAAGACCTCCGCCAATCACACCCCCCCACCCTTGCCCGAAAGGGGCCGAGAAAAGTGGGACCCCTAATTTTTCCCTGCCCCCAAGTAACTTGCCCTTGACCACGACTTGCTCTCTCTCTTACCTTTCTTCACTCTTGTACTAACCAAACTTAGGGATTAACGCGCTGACTTCATTGAGCGCCTAACGCAGGACAAAACCAAATGATATGATCTCAGTCTTCCTTCCTCTCTTGTTATTTCTTCCCCTTCCTGGCTTCCTTGGACTACTTTTTTCGCGACTTAGAGAGTAGCCATTGAATCTGGACTTCCCCCCTACTGTCATCCCTTTTAGAAACCCAAGGAGGTAATGTGTCCCGCCCAGCCCCCTCTGGTACTGTTTCCCTCTCCCATTTCTAACATCCCCCCCTCTCCCCAGAATGAAGTCCGCGTTTGAAGCAGACGCCCGATTGTGTACCCCCCCCCCCCTTTTTTCAATCAAATCACATGTCTCCTTTTCCCCTTTCTGTTTTTTTTTTTTCTTTCCTCTCCGGGTTTGCTGCACCCAGTATCAGAAGGTCTTGACGGCCTCAGTCCAGGCTTGTTTGTTTTTTCTTGTTTTTTTTTTTTGGGCTTTGTCTCAACCCTGCGCGAAGCATGGAAAAATCGCTTTTTTGTACTGTACACCAGACACCACCTCGACCTTCGCCTCCTTTTTCCTCATCCCTTGTGGCCTCCCCGATTTTTTCCGAACACGAGACTGCCGTTTGACTAGGCGCCGTAGTTTTTAATTTTCTCCTCATTTCCTCCTCTTTTTTCGGTTTCTCACATGACAATCGCGCGGTCCAGTATCTGTCCCCTTCCTTCCTCGTTTAAGGGGAAATTCACTGAGCGTGTTTCTTGTCGTGTGTACATCGCATTACCCCCCCTGCTTTATTTTCCTCCCCCTTTTCCCCTTCCTCCGAGTTTTCCTCCCAAAGTTAGATCATTCAGGATTAAGAATTAGTTTTCTACGGTGTTTGCTTCCATTTCTTCCCATCCCCCCACCCCTTTTAGTATGAAGTTATCCTCTTTTTCTTTTTTAACCCCCCATTCTTTAGGGGTATGCGCTGAGTCGCATTGATTTCTAGTTTTTTCGTAAACTCTCTTTTCTTCTCGTTTCCTCACCTTTCCAAATTTGACTCCCTTTTTTCCTTTTGGCGCTTTCCCAAGTGAGGGCCGAGGGAGGAGTCTTCAGTGACGCAAAGAAGTTTCATCCTAACCCCCACGCTTTCTCTCTCGCCCCAGTCGGCTTCACATGACACAGAGAGTAAAGTACGGTTGCGACCTCCTGTTTTGGATTTTTTTTCCTTTCCCGTACTTTGTCATGACGATCCCGTTTTTTTCCCTTATGCCTGTGCCGTTCCCTCGTTTTTGGTTTAACGGTTGACGTTCCGCGGCTCTCCCGCCACAGCTTGGTCAGGAAGTTGTTTTTAGGTTCTAGTGGTTTTGAAATTCTCTTTTTTCCCACTTTGTTTTTTCGCCCCCTCTCCTTCCCCCCCTTTTCTTTTTCATGTATTGACGCCTAAAGATAGTGAACATGAGTCTCTTTTTATTTTCCCCCTCCGTCAGTCAGAACGAGAGCCGATCAGTGTAGTGCTAAGGAGTTGGGTTCCCGATTCTTTTTCCGTCCTCTTACCCCCCCTGAGTTCTCCTCCTGAATTGTCTTTTTATCCGGGAGGTCCAGAAGCCGTCTTTTCCTGCGCTCCGTTCTCCCCCGAGAGTCTTTACAGCAATGAAGTGGTCCATTTTAAATGTACATCGTGGAGCAAGTTCTCCCCCCCTCTCCTCCCCCTCTTCTGCTATTTGGTTCCTTTTCCTTTTTTCATCCTGGTCCCCTATGAAGTTGGGTGAAGGAAGTTTCGGTACCTGATAGATCTTTATCGCGCCCTTCTTAGGCTTTTCCCCTTGACGCCGCCCTGTTTCATTGACTCCAAATTAGGTTTGTGGCTGACCCGGTTCGAGCTGAGGTCGAACTCAGTAGGCGTTACGTTGGTCCCTTCTTGTGCGTATCCTACTCTGAGTTTATTAATCAGTTATAAGACTCCGGACCCGGGTATTCCATCGATTTCTTTCCCGTCCCTTCTCCCCCCCCTTGACCGTATCGGTTTCCTGTGTCAGTCTAAACAACGCCTGAAAAACTCCTTTCCTTCCATTTTGTCTCTGTCACCCCCCCCTTTTCTTTTTTTTATGGCGACCCGCGCGACCAGGTTGCCGCGTGGAGGATTTTTTCTTGACAAGTTTCTATTGTTATTCTCGTCGGGTAAACTCCTCCCTTTCGTATCCCTTTTTATTTGGGGTTCTAGTGAAGGAGTTCTAGAGGAGAATACATTCTTTCAGATCTCCCGTTATCTTCCACTCTTAGGGGTTTGCGGAAGCCGATGACGTACGATAGGAGCCAGTCTGATTGAGTATCCATCCTTTTATTTTCTTCTTCTTTACGCTGAGGAGAGATGGGGTAGGTCTTGTTAAAACCATCCCCTTTTCCTTAGGTCTTCTAGACGCGATTACGGACTGAATCTTTGTAATCAGATTCTTCGTTCCGGCCTCACGGGTTGATGTATGCGTTTTACTTGTATGTTTTTTTCTCGCAATCCCCTTAATTTTTTTTCCCCAGCGAGTTGGGAGGATTTGTGTAGGAGGCTTAGGGGCTTTCGAGTGCGCTTCGCCGGCTTTTTTGGAGGACTTCTTGTTGGCAAAGTAGAAGGAAATCAAGCGCTGTTTGAGCGCCTCTTTCCCTCGTCATCTTTTCATTCGTAGCAAAGGATTTTGATACCGACTTGGGGAGCTTCAACGCCCCTGTTTTCCTTTTTTGCGCCCTTCCTCCCTCAACTGCTTCCCCGTCGCTCCCGTTTTTTTCCAGTTGTCGTTAGAGGTAAAAGCGGCGAATAAGGTTTCCTTCCCCAGACTTACCATCTTTCCCCTGTGCCTCGTCGTAGCTTTCTGCAGCGTCCCCCCATGATAACCCCTTCAGAGCCCCAGTTTACGTCCCCCCCCCCCCCCCCCACAGCCCTCCCGTTCACTAGGTTAAGATGGGAGAGGATCTTGTGGGACCACCGGGAGAGACTTTTCTCTTTTCCCCTATATTCTCCGTTCCTCCCTCTTTTCCTCCCCCCTAGTTGTTTGTGTTGCCTCTCAAATTTCGGTCAAAGATCGAACAAAATAGAAGCGCGCTGTTGTACGAGAACCCTCGTCGATCCTGACCCACCAATTACCCCCTCCCGTTTCCAAGTCGGAATGGGGGGAAATGGAAACGTTTCTCCCATTCTTTTTCTTCTTTTACTCAAGCCTGAATTTTTTACATGGTACAGATGAGCGAGAATACTCTCTTCCCTTGCTTCTAAGGGATTTTAAGAAAATAAAAGTTAAGGGTGGGAGTTGGTCTACCTGAATCCCACCACTTTTCCCCAAGGACTTCCCTTTTGTGTCTCTGAAGTATGGATGGTCAGAGAAGCCCCGGGATTTGGCGTCCTCAACTCACTCTCCTGATCTCTTCACGACCGGCGGTGTCTCCTTCCTCGGAAGAGGCCTTTCCCTCTTCTTTTTTCTGTTCCGTGGTACCGTGCACCACAGCGAACTTTTAACGACCTGGCCCCCTCCCCGCCGCTTTCTTCAACTTCCATCGCTCCACTGACAACCACGCAAAGAGTTTCTTTGAATTTCCCCCTTTCGCTGACACATAAAGATGCTCCTGCCTCCTCCTCCATTTCCCTTCTACTATATCTGCAGATTGAGGAATGAAATTTTTAACGAGGCGACAGTACTCTGTTTCGGTCCTCACCCGTTTTGTAATCAACATATTTTGGTTGTTCCCACTCCGCCCCACCCTCCTGAAGTATCTTCCGCTCGCGAGGAGTGGTCGCAAATCCAAGGGACCATTCCCCTCCTTCGGCTCCCTGAACTTACGGAACATAGGAAACTTACGCAACAAGCTCTTTTCCCCGGCCTTTCACCCCCCTCCCCTGATTGAATAACCTGTTAGAATAGACGCGAAAGAAAGGATCAACCTCCCCCACCTAAAGCTGTGTCCCACCTCGCCAGGTGTTAATGATTATTTGATAAAAATCAGAAATGTCTTTACCCCCCCCTGAACCAGCAGCGACCGCCTGGACCGTCTCCATGCTTTTTTCCCCCGGAACAACAATCCCCGAAGAGTTAGGTGGAGGACCTTGAGTGGCTTTCCCATGAGGTTTTTTCCTTTTTCAGCCCACGTCAATTCTTTACATCGCTACTTTCACTCCTCCCGGTTTTTTCCCTCCCTCCTTTTTTCCCTTGAGTTCCTGTATCAGACCCCCCTGGTGCTAAATACATCTTTGTTTCACTTTTTTCGTCCACCCCCTCCCCTTGCCTCTTCTCGCGTTCGACGAACCCAAACCTCACGTTCCGATTCCCCCCCCCCCCCCCCCCACACCTCCTGTTTTTCCTAACCTGAGGCGCCCGTACCTCCTTATCCTGGCGCGATGTCCCCGTGATCTTTGACCGGTTAACAGGAAACGGCCGGTCCTCCCCCAACCTTTCTCTCTTAACTCTGTGGGACCACACGGTAATATCCCAATCTGCTCCGCCTTCGTTTTATTCACTTGCGTTCTCGGCAGTCCCAGCGTATGCTTTTGATGATTCACATTTCGAAGTACACGTCCCGTTCACTGGATGCCCCCCCCCTCGCTTCTTGAGCACCGTCGCCAGTCCTCGCGTGACTTAAAGTCCCGTTCCCCTCCCCTCTTCTTGCATGGCTTCAGAATGCGGCGATAAAACACGCCGGACAGACTAGCTCCTTTTTTTTTCTAACTGCTTCTTTTCAACGAGCCGCCCGCGGAGCCGATTGAGCTCCAGAAATCCCTTCCTGAACTATTTTGAGCCTCCACACTGACTTCTTCCCCGTAAGCACGCTACGAAGCTTTTTGCCCCTCATGTGGCGTCAATCTACCTGACCCTCGTTTGTCACCTTCCCACAACCCAGATTGCCGAAACCGGTCCCAAAGGAGCGACTTCAATGCTTGCAGGTAGCAGGCCCCCCCTCAACAAACATGCTGTCTGTATCTTCGTCCGCCGGACTTTTTTTCCATCCGACGTGGCTTTCTAACGGGCTGTTTTCATGAGCGCTGATTTTCGCGTTATTGGGTCTGGTCCTTCCCCTTCATCTCCTAATTCCCCTTGTGACTCCCTCCCGACGGCAAGCCGCATTTTTCCAAAGGCTTTTTTTTTTTGTGAGCTATTTTTTCATTTATCTGAGGCCTCCATATCAATTTCTACCCCCCCCACCCCCTCAACCCCACTTTATCCATGCAAGTGCCCGCTCTCTCAGACACACAACCTAGAAATATCCTCAAGGCCTGACAGTACGTTTAAATCCCCTTTCTCTTCCCCACCTTCCGCATTATCCCCGAAATGCTGAATCGATCGAGGAAAGTGTGTCGCAACTTCGAGAGATTAATACATTTCCGCGAGCCGCAGTTCCCCACCCCTTCCAATTCTCCTTCTTATCAAGTTAGTAATCTCCAGGAAAACCCTAGAAGACCAGTCAGCCTCTTCAAATGGAGATTTTTTTTTGAATCTCTCTATTTTCTCCCCGTTTTGTTCTCTATTTTATGCCCCCACAGAGCCGCTTTGGCGGCTTCGGGTGATTTTAGTTTCCCTTCCTGCTTCCTTCTTGCTCTTTGTCGTTGTTCGGTTCCAAGAGAGTACTGAAGTATTTTTCCATGCAGTAGACGCCTTGTCTTTTTGCCACCCCCTTCCGCTACTCTCATTCAGCATTTGGGATCCTGGAGTGCCTCTCCGGACGGATAGATATACCACCTTGCCCCATTATGGGTCCCTCTCCGTTTGGCCATCTTTTCGATGGGCCACCTCGTTGCTTTCGTTGCGAGGCTCCGGTCGAAGTTGTGTTTTTTCTGGGACGAAATTTGCTCTGCTATCCTGTCAACCTCCCCCCTTCCGCCTCCTGTCAATGGCGCGACGGTGCGGTCGCGGGCCTACATTAGGCCTCTCCCAGCCTTTTCCCGTCCGACCACAAAACAAACTTCATAGCAGTCTTTCATACATACGTAGAGAGTCCCTCTCCGTCCCATTCCAGCATTTTTTGGGGATCTGCTGGAGAGTTGATGCCATGATATCTTTTTACGGACAACTGCTCCTGAAATCTTGTGTTGAACAGCGACTATACGGTAGTTCCTCCGCGTAAGAGGGTGTGAAATGGGCTATGTATGTCTGTGAGGTTGAACTCCTTTTTACTTGAGAGGCCGTTACGATAAGTAGTTAGTCCGAGATCTGCACTTTGGAACTTATAGTGTGCGACCTCCCTTACCCGCGCCGTTTTTTTCGATTGGTGTCTTAACCCCTTTGGTGGCAGTACACGATTGCTCCCTCTTTCTACCAGGATCTCTCGTGAGGCTATGCTCCTAAGACTTGTTTTTAGCCAGCTCGAGATTTGCTGATGCGCGAGGTCACTTTTTTCGTTTATCCCCCTTCGGGGGACTTCTAAAATGTGGATGCACTCCACGGATGTTTCTGCTCTCAGCCCGTTCTTGAACCTCGTCCGGATTTATTTTCTTTGTTTCCCCGCCGGCAGATCTAAGTTGTGTGTTCCAGGATTCCCCGATTAAGGATACCCGCGAAGAGACTAGACGTTAGGGATTACGTGATTTCCCCCCCATGCGAGCCTTCATTCAGGTATTTGTTGGTTGAATCCTGTTTACAATATTTTGTTTCGCCCCCCCGTCGATATTATTTGCCCTTAATTTGAGCTGGGATTGGATCATTTTACGTTTCATTTTTTTCAGTTTGATCCATGACCAATTCTGGCCAGCTAGAGCCTTGGTATGGCTTCCATGCCTGGCCGGAAAGACTTCTTCGGTGGCTGTAGCGGAACAGAAAATGGCGCATCCACTTATCTCGCGAGCGTCAGGGGGATTTTCTTTTGGGCGCACCCAGCCGGCGCTCACGCCAGCGCTTCCGTTTGTTGGAAACAGTTGTGGTTTGATTTAGGTGTGAAGTTCCGGCCGGCTGCATTTTTTTGGGGATATCTGCGTTTCGGTTTGTTTCGCTTCCCTGTCTTCCACAAGGTCTGCTTCTGTCTCAAGTGACCACTCTTGTGGTTGCCCGTGCCAGAACTTCCATGATGTAGAATTTTCGTCTCTTCCGTTCTGAACTGGATTCATCTTTAGTTATTATAATTAGCCCGGCAGGAGTCCTCTTTTTTTTTTTTTTCTTTCCGATGACGTACGATGTCCCCGCGCTTATTCTTTTTCCCTTTAAGTCCGATTTTTTCGCTCTCTATAACGTGGTAGTATGCCTGCTATCATCTAGTATCTTTGAGCGACCGTTTTTAAGCTATTTTTAGTAGGCGGCTGAGGTACGTTCCACGGCGAGCTCTCTTTCGCGTCGTTGTTCCTCTTTTTCTCTTTTTTCAACGCGTTTAGAGAAAGAAATCTCTTCGTCCTAGACGGGTCTTTTTTTTGTTCATAGTTCCTGAGACAGCATTCGGTCAGAGTCTTTCCCAAGAGTTTTCCCGCCTCAACTCCCCCCCCCGTGGCAGCTCACGGAATCGTCTGAAGCGACCAGTTTCTCCTTTTTGGGTCTTCACCCGTTAAAAGTCCAGAATTGGTAGATTCTCTTCTTCACCTCTGACTGCTTTCCCGGATAGCGTATTAGGCGCAGCCTGTGCCAGTACCCCGGAGAAGCTTATAGCCTTTCCAATTGCTCCTTTTTTTTACTCCCCCCCCCCCCCCCCCCTTCTTTTAAATGTGCTGATGATCGATCTGGCTGTTAGTAACCGGGCTGATCTGTCGATTTCTTTGATCGTCCCGTTTAGATCTCTCTACTTTTCTAGAGTTTCTGTTGTTGAGCGTTGATCTTTCCTTTACCCTATCGAATTTTCCATCTTAGAAGCCGGGTGTCCGACAGCAATTTTTGTTTTCTCCTGAAGCTCCTACGGCAAACACCCCGAACTTTACCTGCGTTATTGGGCGGTTTTTTCCTAAATTCTTCTTTTGACGCATCCTTACAAGTCGTGTTCGTGAATGGTCCTAATTTATTCCTCCCGAGACCCCAGAGACCACCCTCTTGAGCACAAGAGACAGAAAATAGACATTGATCGCTTTCTGTTATGTTTTTTGCCCGCCCGAACGATGATGAAACTGTGGCCCGCTGCATCCGCGGTTGTCCTGTTCCGAATTCACAGGCCGGAGGCGTTGGCTGTTAGACACTACAATTTTTGTGCCTACCACCCCTGGTCAAGGAATCTGACCCTACGGTACTCCGTCTCCTTGACTCAAGCTGTTGATTTTATTGGCCAAGGACAGATTGCCGACACAGCCCAGCCTCAACGCGCTGCTCGCCTTTTGTGGTAAACACTTACACGTTCCACCTCCCGAAGTGAAAGACTCGGCGGCTTCACCATCCCCTCCTCTTTTTTGTCGATCACAAGTCCTACCGATTCGACTTCTGAGCCGGCCCTCAAAAGAATACTCTCTGTTGCCTTTGACGACTCTCTACCAAGTCAGGTTCCCGCCCCCTGAAGGTTTCCAGTACGAAGGCTAGAAGGATTCCTAAATGTCCTCCCTTTCCACTCTTTGACTCAGGTTTCAGACGGTCGGCTTCCCCAAATTCGACTACGGAATGCTGGCAAGCCACCCCTCCTCTTTTTTTCACTTCCCCCCCCCTCTCGCTTTGACTCCCCCCCCTTCAGCATCAGCCCGAACCCCCGAACGCCCGATCCACGATCCCAAAGAACTTCTCCTGCCTGCCTTTTCTCCCCGCATCCCAAGCGAAAAAGGTGGTTCAGAACCCCGCACTTCCTGTGGATTTCGCTCTACTGGTCGAAAGCCACAATTCACCCCTGAAAGAGCCAGGAAATATTTTGCATTTCGTTCTTTCCCGCCTCTAGCCCACCCCTACGGATAGATTTGTACGGTAAATAAATGCCAGTTACCTCCTGGTCCCGCTATTTCATTTGATACGACACGGGAGTTCTTTTCCCCAATTCCCACTCTGCTACTCCCCCAGAGAACTTGACACTAAGGACTTCCTCCGGCTTTTCTCCGTCCCATCCTTCCCACAGGTCTTCAACCAACCCCACTGTGGCTCCATTCCTCGCATGTGCCTCCTCCCTCCTTGCGCGTCGCTTCTCTATTATCGGCAAATCATGCCTGAAAACCCCCGGTCCCTCTGACGATTTGACAAATTTTTTAGAGTACCCCCCCAGAGCCTGCCATCCTTATTCGTCTTCTATCCCTCCCAAGTCGTAAGACCCTATTTCCCCCCCTTTACGGAACAGCATTTCCCATGTCCAACGCGGGAGACCGTCCCTCGCGTCCGCTAAATTCTCTGCTGAGCAACGTTTTGAATTTAGTTTCGTCCCCCCCTCCGCCCCCGATATCCTTCCTGCCCTCTTTAAAGACTTAGAGGAACCACAACTCGAAACCCCACACTCAACTTGCTCTAGCTCTCGTCGCACTTTGATGCTTCCACGCGTCACTCCGGTTCATAGCTTTTTTCATAAGCCTACCCATCGCCGCTCCAACTTTTTTTTTCCCACAAGAGCCTACGCCTTTGCAAGATAACAGACTCTTTAATGACCCAGTCAGAGAGAGCGGAACTGATTCAAGCGCCCAGTCCAACCGCTTTTCCTTCGCTTTTAAACTGTCGACAAATGAGCGCCATTTTTCAACAGGTTGTCCGTTATTCTCCCTCTTCCCTTTCTCCGACGTGGGTATGGTTGCCACTGACTTGGAGCTGGACGCCATTTTCCCGGCTTTCCGAGCTTCAGAATTACCATCTTTTCCTCCTTCCCCCTACGGCAAGTTTGCGCCCCCCCTCCCTGGTTTTTGAGTATTTTCTTCAGGAGAGGTATTCTTAGTTCTGACCCCGTGTCGACCCTCAACCAAACCTCTCTTACTTTCAGCTAGCTTTCAGCCTCCTCCCCCCTCTGTACTACACTCGAAATCAAGCCAATCCCGGCCTTCAGTTGTTCTCTCCTATCCTTTTTCGCCCCCACCGTCCTGACGGGTATCATACCTGTCCCCCCTGTAGAAGCGAGACTGGTCCGCCCCGCGCAGACATGGAAGGAAATCGCAGTTTTCCTCTCGGACACCAACTTCCCAAACGATCTCCCTGGCGCAAGTTTTCGACATTTCCAGAGGAAAGAACGGCGCCCGAGACCGCGCATTGTTTTTTGCACCTCCCTGAAGTTTTTTGTTTTTTAGAGATCATTCCCCAGTCGACTCCTTTTTTTTCTGGCGTGCTGCTTTCTGCATCGTTATGTTGTGGAAATTAGAACGCGGCCTGTAGCGTTGCGTTGGAATAGACATATCTCTGTGTAAGTTGTGCTCCCCCCGGTCTGTCTTTCTTTTCTGCTCCTTCTCAGGTATTTGACTCTCCAGGCGGCTAACCATGAAATACCTTTGACCTGGCTTAAGTCTTTCGCATTTTGTCCCATCGCTGTATTTCTCTGGAGTCTAGTCCCTTGCCGGCGAATTTTTTGTCGTTCTCTTGGGATCGCCCCACCTTCGCAGATCTCTCGACACGATAGTCTACACTTGCCCGGCCTTGGTTCGAAGTTCTGAGTACGTCGGGAGCGTACGTACTTTACTGAATCTTTTCGTAGACTCCGTCGCGAAACCAGTGGCTCTTTCCTCGCCAGTCTTCATAACCTTCCCCCCCAGTTTTTAGCAAACCCCTTTTGCTATACCTTTTCCCTTTGTTGGACTGCCTGGTCGTCATTTGCATGCCTCAGTTTAAGGATGACTATCTTGGAAATCGTTGTGCCCTTTCCAATCGTTAATTCCTTTCCCGGAGGAGATATCCTGACCTTTTTTTGGGTGGCAGGGTCTTTTTGCTTTAAATCTTACTGTGGAGCGGAGCCACTGTCGGTTTATGATTTTCTTTTGTCCTTCTAAAGTGGACTCCCCATTATTAGCGTTTATCCCTAACGTCCGATTTTAATTCGTGTTGTAAGGAGTTTTTTACTTCGTCTCATTCTTTTCCTCCATCTTAACTTCTCATATCGCGGTCATATGTTGGTACGGAACTTGCTGTCGCCACTCCGATTGATGTCTGTGGCAGAAACGTCTCCCTCTCTTGTATTCAATTACCTTCTGTACTTTCGCACACGCGCCAGAGTTGCCTGACAGCTGTTCTGCGATCCCGTAATACATCTGATTCGTCTGGCTTCTTCTTTTTTTTCAAATCTCCTCTTAGACTTTTGGTGAGCGGTTTCGAGTTTTCTAGCGCCTCCTCGTAACTAGAAAAGGAGTAGAGGACTCGTTCACCGTAGAGGGCCTTTATTGTTGTCTTGAA
>Ga0179591_1263145_pt1 | contig 18963 bp, 17 predicted proteins | sample CZOMad2_1_08_16f_FD_182891 | JGI IMG/M metagenome (GOLD analysis project Ga0179591, IMG submission 182891) | Vadose zone soil fungal communities from Angelo Coast Range Reserve, California, USA - CZOMad2_1_08_16fungal (PacBio error correction) | ecosystem: Environmental > Terrestrial > Soil >... | reverse complement strand
CTGAAAAGCCTTCTATTGTGATTACCTCAGTTTAATCCTGCATGCCACGCATCGGTTTTCCTTTCCCCCCGGTCCCCTCACTTGAGACCTTGGACGTTTTCTGGAAACGAGTTTTTCCGAGCTTTCCCGGTCCTTTCGTATGTTCCTTTTTTCTTCTTCCCCCCCCACTGTTCATCTCTTCTTATTCCCGAAAATCAGAAGGACCCGGATGGCTCCCGGCTAGGCGTTCCTTTCCCGAAGGCTCCTCTATTTTCGTAGAAGATTTACTTTACTTCTGAAGTACTTGCCACGAGTTGATTTTCTTTCTCCGTCCACCCAAATACCTTTCACGTCCTTCGGCGATGCGATGTATGACGGTTTTGGTTTTTCCTGTTAACCCAAATCGTTTTCTGCACAAGCGGGTTGACAAGTTTTCTGACCATTTTTTTCCCAACTGAATCGCAACCTACCACAGGGTTCAGTCCCTTCTACTTTGCCCCTCCCTCAAGCATCCCGTTTCGCCTTGACTTTATAAAGTTTTCAGGTCCACCCCGTCAACCACCCACCCCCTTTTACACACTACCGCAGCCACCTCCTACTTCGAGCCTCCTCACAAACCTGACAAAAAGCGTCCCTTTTTCCATGACCATGAAGGTTAAACCACCGAACAAGTCTCAAACAATATCCACTCTCACTGGAAGTTCCCCCCTCCAACGAAAACTCTTCACTATAATAGTACGTACCCCCCCCCCACATCCATGGACCCCCCCAGTCGTTTTGAACTCTTCCGTACCCCCCCCCCCCCCCAACGGCCTTTTATCAACCCACAGGTATACTCACCTCGGTCTCTTTCCTTGAAACCCTCCCAACTCCCGTTGCGGATATTCCCTCTCAAATTCCTTCCAAACGAGAACATCATTGGCCCCCCCCCCCCCCCCCCCCAAAAGCGGAAGACCTTTAGCTTCAACTCGCCCAGACAAGGACCCCTTCTCCCCTCTTAAAGGGATGTTTTCCGGACCTACCCTTTTTGACCCTGGCACCCGTCTTTTCCTCCCAGGGTTTTTTTTCCTCCCCCACTGTCAATTGTTGGTGAACCTCCCATGCAATTTTTTGAAATTATATCCTCCTGTCCCCAAATCCGTTAGGTTTCCTCCTGATCATTGACTTTGTTTTCCAATTGTCCTCAACCCGTGAAGGCTTTACTCCGACCCTTTCCCTTTTTGTCATGAAAAGAAAGAACCCAAAGCCATTTTTTCGGGCAACATGCCCCGGCCTTCCGGCCGGGGGTACTGTATTTCCTCTAGTGTTTCCTGGTTTTGTTCGACAGCCTCTCAATTGAGAAAAAGTTCTTCTTTCTCCTTTCTCCAAAAATTTTAAGGCTCCCGCGCTTGACTATTGGCTTTGACCCTTCGCCCCTCCTAGTCTAGGTACGCTGTAAGGGGGTCATACTTCACCCCTCCCACTCTTTTCCGTTTACTCTAACCTTACCTGGACTTCTCCTTTCTTACTGCAGGTCTCCCGTTTTTTCTCTGGGCATCTGAGTCTATCTATATTATCCCTCCCTTGTTTTTTTTGAGTCGAACCCACAGATGCCACCGAAACCTCTTCACCCTTTCACTCCAGTTTCCCTGTGATTCGAGACAACTGGTGAATCACGTGAGGTAGACCGTCTTGGAAATGGACTATTGTCTTTTCTCGCCCCCCCCGTCCGCTCCTGCTGCGGCTGTGAAATGGACGCCCAAGGGCCTCTGAAGTTTGGGCGGCTGCATCAGACCCCATGCCCCCTTACCTCTCTCCCTCGCGTAAAAAAAGACCCCCGCATTCTTCTAGAAGTTTGGCGTTGAGGTATGGTGTTCAGAAGGACGGCGTCTTCCCTCATGAACTTTCCTTTCACCATTAAATTGCCCCACCCCCCCCTCCCAACCCCCTTACAGATATGTGACCATACCCCCAGTTTTTTCCCCCCCTTTTGTTCCCCAACACTGCCATGGCCTAAGAAATGGCCCCACCCTCCCACATTGCCATTTGTCAGCACCATTCCCCTTTCCCCCCCTTCAGGTAAGACGGGCTATGCGTTTTTCCCTTGCTGTATTTTAAAGGGCCAGTTCATTCTCGACTTTGAGTGGTGACCATGATTATAGTTCTTACTTCTTCGCTTCCTTCCCCTCTTTTCGGATTTCCGCCAGAGACTATGTTGTTTCCCCCACACTTGTCCTTGTCCACCTGTCCAATTCCCCCTTGGGCATGCTCTTTCACCCGAAGTTTTCAATTTAATGGTAAGGGCGGCCAGTTCCTTGCGAGGTCGGCTTCAATGTTCCAGTGGTACCTGTCTTTCCTGGTTCTCTTACTTCATTTTTTTCCTTGTCCAGGCGCTTTTTTTTTCTTTGTAGTCCCCTGCTTCCTCGATGGGTCTCGTCTCATTTTAAGGTTGTTTTTCTTTAGTATTTTTTTCCCTCCCCCTGGCGACATTCAGGGCCCTTCAACGTCCCTTCTTTTTGATGGAAAGGCTGATCTTTTTATGATTCTTTTTCTTTCCTAACCGTCCCTTCCTCCATACACCTTTTCACCTCTCTTTTCCCCTAAGCTTTTTAAAGTCCATACAGTCTAACCCATTGAGAATTGGGATTTACCACGTCTAATTTCTTTCATTCCTTCCCTGACCGTTCCGTCCCCCATTGCTCCTGGAAACCCGATGATATTCTTCCCCGAATCGCCCCCGGTTCAGAGCTATATTGTTCGCAGTTTTCCCCCCCCTTCTTTCCGCCTCTTTGATTGTTTCTTCTCCTGAACCAAAGGAACAGCCAGCCCCTCCTGTATGATTCTAGTTAAAACCCCCACTCCTTCATCCACCCCCCCCCATTTCTGTCATTTCTGGAAGTGTTTGGAAGTACAAGATCGGCAGTTCCCGGTCTCCCCTAACGGGGTCCCTCTTGACAATCTTTATGTGTCAGCAGGCGGAAACTGTCAGTTACGTTCATGCGCTTGTCCGGGCCCGGATTTAGCACGTTCCCTCTTTTGATTTCTTCACGGCGTAAACCCTTTCTCCAATTTGTAATTCCAGTTTGTCTCCCCCCCATTAAGTTCGACCTGTGTGCCCCCCCCTCTTCCTCGTAAGGACTTGATGGTATTCTGATTGGTTCAGGTTTCCTGCTCGGTGGTCCCGGCTCTGAACCTCCCCAGAGAAACGCAAAGGGGGTAGACATTAATTTTCCCTTTCCCTTCTGTGCGAACTGGCCACCTGCGCAGATTGGCCTTCCGCTTTTCAGACCTTTTACCTGAAATCCCTCTCTTTTTCCTCTTCCCCCCCCCGTCCTTTTCCCTTCTTGTTTCTTTTGTGAATTGGGTATTTAGAGAGGCGCCTTCTTCCTTGAACTTCACTTGTGGCCCAACTTCTTTTTTTCCCCACTTGTTTTCCCGCCGTAAAGTCCGGTTATCCTTTCTTGTCCCTTTCTTGTCTTCCTCCTTTTTTTGTTTTTTTTCTGTTTTTTTTTAGGCTTCGCAACCAGGCCTAATCACGATCTTCTCCGTTGTTTTTTTAATATGTTTCTTGTCTTCCTCCCGCCCCCTTCATAATGACAAAGCTAGGATGGGACCTGTTGAGACCAGACCCCTGAGGACCCAACAAGTCTCGTTCCTCCGACTTTTTCTTGGGTATCCCAACCAAGGGAGGAAGGCAATATATATGCATTAATACAGTTTTTTTTGATTATAGAGCCAGTACTCCCGGGGTTTATAAAAAGACCCCCCCCCAATAGTATTGTCAACTAATGAGAGTCGGTTTCCCTTCCTTCCTCTGGACCTGACATTCAATTGACCAAATTCGGCTGGTACCTTCCCCCAGAGGTCCAATACAAAGACCCAGACACGCCCCGGAGGCCCTTACCCCCCCATTTTCCCCCCCTCCTTCGCGCTGCATGCCGCTATCGAAGTCTATCTCACCCACCCCACTCTTGAAATGGGACGGTGCCTTTAGTTTTCCTCCAGGACTCTTCTTTTTCTCCCGGTTGTCCAAAGTGTCCACCCCCCATTTCCCCCACCCTTACTTTGACTTCCCCCCGATGCTACTTCTCCTTTTGACCCCCCCCCCCCCCTTTCCAACATGTCAAAAGCCGGAGGAAAGACTTTCCTTTGAATCCCCTCCTGGATTCTTTTCGCTCTTCCTGCAACAAACGTAGTAATGCCCACCTACGCGTTCTACCCACTGACTTTCCGTATACCTTCCTTTACCTTGGCTTCAACCTTGGTGCAGAAGTCCCCCTTCACCCGGAAACCGCAAGGGAAGTCCCTAGTCCAACCTTTTCCATCTCTACTTCCAAGCCCCCGTCCACCGTTTTATTATGACTGCTCCCAAATCCCTTTTTTCTCCCCTTAGTGACTTTCCTTTCCCAATTGTTCACCCTGAATCCGTTTTTTGGCTAAGGACGCCCCAATCAACAATCCCGTTCCCTCTTACTCCTGATCCTGCCGTTCGTCCGCCCTCCGGTAAGAATAATTACCCGCCCCTCGTATCTGGCCGACCTCATCTGCCGCTTTCTTTCCTACTGTCTGTGCAACCCCAAGTCGCCCTGACCGGTTTTACTTGCACCACAGTAGCCCACTTGTAATTTGACTACCTTCTTTTTGTCCCAGAGACTCTCAAGACCCGGAGAGTGCATTTTTCCTGCTTCGCACCCATCCCAGGGCCGATTCGACCTTCCCACTCCCTAGCCGTCTTTTGGTTCTTATTTGGCTCTGGTAGAAACCGGATTCGTTCAGGTTATGTGAAAATAATATTTCCGTTTTTTCCGGTTTCCGTACCCCCTTTCTCCATCCAAGGAGGGAGTTGATGACCTACATCCCCTAATTCCCTTTTTTATGTCGCGGCTCGTGGGTGACCGTACAATCTTCTCCACATATTTTGAGATGGCGGATATTCATACCCAAGTCCTCACTTTTTTTCCCCCCCTCAATCATACTGCCTTTTGCAACTCATAGCCAGCCCTGACTTTGGGAGAATCTTTTTTTTCAAGGTTCCTTGACCCCAACGTCACTCTCAACACCTTCCCAATCTCCCTCCGTCCCATTCTTCGGTTCTTCTGCAGGGCCCACCCGTAAAAAAGAGATGGACTGCCCTTCCAACCCCCCCGGCCACTCCTCCCACTGGACACTTCCCCAATTTGTCCCCCCCCCGGTGAGACCGATGAAAGACCCCAAATGAACTGGCACCCAAAGGGGCCCCTATCCGATGTTCCCCCCCTTGTCCCTTGGTCTGATTAAAATGCCCCCCAGTTATTAATTTCCAAAGAGATGCTTTCGGCTTCCGAATCATAACGATGTTTCCCTGGACTTCGCGGTTTCCCCCCGATAAACCCTTTCCCATGGCCACCCCCAAAAACAAGCTCCCTGAAACAAGGCTCCCAAAGAGACAAGAAAGGCCTCCATTCCCTTCTTTCCCTATGGTCATTGTGTTTTTAGACAAACACTTGATTCTGTACTTTTTCCCCCAGTAGGGGGGGGTTCCCAGTGTCAAACCCTTCATTGTTTTCACACCTTCACCGTCAAGCTGTGGCACTTTCATAAGCCCCAGGGAAAAATTACCTTTGGTTTCTCTATGGTTTGACAAGTGCCTCAGTTGTTGAATTTCGACAATCCATAACGCCTAAAAGTACAATATCCCACCCGCCGCAGCTTCCCCCCAGGCCGCGGTCCCAGCAGGAATGTAGGTGGAAGAGAGTCTAGATTGTCTGGAATGGCTGGAAAAGAACTATCCCCTCTCCCTCCTCTTCTCCCTTTTATTCTCAACCCTCTGGGAAACCTGGTCATTAAGAGCGCAGATTCTGGCGGGACCCAGATTGAATCTTCCCTCCCTTTCCTCCTGGCATCCTTCCCCCCCTTCCTTGCCCTAGATGCAACGTCTTGTTTTGAAAAACCGATCGTTCTTGTGCTGTTTCTCGGCCCGCGTTTTCCTTTTTTTTCTCCCCTCTCTTTTGTTGTTTTTTTTGAGAGACCATCCCCCCAAATCGACCTAGCCCCGTATCCCCGGTCGACATGTATTCTTTCCTCTGACCCCGCGTTCCTCGAGGTTGCTCGAGAAGTATACGCTGACCGGCGTCCTGCTAGTTCAGCCTCCCCGTCCGCTGCGCTCTTTCCCTCCTTTTTGTGCGTGCCTCCCCCATGGCTAAGAGTAGTTTCCTGTGTCAGGCAGCCTCCTTCCCCCCGCGCGCCCCCCCCCCCCCCCCCCCCCCCCCCCCCCCCCCCCCCGGTTTTAACAAAAGCCCCTGCTCTGTCTTTGCCGTTGCTTTCGGTTTTTCTTTGTTTCTCGGTCCTTCTTTCCCTCTTCTTCCCCACCCCTCCCCCCAAACCATGTTCCCTCCTTTTTTTTCTCACGACTCCCTTTTGCAACGATGCTTTGCCCCTTTGCCACCCTTTTCAGTTGCGGTCACAAAAAATCCCCCGTGGTGTCCTAACTGGTCAATTTCGGTCTTTCTCCCCCCCCAAATTTTCCCCCCTATTGGTCGGCAAACCCTCACTCTTCTCCGTTAAGGGAGACCGGGAGGTTTTGTCTTTGCCTCAGGGTCCTGTAGTCCTCTTTTTTTTCCATGCCTGTTCTTCCCTTTTTACTATTGTAGATAAGGATATTCTGCTTTCCCACAGCGAGATATGGTTTAGTGAGGAACCTTTGTTGCCCAGCTCCCCTCCCAGTTTTTCCTCGTCTCGTTCACACCGTGTGTGGAAAGTTTGGGCCTCTCCCTCCGATTTAGGGACGTGCGTTTCTTTCAATGTCCTCGGTTGTCTCCTTTCGGTTTGGTTTTTCCTTTCCGGCATTGGTGTTTCCCTAGTTTTTTTCAGTTTTTCCCGGGAACGAAATTAAGACTGTCTCAGGGGGTTTGAGTGTGACGTTTACCTAACATTATTTTCGGCCCATCTTCTTCTTGCCAGGATCAGTTTTCGGATTCATTCTTTATTTTAGCGATTAAGTTGGAAAACCCACTGAGTCCACGCTCTTGTTTTCGTGACCCAACTTTTTCCCGCCCGACTCTCCTAAAAGTGACTGTGATTGTCTTTCTTCCCACCCACGATTTCGACCGGGTACGAACCCTGCTCGACTTGCCCTTTCTTCCACCGCCTCCCTTTCGGCCCCCCCCCCGTTTTACTTCAATCGCTAATGATCTGAGTTCGGTCTAGCGTTCCTCTTGGCGGGGGACTTACCTGACCCTCCTCCCCTCCAGCAGTCCCTTTATCTTTCTCTCGTTTAAAAACAGTTATCTATTCAATTTCTGTGTGGTCCGTAAAAGATTGCTTCTCTGGTTTTCTCCTTTTCCTAAAAAGATGAAAAGAGTCAAGTTTCCTCCATATTTCTTTCCTCCTTCTCAGTAATGGATGACTTCCTTTGGCCCCGGACTGTCAGGTACTTTTCGTAGAGACTTTTAGTTTCCCTTTTCAGGGAACTTTTGATAGCCCCAATTTTTTCCTCTCCTTCACACTTTTTGACCCCCAACTTGTCTTTTAGCCCCCTTGCGGAAGACCTTCGCGGGGGAGAACATTGCTGGTGTATTTGGCTGTCGGGTTCCTGCTCAGGGCAACAGTTTATCCCTAGTATGGCCCGGTCCTTTCCCCCCACTTTTTCTTGATTACTACTGTTCCCGACAGGCCGGATTTTCATTCGAGGGTCTTTGTGCCACTCTACAACTCTCAATTCCGTATTAGTTTCCCCCTTTCCCCAAATGGTCCGAGTGTGCCCTGTTTGAGGGAAATCAGACCAGCGCCCCCCTTTCCCCCCACTCTACGTCGTTTACTCACAAGGGGGAATGTTGGAAAAGGGGTGACCTAAGTTTACCCCTTCTGAGGGTGGCCAACCCTAAACGGCCCGCTTTCCCCTCTCTTTTTTCTTTCAGCGCGGAGGCTTCCGATGGCGTAGGAAACAGGCATCCTAAATCTCAGGAGACCTCTTTTTCCTCCGTTCTTTCCTTTTCGTCGTTTCCTTTAAGCCGCGACCCCCCCCCTTCTAGTCTCCGGATATGTGCCGGCGTCGTGCAGGTGGCCAGCTTGCCAAACTTGCGAGATTCCGGTCCCCTCCCTTATTGTTTTCTTTTCGCCAACCAACCCTTCCTTTGAAGGTTCCCATATATCTTCCATATTGTGATATATCTTATTCGGACAGGTTTTGTTTTCCCCCGCCACCCCCCTCCTTGCTGTCCCCGGCCTTTTCTCCCCCCCCCTGCTGTTTTTTTCGTCGCCCGCGTTGAGGCATTCAGTCCGACTTCGGCCCCCCCTTTCATCCTTATTTGATTTGCGCCCGGCTCGGCGAAATCCCAACTACTCCCCCCGGACAGTCTTGGCCTGCTTCCGATTTCTGATTGTATCACTTGTGTAATCATAAGAACCTCGGACCAATTGAGGAACTTTTCTCTTCCTTTTCCCTTTCTCCCTGCAAAATTTTTCTTTTCTCCCGGCTTAAAAAAGTGAAACCTTTCCCCGGGCCCTCTTCTAGGCCTTTTGTCTCTGCGCCTCTCTTCACCCCCACTTTGCCAACAGTTTAAGTTTTTTCCCAGTTTGGAACGACGCGTAGGAGATCTGTTCTGCTTCCGTCTGCTGCAAAACATTTCGTCGCAGAGATGCCTGTTCCTAGAGACTTTCCGTGATAACCCCGTACCTTTTTTTCCCTCCTTGCATGCTTTTTCTCCTGCCCCTTTCCACTTTCCCGGCCTAAACAGACCAAATTCCTCCTTACATCGTTGGAAACCGTTTGCAATTTAGCCCCCTTCTGGTCTCCCCTGATTGAGTGTGCTTGCCCAATTTAAGACGAATGATCGGTTTCCCCTCCTGAATCCCCCCCTAACTTTTCTTTCTACCCTTCGCATGTCCCCCTCATCCGGCCAGGCCTAATACAAATCGAAGCGGCCTTGAGGGCCATCGATGACATGGTTGTTTGTTTTCCCCCTCTCTTGTCCCCCGATGCCGCCGTTTACTTCCTCCTTATGAAACACCTTACATTAAAACGCGTCTTGCCACCCGGCCGCCTGGAAGGTATTTTCTGACTTTCCCCTGAGGGGACATCTCCCAATTTAACGGTTTGATTCTCTTTTCTCTGTGACTGTTATTTTCCCCTCCTTCCCGCCCCAAATACAATTCATTAAACCTTCCTTTAGAAATTGATCCTCCTTGCTCTGCTTCATTGGCGACGCCGATGGAGAGAAGGAATTGGCCCCGACATATCATTCGCGTTTTTTCTTTCTAGCAGGTTCTCCCCCCTTCTTCGAAATGCTTTTGTGAGACGCCCAAAACTTGACCCTCTCTCTGGATTCCCGTTGGAAGCTCTGGAATTCTTTTTTGCCCCCAGCTGTCCACTCTTCTCCCTAAACTTTTCCCCACCGTAAACACCTATCTCATAAGAACAGCCTGCGCTCCCCACATAGCCGAATTCATTTAGTCCCCCTTTTAACGTGCCCCCAATTCTTTCACGCTCCAAAAACCTAAAAAACTGCGAACCCCATCGTACTTTCGAGCCCTCCAAAAGTTGCCCCAAAAAGACATGTCCCCATGATCTTTTTCCCTTTCCCCACCACCCCAGGAACCCCCTTCAGGCGGACACCCGAGGCCAGCAAAAGGCTTCACCTCAACTAAATAGCAACACGGACCCCCGCCCTTACCAACTTCCCATGGACAAAACGTGGGTCAGGTGCCCCCCAACATTTACTGGTTCCCCCCCGGCAAAGGGAGTGACCCAAGTGTCTGCACTCAGGTTTTTACCCCTCTTTTCTTATAATCCGACCCCCCTCCAAAACGATAAAAAAGTCAAGCCCTTTCCCAGCGACATATAACAATGTAGTACCCCCCCATCTCCCGCAAGGCTTCCCCTTCTCCCTTTTCCCTTAGGGGAACCGTTTTTTGAAAAGAATTGGCATCCTCCCAAACGTAGACCCAGGGTGCCCCTTTCCCAGCTGTTTCACCCCCCTAACCCCCCCCGGCAATGGTTTCACGTAGTTCATCCTCCCGTTTAGGCTTCGGTGGGATCATTAGGTTGAACCTTCGACCCGGTTTTCCCCTTCCCCCCCCGTCCCTCGTCTTAACTCTAAACTGAGAAAGCTCGCCAGAATTTCCGAGCTATGATTCTGGTCCTTCTGGTCTGCGCCAGCACGAGCCCATCTCAAACTCCTCTATTTTGGGGGGTTCACCCTCCTTGACCTTCCCTCATCTTCGCCCCCCCCTCGAATGCGTGTGCGATGAACTAGCCAGAGGAATAGTAAGAGGTGAATGTTAAACTTCCCCCCTGCGACCGAAACCCGTACGTTCCAATTGTTTTACCCCTTGCTACTGTCCTCCGTATTTGGCATCTATCTTATATATTTTTTCCTCATATTTGTTGGTCTTTGATATCTCTGACCCAACAGCAACCGTCTCTCTTCTTTATACTTTTCCTCTCCTTTAACGGGGATTCGATCCCCTTTTGAATCGCGGATGAGATGAAGTCTAAAAGTCTTCCCCTGTAGGAATAGTCGGTAATGCGCACTCCTTTCCTCGTCTTTCTGGTGCCGTTTCCCACCCTTTGTGCGATCCCCATTGCTCGCGCGTATATGGCAGTGTATTCACACAGGCCAGAATACGAGGACCCCATAAACCCAGGCCCCCCGGATCTCTTTTTTTCTCTTTTAGTCCTTTTTCATGAGGTTTGATTTCTGACATGGTTCCTTCCACCCTTTTCGCCTTTCCCCCCCCCACTTATATCCTACCCACCGGTCCTTTGTCGACCTTTGAAACCTTTGCCGTTGCTGTCAAATTTTTTTCTTCTCCCATCTTACCGACGTTCTCATGCCCCCCTGTCCAGTCTGCAACCAGCACTTTACGTCCTCGGATAGATTGATGGGATCATTTTTTCATCCCCCGTTCTCCCCCTTTCCTCTATTCTGGCCCCCACCGCCTTTTCTCGTTTTAGGATTCGTTACCTCAAAGTCCTTTACCCCTTTCCTTTCCCTTCTTATAACCCCTGGGTCTTGCCTTTTAAGACTCCCCTTTCTCAGTTGGTTCGTCTCGTTACAGCGCATTCCCTTTTGGATTTCCTTTACTCTTTCTCCGTTGCCGAGTCCCTTTCGGACTTTTCCTTTGCCTAGGTGGTAGAAGTGAGGGTGGGTGGTCCTTCCTGCTTGGTTTCAGGTAGCGTTTGGTCCTTTTGGACTTACGCTTTTGCTTCGCCCTTTCTAAGGGTGTTGCGCGGAACGACTTCCTCATTGACGAACTTTTTTTATCAAAACGGCGCTATGGGATCTCTTTCTTTATTCCTCAGGTTATTTATCGTATCCTTTTAGGGGACCTCACGTACTCCCCTCAATCACCTTTTTTTTTTTCCCCACCTCTCCTTTCTGACCGTTACTGTAACCAAGGGATCCCTGAACTCCTCCTTGAAGTGATGGCTTGTCTCCATCCCTTCCCCTCCCCTGCCTTCAACCTTTTCCTGACCAATGATAAGCAAGGGAGTTGCTCTTGTCCCCCCTCAATGCCGCACTCTGGAGCCCCCCCTTTCCATCAGCCTCCTTTTTCCTCTTAGGTTATCCCCTTACGTTCATCAAGAAGGTAGGAGGAGTTCTTTCCCCACATTAATACTCAATCCATCTATCTTTTTTCTTCTTCTGTTTTCAACCAACTTGTCCTCCTAACATTACTCTTTCCCCGGAAGGGGACATCCACAACTGGGTATACAAGAAGATTCCAACCCCTTCCGGACTAGGACCCCGCTCTAGATGAACTTTCCCTTATTCAGGTTAATGGATGACGTCCACCAGAAGGTACGGGTTTAGACCCCCTTTTTTTGCTTTGATTCAAGGCAGAGTGTCCAAACCTCCGGAGTTAAATGGGCCTCCTCAACTTGGATTGAGGACCAATTTCTGTCTTCCTGGTCCTCCAGTTTATAAGACTGGCACTTTTTCACTTCGCTGAATTTGGTTCCCGAGGGTCTGTTCAGTCCTCTTTCCGCTGGCGCCTTCTTCCCCATTCGGGAACCCAACCTTGCTCTCTTCCCTGTGCTCTGGAGCACCCCTGCGTGGGTTTGGGGCCGGGCACTCTTTTTTGACCCCCTGTATCGCACCCAGATCACTCGTCAGTTACAAGTCACTGCCCCCCTGTTTTATTTTGGAAATCACCTTCTCTCTTCTCATTCCCTTCCCCCCCCCATTCCCCAACTTCTACCTGTTGTTTCCAACTGGCATGGGTGTCCAACTTTGAAGTGTATCCAACCTTGATACTCCCCGGCCTTCCCCTGCTTCCCATTTCCTCTTTATAGCTTTTCCTATACACTCAATTTCCAGCGCGACTTCTCCTTGGTTGTTGCCTCGTGTGAATTGATTGGATGGCCAGCTGCCTTTCCTCCGCATAATATGTAAGCCTGTTTCTTCTATGACGACCACCTCCTTTCTCCAAACGCTTTCTGATTATTCGGCACACCCTGATGGGGGGTGAGACCCCCCAACAGGAGGCACGGGACGACTCCGCCCTACTAGCCTCCTGTTTCTTTGATTGATTTTTTAGTTTTTCGAGGCCGTCAACCTTTTCTGTTTCCCCCCTACCCCACTTCCGCGGATTGGCCCTCCCAGCCCGTTTGGGAGGAGCGAAGTCCGTACCCCTTCCCCGATGTCCCCTCCCTTAGGCTTGCATTGCGCGTCTCCCGAAGGCAAATTCAAAACTTGACACTGGCGACTTTCCTACTGTCCTTTCTGTCGCTTCCGCCCCGTTTTCCTAATCCCTCTCCCTGCATAAAACCCTTTCTCAAACAGCGTGGCATTTGCAGTAACCCCTTAAAACCTCGGTTTCCCTTCGGTTAACAAACAAGTTTAATCATTTCTTTCCAGATTGCCGGCAGTGCTTTACAGCCTTGGCTCCCAATCTCACCCCCGCCCCTCGTCCCATCGTTTTCCCGCGACGGGATCTTTCTTGTTCCTCTCCCTTTTGCAAAAATTCTTAAGGACAAGAATTTCCCCGGCGATGGGTTACGTACAGTATTTCCCTCCTCCTCTTCAACCCCTCGCGTTTTCCCTTGCCCCCGATTTCCCCTCCTCTTGCTGCGGCCCACGAAAGAGAACTGCTTCCGCGATGGAAAGTGTTAAAAATCTTTCTGCACCCCTTCCCCCCTTTCTCCACAATCACTAGGTGTCTCCCATGCGGTAGGGAAACCAATTGTCCGATTAATCTCCTAGAATCGACCCCCCCCTTCCCACAAGAAAAGTCATCTACCCGCTATTCATAGATCTCCGGCATAATACCAGTACCTATCAATTCATTTCTTACTTTTCCCCCTTGCCCCCGATTCCCTCTGATTAAGATGATTGACAATAGCCACTATTTGTCTGTCTTCCCCAACGCCCTCCTTTTTAATTTGGTCTCCTGTGATGACTTAGGTTGGTTGTCCCCTTAACCCATTTTCACCCCCATCTTACCGGGCCCTTTAGTTTTCGTGCTGTTCCTCTTCGCCCATCACGGCAGGAATAGCTTGTTAACGAAACTGTCTAATGAGGCTTTACTTTCGCCCCCCCTGAGCTCCCCTAGTGCGGAATTTTTTCACGCAGAGACCCGTGTATCATGGGTTACTTGTAAGCTCTTTTTCCGAGTTCTCCTCCCCCCCAATCCCATCCACTCATTATTCTCTTCTGGCGGAAAAGTTTGACGAAAACCCAACCATATCCCTTTGTCCCGTTTTCTGTCTTACCTTTTCTACTTCTTTCAACTTCACACTCATCTCCGAGAAGGTACATCAAGGCTGGACTCATAGCCCAATCCTCTCCTTTTTTTCGCCCTGAAGTCTCCACAGGTTAAGGTTACCCACCCGTCACGCTCCCCCAAAATAGAACGATCTCGGTCGAGGACTACAAACGGAACAATCCCCCCCCCCCCAAGACCACTTTCTTCCCCCCCCCCCCAGGACCCCCCCCCAGGCTACCCACGAGAAAAGGAAAGGAGAAACCTCCTCGGACACCAGCTGTTGAAGTACGCCTTCACGGACTTCCCCCTAAACCTCGGTGGTGAAAGTTTTAAAATTTTATCTGCCTTACAAGGCCCTCTTTCCCGAATCTTTCCTTTCTGCAAAGCAGCTACATCTGCAGGTCTAGAGAAGCCGTCCACAACGAGAACCCTCCTTGGTAAACTAAAGTCGTTTCAAGATCTGACTGTCCTTTCACCCCTCTCCCAGCAAGGTACCTTCATCCAGTCTTCCTACATGGCACCGGGCTTCCCCCATTGGAATACTTCTCGTTTGAACCCTTTTCTTCCTTTACCATGTCAATTGTTGGTGAATCAAAACGCCCCCCTTTTGCCCACAGTAAGTCATCAGCCCAAAGGATTTTTTTACATATCATGGAAGGTTTTCACATTTCGACTTAGTGGTTGCCCATTCAGCCATACACTAATTCCACAAAGACCACCTCCCATCACTGTCAAAGGAATATTGCAAGTGTTGTCCTTTCAGATTCTTTCAGCCAAACTTGATCCATGACCTTAGCCTTGGATTCCTCACCACCTGATGGGAACGGCGCGCGACTGAGGTCTTTTTTACCGACTCTTTCGAATGTCCTTGCCTTTTCGGGACTTCATCTCTTCACCCTAGATGCACTAGTAGTTATAGAAAATCCACGTTACCTTCTGGACCGAGACCTAAGTTGATTTGGGCCTCCTTCTCTTCCCCTTTTCCTACCTCCTGTTTTTGTTGTTGATCTCTATATCGCTGCCAACATGAAAAAAGCTGCAGTCATTTTTTTTTGGTACTGATCGTATAGGGTAACTGATGGCCCCTCCTCCTCCGTTTTCCCCCCCCCTTTTTTTCTGACATGTCGGGCCTAGTTTCTCTCTAGTTCAGCGCAATCTCAAGAGACTGATTGTCCCTTTGGAGTTAAAAAAGGTAGAAGTCTCTCTCCTTGCTCGTGTTTTTCCCATCCCCCCCCATCAGGACCATCTCTAGCCCCGCGAGTAAAAAAAGACCTGATCTGGCTTTAATTTTGGCTTCTTGTTCTGAGTTCTGCTCTCTTTAGGTCTTCTTCTCCTCCACCCCTTCGCCCCCCACCCATTTTCCCCATCAGGATATTCGCCGAACCTTGCCTTGTGACTTTTGCCCCCAGTTGCGGCCCCCAACACTTTCCCCTTTTTGCCAGTACTCCCTGGTCTTCAGACAGGGGAGAAACGACCCCCCATTTATCGTCTTCAAATCCCCCCCCCTTCTTCAGGACGCGTTGATTGAGCCGGGTCCCTTGATGGGCTCTTGTAAGGAAATTCCGCCTTCGAGTTTTTGTACACCTGAAGTTTACTTTTTCCCCCCGATCCTACTATTCTCCTGTGCACCTGATTTATGTGCTCCAGCCACGCGTAAGATTATCCACAGAATTTCATGATTACAGTGGTCTTAGTCCCCCTTTTTTTTAAACTCTTGGTAGTTCGGGTCAGAGTTAAGGGAAGCTTTTCGGGTAAGCGGCCCAGTGTAGTTTGGTTCTCTTGAAGCTTACTGTTTCCTTTTCAGGTTTCTTGGTCCTTTTTTAGTACTGCTCGATTACTTGGGGTCTTAGGAGACCGGTGTTTTTCTTTTTAGGTGGTTTTTCAATTAACATAAATTTTCAAACCTTTGCTTCCTTGGCCGATGCTTGCCGGATCAGGCTGAGACAACTTTTTCTAGAGTTCGTTTCTTGACCTCACTTGACCCCCTCCCCCGCTTTGCAGTTCCCCCTATTTTACGACCCACAGGTCAGCCCGTTCATACTGCCAGGAGATTTTGGCGGCCGGCTTTTTCCCCATCGCAGGCTTCAGTCCCGGGTACGCGCCCCCATGAACTGCAATTGTTGCCCACCTGTCCTGGCTTCGGTGCGCCACTACTGAAGCACCCCTCCTTTCTTCTTCTTTTCGCCTTCCTAAAAAACCCCCTTCTTAATGGAGTGTTGCGCGGACCGCTACCCAGCCCCTTCCTCCCGTCGACGTCCCGGATGCTATAGTTCAAAAATTCTATTCCTTACTGAAGTGACTTTGTGCTTCAGTACAACCTTTCTTTAGGTAGCATTTTTTTTGTGTCAGACTCTAAGAAACGTCCGGAATAGGACACCCCGATTCTTTCTCACGCACAGCCAATCGCTTAAGCTTTCCCTTCTGCGGCTTTCCGTTCCTCGCCTTTTCAGTTCAGTGAGTATCGCCAGTTCCCTTGCAAACGGAGAGGGCCTATCTTGGCGGCCCACAACGTCCAGGATCCCCCTCCTCCTGGTCTACCAACTGGGAGTGAGGGGAGGCATAAGGTGGACCGTGGCAGATTTCCTTTTTTTGGTATTTTCCCTTGGAGACCCCTCCCTTCCTGGGCCACATTTCTGGACACCATTGGTGAGAGCGAAAACAAATACGCCGCTGTAGCCGGAATGAGTCTACGATTTTCCCTTCCTCGATTTCTCCGCACGTTTTTTTAACTCGAACAGATAAATTCCTCAAGCCCCCCCTTAAACTGTTCCCTTTCTTTTTCCCAAAATGTTGGCCATTTTGGTTTTCACGAGCTGAGCGCTTTTCACAAGTCACATCTGGTGCCCCCTTCCTTGTGACCCCTTTCCACCTACGGGAGAAAACGCCCGAGTTTCCTTTATTTAATCGATCTTTCCATGCTTCATTACCCGATTTGAATCTTGTCTCCTAAGTTCTAGAAACACCGGCGACATTCAGCGCGCACGCCCAGTTTGTAGTCCCCCGTTTTTACTTGAGTGGATGGAAGTTAATACTCCCCCTTCTGCCTTTTTCTTGACTGCTCTTGCTCTCAGAACTCCAGGGAAGCCATTTTTTTTTCCCTGACATCATTGTTCTAGGTTGAACCACCCAACTTCGGCCTCTCTGATAGCACATCTCTCTTCTCCTCATATCAGTTTTTTTGTTTTCATAAAGAGAGAAAGCCGCTTTCTCCCGCCCCAGTCTTCGTCTGGCCCGACTCTCGCCCTGGGGGGTTCCTGGGAGAGGCGAACTGTCCCCCCTCTTCTTCGGACTTGCCCTCGGTTCCATCCAGAACTGCAACGCACACTTCTTTTCCCGCCACCACTGGTCTCCTGCGAGAGTTCTGTTCTGAGAATCGGCTTTTTAAAACCAAACCCTTTTCTTTCCCCTGGACGCGTTTTTTTTTTTTTTGCGTAAATTCCAGTAATAAAGACCCCCCTTTTCCATGGAACGTCAATGGCCGTTTTGCCACTCTTAGATTTGATTGAACGGTGATCATCACCAGCCAAAAAGTCCCCCCCCATTTTTCCGCCCCCTCGGCTGGACCCAGTTACTGGTGGAAAGATGTTAGAGTGAAGGTGGTACACTTGACAAATCTTTCTGCGGCCACCCCTCCTTCGGCTCCAGGGGGAGGAAAATTTGTAAGTTTAATGGCCCCCTCCCGCCTTTCCCCCTTGGCCCGCGCGGCCAGCCTCAGTCCAGACCATCATAAGTCCCACTGGCCCTCTCTCAAATTTTTCCCCCCCAGTTGGAGTCCTTTGGACGACCACCGGGAATCCCCCCTAGAAGCATCTGGCATACTGCGCGCCAATCCCAACAATTCAAATTTTATATTTTTTCCTAGGAGCGGAGGTTCCCTAATCCGGACCTCCGAAGCGTCAGTATTGGAGGGTTAGAGGACCCCCGCGCTTTTCGTCGTCTTAGCGAGTAGCGTCCTGTTGTACTTGAAAAAAGTTCATCAAGGCTCTCCTTGAATTGATTACATGTTTTGATCCTTACCTGGTTTCTTCGTGGAGTATGTGTTTCCTTGGGTTTCTCTTTACCCCCGGATTTCTTCTTCCCGATTTTCCCCTACGAGGTCTTGATTCTTTTCGGAAAGATTCTCTACGTCCCAGTTTGCATGTGGGCCTACTCCCCCGCGCCTTCGTAGAGCGTTACTACCTCATGAAGATCGAGGCCCTTTTGCTAGAGTCACCAATTATCCCCTTCACTTAAATTTAGTGCTGATCTTGTCAATTGGTAAGTCAGGTCTGAGATCTAGGTTTCTTTCTCCTCCGTCTTTCCCACTTACACCCCTAACCCCAGACCCCCAATCTTAATCAGCCTCATCACTCCCCAGGCAAGTTTCCCCCGAGACATGACTTAAATTCACTTACACAATCGTCCCCGCTCCCCAACCCCACCCCCTCATGAACCGAACCTTCGAAGTTCGCAAGGAATTCAAAACAATTTCCTTCCCCAACTTCCCCTCACCCCACCCGGGACACCCTCACCTTCTTCCCACCGATGCCCGGAACCCGGTCCAACGTCACATCTGGCACGGATCCACTTTACCCCTAACTCCAGGTTGACTCGGTGAACGCTACGATGCCCCCCCCCCCTTGGAATTTTTGTTTTACCCTTTCCCCAAGGTTATATCCGGACCAATTCTTCCGGAATCCGACTCCTTTATAACCGGCTTGCGTCTCACTCGAAGCCTTCCACCACATCACAGGTCATTGGCAAAAAACTCAGCTTTTGGTGAATTTTCACCCCGCCCAGCACTGACCCGGCTCTACCTTTCTCCTTAAAAGGTGCCCTCTTTGCTTTCCAACCTTTTCACTGGTCGCTTCCCTACTTTTTTTCCATGTTACTTGCCCCCCCCCCCTGTCCCTTTTTGTTGCCCGTCCCCCAACGGCAAGGATGGTGAAAAGTCCAGCAGGCGTCCAACACTTTTTTTCTACTTTCGGTTTTTTTTAGAAGCGGGTGGCCCCCCTGCGCCACAGTTGGTGAATGCGCAGTTAATTCCGCCTTCACAATGAAAAAACCCGAAATCCCGAGGCCAAAATTCCAGCGGACATGACCTGGCGGGTTTCTGGCCTGGGAGCCTCGGTCCCTGCTGTGATCCCTTGAGCAGGAGCCACCTATTCTCGCCCCTTTTCTTCTCACCCCCGCGGGGAAAAGGCCCCCCCTTAGTCTAGAGGAGGTTGGCGATGAACTTCCTCACCGAGATTTTTCCCAGGCCTCGCCTCCAACCCCTCGATGAACCGCTTGCTCAGAATTCAAAATTCCACGGATCTTGAACGTTGGTAATTCGCTGGA